>OHEV01000001.1_pt1 | contig 334700 bp, 265 predicted proteins | sample 1567331 | NCBI WGS metagenome assembly OHEV01 (sample SAMEA3879561, study PRJEB24766) | human gut metagenome | biome: human-associated habitat; feature: feces | place: USA | collected 1985/1987 | reverse complement strand
GAAAATCGTACTCTCAGAGGGTTTGATAACTGACTTTTAAGACGGTCTGGGGGGGGTAAAATGGAAAGCGTTCTTCCTTGAAGAAATTGCACAAATATCTTCGGGAAAAGACATCTACGAAAGAGAGCGTACAAGTGGGCAAACCCCTTATGTTACGGCGACAGCCAATAATAATGGCATCGGTTATTTCGTTGGCAATCAAAACGAAACATTGGAAAAGGGAAGCCTGTCTGTAAATCGAAACGGCTCTGTTGGGTATTGCTTTTATCATCCATACGATGCACTATATGGAAACGACACTCGCAAGCTGAAACCTATAAGAAACAACAAGTATGTTTCTCTTTTCATATCCATGTGCATAACAAATCAACGTGCCAAATATGGATATGGCTATAAAATGGGAACAGGACGTTTGAAACGCCAAAAGATTCTCTTACCTATAGATGGCAATAGCCAACCAAATTGGGACTATATGGAGGCATATATGCAGAATTTGGAGCAACAGCAAATATTAGAATATCTTAGGCACATTGAAAGATAAAACCGTAAGTACAAGATGAACATTGAAGAAGTTAGAAAGTATTGCTTATCATTGCCAGATACAGAAGAAGCTATGCCTTATGGTGAAGATTGGGTGGTATTCCGTGTAGGAGGAAAGATATTTCTGCATATTTGGTTGGAAGCACCGATACCAACTATTGCAGTAAAGCTGCTACCCGAACGTGGAGAGGAATTGAGGGAAGAGTACAATGCCTTTTCTCCTGCGTACCATTTGAATAAGAAACATTGGAACGACATTTTTATTGAGGGGTCTTTTCCTAATAGAATGATAGAGGATTGGATAAAAGAATCATATGAGTTAGTGAAAAGTAAATTGCCAAAATCAACAGAAATGGTTGCTCAATAAAAGATGGAACATAGCTTTGTTGCATCTGCTTAGTGGCATTAGCAAAGAAGTTGCTTCGCTGTTCATGGGTGTTTGTTACTTGACATACTGTTTACAGTTGGTACACTCACTTTCTGCGACCATCGGGAGCAAAATTTCTCCGACCTCATGGTGGAGCGAGGAGTTTTGGGGTTCCCAAAACATAACCTCGCTCCCTCCTCTAAGAACAAAAGACGAGATATTTGCCTTTCGGCTTTCCATGCCCAAGGTTGCAGACCTTAATTCTCTCAATTTACGCCAAACATCAAAGCTGCCACATTGAAAGAACAAGGTCACAGACACAAGCTACTTTGTACATGGAGTTTGCAAAGGAAAAGGTGATATTTTCAGTGTGAAACTTGCCAAGTGTTTCAGTTGTGTGTTGTTGATTTCCTTTGTGAACTATGCCGAGTGTGCTGTGTGTCCTCGGTATAGTCTACATAAATCTAATGCCATGCTAAAACACTGCGGAGGTTCGCCCAAGTGGCTGGAGGCGCAAAGCCTCCAAGGAACGTTGCTGCAACCATTTCGGAGAATAGAGCGGTCGCCAATTAATCCACAAGCACATTTTACAGCGTACCAAGTGAGGGCATGTAAAACGTTGAATTGTTGAAGATAGGTGTTATCTTTATGAGAACCAACCACTTATACCCTCAACAAACTCTCAACAAATAGCTCTACACAACAAATTACTGGGCAAAAAAGAAAGAAAGGAATGGTGTTCATGGTTTTCTCTTTTCAACATTATCTTTCTTTTGTTGAGAGATTTGTTGAGAACATGTTGAGCCGTAAATGCCTGATGTTCAATACCTCTTTCATCATATTCAACAATTCAACAAAAATAAGGGGTGTTTTGTCCGTCATTTTTATGAACAGAACTCATCCCCCTACAAGTAAGAATGTCATGCTTATGCTTCAGTACTTATTCACGACAGTACGACAGCGCCAAGCCAACAAACAAGCAAGAGGACATTCAACTAAAGGCGGTTGTTCTTCTATTGAGTTGTAGGATAATGACACTACTTTTCTCTTTTGCCCCGTACAATCTCTTGAAGATGGTGGCACGAAACCGAGCTGCCCCGTATGAGTTTATACGGAAGCAAAGGGCAACAATCATCGGAAAGCCATACAACGTTTGCCAAATGCCATTGGAAGTTTCCTGTTTCTGTTGGACTTCCGACACCGTCAATAAACCATCCTTGTATATTGACCTTATCACAGCATGGAGTTTCATGGCGGTGACATGAAGCATATCAACCAATTCACCCTCACTCATCCACAAGTCTTGCAAGTTGGACGGAATGGAAAGTTCTCCATTTCCGTCCACGGTGATTACAGTCCTTTTCATGCCATTCCCCCCATTGTCGGCATATGCCCCTTGATTCGACTTTCAAAAGCTGATATGTCATGCTCCAATTTAGTACTTGTCACCTTTGCGTAAATTTGTGTTGTGGCGATGTCCGTATGTCCCAGTATCTTGCTTACACTCTCTATCGGCATACCGTAGTTTAAAGCCAAAACTGCGAACGAATGCCGGCTTACATGAAATGAAATTCGCTTCTTGATGCCACACATTTTTGCCACTTTCTTTATACGCTTGTTTACCATGTCAAGTGAGCCAATATTAAACAAGTGCATATCTTTTCTCAATGGCTTGTAACGTTCAATTATCTGTATGGCTGCATCTATCAGTTTAATTTTGAATGGTACGCCTGTCTTTTGACGCTGAGAAACTATCCATGGAGACCCACTTATAATGGCAACATTGTCCTCTGTAAGATTCTTGATGTCAACGAAAGAGATACCTGTCCAACAACCAAACATAAACAAGTCTCTCGCAAAAGCAAAGTTGGGATTTTCCAACTCTATTCCTGCCAATATGTCCAATTCTTCCTCTGTCAAGAACTCACGCTCCTTGTGGTCTGGGTCAACGTGGTACATGGCAAACGGATTTCTCTGTATCTTGCCGTTGTAGTGTGCTGCCGTGACGATATGCTTCAATGGTATGGAGTATATCCAAATGGTAGATTGCGTGAGTCCAATGACATTCTTCAAATACAGACAAAAATCACGGATGAACTCCTCGGTAAGCTCATTCATGGACATATCGCTGCGCTTGTACTGAAATTTGATGAACTCGGCAACGTACTTTCTTACCGTCAGATACTTGCGGTAGGTTCGGACAGCTCGGTCTTTTCCCACGCGTTGGGCAAAGGCTGCGTTCTCCTTGTCAAAAGCTCTGAGTAATGTCTCATACTCCGTACCTATGCCTTGATATGCGTTTCTCACCATTTCAGCGGTAACGAACGCCTCACGGTCGGAAAGCCGTTGGTAATGCTTAGCGATTTGAGCCTTGATGTTATCAAGCGCAAAGTTCACCTCATTGGCTTCCTTGCTTCTGCCTTTGGCTCTGTTGCCCTTGGCATCCCATATCGCCTTGGTCACGCTCAGCTTGCAACTGAACTGTGCGATAGTTCCGTTGATTGTCACTCGTCCCATGATAGGGACAACTCCGTTTCTCTCCTTGCTTCCATTTACATAGAAGACTGTCTTGAATGTACTTCTCATAATTGTTTGCTTTTTGTTCAGTGCAAAATTAAACTATGAGAGCTGCATGGCAAATTCACAACCTGTGCAGAATGGAGAAACAAGAACCGACACCGTTTAAAAAGCTCATTAGGGCGTTTTTCTGAGGTAATGAATTGAAAGCGTTTCCACTTCTCAAATCTGCTATTTTCGCATTTCCTCACGAACGTCACTTAAAGCCAACAACTGCCACAACCACTTGAAACTCAAAACAAAAGCCCAAATCTGCTATTTTTTGCTTTTTTAGTCATTCTTTTTCCGGTGAAGGATACACAAATGCCTACGATTGGTTCATTGACCGCAAGAACAAACTCATCTATACATACGGTACAAACGGGGACATGTCCAAGCTCATCAAGAAGTTCAGGCTCCCGACGCTCGAGGATTCAGACAAGAACGGAGAAGTGCATCTGACTCAGAAAGACGTGATAGAGGAGTTTACCGTAAAAGGTATCAGAATCTACCAGGGAAGCACCATGAAGGGCAGATATGCCTACCTTGCAGACGGTTATCCTCCGCACGACAGAGTCCTTCACGTAGCTGATATGAAGGAAAAGAAACTGGTGAAAAGCATTGACCTGAACGATTTGAAATACGAGCCTGAAGGACTGACAATAAAAGGCAAATGGCTCTATATGGCGATGCACATCAAGAAGCAACCTCGCGACAGTCAGATTTACAGATTCAAAATCAAGTAGATACAAAACAGGAATTACATTCTTCTGCGGAACTCGGCGACCGTGATTGCAGTAGCGACTGCTGCATTCAGCGATTCCGAGCCGGTATCGTTTTTCGGATACGGAGGAATGTAGAGCCTGTCAGAAACAAGGCCGGCGACTTCGTCCGAAATGCCATTGGACTCATTGCCGATGACGATTACGGAAGGGGAGTCCTTGCCCGGATTCAGCTGTTTCTCATACATGTCGGATCCGTCCAGGAAGGTTCCATATACATTGCCTCCTGCTGACACGGCAGCTCGACAGAGAGCAGGGATTTCAGCGTAGTGAAATTTCACGCGGAAGATGGCGCCCATAGTGGCCTGGACCACTTTAGGATTGAATACATCTACAGTGTCAGGCGCTGCGAAAACAGCATCGATTCCGAACCAGTCCGCCACCCTGAGAATGGTGCCGAGATTGCCCGGATCACGGATTGAATCGAGGGCAAGATACAGGCCAGACTGACCTAAAGCGCCACTTAAAGCTGCGTCTGATGAAAGGTTGATATCCTGAGGCTTGCGTACGACTGCAAGCACCGGGGACGGAGAAGAAAGCGAACTGATTCGGCCCATCTGTTCTTCTCCTATCTCATCTTTTCGGTAAACAGTCTCCACGTCAAAACCGGACCGTAGGGCCTCATCCACCATCTTTTCGCCTTCAACACAAAAAAGTCCGTATCTATCCCGGAATTTCTTATCCGAGAGAGAACGGACTCTCTTTATTTCATTTGCCGAAATCGACATATTTTAAATGACTAGTAACCAAGTATTTTCAGCATTGACTCATAACTCTGCTCCGGAGCGAACAGTCGGGTGGTAACATTGCCCTCTTTGTCCTTGTCTATGAGAATATGTTTCGGCGACGGCTGGAGACAATGCTTGACTCCACCATAACCGGAAATAGCCTCTTGATATGCTCCAGTATGGAAGAATCCTATATAGAGCGGGTCTCTGCGGTTTCTGATATTCGGAAGGAAGATGGCATTGGCATGAGCCTCGGAATTGTAATAATCCTTGCTGTCGCAAGTAAGACCGCCGAGGAACACCCTGTGGTATTCATCATTCCACTTGTTTATAGGCAAGAGTATGAACCTCTGGTTAAGACCCCAAGTGTCAGGGAGTGTAGTCATAAACGAGTTGTCAATCATATACCAGCACTCCCTGTCGTTCTGCTGTTTCACGTCCAGCACCTTGAAAATGGTGGCACCGGATTCGCCGACAGTGAAGTTTCCGAACTCAGTATAGATGTCAGGTACAGGAACGCCGTGCGCTTCGCATACGGTCTTGATCTGATTGACAATCTCCTCGATCATATATTTATAATCGTAATCCCATGTCAATGAGGTCTTTATAGGAAGTCCGCCACCTATGTTCAATGAATCGAGGTCAGGACAGATCTGCCTCAAATCGCAATAAAGGTTCAGGCAGCGTGAAAGTTCATTCCAATAATAAGAGGTATCACGGATACCGGTATTGATAAAGAAATGAAGCATCTTGAGCTTGAACTTAGGGTTCTTGCTGATACCGTTCTTATAGAAAGGAATTATGTCGCTGTAGCGGATTCCGAGACGGGATGTATAGAAGTCAAATGACGGTTCCTCCTCGGCAGCGATACGGATACCGAGATTCGTAGGAACTTCCACTATATCGTCCAGGTCTTCGAGTTCATTCTTGTTGTCCAGAACAGGTATGAGGTTGTGCCAGCCCTCATTCAGGAAATTGGCCATATTCCTGACGTACTGAGGTTTCTTGAAGCCGTTGCAGATTATGATCAGGTCCTTGTCCACCAAGCCTTTGTCTTTCAGGCTCTGGATAAGATTCAGATCATAGGCAGATGAGGTTTCTATGTGGACATTGTTCTTGAGAACCTCCTCAAGGACGAATTCAAACTGTGAACTCTTCGTACAATAGCAGTAATGATACTCTCCATCATAACTTACCTTCGACATCGCATTGCGGAACATTCGTTTGGCCCGCTGTATCTGACTTGAAATCTTCGGCAGATACGTGATTTTCAGTGGAGTACCATATTCCTTTATGATATCCATCATATTGATGTCATTTACGTACAGGGTTCCATCTTCCACCCTGAATTCATCCTGTGGGAAATCGAAGGTCTGACCGACCAAATCGATATACTTGTTCTTCATCCTTTAAACCTTAGAAAAAAGGGAACGAACCTGAAAAACAGATTCTATTGTTACACATAAAAAACAAGATTCCGGTCATTTTACCGAAATCGGTTGCAAATATAACCTTTCAGTTTAAATTTTGGAGTGAATTTCTGCTAAAATACGTTAATTTTGTAACAAATAAGACAAATTTGAAAATGACATTGACAAGAATAAAGAAATTTTTCACTGCCGCATCGACAGCGACTGTCTTGTTATTGTCATTTTCCTGCAGCACGACGCGTGTTTTGCAGGACGGGGAGTACCGGCTTGCAAAGAACACTGTGAAAGTCGAGAACGACAGCCGGTTCAATCCCGGTTCTCTGGAGCCGTACATCAAGCAGAAGCCAAATTCCAAACTGATCTTCGGCTGGAATCCGTTTCTGAATGTATATAACTGGGGAGGGAAGAGCGACAGATTCTTTCCGAGGCTCTTCAGGAAAGTCGGAACGGCTCCAGTCGTATATGAGTCTGACAAGGTAGATGCGTCTGTGGAGAATATTGAACGCCATCTTGAATACATCGGATACTATGGTTCAAAGGTAGAAGCAGAGGTGACCGTCAAGCGGAAAATAGTTAAAGTAAATTATAATGTAACTCTCGGCAAACGCTTTCCTATCAAGGAGATACATTATAACCTCCCGTCAAATGATGTATTCCGCAACACCTTCTTTTCCGACACATCCGGAGTGATGGTAAAGACGCGGGATTTCCTTTCCGAATCCGTAATGGAAGCGGAGACCCAGAGGTCGGCAGCATTCATGAGGAACAAGGGATATTTCACATTGTCCAAAAACAACTACTTCTTCCAGGCGGATACGCTCAGCATCCCCGGATATGCCATCCTGGACTATACCATAAATGAATACACGAGGAACGAGAGTCCCGACAACGCATTACCTTTCAGGCAGTTCCATTTCGACAATGTAGTGATTTCCCACCCGGAGAATTTCCGTATCAAGGAGAAGACGCTTCGCGGCTTAAACACCATCAGGCCCGGCGATCTCTACAGTGAGACTGCGACCAACACCACCTACAGCAGGCTCTCCTCATTGAGCATAGTCAACGGGGTGAACATCGATGTCCAGCAGGTGGACACTAATAAGGTCAATGCCGACATATCTCTTTCTGTATCAAAGCTTCAGGGCTTCAAATTCAATATCGAGGCATCATCGAATTCGAGCGGACTGTTGGGCATTTCCCCCGGTCTGTCCTTCTATAACAAGAACTTGTTTAGGGGCGGGGAAGTGCTGAACCTGAATTTTACCGGAAATTTCCAGTTCAAGCCGAACAGCAGCACAAGAGCGACAGAGTTCGGCATTTCGGCAGGAATCAAGTTTCCACGCTTCGTGTTCGTGCCGATAACGAGGTTCAAGAAGGCCATACCTTCCACAGAACTCAAGGCGTCCTATAATTATCAGGACAGGCCGGAATACAAGAGAAACATCATTTCCTACTCATTCGGATATACCGGTTCGTACAAGAAACTGTACTTCCAATTTTATCCTACCCAGCTGAACATCGTCCGCATGTTCAGTATCAATCCTGACTTTTACCAGAGCGTCCTTCTGAATTCGTCCGTAAAGAGCGCATTCACTGACCACTTCGACTTCGGTGCAGGAGGAACTCTTTACTACACCACCAGTACGGACGTGAATCCTAAGCGTTCATATCATTACTTCAAGTTCCAGGCTAATGAAGCCGGTAATGTCCTGTCATTGTTCAATCCATTGATGCACAAGAATTCAGCGACAAAAGAGCGCCAGATCTGGGGAGCAAGCTATTCTCAATATGTAAGAGGGGAGTTCTCTGCCGGCAAGACCTGGGTATTCGGCAAGAATGACAGGCAGGCATTCGCGACAAGGGTGCTGATAGGATGCGGAGTGGCTTACGGGAACTCCGTGTCAATGCCTTTCGAGCAGCAGTTCTACAGCGGCGGTGCAAGCAGCCTGAGAGGCTGGCAGGCACGTTCGGTCGGCCCTGGAACCTCGCCTAAGGACACGCTCTTCATCATTCCGAACCAGACCGGTGATTTCAAGATTGAGGTTAATGCCGAGTATCGCTTCGGGCTGTTCTGGAAGTTCAACGGGGCTGTTTTCGCTGATGCCGGAAACGTATGGAATCTTACTGACAATGGTCTCGGAAAGTACGATCTGGGCAAGCTGAACGAATACAATTTCGTTCATGGCATCGCTCTCGACTGGGGCCTGGGCCTGCGTCTAGACCTGAATTTCATCCTTGTACGTCTGGATATGGGTATGGTCATCCACGATCCGACCAGAAGTGAGGGCCGGAGATGGGTCGGGCCTGACGGCTGGTTCAAAAAAGATGGTTGCGCAGTGCATTTCGGAGTTGGATATCCTTTCTAATCCCCCCATCCCCCTTTTCAAGGGGGCGATCAGGGCCTGCGGGCTTTCCATCGCCACGTGGCTGTCCCTGCCCGCCAGCTTCGGCCCGGCATCCGATGACCTGTCTCAATCCCCCTAACCCCCTTTTCAAGGGGGCACATCAGGGCCTTCGGGCTTTCCATCGCCGCGTGGCCTTCCCTGCCCGCCAGCTCCGGCCCGGCATCTGAAGATGCCCTGTTAATCCTTCGGTCGGACTTCTTCGCTATGTTATGCCGCTGGGCCAGACCCTGACGATGTGCGCGGCCTTTTCGTCCTTCACGTATTTGTTGACGCCACGGGGGCAAAATCGACTCTTTTGCCTACGTTATTAGATTCACGTGAGCAAATACGGCCTTTCTGCACACAGTCAGGCTGTTTATGAACTGTCACGGGGGCAAATCAGACATTCTTGCCCCCGTGACTGAAATCTTGTGTGCAAAAACCCGCCTTTAGCCCCCGTCGTCCTTCATTGATATTGTCCCGAACTGCGGCAAGAGCCAGCTCAGCTCACGGGGCTTCGCAATTCGCCGCGGGCTATGCCGCTGTTCGGCGCGCCGCATCGCCCGATAGTATTTAGCTTCCATAAAAGTTTGCGTAAGCGTATACGCGGTTACGTCTTGACCGGACTATTGTTATTTGGAAAAACCGAACAACCTGAAATTTACACAACCGGCGAAAGCATTGATTCACAACCCGTTAGCTAATAAAGCAAAAGCCAGGTTACCCGCTTTTTCACATAACCTGCATTTGGATATTTATTCTATCTCATTGACATTCAGCAATATGCACCAAATCCCGACATGCAGGTTGTTCGAAAACGCACAAACCTATCCTTCCCAAATCATCCATCAGCCACCTGCTATTAGCAATCGCCAGTGAGCAGAGGCTTTATCTATCGATCCGAACTCTCACATGAAAGGAGGACCAGTCATCCAGTACTCATCGCACGGCAAAAAACTAAACATCCATGCTGACTCAACGAAGCCATTGTAGCCGGCAACAAGGTTGCCCCTGTGGGGACTTGCTTATCTCATCTCAATTCCCCCCCCAACCCCCTTTTCAAGGGGGCGATCAGGGCCTACGAGCTTTCCATCGCCGCAATGGCTTTCCCTGCCCGCCAACTCCGGCCCGGCATCTGATGATGCCTTGGTTCCCTAAAGAATTCCGTTAGGCGGCCAGCTGCACTAAATGTAGATAATCGAAGCCATTATTGCCGTACACACCTGGAGTTCGGCGGCACGAGGTGCAGCGCGTAAGTTGCAGATTATCAATTATTTAACCAAAATCAGAGTTAGAAAAACCACAACTCTGAAAATGTCTAAATCGCTGATATCCAGCAGAATACGCGTTGCGCGTCCATTTTCTATTTGTAGTACTTGGGCCAGCAGGATTTGAGGTAGGCGGCTAGGACGTCTTCGTGGCGGTTTTCGGCCGGCTGGTAGAAGACCTTGCCCTTCAGGCCTTCCGGCATATATTCCTGATCCACAAAGTGGCCCGGAAAATCGTGAGAATACTTGTAGCCGTCGTGATAGCCAAGCTCTTCCATAAGCTTGGTCGGAGCATTCCGAAGCGGCATCGGCACACTTTCAGCTTGAGTCTGCGACGCCACCTGCATAGCCTCGTTTATGGCAAGATAAGCTGAGTTGCTCTTAGGAGAAGAAGCCAGATATATAGTCGTCTCCGCCAATGGAATCCGGCCTTCCGGCATACCGATAGAAGACACAGTCTGGAAACAGGCATTGGCCAGAAGAAGAGCATTGGGATTCGCCAGTCCGATATCCTCAGAAGCAGAGATGCACAGGCGCCTTGCGATGAATTTAGGGTCTTCGCCACCGTCAAGCATCCTCGCCAGATAATATATGGCAGCATTCGGATCCGAACCTCTGATACTTTTTATAAACGCGGAAATTATGTCATAATGCATATCGCCGCCCTTGTCATAACGCGAAGCATTGGTCTGAAGACAGGACTCCACAGTCTTGTTGTCTATTACGATATGCTCCGCACCAGCAAACGAATCCACCACTATCTCCAACAGATTCAACAACTTACGCGCGTCACCGCCAGAATAGCGGAAAAGCGCCTCAGCTTCATTGACCTTGATATCCTTATGCTTTAGAATCTCGTCTTCAGTCAGCGCCCTGTCGAGCAGATGCTGAAGGTCATCCTTTTCCAATGACTTGAGCACCAGCACCTGACACCTCGAAAGCAGAGGATTGATGACCTCGAAAGAAGGATTTTCCGTAGTCGCGCCTATCAGTACTACCGTACCGTCCTCCACTGCTCCCAGAAGAGCATCCTGCTGAGCCTTGTTGAAACGATGGATCTCATCAATGAAAAGAATCGGAGCACCTTTTCCTGAACCGAACATCGAAGACTTGTCAGCCTTGGCCTTGTCGATGACTTCCCGCACATCCTTGACGCCGGAACTGACGGCGGACAATGTGTAGAATTCCCGGTCCAATGAGTTGGCCACGATCCTGGCCAATGATGTTTTCCCCACACCCGGAGGTCCCCACAATATGAATGAGGACAAATTGCCGCCGGCTATCATATTCCGCAGCACGCAACCATCTCCTACAAGGTGTTTTTGCCCTACATATTCGTCCAGATTACGCGGTCTCATCCTTTCCGGAAGGGGAGGAAGCAGTCGATTCATCTTTTCAGTATCCATATCGTGAAATTATATATAAACCTTTATAAATCAATAATTATAACAAATATGTTAATCGGCGTAACATTTTTGTTATACGCATTTTTCAGCATTCTTGAAGCAAAAACAGGCAGCATCTCCTGTCATGACAGCCCTGAAACTGCAAAAATAATGAATGGCAGACGAAAAGGAAAGAGGAATCTTTTTTTTCCTCACGAACAATACACGAACAATATCGGAATTGTACCATGATTGTAACATAATTTCGGTTGAAAGTTACTACATTTGTACTCGGAAAATAATATGGAAATGTTTGAGAAAAAGACAAAGATCATCTGCACTATTGCAGACAACAGATGTGATGAAGGATTTATCAGGCAGTTATACGAGAACGGAATGAACGTTGTCCGTATCAACTCCGCACATGCATCACTTGAGGGTGCACAGATGGTAGTGGACAATGTACGCAAAGTGTCAGACCGTATCGCCATACTCATTGACACGAAAGGACCTGAGGTCAGACTTACCCAGATGGCAGATGCCGTGGGGTTCGTAGCACATACGGATGAAATCATAGAGATCATTGACAATCCTGCGGAAGCATGCCGGAAGGGGAGACTCTACACTACATATCCGCACATGGCCGAAGATGTTCCTGTAGGTTCCGACATTCTGATTGACGACGGCTCCGTGGATTTGTCTGTTATCGGCAAAGAAGAGGGCAAGCTTATATGCAAAGTGATGAACGAGGGGGTAATCAAAGGACACAAGAGTGTCAATGTCCCGAATGTCCATATAAATCTGCCTGCCGTTACGGAAAAGGACAAGAAATTCATTCATTGGGCAATCAAGGCCAATATTGACTTCATTGCACATTCTTTCGTGCGCAGTGCCAAGGACCTCCAGGAAATCCAGGAGATTCTGGATGCCGAGAACAGCCATCTGAAGATAATTTCCAAGATAGAGAACCAGCAGGGAGTGGACAACCTCGACGACATTCTCACATACTGCTATGGCGTAATGGTCGCGCGCGGAGACTTGGGAGTGGAAATTCCTGCAGAGCGTATCCCACTGGTACAGAGGGACATAGTCAAAGCCTGCCGGGCAAGGAAGAAACCGGTGATCATCGCCACCCAGATGCTCCAGAGCATGATTGAGAACCCGAGGCCGACAAGAGCTGAGGTGACGGACGTGGCCAATGCCATTTTCCAGAGCGCTGATGCGATTATGCTGAGCGGTGAGAGCGCATACGGAGAATATCCGGTAGAAGCTGTCAAGACAATGACGAAGATAGCGCAGCAGACCGAACAGACTCTCGACGTTAACCTGGACCTTGATTTGAGGAAGGTAGTGAAACCGGTCGCCGTGGTACTTGCAAGATCATTGGTTGCGGCAACCCAGGAGCTTCCTGTCAAGGCTCTTGTCTTCGATACATATACAGGAAGAGTAGGACGCTATATCTCCACATTCAGACCTGAAGTTCCGGTTTATGCAATGTGTTATAACGATTACACTATGAGGGAGTTGTCGCTCGTGTTCGGAATCAAGGCATACCCATTCCACAAGGTAAGGGACAAGGAGGAATTCGCAGCCGACTCCATCAAGATCCTGTGCGATGAGGGCAAACTCCAGAAAGGTGACCTCGTAGGCTTTATAGGAGGAGTTTTCGGTGCTCAAGTCGGCGCCACATATATGGAATTGAAATACATTTAGCACGCATTGAAACAATCCTTGACAATATTTATGGTCTGCGTGTGTCTTCTGATATGTTCAAAAGGCTCTGCGCAGGTAGTGGACATCGGTTTGCTGTCGTCTCCGAAAAGCGTCGGCTTCAGTTTCCGCCACTTGTCAAGGAACCAGAATCTTTCAGTCGTCAGACTCTCGGCAGACATTCTTGATGTACTTTCTCACAAGCATGACAATGCCGGTATAAAATGCGATTATGCAATGCTGATGCCTCTGACTGCAGGACGCATCGGCGAGGACACGCAGTTCAGCGTTATGGCCGGCCCCGGAGCATCTGTGGGCTATGTAGCTGACCACGGGACATCCAAAGGCCACATGTGTGGACTGATGGGAGCTGCCTGCATCGATTTCGCGTTTAAAATACCTGTTCATATTTCATTGAGCGCCAATGCTATACTGGGATGCCACATAACGAAAGACGGGAAAACGCTCGAATTCTACAAGAACGGCATCTACAGAAGCTGGATTCCGGAGATAACCATTTATTACAGATTCTGAATGAAGCAGTTACGACTCATACTGGCATGTTTGGCATTGACTTTTCCGCTGCTGACAAAGGCAGGGGAGAGAGCGTCATTCAGATATGGTATGGAATGGGGTGTGAATTCGGCCATCCTCGTCGGCAGCCACAGTTCATACATCTCCGGAGAAGGGTATCTTGTGGACAGCAGAAGTTTGGATTTCAGGGCCCATATAAATGGTGAGGTGATGGGGCTTATAGGATTGGAATACAAGCGTTTAGGATTATATGTCCGAAGCGGGTACATGGGGCTTCAAAAAGAGGAATGCGTCGTTCCTGTTCTCCTGCGGAGTTCTTTTGCGCTGTCCAGGTCCGGAGTCGAAAAACACGGTTCCATATATATTGAAGGCGGCTGTGGACTTCAAAAGTCCAAACCAGTATCAGCAGTAACCGGTACAGGATATGTTTACCGCCTAAGACTTTCCGAGAAATTGGCATTGGACCTGAACGGCGGACTACGCATATCATATTCGCATCCTGACGTTTACGACAAGTATGCCGAACGGAAAGTTCCGAAAGAATCACTCGGCCAGAGCAAAAGCTTGAATATCGGCCTGGCCTTGACAATCGCGCTGGTTTTCTGACATGACAATGTATTTTGGAGATGTTCCGTGCGCGACTGGAACGAAACTGAGTTTTTTACGGCCATATGTAGCCATAAAATATTATCTTTGTATTCCCATACGGGTTTGCCGTGTGTTATACAATTTATATTATGTTAAGTTAGGTATGTTTTTACAGATCTTCTCCCTACTCGGTGCCATTGGATTGTTCCTCTACGGCCTCAATATGCTGAGCAACGGACTTCTCAAACTGTCCGGCGACAGACTCCAGAAATTCTTTCCTTGGATGAAAAAGAATCCTGTCAACAGTATTCTGTCCGGATTTTGCATAACGACAATCGCCGAATCATCAAGCGCGGCAACCGTAATGGTAGTAAGTTTCGTCAATGCCGGCGTACTTGCACTGAGCCAGGCCATTCTCGTCATAATGGGAGCGAACATCGGTGCATCCTTCACCACTTGGATAATTGCTCTGTTGGGCTTTCTCATTGATATAAAATACGTTACATATCCACTTATTGCAGCCGGATTCATTCTGACAATGATGAAGGGACAGAAACGCAAGGTGTTCGGAGACGTTCTCCTGGGATTCGGTCTTCTTTTCCTCGGCGTATCCTTCATCATGTCCACATTCCCAAGTACCGGCCAACTTCAGGGACTCGCCTACCGCATCTCTGAGCTCCAGACCAACAATTTCCTCGGCGTTCCAATGTTTATGGCCATCGGATGTATCCTTGCATTCGGAATGCAATCAACTGGAGCTGTGACACTTACGATGGTTATGCTCAGCTGCGGATGGATCAATTTCGACCTTGCTGCAGCTATGGTGCTCGGTGAGAACATCGGAACCACAATCTCCGCAAACATGGCTGCCACAGATGCAAATATACAAGCAAAAAGAGCTGCATTGGTACATACATTCTTCAATGTTTTCGGCGCCGTACTTGCACTTATCGCATTCAAACCGCTGATTGGCCTTGTCGGCTGCATAACGACAGCATTGGGAATTGCTCCCGGCATTTGGGCGGGAGTCTTCGGAATAGCGCTTTTCCATACGCTCTTTAACCTGTTCGACACCTGCATCCTCGCCTGGTTCACCAAATTCATCGAGAAACTTGTCACCAAATGCGTCCAGGAATCTGACAGCGAAACAAATGAATACAGCAATCTGATTTACATCACCTCTCGCAACTTCGGCACACCTGCCATAGCCATTTCACAGGCATTCAAAGAGGTCGTACACTTCGCTGAAATACTCAGAAACGGCTTCGACAATGTGAAAAAGGCTGTTATGGAAAAAGATCCGGACAAATTCGAAGAATACCGAGTGAAACTCGTGCACCTGGAGGAACTGTCCGACAAACTGGAATATGAAATCGCAGGTTTCCTGAGCAATGTCTCCACAGGCAATCTCACAGAAGAAGAAGCAGAGCAGGTCAAAGTGCTCTACCGCGTCATTGGCGAGCTCGAAAGCCTCGGCGACAGTGGAGAAAACATAAGCAGGATATTGGAAAGAGAACGCGTGCATAACAGAAAATTTGATGACGACTCCATATCCAAGATACTCACATTGAGTTCTAAAGTCGAAAAAGGCTATGACGTAATGGTTGAGAATCTGAAAAACGCCACGACTCTGAAAGGAGTCAAAGACATTTCCAATGCCTATGCATCAGAAGATGACATCAACGAGACTCGCAACAAGCTGAGAGAAGAATGCATTCTGCAGATAGAGCACCACACTGGAAACTATCAGTCTCTCAACTATTTCCTCGATATGATAGCAGAACTGGAGGCAATGGGAGACTTTATGATAAATGTATCACAAGCCATCGTTAGAAACGACAATTGAAATGGGACGTAAAAAACTCGACCTCATACTTGAAAATGTTAAGATAGAAGCTGTTGCTGCAGAAGGAAAATCACTTGCCCACGTGGATGGGACAGTGGTTTTCGTAGAATTCGCAGTTCCGGGAGACATTGTCAATGTCAAGGTAACAAAAAAGAAAAAGAACTATATGGAAGGATTCATTCTCGAGATAGTGAAACCTTCCGAAGACAGGCTTCAACCGTTCTGCGAGCACTTCGGAATATGCGGAGGATGCCGCTGGCAACCATTGCCTTACGATATGCAGCTGAAAGCCAAACAGCAGCAAGTCTGGGACCAGCTGGTCCGCATCGGACATCTGGAAATTCCGGACATCTCCCCTATCCTGCCGTCAGACAAGACCAAATACTACAGGAACAAGCTCGAATTCACATTCTCGAACAAAAGATGGATCTACAACAATGAAGATCCGGACAGCCTTACTGACGAGGAGCGTCTTGGACTAGGCTTCCATGTAGGCAAATTCTTCGATAAAGTATTGGATATCAAGCATTGCAGCCTGCAGCCTGAGCCTTCAAATGAGATCAGGCTTTTCATCAGGGAATACGCCGTCACTCATAACCTCGAATTCTACAACATCCGGGAAAATACCGGTTTTCTGAGAAATATCATTATCCGAAACAATCAAGTCGGCGACGTAATGCTCACAGTATGTTTCGCTTACGACGACCAGGACAAGATTGTCCCGATGCTGGATGCCATTGCAGCAGAATTTCCGCAAATCAAGTCGCTTCATTACGTGATAAACGAAAAGCTCAACGATTCGATTTCCGATCTGGACTGCATATTATATAAAGGTGAAGACGCCATCTGGGAGACCATGGGCAAACTGAAATTCAAGATCGGTCCCAAATCATTCTACCAGACGAACAGCGAACAAGCCTACAAACTGTACTCAGTAGCCAAGGAATTTGCAGCATTGACAGGAAATGAAGTCGTATATGACCTCTATACCGGCACCGGCACGATCGCCCAGTTCATTTCGGACAAAGCATCCAAAGTGATTGGTATTGAATATGTTAAAGAAGCCATCGAGGACGCGCGGATAAATGCGGAGGCTAACGGAATCACCAACTGCACATTCTTCGACGGCGACATGAAAGATATCCTGACAGCCGATTTCATAAAAGAGCACGGCAAGCCGGAAGTGATGATTATCGACCCGCCAAGAGCCGGAATGCATCCGGATGTGGTAAAAGTCATTATGGAGGCCGCTCCTGAACGCATAGTATATGTCAGCTGCAATCCTGCCTCACAGGCAAGGGATCTGGCAATGATGTCCCCTATGTACGAGATTACTGCTGTGCAGCCGGTGGATATGTTCCCTCATACGATGCACGTGGAGAACGTATGCGCATTGAAACTAAAAGACAAAGAAGAAGAATAATTTTAAGGTAACATGCTGATAGAGTGTTTATTGCTAATAGTCGGACTTGCACTTGTAGTTCTCGGTGCAGACTTTCTGGTAGATGGAGCTTCATCCATCGCCAAGAAGTTTGGAGTCAGCGACTTCGTCATAGGACTTACGATAGTCGGAATGGGCACATCAGCACCTGAGATGGTAGTCAGTTTCATCGGTGCCCTTCAGGGAAACGGAGATATCGCAATCGGCAATGTAGTAGGCTCGAATATTTTCAATGTCTTCATGATATTGGGAGCCACAGCATTGATTTTGCCGATGGACATTACTCCGATGAACAGGAAAAAGGATATACCTCTGAACATAGCCATAACATTGATATTTATCGCTTTAGGAATGAGTCGTACCCTTTTTGGCATCGGAGATGACGTGCTGGGCAGAATGGATGGAGCAATTCTCCTCGTGCTGTTTGCCGCGTACATTTATATGTGCTTCCGTTTCGACAAGGCAAATCAGACAGAAAGCAATGAAAATGAAAAGGTTATAAAACCGGCATTGGCAGCAGTGCTGATAGTTGCCGGACTTGCGGGACTTGTTTTCGGCGGCAGAATGTTCGTCAATTCAGCTACATCAATAGCCAAGATGCTCAATGTCAGCGACAAACTCATTGCCATCACGATTCTTGCCGGCGGCACGTCAATGCCTGAACTTGTGACCTGCATCGTGGCCGCATTCAAGAAAAAGGGGCAGCTTGCTCTTGGCAACATTTTGGGCTCCAATGTGTTCAACATTCTCCTGATTCTTGGAGGCTCCGCATTGTTGCATCCGCTCTCCATGACAGGCATGAGTTATGTGGACTTGGGCGCACTGCTGCTCAGCTCACTAGTGATATGGGCAAGTATCCATACAAACAAGAAGAACCAGCTGGATCGGGCTGATGGCCTGCTCCTACTGCTTCTCGAAGCAGCATACATGACATTCCTGATAATCAAGAAATAAATCTAAACCAATATGTTCAAGCCAATCGATTATAAGTTGATCAATGTATCAAACGGTCGAATTTTCGATGATGAGGGCTGGTCTCTTGCCGACCCGGAAGCAACTGCTCCTTCACTTGTAAGAGCTGTTTACAATAACACCAAATTTACCCCGAGAGATGACCTCAAAGGGCTTTACAGATACGCAGAATGGCTTCCAGTGCGCAAGACTCTCAGACATTCACACGCACCTGTAACGTATAAGAGCAAGGGTTTGGCCAATATGTTAGGCCTTGAGAATCTATACATTACATTCTCAGGTTATTGCCCTCGCCTCGGCGCCAGAATGGAAACCTGCTCGTTCAAAGAGACTGAGGCCTATTCCGTATGCGCAAGACTTCCGAAGAACAACAAGAGAATCCTGGTTGTCCAGTCTGCCGGAAACACAGCAAGAGCATTTGCCAAAGTATGCTCTGACAACAACATTCCTATCGTCATCTGCATTCCTTATGACAATATAAGCGACCTCTGGTTCAGAAAGAAGCTGTCATCTTGCGTAAAGATAGTTGCAACCCCGACAGGCACAGACTATTATGACGCCATCGCATTGGGAGACAAACTCTGCAAGGATCCGAGATATATGGCTGAAGGCGGTGCCAAGAACGTGGCCAGAAGAGACGGTATGGGAACCACAGTACTGTCAGCCGTGGAAGTGATTGGCCGTATTCCTGATGCATATTTCCAGGCTGTAGGTAGCGGCACGGGCGCTATTGCAGCTTGGGAAAACGCAGAGAGGCTCGCTGCCGACGGCAGATTCGGCAAGAACAACATGAGGATCTATGCTAGCCAGAACGCTCCATTCACTATCATGTATGACTCTTGGAAGAATCACAGCCGTGAACTCGTATCGATGACTCCTGAAGAGTCCAGGAGTAAGGCGGAAGTCATTCTCGGAAAGGTTCTCTCCAACAGAAAACCTCCATACAGCATAGCAGGTGGCCTGTTCGACGTGCTGGAGAAATCGGGCGGCGATATGTTCAAGGTCACCAACGATGAGATCGTATCATGGGTTGTACGCTATTACAGCGCAGAAGGATATGACATTTTCCCTGCCTCAGCATGTGCGGTGGCCAGTCTGAAACAGGCAATCGACTGCGGTACCGTGAAGAAGGATGAAACCATTATGCTCAATGTGACAGGGGGCGGTATGCTGAGCGCTACGAGAAAAGGGTTCATACTCAAGGAACCGGATCTGGTTCTTAGTCCGGAACTGCCTGCAGAAGAAATAATTGCAGCAATCGACAAATTGTTCTGATAGATGATTCTACAAATTCCGCAAATAACTTCGCAGCTGGATACCGCAAAGTTCAATCCGGACTCCGCGAAAGTTGCATTGAGCAATATGGCTAAAGAACTGACCACCAACCCTGATCAGTTCTTCCAGAGCCTTATCCATGATGCCATCACATTCGGTTTCAAGGTGCTGGCCGCCATTGCAATATACGCAATCGGTCTCTGGATCATAAAGCGGGTAAAGGTACTGCTCCGAAGAATATTCGAACGCAAGCATACAGAAAAGACACTTGCATCGTTCGTCACCAGTCTTTTCACCATCACATTGACAGTGCTGCTCGTCATCATCACGATAGGCACATTAGGAGTGAACACTACTTCCCTTGCGGCCCTGCTCGCTGCAGGCGGTATGGCGATAGGTATGGCGCTGAGCGGAACAGTGCAGAATTTCGCCGGAGGCATTATGATATTGATGTTCAAACCGTTCAAGGCTGGAGACTATATCAATGCTTTAGGTTTCTCCGGTATTGTGACAGAAGTGAATATCTTCAGCACCAAGCTCAGGACATTCAACAATGAAACAGTCGTCCTGCCTAACGGTGCGCTTTCAAACGGCAACATAAAGAACTTCTTCGAGAGAAACGTGAACCGCTGCGAGTGGTTTGTTAATCTCGACTACAGCACGGACAATGCCAAGGCCAAGGAAGTCCTGATGAATATCCTGAAATCCGACAAGCGTATCCTTGACGGGACAACACCAGGCTCCGCTGCCCCTTTCGTAGCACTTAATTCGATGAAAGACAGCAGCATAGAATACGTAATGAAAGGCTGGGTCAATGCTGAGGACTACTGGAATGTGATGTATGACATAAACGAGGCCATATTCACGGAGATTCCCAAGAGCGGTCTAAGTTTCCCGTTCCCTCAGATGGATGTGCATATAAAAAATCAGTAGCCGGTTTCGACTACTGATTTTTTATATATGTTCCGCACATTCTGTTACTGCTGGGAAGCAGCGGCACGTTCTATCAAAAGATTCTCAAGACTGACTACAGGATTCGCATATATCCTCAGGAATATATCTCTCAAATCAGCCCTGCACAGAGACTTCTCCACCTTATCGAGCTGATGCTCAACGTAATCCGTAAACTGAGCAACATCTTCCGGAGTATATTTGTCACGGTATTTGAAAGTGTGGTTCACCATATCATAACCGATATAGTTGGTCTTCCACAACTTGTAACCCTCTATAATCCTGACGTCAACTGCATGTCTGATCGCCTGATAGCGGTCATTCTTGTTACAGCATGACGCAGCCTCGATCTCATCATGAGTGAGCGGCGAACCGATATTCAGATGGATATTGCCTTTCTGCTGCTCGATTCCGGTCATAATGCTTATGAGATCCTCACGGGAGCCCTTGACATATTTCTGTGTCCGTGAAATCAGGCGCTCACGAGCCTTGAGGATATCGCACGGCTCATATTCGTATGAAATACTGAGCGGAACAATGTTAAGTTCCTCAAAATTCGTAGTGAAATCAGCAGTACCGCTCATATCCAGCATCTTGAGCAGGCCCTGCTCAGTAGTGTCGATACCGTCCTTGGCCCTGCCTTCACGCTGGGCAATCCAGATGGAACTGCGGCCGGAGGTGATGCACTCTCTGATATATTTCGAAAGGACCTGTGATGAAAGATATAGCTGTCTCGCATTGATTCCGCGAATGACCTTGATCATCCTGTTCGAGCGGATGAGATATTCTATGTACTTGTTGGTCAACAGGTTGCTTCCCACTGCTATCTCAGTCATAGGAATCGCATTGCGGTAAAGCACCACCTGAGTTATCGCAGGGTCAAGAATGATGTCGCGGTGATTGGACATCGCCAGGAACTTGCCGTTGATTTTCTTGAGATTCCCGATGCCGTCATAGGAGAAATTGTGTGCAGTCGTGGACAGAACCCATTCTACAGCCTTGTTCATTACAAGAATCTGGAACTCGTCAATGCTCTTTACGCTCTTTAGTATTTTTCTGAGGAATTCAGGCTCTTTGTCCGGAAATATAGCTTTAGACACTTCCACAACAGCGGGATGATCTGCAAGTTTACCAAGCGCCTCTACCGCTTCCGCATCCGTATAAGGACTGATGTCGGTGAATTCATTCAATTCTTCACTCATAATCTTAAAAAATTGGTTTAGGATATCATACATTCGCGGATATCTCCACAAAATGCAGTATCAAGGGACAAAACTAATAAAAACCACGTGAATATGCAAAAAGTTCTATTCCAAAGGCTGCTCCAAAAGTAATATTATTGATTTCAAATAGGTGATTTTGTCGGCAGAATTGTTTTATCTTTGTAAGAAATAATACGACTGCATAGCACTGGACCAATGAAATTCAAGAACACTATCATGCGTATCGGACGCTCGATGAGCGCCATGGTAATGCCCAACATAGGAGCCTTCATAGCCTGGGGACTCATCACAGCCCTCTTTATCCCTGACGGATGGCTGCCCAACGACAACCTGGCAAAGATAGTTTCACCCGCATTGACCTATCTCCTTCCGATTCTTATCGCCTATACTGCGGGCAAGAACATCGCTGGAGACAGAGGCGGAGTAACCGGGGCGATAGCGACAATCGGCGTAATCGCGGGCAGCGACATTCCGATGTTCATAGGCGCGATGATTATGGGGCCGGCTGGCGGTTTGGCCATAAAGGAGTTCGACAAGCTGACCAAAGGACGTGTCAGGAGCGGCTTCGAGATGCTGGTGAACAACTTTTCGGTCGGCATTATAGGTATGCTTCTCGCCATCGCCGGCTTCCTTGTAGTGGGCAATGCGATAAGTTCCCTCACAGGACTGGTCAGCCGCGCCGCAGAAGCATTGATTGCACATAAAATGCTGCCGCTGATATCGTTAGTGGTTGAGCCGGCCAAGATCCTGTTTCTGAACAATGCCATAAATCACGGGATTTTCTCACCCATCGGAATCGAACAGGTACACGAAATCGGCCAATCGGTAATGTTCCTGATCGAAGCAAATCCAGGTGCGGGACTGGGTATGCTGCTTGCGTACTGGGCTGTCGGCAAAGGCAGTTCCAAGACATCTGCACCAGGAGCGGCCATCATACATTTCTTCGGAGGAATCCACGAAATCTATTTCCCGTATGTACTCGCAAACCCTCTGCTGCTCATATCAATGATTGCCGGCAGTTCCGCGAGCCTCCTGTTTTTCAGCATATTCGGCGGCGGACTGGTAGCACCGGCATCCCCCGGAAGCATAATTTCCGTGCTGGCGATGGCGCCTAAAGGCCAGACACTCATCGTATTGGCCGGAGTTCTGATTGCCGCTGGAGTCTCATTCGCCGTCTCGATCCCACTCATAAAGGGACGCAAGGCCAATGCTGCTGACAATCAGGTCAATGCAGATGTAAACATCTCCGGATCAGGCACAAGACAGCGCATAAAGTTCGCCTGCGACGCAGGTATGGGCTCAAGCGCTCTCGGGGCAACAAGGTTCCGTAAAAGAGCCGCGTACGAAAACATTGACGCGGATATCAGCAACTGCGCCATCGAAGATATTCCTGCTGATACCGACATAGTGGTCTGTCAGAACCATTTGAAAGACAGGGCATTGGAAAGAGTGGAAAAGAACAGTGCAGAAGGCGGAAAAAAGACAGTCGTAATAGGAATTGAGAACTTCATGGATGATCCGGCACTGGACAGGCTCCTGGAATCGCTTAAAGGCGGCAACCATGAAGTGCTTGCCAAAGACAACATCCTTACCGGGCTCAAGACCGAAAGCAAAGACGACGCAATACTTCGCGCAGGGCATCTTCTCGAGCAGAAAGGATATGTCCAGAAAGGATATGCGGAGGCAATGCTGAAACGAGAAAACGAGTCCACGACCTACATGGGCATGGGAATTGCCATTCCTCACGGCACGGATGAGGCCAAAAAGGACATCATCCGTTCAGGAATCGTCATTCTTCAATATCCTGAAGGAGTGGATTTCGGGGATGAGAAAGCATATCTGATCGCAGGAATTGCAGGCAAAGGCGATGAACATATAGAGATTTTGGCATCGCTCGGCGAGACATTTGAAGACGAGGACAAACTTAAGACCCTGATGTCTGCAGAAGATCCGAATATAATTTATAACATATTGAACAACAATGAATAGCGTAAAAGTAACTGTAACTGCGGAGAACGGCATCCATGCACGTCCCGCAACTGAACTCATCAAACTCATCAAGGAGTCCGCTCCGACAAAAGTAACATTGAAGGCCAATGGAAAATCCACATCGGGAACGAGTATGATTTCGCTTCTTACTCTCGGCCTCAAGAAAGGAACGGAACTGGAGATCATTGCTGAGGGCGACAATGAAACTGCTGTGGCAGAACGCATTGCAACATTCGTTCAGGAACTCAAGTAGCATGAAAATCCTTACATCACCGGCAAAGTCCAGAGGATTATGTGCAGGGAATGCATTCATTCTGCATAGAAGCAAACTCGAGAGCACTGAAACAATGGATATCGACGAGAGCTTTGCAAGGCTTTCGGAAGAACTTCGGCATCTCGCTGAAAAAGACAGCATCTTCGAAGCACATGCGGAAATTGCAGAAGATCCGATGCTGCGGGAAGCCATTGACGCTGCCATAAGCGCAGGATTATCCGTCATGGAGGCTACAGACAAGGCCTGCGGAGATATCTGTGCAATGTTCGACGAACTGGATGACGAATACCTGCAGGCTAGAAAAGATGATGTCAAGGATGTTGTCGCAAGACTTAAACGGATACTTGCAGGAGAAACGGAAAGGATGCTGCAACTTCCTGATTATGAACATATAATCTTAGTAGCAGAAGAATTCTACCCTTCAGATTTGGAAACCCTGGACTTATCCCGTATAACGGGAATGGTGTCGGAAAAAGGCAGCACCACAAGCCACGTCTGCATTATCGCCCAAACCAAAGGGATACCAGTCCTCACAGGCGTATGCAACTGCACGACAGAAATTTCTGACGGAGAACGAACTATCCTCGATGCCGACAACAGTCAGGTAATCATCTCGCCTGACGATGCTGCCGAGACTGCATTCCAGACGAGGATGGAGGTAAAGCTGACGGCAGAAAGCACTGTAAGTCAGATAAATAGAGAATATCCAGGAGTCAAGGTCTATGCCAATGCAGGCAGTATTGAAGATGTACGCAATGCCATTGGAAAAGGAGCTGAGGGCATTGGCCTGTTCCGCAGTGAATTCCTGTTCATGGAAAGCAAAGACGGATTTCCGGATGAGCAGACACAGTTCGACGCATACCGCGAGGCAGCTGAAATCTGTGCAGGCAAGACATTGACCATAAGGACATTGGACATAGGCGGAGACAAACACCTGCCGTACTTTCATATGGACCATGAGGACAATCCGTTTCTCGGGCTGCGTGCTATAAGGCTGTGCCTGCAAAAACCAGAGATTTTCAAGACCCAGCTGAGAGCCATCCTACGTGCATCCGCCTACGGAAATGTCCGCGTCATGTTCCCGATGCTCAGCACGTTAGAAGAATGGGACAGGGCCATTTCGATATTGGATGATTGTAAAAAGGAACTCACCGCCGAGAAAATCAAGTTCAATGCGGACATTCAGGCCGGAATGATGGTAGAAACGCCGGCAGCAGTGCTTATGGCCAAAGAATTCGCATCCAGGGCTGGATTCTTCAGCATCGGAACCAATGATTTGACGCAGTACATTATGGCATCCGACAGGGGAAACAGCGCAGTGTCCTATCTATATAGATATGACGATCCGGCAGTGTTGTACGCCATCAGCATTGTCTCGAAAGCTGCTGAAGAAGCCGGGATTGAAGCAGCCGTGTGCGGAGAAATGGCCTCAGACAAAAAATTTATGCCCACACTGTGCAGCATGGGCATCAAAGAACTCAGTCTGAACATTTCAGCATTATAAATCACTGGGCATTAACAGTTTCTGAACAGCAGCGAACTGTCCCCATAGCTCAGGAAGCGGAAATCGTGGGACAGCGCGTAATCGTAAATTGTACGCCAGTCTCCACCCACAAAAGCGGACACAAGCAGGATCAATGTACTCTCAGGCTGATGGAAATTCGTCACCAGGACATCCACAAGACGGAATTTGAATCCTGGTACAATGATGATGCGTGTCCCGACCTTGAGTTCTGTCAATGAATTGTCTTCCAAGTATTTGACAAGTGCCGCAATGGCTTCCCTGGTGGTCGGTTCATACTCACGTGTGTAAGGAGCCCACTGCTCCACATCCTCCGGATGACCTTTTTCAATACAGCTCACGCCCGCATAATACAGGGATTCAAGCGTCCTTACAGAAGTGGTTCCGACAGCAATAATCTTTTTTCCTGATTCCAGAATGTCCTTAAGGAAGTCCAGTGACACGACAAACGGCTCACGATGCATTGAATGTTTGGAAACTTCCGAATCCTTTACTGGGAGGAATGTACCGGCACCTACGTGCAGACACACTGTTTCCATGTCAATGCCTTTGGCCTTGATCTCCTCAAGGACTTTCTCCGTAAAATGAAGACCTGCCGTAGGAGCTGCTACAGAGCCTCTTATCTTAGCATAAAGCGTCTGATACCGTTCCACGTCCAAAGCCTCGCTTTCCCTGTTCAAATATGGTGGAATAGGGATTGTTCCGCAGATCTCAAGCACACGGGAGAACGGATTGCCGCCGTCCCAGCTGAAGCGTACAATGCCGGTTTCACCTTCTCTTGAGACCAGTTCTGCATGCATGTTCAATGCCGTAACAGCCTCATCTTCCTGCGGGTTATAGAGCGTAAGTACATCTCCTTTCCATTTCTTGGCATTGCCGATTACGCATTTCCAAGTGCAGGATTCAGTTGCGGCAAATGAGAGGTTGTATTCCTCAGGTTTTACAGGCTGCAAGCAGAAAATCTCGATTCTGGCACCGGTAGGGCGTACAAAATGCAAACGGGCAGGAACGACTTTAGTGTCGTTGAATACCATTATAGCATTGTCAGGAAGCAGACCGGGAATGTCTCGGAAGACATATTCGGAGACTTTTCCGTTCTCGTATCTCAATAATTTTGAAGAATCACGCTCTGACAGGGGATATTTTGCAATCCTTTCATCCGGCAGCGGGTAGTTATAATCTTCTATTCTCAGTTCAGGTATCATATTCAATGTATTTTCTTATTGTATGATTGCAGACAAGATGTCCTCATCGTTTGCGGCTGCAAAATTACGCATAGATTAAGAATATCGGAAGAACTTTTGAAAATTCTGTGAATTTGACAATGTCACGGAGTTTACATTTACACATAGCCTGTGTTCACAAAAATTAACCTCATCCCGTTACATTTTTGCTACATTTGTCAATTGTTGTAAATTTAACATAAGTTAACGATACAATATGTTCATATTTGTAAATTTTAACCAATGTAATATAAGCGTTTTTTATAATGTATTTTCAATGATGCTATATTATTGATATTCTGCGTTTTATATTAAGATACTTTAACTATTGATTTACTTATTTGGTGTAAATTCCTGCTCTGAGTGGCGTAAAATAGAGGTACGGGAATTGTATTTAAATGTTTATCCGCTGAAACCTAAGTATTTACGTCTAATTACATAAAGTAATTTTTAGGGTATATTTACCGTGTATCTGTTTACAAGTTACACTTGTGTACAAGATAACCAAATGTAAACACTTGTTTTTTACATTTATTCGTATTACTTTTGTAACCACAACGTTTAGAAATATGAACAGCAGATTAGAACAATTTCTTGCTGCGGAGAACATCTCCCAGTCTCAGTTTGCCGACACCATCAATGTGGCAAGAGCAAGTGTGTCCCATATATTGGCAGGAAGGAACAAACCCGGCTGGGATTTTCTGAACAGTATGATGGAGCACTACCCTAACCTTAACATTGAATGGCTAATGAACGGCAAAGGCAAGATGTACAAGACCATGATGGTCGAGAAGCCACAAGCTGCCCCGACTCCGGAAGCGAATCCTGCTCCGGATCTGTTTTCACAGCCTGTAGTACAGGAAATGCCTGACCAGACGCCGCGAGAATCCAATATTGCACGTACATCTGCAGGGCGTGAAACGAATATTGAAGCCACGAAGAGTCAGGACTCCCCTGCCGGCCCTATTCAAGTAATTGATAATCAGCGCAAAATATCGAAAATTGTAGTGTTTTACGATGACAATACTTTCATTGAAATAAAGTAAAAGGACATATTTTTCAGTATGGATTGACAAGAAGGAAAGATTCTGAGTATCTTTGCAGTCGTAAAATTCATATCCAGTATGTACAAGTCCATCATCCGACCGATTCTATTCAAATTCAATCCTGAGACGGCTCATCAGTTCACATTGAACAGTCTCAAGGTATTGGGAAAGATTCCTTTCGTACGCAGCATCATCAGACTGATCTATAAACGGGAACACCCTGCATTGGCCAAGGAAGTCTTCGGCATCAAGTTTCCGAATCCAGTAGGACTTGCAGGTGGTCTGGACAAGAACGGCGAATGTTATAACGAGTTGTCTGACTTTGGTTTCGGTTTCGTCGAAATAGGCTCATTGACAGTAAAGCCGCAGCCGGGAAATCCTAAGCCGAGACTGTTCAGGGTTATCAAGGACAGGGCTATCATCAATCGTATGGGCATCAACAACAAGGGCATTGCCAATGCGATAGCAAACCTTAACAAGGAGCATCCGGAGGTGATAATCGCGGGTAACATTGCACCGAATTCGGCATCTCAGGGAGAGCAGGTCGCAGAAGATTACAAAGCGGCTTTTTCCCTTCTGTACGACTTCGTGGATATGTTTGTGGTCAATATCTCCTGCCCTAATGTTGTGGGCCTTACAAGTCTCCAGGACACATCAGCGCTATCCGACTTCATGGACAACATCCTGAACATGAGAACAGGACTTGACGTATATAAGCCTATTTTGCTGAAATTGTCTCCGGATCTGACTCATACTCAGATAGATGAGATTCTGGACTATGCCATGCTTTCTGGCATTGACGGTATAGTTGCAGGCAATACCACGAGGAAGCGCGACGGCCTTACGATTCCACAAGAGAAGATAGACGAAATCGGCAACGGAGGCATGTCCGGCGCCCCGATTTACGAAAGAAATCTCGAAATGGTAAGATATATCTCGAGCAAAACAGGCGGAAAATTGCCTGTAATCGGTGTGGGCGGCATCATGTCGCCGGAACAGGCTCAGGAAATGCTTGATGCAGGAGCTTCACTGGTGGAGATCTACAGCGGCTTCATCTATGAGGGGCCGGCACTGGTTGAGAGAATACTTAAGAAATTGGATTCCAATAATTTGTAAAGCAATGACAGAGGCAAGTATCTGCACAATCGGGGACGAGATTCTGATCGGCCAGATTGTGGACACAAATTCAAGCGGAATAGCTGTGGCGCTTAATGCTATAGGATTGAAAGTCACACAGATGAGATCAATAGGTGATGTTCACGACGTGATCGTTTCTGCACTGGACGAAGAACTCAGGACTCATGAAGTGGTGATATGCACAGGCGGACTGGGACCGACCAAAGATGATATCACAAAAGCTGCACTGGCAGAACTTTCCGGCAGCGGGAGCTATGTCATAAATGAGGCTCAGTCATTGATTATGAGGAATATACTTCATTCCCGCGGTCTTGACATACTGGATACGAACGTGGCTCAGGCAAGCGTCCCGGACAAATGTGAAGTTATCCCCAACCGCTACGGAACGGCTCCTATTATGGTATTCCGTTTCCCTGAGTCGAGATATGGTCATCCGGCTGTGCTGTATTCGATGCCAGGTGTTCCGTTCGAGACAATGAATATGCTTCCTGACGTGATAAACGATATTCGTGCGCATTTCGGTCTGACTGCCATATATCACAGAAGCATAATGACTTACTCCTTGGCGGAGTCGGCACTTGCAAAGAAAATCGAAGCATGGGAAGACTCACTACCTTCTGACATGCATCTCGCTTACCTTCCGAATCCCCTCACAGGCGTCAGATTAAGGCTCTCCATCTATGGTGGAGACAAGAATGAGGAAGAAGCCCGCATTTCCGAGCGTTTTGAGGCTTTGAAAGCGATTCTTGGGGATGTTATCTACTCCGACTGCGATGATACGCTTGAACACGCCCTGGGTGAGATTCTTAAAGCACACCACAAGACATTGAGTGCTGCCGAGTCCTGCACCGGCGGTGAGATCTCGCATCTGATCACTACAGTTCCCGGCTCTTCAGAATATTATCTGGGTTCCGTGACTTCATACGCCATCCCGGTAAAGGAAAAAGTGCTGGGAGTTCCGGCTGAGATTATTGAAAAGCATGGCGTGGTAAGCAGCGAGGTGGCAGCTGCCATGGCTGACGGAGTACGCAAACTTCTCGGCTCTGACTATGCTGTTTCCACCACAGGTCTTGCCGGCCCTGGAGGAGGTGACGGTGTAAACCCTGACGGCACGGTCTGGGTAGGTGTAAGCACTGCTTCCGGAGTTACAAAAACGAAAAAATTCAATTACAAAAATGACCGTAAGCGGAACATCGAGCGTTTTGCTGCGTCAGCATTGTATTTTCTGTTAACTGTTGTAAAGGCAGACCCATCTATTTAATAATCAATGAATATAACAACGATGTTTTAGATGAAAACATTTTTGTTACATTCATTTTTGTTAATAAATTGCTGGTATTTAGCCCTCAGATACGGATTTTACGTCCCTCATAACGCGCAAGAAATTGGCTCCGGCAACCTTTTCGATGTCAGCTTCTGAGTAGCCCCGTTTTCTCATTTCGTCGAAGATTACCGGCATCTTGGAGACGTCTTCTAACCCTTCCGGAGTCACATTGATTCCGTCAAAATCGGAGCCGATTCCGACATGGTCAATCCCGGCGACACTTACCGCATGGTCGATATGATCGACAACCGTCTTGTATGACGGGCGCTTCAGCATTGACAATTTCTTCTGGACTTCCACCCAAGCACGATATTTTTCAGGTGATGCCGGATCCTGTATGAACTGCGCTTCCACAGCGTCGGCTATCGGATCCAATCCGGATTTCTCCAGTTCAATGCCGAAGTCATCGGACAAGAACAATGGATAGAAGTTTATCTGTATGACGCCATCAACCGCGGCAATTGCCTTCAGCATTTCGTCGGTCATATTTCTACGGTGACTTGCCAATGCCCTGCAGCATGAATGAGTCGAAACGACAGGTGCCTTGGAACAGCGCACACAATCGAAGAACGTGGAATCAGAGGCATGTGCCAGGTCGATAACCATTCCGAGCCGGTTCATTTCAGCCACGACCTTTCTTCCGAACGGACTCAGACCGCCCCATCTTTTTCCCTGTGCCGCAGAGTCACATATCTGGTTGTCAGTATTATGTGTCAATGTAAGATAACGTACTCCCATACGATAGAACTGCCTGAGCAAAGCCAGACTCTCCTGTATAGGCAAACCGTTTTCCATGCCGATAAAGATGGAGGTCTTGCCGGCAGCCTTGTTCTTCAGAGCATCATCTGGTGAATATGCCATTGCGGCCATGTCCGTGGCGTTCTCTACAGCATCATTGACACCGGAGAGCATTTCCAAAGCATACCTTGTGGCAGCATCTGGCGCCATCGTGCCAGGTGTGAACAATGCAAAAAAGGAAGCGTCCACTCCCCCTCGCGACAATTTCGGAAAATCCACATGAGCATACGGGTTGTCGATGCCCAGATTTCTCAACCTCATTATCTGTGATGGCGTATCACAGTGGGAATCAAGTACGAACATATATTACTCAAGTTTAGCCAATCTTCTATCCTTCAATGCTTTCCGAGAGTTCTGCCCACTCCTCGGTCTTGGCATCCAAGTCTCTTTTGTCTTCCAGATACGTTCTGGTCAGTTCCATCACATCATCATCAGCTCCCGGAGATGACAGCACTGCCTCTATTTTCTTCATGCTTTCCTCAAGCTTCGCAATCTCCTTTTCCAGGAAAGCTATGCGGTTACGCACCTTACGTTCCTCTTTGGAGACGGTTTTTCGTGCCACAAAATCTTTCTTTCCCTCTGAAACTTCCTGTACCACAGGCTTTTCCTCTGGTTTGAACCTCCGTTCAAGTTCCTGGAGAGTTTCTATTCTGCGCTCATCCAGGAAGTCCTGAATTCCGCCCAGATGCTCCTTGACACGACCGTCCCTGAATTCGTACAGCTTGTCCACAAGGCCATCCAGGAAGTCCCTGTCGTGCGAAACGATTACCAATGTGCCGTCAAAATTCTTCAGAGCCTGTTTCAGCACATCCTTTGAGCGGATGTCCATGTGGTTTGTAGGCTCATCGAGCGCCAGCAGGTTATACGGCTGAAGCATCAGCTTCGCCATTCCAAGACGTGCCCTCTCGCCACCGCTCAGAATCGCCACTTTCTTGTCAATGTCCTCTCCCTTGAAAAGGAAAGCGGCAAGGATATCTCTAAGTTTTGTGCGGATGTCACCGGAAGCAATGCTTTCGAGCGTTTCCAGTACAGTAAGACTCTTGTCGAGCACATCTTCCTGATTCTGAGCAAAATAGCCCACATTGACATTATGCCCGACACGGGCTTCACCAGATATTGGCTCCAATTCCCCCATTATGACTCGCATCAATGTGGTCTTTCCTTCACCGTTCCTGCCCACAAGCGCGACCTTCTCTCCTCGTCTGATTTCTATTTCAGCATTCTTGAACACGACTTTCTGTGGATAACCTACAGTCAAGTCTGTTCCTTTGAACACCACATCTCCAGAACGCGGAGCCGGAGGAAATTTCACCGTCATCGTGGAATTGTCCGTCTCATCGATCTCAATCCGGTCCAGTTTTTCGAGAGCCTTGATTCTGGACTGCACCTGATTTGACTTTGTCGGCTTGTACCTGAACTTGTTTATGAAATCCTCAGTCTTTTCTATCATCTTCTGCTGGTTTTCATAAGCGGCCACCTGCTGCTGAAGACGCTCCTTACGAAGCTCAAGATACTGAGTATAAGGCACTTTGTAATCGTGGATATGTCCCACCATTATCTCGATTGTACGGTTGGTGACATTGTCCAGGAAGCGCCTGTCATGAGATACGAGCAAAACTGAGCCGCGATAAGCCTTCAGATAATCTTCAAGCCATTCGATGGACTCGATATCCAGATGGTTGGTAGGCTCGTCGAGCAGCAGCACGTCCGGTCTGGAGAGAAGGATTTTCGCCAATTCTATACGCATATTCCAGCCCTGGCTGAAAGTCTCAGTCTTTCGGCCGAAATCCTCATCCTTGAAACCGAGTCCCAACAATGTCTTCTCGGCCTGGACAGCAGGCGGTTCCGAATGCTCTATCGCCAAAGTATCATTGATCTCATTCATCCTGGAAATCAATGACATATATTCATCTGACTCGTAGTCAGTCCTTTCCGCAAGCTGACGGCCTATCTCGTCAAGCTCATTTTCGAGTGCAGTCATTGACGCAAAAGCCGTCATCGTTTCTTCAATGACGGTCTTTCCTTTGTTATGCTGCATTATCTGCGGCAGATATCCTATCTTTATATGGTTCGGAAGGTCAATGTGCCCTGATGTCGGAGCCTGCTCGCCACATATAAGTTTCATTATCGTGGACTTCCCCGCTCCGTTCTTGCCGACCAGACCGATTTTGTCATTTTCGCTTATATGAAAACTGACATTGTCCAGCAGCACATAACTTCCGTAAGCAACTGTAATACCGTTAATTGATATCATTTCAGAGATTATTATTCAGATTTTCTGACGCACGCCAATATGCTCAGTTCGTACAAGAGATAAAGCGGCGCTGCCGCAATCAGCATTGAAAACGGGTCAGCAGGCGTAATTATAGCGGCGATAATGAGAATTGCCACCACAGCATGCTTTCGGTATTTGCCCAGGCTTTCCCTTGAAACTATTCCCATTCTGTTCAGAACTGCGATCAGGACAGGAAACTCGAAAACAATTCCGAACAGAAGCACCATTGACGTGAACATCGAGATGTATGAATCTAGAGTGATGGTGTTCATGACTTCGGAACTGACAGTATAGTTCTGAAAGAAGTTCAATGTAATGGGCAGTATGAGGTAATAGCCGATTACGAGTCCTGCATAAAAAAGAACAGAAGCGAATGAAAACGCCTTCCTGACTGCCGATTTCTCTGCCGGATAAAGTGCCGGAGCTACAAACATCCACACCTCATAACAAACATAAGGAAAGGATATTACAAAACCGCAGATAAACGAAACCTTGAGATGAATGAAAAACTGCGCGGAAATGTCAGTATTTATCAGTTGCATCTCGAACGGCAAGTTCAGCCAACTGTAAAGCCAGAAATCAGGCCTTGTCGGCGCGAGAATTACGTCATCGAACAGAAAGCCCTTGAAGCACAGGAGAATCACACTGAAAAACACAATGCAGAGCACTGAGCGGAACAATGTTCCCCTCAGCACGTCAAGGTGATCCCAGAAACTCATTTCATCGCCACTTCCGCCCACTGTTCCAGAATTTATTACTTAGAATCAGTTTTTGACGGTTTGTCGGCATCATTGTCGATGTCGTTGATCTGTTTTTCAACGTCACTCATTCCATCCTTGAAACTTCTTACACCCTTACCCAAACCGCGCATGAGTTCAGGAATTTTCTTTCCACCGAAAAGAAGGAGAATCACCAAAGCGATGATAACTATTTCCCACGGGCCAAGTACGCCTAACGGATAAATTGTCATAACTTATTGATTTTAAGAGTAATTATCTATCATTCATTCTGGAGTTTATCATCTCCAGCATTTTTTCAGGGCAAGCTACAGGACGACCGGTTTCCTTGTTCAAGAAACCTAAAACCACCTGACCGCAAGCACACAGCACATTATCCTGATTATAGACGGCCTGCTTGATGACGAGCTTTGCCAACGGCAGCTTGTCGATGGAGGCTGTGCACCTCAGCACGTCCCCCATCTTGGCCGAATGTTTGTATTTGCATTCCACGGATACGACAGGAATCACGATTCCTTCCGCCTCGCATTGTTCTATCGGATATCCGCCTTCCCTTATCATCAGATTTCGCGCGCACTCGAAATAACGGATATAATTTGAATGGTGAACGATTCCCATCTGGTCCGTTTCATAGTAGCGTACAGGAAAACTGGTCTCAAAGTACATCATAGCCTACATTGACTTAAGTGCCTTCAGCTGAGCCTCATAACTTTCAATCTTCGAAAGCGAGTCAGCCTCTTTCTGGCGTTCTACAGCCACTACTTTTTCAGGAGCATGAGCCGTAAACTTCTCGTTGGAAAGCTTGCGCCTTACAGACTCGAGGAACTTCTTCTGATAGTCAAGTTCAGCTTCAAGCTTGGCGATTTCTTCCTCCACATTGACCTTGCCGGTCAGCGGAACATACATTTCCACCGTCCTTACCATCTGTGAAACGCCTTCAGATGTGTTACCGAAATCTGCAACGACTTCCGCAGAAGATGTGTTGGCGAGTTTTGCGACTACAGCAAGCATTTCTGCCGGGAATTCACCCTTGAACATCACCTGAAGTTCTTCTTTAGGTGATATGTTCTTCTGCTGTCTGATTCCTCTGATTGCATTGACAGCTTCTTCAGCAAGTTCGAATGATGAGATAAATGCAGCATCGAATTCTCCTGCTACAGGAGTAGGCTGGAATATTATCGTCTCGCCTTCCTTGCGCTCTGCCATATCCTGCCAGAGTTCCTCCGTGATGAACGGCATCACAGGGTGAATCATCTTGAGAAGAGCCTCGAAGAAGCCTAAAGTTTCTGTATAGGTAACCTTGTCAATCGGCTGCCCGTAAGCAGGTTTGATAAGTTCCAAGTACCAGGAGCAGTAGTCGTCCCAGAAGAGTTTGTATATGCTCATCAATGCATCTGAGATTCTGAACTTAGCATAGTGGTCTTCTACTGTAGCAATGGTCTGGCTGAGTTTGTTCCTGAACCATTTTACAGCAATGGCACTTGACTGAGGCTGCCCGATTTCCTCTGAAACAGCCCATCCCTTTACAAGTCTGTATGAGTTCCAGATTTTTCCGCAGAAATTACGTCCCTGCTCCACCTGGGATTCATCATAGAATATGTCATTGCCAGCAGAAGCGCAGAGAAGCATACCGATTCTCACTGCGTCCGCACCATATTTTGCTATCAAGTCAAGTGGGTCAGGAGAATTGCCCAATGTCTTGGACATCTTCCTGCCGAGCTTGTCCCTCACGATACCGGTAAGATAAACATTGTGGAACGGCTCCGCGTTCATGAATTCGTCTCCGGCCATAATCATTCTGGCCACCCAGAAGAAAAGGATGTCCGGTCCTGTAACGAGGTCATTTGTAGGATAATAGTATGCCAAATCCTTGTTTGCAGCATGTTCCGGATGTCCAGGTTTTTCAGCATCGAACACTGAAATAGGCCAGAGCCAAGAAGAGAACCACGTGTCGAGTACATCCTCGTCCTGCCTAAGCTGATCCGCCGTGATTGAAGGGTCTATCTTCTTCGCAGCCTCAAGTGCAGCTTCAGGTGTAGCCTCGACAACATACTGTCCGTCAGGCAGATAATATGCAGGAATACGCTGCCCCCACCACAACTGACGGCTGATGCACCAGTCGCGGACAGTTTCCATCCAATGTTTGTAGGTGTTTCTGTATTTGTCCGGGATGAGCTTCACGCGGCCGCTTTCCACAGAGTCGAGCGCCATTTCCGCAAGATGTCCCATTTTCAGGAACCACTGGGTAGAAAGCCTCGGCTCTATAACAGCATTGGTCCTTTCTGAATATCCTACAGGAGAGACATATTCCTCCACTTTTTCGAGGCAACCGGCTTCCTCCAGCATCTTCTGGATTTTCTTGCGGGCCACGAAACGGTCCTCTCCTACAAGAATCTGAGCCTTTTCGTTGAGTTTTCCGTGATCGTCGATGATGTCGATTACAGGAAGATTGTGACGAAGGCCGATTTCATAGTCATTGACATCGTGAGCCGGAGTCACTTTCAGACAGCCGGTACCGAAGCCGATCTCGACATAAGAGTCTTCGATAACAGGTATTTCCTTGTTAATCAATGGTATGAGGACTTTCTTTCCTTTAAGCCAATGATAGCGTTCGTCGTCAGGGTTGATGCTGACCGCAGCATCCGCCATGATGGTCTCAGGACGTGTGGTTGCGACAATTATATATTTGTCCGTGCGGTTTCCGTTACCGTCAGAGATATAGTATCTGAGGTGATAGAAATGGCTCTTGGTCTCCTTGTGCACAACTTCCTCGTCACTGACTGCGGTATGTCCTTCCGGATCCCAGTTTACCATACGCACTCCCCTGTAAATCAATCCTTTTTTATAGAAATAAACGAAAGTATTGATGACGGATTCCGTCAAATCAGGATCCATGGTGAATTTGGTACGGTCCCAGTCACAGGATGCTCCGAGTTTGCGGAGCTGGCTGAGGATAATGCCGCCATGCTCTTCTTTCCATTCCCAAGCATATTTGAGGAACTCCTCTCTGGTGAGGTCTTCCTTGTTGATTCCCTGAGACTTGAGCCTTGCCACAACCTTGCTTTCTGTCGCAATGGATGCGTGGTCAGTACCTGGTATCCAGCAAGCGTTCTTGCCGTCCATTCTGGCTTTTCTGACAAGCACATCATTGAGCGTATTGTTCAGAACGTGTCCCATATGAAGGATACCTGTCACGTTTGGTGGCGGAATAACTATTGTATATGGTTCTCTTTCATCCGGTTCCGAATGGAAAAACTTGTTCTTGAGCCAATAGGCATACCACTTGTCCTCTACCTGAGACGGATCGTATTTTGCCGACAATTCCATGTTTATAATTTTTCTTTTACAGTAATCGTATAATTACATTGTGTTCAAATCATGCAAAGTTAAGAAAATTTAGTAAATTTGTGTTAATTAGAACACTCATGATATGGAAAATAACGAAGACAACAAAATGAGCCTCGAGCTCAGACCGGAAGTTGCAGCCGGAACATACTCGAATCTTGCCATCATTACGCACTCTCACAGTGAATTCATCATTGATTTCGCGAAGATGCTTCCTGGAATGCCGAAGCCGGACATCTGCAGCCGTATAATAATGACTCCGGAGCACGCGAAGAGACTGTTGGCGGCATTGACTGACAATGTTTCAAAATACGAAAACAATTTCGGACCCATAAGCCTGGAATCACAGCCGTCTCAGCGAGATAAAGGCAACACTTTCAATCTCGGAGATTTTCCTCCGTTCAATAACGGAGCCAAATCATAACGGACATGGATTTTTCCAGGATCAAGGCTTTTGCTTTCGACATTGACGGCGTTTTCACTGACGGAGGTATCCTTTGCGACCTGAACGGGGAACTGTTCCGCACTTTCGGAGCCAAGGATTCTTTCGGCGTAAGAATGGCCGTCCTCCATAAATACCCTGTCGCCATAATAACCGGCGGCAGGTCTGGTTCCATTGTCCAGAGATTCCGCACTTGCGGTCTCATTCCAGAAGACATCTACCTCGGTTCCAGAGACAAGATATTGGATTTCAATCACTTCTGCTCGAAATATTCATTAGGTGCAGATGAGGTGCTGTATGTAGGGGACGACCTTCCGGATATCCCTGTCCTCAGGGCATGCGGAATAGGCGCCTGCCCGTCTGATGCCGTGGAGGAGGTCAAGAGCGCTTCCGATTATGTCTCCCCTTTCCCGGGAGGACGCGGATGCGTACGTGATGTCATCCAGCAGGTTATGAAATCCAGAGGAGACTGGGTTTTCGATGTCGCCGGCTATACCGCCAAGTTTTAACCAGAGTAAACGCAATGAATTCAGGACTTTCTCTTAACGGCCACAGGCTGATTCTGTCAAGCGCTTCGCCGAGGCGCAAGGAACTGCTTGAAGGCTTGGGACTCCGTTTCACAATCGATACAGATACCTCATTTACAGAGCATTACGATAAGGATACGCCTCTCGGCGAGATTCCGGCATTGATGTCGGAAGGCAAGTCTGACGGGTTTCACAGGCCTCTTGAAGATGACGAGATCCTGATCACTTCCGACACGATGGTTTACTGCGAGGATGTGATTATGGGCAAGCCGCACAGCCGCGAGGATGCAATATCAATGCTGAAGAAACTATCCGGAAGGGTTCATCATGTCACCACTGCATTGACATTGAGAAGCAACAAGCGTAAAGAGACTGTTTCCGACACGGCATACGTTCATTTCAAAGAACTGACCGACAGCGAGATAGAATACTATGTGGACAATTTCAGGCCCTTCGACAAGGCCGGCGCCTATGGTATCCAGGAATGGATCGGCTATATCGGCATTGACCGCATAGAAGGCTCGTTCTTTACCATCATGGGACTTCCGGTTCATCTTGTCTATCAAGAACTTGCCAAATTCCGGCAATAGCAGTTCCCAAAGCATCCTAAAATATTACAGGTTCAGCACCTGCACAAGTCTTTATCTGCAGAAGGGCATAAAAACGATTTAGAAACAAGTTAAATAAAAAAGCCCTTTTTGAGGACCTTTTTAAATCGTTGAGTAATGACGCCTCACGCGCAAAAACTCACACTAACCACATAATTAATAACACTAAAACTAATAACCAACGAGTTGTCTGTGAGAGAACCTCATCATCAACTCGATTGCAAAGTTACGACTTTATCACTTCGCTGCAAATATTTTCTTATCAATCTTTTACGATATTTTTAGACCAAACCTGCAATCTTTTGGAATAAAGCTATATAAAACGTATTCAAAAAAGCAAAAAAAAATTACGGCCAAAGTGAAATTCGGCCGTAAAACGTTTATATTCAGACGACTGCAATAGCATACAGTCCTTGTTATTCCACATAAAGCAGCAGCCCCTTCAGGTACTCCCCTTCCGGATGATAGATATTCACGGAGTGGTCTGCCGGCTGATTGAGCCTGTCAAGAATCCTCACACTACGTCCGCACTGAGCGGCTGCGGAGAACACTGCAAGAGCAAAAGCCTCTTTGTCCACAACCTGGGAGCAGCTGAACGTAAATACAAGACCTCCTGGAGCAACCTTTGAGATAGCCGCAGCATTCAGACGCTGGTATGCTCTCAATGCATTTTTCAACGCACCGCGATGCTTGGCGAACGCAGGCGGATCCACTATCATCAGATCATATTTGTCTGCAGGAATGTCTCTCAGAAAATCCAGAGCGTCAGTGCAATAACTGGTATGGCGTGACGGCTCGAAACCGCCTAAGGCCACGTTCTTGTCCACCAGTGCCATCGCCTTCGCCGAACTGTCCACAGAATCCACATGAGATGCTCCGGCACCTAAAGCGTAGATTGAGAAACCTCCAGTATAGCAGAACAGGTTCAGCACATTACGACCTGAAGCATATCTGCCGACAAGGGCTCTGTTCTCTCTCTGGTCCAAGAAAAAACCTGTCTTCTGGCCTTCCGTCCAGTTCACTATGAACTTGTTTCCGTTTTCGATTACGACCTGCTCATCGTCACAGAAATCCGCTTTCCTGTAAAGATAACCGTCCACAAGATCGAGCCCGGCCTTGAACGGAGCAGTACCGGAACTCTTGTCATACACAGCCTTCAGGCTGTCCCCGAATATGGACACCAGAGCATCAGCTATCTGCTTCTTTGCCCTGAACATGCCCACAGAATGCGCCTGCATAACGCAAACCCCGTCATACCAATCGATTATAAGTCCAGGAAGCCCGTCACCTTCTCCATGGACAAGCCGGAAACAATTTGTCTGTGCATTGTCGGCCAGTCCGACAGCCTTGCGTACTGCAAAAGCTTTCAACAGCATTGACCTCCAATAATCTTCATTGATTACAGCGCTGTCGAAACTCAAAACCCTTACGGCAATGGAACCGATCTGATAATGTCCCGCTGCAAGAAACTTTCCGTCAGAGCCATGCACACTCACCACGTCACCTTCAGCAGGTTCACCTACCACCTGCGCGATTGCCCCCGAGAACACCCAGGGATGGAATCTCCTCAATGACTCCTCTCTACCTTTTTTCAGTATTATCTTTACCATTGTCCTTATTTTTGTTTTTGTTTCTTCGCTTGTTCCTGTAATAGCGCTTATGCATCCAGTATCGCCTGTTATGTTTCTTCGCCTTGCTCTCTTCCTCTTCCTTTTTCTCCTTTTTCGTCTCAGCCTCTTTCTTTTTCTCCGACTTATGTTCCTCATTGTAAGCAAGTTGAGCCGGCGGAATCATTTCTTCCGGAGTCAGCGGATGCTTTTCCGACTTGAGCAGCGCCTTGTACATCTCCCGGCACACCCAAGCGTCAGTAGCCGCATAAAGCATCTGAGCCTCAGAAAGCACCTCCGCTTCCCAATTGGAGAGCTGCTGAGTCTTGGATATCCTCACGCCGAGAATAATCGCGGACATTTTCTTGACACTCTTGTCCCGAATTCCGTATTCCCATACGATTTTCTGCAGGTCCACAAAACCACGGGCCTCGAACTCTGTGTATTTCTGAAGGCCTCGCACATCATCATGAACCGCGGCGCCCACTTTGATTATCTTCTCGTCAGACAATATCCGGCAAAGACGTTTTTCCATTCCGACATGCTTGATTCTGAACAGAAACGCCTCCTTAGGTCCGGAAAGCTGAAGAAGAGCCACACCGCCCTTCGGCTGAAATGACGTGAAACAAGGCCTTGACTCCGTATCGAAGCCAATGACCTTCTGCCGCCTCAAATATGCTACAGCCCTGTCAAACTCATCTCCCGGCTTGTCTATGACAGTGATCTTCCCGTCAAAAGCAGCCAACTTCAGTTTGTCTATTTCTTCCGGTTGAATACTAATTTGAAACATATTGACTATAAATATTTCCGGCATACCTTCTCAAGTAAGCCTTCTGACTGTCCGACAAAAATCCTCCTGGCGCTTCAATGAGAAGGAACGTCTCATTATCTGAATTATCCGCCCTATCATACTTGAAGGAATCAGTAAAACTGCCGTTTTCATCATAATCAGACGACGACAATCCTGAAACAGGCACTGTACAATAGATATTCACGATAGGATACGCCACCCTGTGAGTAAAATAATTCTCTTTTCTCAAATAGCGCTCGCACTGCGCCGTCACTGCATGCTTCGGATCAATGAACTCAAACCCGTCAGACAACAATGACTTGTAAACTTCGATGCCGTCGGTACCATTGTCGAGCATAATGCCCAATTCCGCATTCAGACTGTCAGCATCCAGAGACATGTCATCCACAATCGCAGCATCTATCTTTTCAGTCATCTCCGTAGCCTTGCATTTGTCCAGGAAAGACAATATCCTTTCTTTCAATGTTCCTGAGTGATCCGGACAGACGATCACATGTTTCATTGACGGATAATCATCAGACAAATCCGAGCAGACCGCAGAATAGACTCCTGCGCCCAGAATGTCTTCACTTGTCCATACCATGACACTGGACTTGTCCCCATGGCGGGAAACAGCATAATCAAACATGGAATGACAGACAGAAACCACATTGACCTGAGGCCTTGCCTTCTTCACGATGGACATTATGTCCCTGTAACCGTAAGCGGACGAATATGGGGAAGCCAGTATCACGATCTTGGAGGACTGCTTTCTTGTCAATGAATTCTTGTCGAACTGCCCCACGGCGCAAGTAGTGTCCAATGCGCTCAGGAAATTCTTGAAAGTCAATTCCTTAAGATAATTCTCATTGCCTTTGGCGACATACCCTTCATAGGGTGCATTCGCAGAATCGCATATCAGGTCAAGCGTCTCGCCCGCAAAATCAGGAAGTCCGTCCGGGACGCTTCTCCCGTCCACATTGTCGAAATAATCGCAACAGGACAATGCTTCCGTCATAATCAATGCCTCCTGAGCCGGTCCGATTACTGATATGGAGCCGTACACTCCATCCAAACATCCTGACTTCACCTGGCAATATACTGCCGATGTCGTGTCTGAAATTGCCTCCTTTACAAAAGGTATAGACAAAGGGTCACCGACCTCACGGTTCGTACAAGAAACCGCGAAGGCCGGTGACAGCAATGATAGTAATACTAATAACTTCCTCACAATCAATTTTTTAGAAGAACAATAGCTCTCGATATTTTGGTAATGGCCAGAGTTCGTCATCTACAAGCATCTCAAGATGGTCAGCATTGTAACGTACCTTGTCCATTTCATTCTTGACTTCTGTCGAGTACAAATATGCCCTTTCAGCCATATCTTCCACCTTGTTCGCTTTCTTGCGGGCTTCCACAAGCGCTTCCACATCAGCGGAGATATTGTTCACGAAGCCGGAAATCTTCTTGTAGGTATCCATGTCCGCCTTGCAGAGGGACTTGAATTCTTCACCGAACACATCCTTGCATCCCTGGATGCTCTTCACCAGAATATTTTGGTAACTTACAGCAGCAGGAACCACGTGATTCAGGCAGACGTCACCGATAAGTCTGGCTTCAATCTGAAGCTTCTTCACATAAGTCTCATTCATAACCTCGTAACGTGCCTGTGATTCCACCGGTGACAGAACTCCCAGTTTATCAAACATTTCCACCGAATCCTTCTCAAGGAATACTTTAAATGCCTCAGGGACATTGCGAACAGCTCTCAAACCCCTCTTGGCAGCCTCCTCTTCCCATTCCTTGCTGTAACCGTTTCCTTCAAACATCACATTCCTGGACTCGGCAATGAACTTTCTCACCACTGTAAGCACTGCACTCTGGCGATTCTCACCATTGGCTTCAAGCTCATCTACTTCCTTGCGGAAATCATTAAGACTCTCAGCCACAATCGAGTTCAGCACATATGTTGCGCCTGCCGCATTGGCAGAAGATCCTACAGCACGGAATTCGAAACGGTTTCCGGTAAAGGCAAATGGAGATGTCCTGTTCCTGTCGGTATTGTCCTGAACGATTTCAGGAATGGAGCTTACCATCTGGATGGAAGCCTTGCTGGCCTCTGCATCAGCGAAATCCTTCATGTTCAGGATATTGTCGAAAATTTTTGACAATGTAGAGCCTGAGAAGATGGACATTACAGCAGGAGGAGCCTCGTGTCCGCCGAGTCTATATGAGTTGTTCAATGAACATACGGATGTCATCAGCAGATAGTCGTGACGATATACTGCACGTACTACTGAAGCATAGAAAGCAAGGAACTGGAGATTCTTGGTAGGAGTCTTGCCTGGGGACAGGAGATTCACACCTGTATCAGTCTGCATTGACCAGTTGCAATGTTTTCCGCTCCCGTTGATACCGTCGAAAGGTTTTTCGTGGAAGATCACTTTAAGATGATGTTTCTCAGCCACTTTCGGCATAAGTATCATCAACAGCATATTCTGGTCAATGGCTTTCGTCGCCTCACAGAACACAGGGGCGCACTCGAACTGATTGGGAGCCACCTCATTGTGTCTTGTCTGAAGCTGGATTCCGAGTTTGTATGCCTCAGTCTCAAAATCTTTCATGAATGCTTCCACGCGGCTAGGAATAGCGCCGAAATAGTGGTCGGACAACTGCTGGTCTTTGGCTGATGTGTGACCGATTACTGTCCTGTCGCAAAGCTTGAGGTCAGGACGCGCATTGTACAGTGACTCATCGACAAGGAAATACTCCTGTTCGAGTCCGACATTGACAGAAACAGCCTTTACGGACTTGTCGAAAAGATTCACCACTGACGTTGCAGCGTTGCTTAGCGCCTGGATTGAGCGCAAATTCGGCACTTTCATATCAAGAGCCTCGCCTGTGTACGACACGAATACGGACGGGATACAGAGTGTCTCGTCCAAGATGAATACCGGAGAGTTAGGGTCCCATGCGGAATAACCTCTGGCTTCAAATGTGTTACGCAGTCCTCCATTCGGAAAACTGGATGCATCAGGCTCCTGCTGGACGAGCGCGCTTCCGCTGAATCTCTCGAATGCCTGGCCGTCTTTCACTGTAACGAAAGACTCGTGCTTTTCTGCAGTAGTACCGGTAAGTGGCTGGAAAAGATGGGTGTAATGCGTAGCACCCTTCTCGGTAGCCCAGGTCTTCATGGCTGATGCGATTTCATTGGCTACAGCCCTGTCGATCTTCTTGCCGAACTTTACAGCAGCAATGACAGCATCGTAAGCAGTCTGAGACATGTATTTCCTCATTTTGGCGAGGTCAAACACGTTTTCTCCGAAGTAAGCCGATACCGGCCTCTTCTCAACGAAGAATCGCTCCGCAGCATGTGCGGATGCTTCGTCCAATGCTCTTTGTCTGAAAGTTGACATAATGTTGTTGATTTTGTTAAGTACGTCCACAAAGGTAAAAAAAATCACTATCTTTGCATCACTATATAGGATATATTTTTTAACTAAAACGGTAATAGTTAGATTAAAACGTAACAAAATGACAAAAATCTCCCGCAAGTCTGAACTGATGCCTGCATCGGCCATCAGAAAACTGGTTCCTTTCGCTGACGCCGCAAAATCTTCAGGTGTAAAAGTCTATCATCTCAATGTCGGCCAGCCGGATATCAAATCCCCTGAGTGCGCATTGGAAGCAGTACGCCAGAACACATTGGACCACGTATCCTACTCAAATTCGGCAGGTCTGATAGAGCTGCGTAAAGGACTGGTAGAAAAGTACTACAAGAAAATCGGAATCGACATTGATGTTCCTGAGCTCATCGTCACAGTGGCGGGAAGCGAAGGCGTGAACCTGTCCCTTCAGATTACTTGCGACGAGGGTGACGAAGTCATTGTGCTGGAACCGTTCTACACGAACTACAACACGTTCGCTTTCATGAACGGCATCACGCTGAAGGCTGTGCCGACTGATATCCGCAACGGATTCAAAGTTCCGGAAATGTCTGAGTTCGAGAAACTTATCACTCCGCGCACCAAGGCCATCCTCATCAGCAATCCCGGAAATCCTACAGGCACGCTCTACACCAAGGAAAACATGCTTGCACTCGGTGAGGTTGCGAAAAAGCACGATCTCTTCCTGATTTCCGACGAAGTTTACAGAGAGTTCTGCTATACTGACGAGCCGCATTTCTCGGCAATGAACATCCCCGGACTTGAGCAGAACGTCATTCTGGTCGATTCCGTCTCCAAGAGGTACAATCTGTGCGGCTGCCGTATCGGCTGCATCATCTCACACAACAAGGACGTGATGACCGCGGCGATGAAATATGCCCAGGCACGTCTCTGTCCTCCGATCTACGGCCAACTTGCCGCTATCGGAGCGCTGGATACTCCGCAGTCATATTTTGAAGCAGTAAAGGAAGAATACATCAGAAGGCGCGACTATATGCTCAGCAGGCTCAATGCCATGCCGGGAGTGTTCTCCCCTGTCCCGATGGGTGCATTCTATACCATTGCCGAAATTCCAGTGGACAATGCAGAGAGCTTCGCAAAGTGGATGCTTACAGGATTCAGATATGAGGGACAGACCACGATGGTAACCCCTGCCGCTTCATTCTACAAGACACCTGGAGTCGGACAGAATCATATCCGCATTGCCTATGTCCTGGAAGTCCCGGAACTGAAAAAAGCCCTGGACGTCCTCGAAAGAGGTCTCGCGGCTTACCCGGGGAGAACAATATAAAAATAGTTAGAAATGAATCTGAAAAGGACACTTTCAGCGGCATTGCTCGCATTTGCACTTACTATGATGCCGGCTTTCGTGGCTTGTTCGCCGGATGACAATAAAACCGACATTGATACGCCGGACAAACCGGAAAATCCTGACCCGGAGCCGGAACCGAATCCTAATCCCGAGCCAGAGCCAAATCCGGAACCTGGTCCTAACCCAGAACCGTCAGTTACCACAGGTGCAAAGTGGTTCGAGCTTCCTGCCGTCAATGCCAAGAAAGAAGGCACAAAATACCTTGTTGATGCGGAAAACAGCGACTTGTATTATGCATATCATCTCTGCAACGGCCCGGAAAAATATGCTCACAACGGGAAAAGAGCAAGAAACCACACCGTATGCTTCAGCAAAAGTCATCATTGCCCGGTATGGGTGGCTGCAATCAGGCACAACAGTCTTCATCCGATAGGACAGGCAAACAGAACCAACGCCTACGGAAAAGATCCGGACATTCCTTCGGCTATCCAGTACAATTCAAAAGCAACTGGAGGAGGATGTAACAAGGGCCATATGCTCGGCTCCAATGAAAGGACATCTTCTACGAATACCAACCGTCAGGTATTCTACTATTCGAATATCGCACCTCAGGACCAAGACGGATTCAATACCGGAGGTGCACCTTGGAACACACTCGAAGGATATGTTGACGGAATTGTCCCACAGGATAGTCTCTATATGGTAATCGGCTGTTATTTCGACGATTACACCGATGTTTACGGCAAGACACAAAAGGCAAAGACTATTCAGTTCGGAGGCCGTTCAGATGTCAGTATGCCGACAATGTTCTATTATGCCTTGCTCCGCACAAAAAAAGGCAACACAGGCAAATCAGTGACACAGTGCTCCGCTGACGAACTGAAATGTGTCGCATATGTGCTCCGTCATGAGACTGCCGCAAAGCAGAAAGGAAAGAACTACAAGCTCAGCGCCAAGGACCTGATGTCGATTTCAGACCTTGAGAAACTCACAGGATTCAAGTACTTCGTCAATGTACCGAATGCGCCGAAAAGCACATTCAACGCATCCGACTGGGGATTTTAGCGATCTGAAAAACGGGAAAGCCGTCAAAGCGGAATATTGACACCAATCTGAAGAGCGAACAGCGTATCATACCAGGTGGTGAATGACTTCACGAGAACATTTCCGCTGCGTGACTTCCATGAATAAGGCACAACCGACATTCTCGGCTCGATGAAAAGGCCGAAATGGGAGGCAAGATTGAACCGGAACTGAATACCGGCAGAAAGACCGAGATACAGGCGGCGGATAGCATATCCGTCGTCTGTTTTCCATATAAGTCCGGACTCAGGACCGAGAAGCAACGGCATTGAAAATACCTGACGGCTGTTTTTGCGCCAATAAAGCGTCTCGAACATAAGTTCTCCCCTGACACCGCCATAATAACAGTTCATCTGCCTTCCGTCATTGAACTTCTTCCATACATCACGACCATAAAACCCTGACAGTCTGACAGAAAGCGGTCCGTTCAGCAGTTTGGCGTATGAAAGGGCTGCACTCTCCCGCGCTGAAGGAAGATAGCCCACAGTTTCTCCGACAATGTCCGCGAGCTGGAGCTGGACACCTCCAGAGAAAGAAATCGACGCATCGCGGACAAACCATGCCCCGAAACCTTCGCGCCCTGCGGCATTGACCCTGTTGAAATAAGCGAGCAGGCCGAAATTGAAGCCATAACCTATATGGCATCTGTCCGGAGAATAGAGGCAATCCGTACCGTCGTTGCCGAGCATAAATGAAGGAGTGAAGAAGATATCCATCTCACGTGCGATTCTTGCACGCAGGTCAATGCACATATTCACCTGAACTGCAGCAGAATACTTCCCGGAAGTGCGTACAAGCGAGACTTCCGCCCCCTCCATTGTGGAGACATTGAATATTCTTGAAGGTGAATAGCCGTAGAAATATGACGTAAAATCGAAACTGTGTGAAATGCCGGCTCCTACACGCCATACACGGACGCCATCCACATTGCGCCGGAACTCAGACACCGTTCCGCCTACGCTTACCGCATTAAGCGGATCAAACATCTTACCGACTGAAACTGAGACTGATGGTCCCTGAGAATAACTTGACACGGAATTGCGGAACAGGCCGACCGTTCCCATTCCCGCACGCAGAAAGGTATTGTCCAGGAATTTTTCCGAGACAAACGCCTCATTCCGAGGGCGATAGCGTTTCTGCATACTGTATTCCAATGCATTGAAACTCGTGGTATCCACCTCCTGAGCCTGGATACCCAGAGGCAGAAACACAAGCGACAACGCTGCCGAAACCAATTTACTCCCCATTCTCATATCTGTCACGTGCACTTTTCATTATAGTTTCTACAATATCCCCATCCCCGGCGGCTATATCGATGAACGCCGGATCTTTATGGAAACAGGACAGGAGGTAATCTTCCGACGCCATATCATCCATAAAATCCTGAGTCCTGGCTCCCTTGCGGCCATAAATCACGGCCTTGAGATAATCAGTCAGAGCAGACTGCTCAGGCAAAGCAGCCACGGCTTCCTCCGCAAGAGCATCATAGGTCTTGGTATTCATGGCAAGACAGAGCACCACCTTGTTGAGCGGAGAACTTTCTGAAACAGTCTCGAACACTTCACGGGCACGGCTTCGCTGCTGCGGAGTATTGCCACCCTTGTAATACCCTCCAAGACAGAGAGCAAAAGCCCTTACAAGCCGGTTCCTGTCATTGTCCGGAAGTATATTCGTAAGCTGACCGGCCTTACGGAAGTTATTGGACATCACGTACATGATCATCTGATTGGCGACCACGGCCTCCGGGTTCACTATCTCATATCCGTTCCCGTCCATCCTCATCAGACGGTAATCCACAGAAGGAGTCTGGAGGTCAATGAAGCCTTTGAGCAATGTAGTGTCAGTCACGCCTCTGGCGATGTAAGATGCTGCAAGTGAATTCGCTGCAAGTATCCAAGGCCTTCCGTTCGCCTCTATGGACTCATCATATGCCCTCTTGTATAACTTCTCCAGTTCATCCTTGTCCTTGACCATCTGAAACAGATGCCAGTATTCATAAAGCGCGAATTTCTTTTTCCCGCTCCTGTAATCTTCATCGGAACGGTAACGCTCCATAATTTCCGCCGGCGTCAGTTCCCTGAAAATCTCATATCCGTACTGATACCTGACAGAACGCAGACGCGGAAGGTAATTCACTATCAATGAGCGGTAATATGGCAATGTCCGTATCTTTCCCCATTGACGGTCAGGAGTCCCCGGATTGGCCGAGACAATATCCCTTATGGCCTTGGCCTGGACCATAAGCGAATCAGCCTCAAGCAGTTCAGCAACAGCTGTCCAAGGGGCGACAGATGCAGAAGTAGTCATGTACACCCTGTCCCTGACAGCCTTAGGCAGCACCGAAACTATCTGATTCAGAGCGTATTCCATACGTTTTTTCGCAAGGTTCACATTTCCGGCATAAGGTCCGTCCGGTGAAGCCGTACCGGTGATATGGAACTCCTTCAGCTGAGAGCCCTCGCCATGGATAATGTCCAGCAGGACAGTCTTGATGGAATCTATCTGCCGCCGCCCCACCTCGTCATCAGCCGAAAGCTGCGCTTTTCCGACCATAAAGGTCAATGACATGTTCCCGGCAGTATTGTGTTTTTCTCTTCTTGCCCGCTCACGATATTGCTCAGGGGCAAGCATATACGGATCCATAGAATATTCCAGGAAACGGAGCGGACGTCTAAGTCTCGAGGAAGCGAGGAAATAATCCTTCCTGAAATACGGGAGGTTGTAGTCCTCGAGCTGGATAATGCCCTTCACCTGATAGTTCTTCGACGGGTCCTCCAGATAAATAGTATCTGCCCAATTGACGATTTGAGCGGATGCAGTGAGCGTATCCGGTGATATCCAACGATTTAGAGGATCGAGTGCAGGATTGTAGTTCATACGCCTCAGCTGAGTGAGACGATATTCCCCGCCGTCCATCACGGTAGGTTTCAGATAGCGGAGAGTGTCCTTGGTCACACCATCCAGCAGGACCGGCTGGACAATCATCCTCGCATTGCTCTTGCCGCTGTTCTCAGGAAGCGCGATCGTGCTCCTCGCCTTGAGCCAGTTTCCTTCTATATCTCCCTGAGGGTCAAGCACTCCCACTTGATCACGTACCGCAGTGACTGTACTGGTACGAATATAGTTGCCCATCTCGATCTTGACATTGATCTCAAGCCGGAAATTGACTTTCTCCAAGACCGCAGGCTTCATGTCAGCCTTGAAAATCAGCGCGCCAGTCTCCGGAATGGAGATTTCAAAATAGCCGTTGTCATCCGGAAAGGCCTGTGAATCAGGGGCCACGAAAGTGTTTTCATCCCCGTCCATCTGCTTTTTCACATCTTCAGCCTGAGCAACTGTATTGAAGCCGTAAATGTTTACGGACACTTGTTTGAGGTCAATCGGCTTGCCGCTGGTCTTGTCGAGTATATGTCCTGTGACACGCTTCATCTCCTGCGCCCCAAGAGGAAGCACGAAAAACAGAAGCGTAAGCAAAAGGAATATTTTCAGATACCTCTTCATTACCGGCTATTTCATTATATATATGAATGTAACGCCGAGATTCATCGGCATAAGCTTATAACCTCGTGAGTTGTGCGCCTCTCCGTCGAGGTCGCCGAAACTGTCATAACGACCCGAACGCCTCTGACTGAATGCGACCATGCCTACGCCGCCGGAGAATTCCACGCCCCAGCGCCTGCCCAGAGGCAACACATACCCTCCTGTAATACCGATTCCGCCTGCAATACCTTTGTAGCTGCGCTCGCCCATCGACATGTCATAGGACGAGAACAATGCCGCGATGCCCACATACTCCCGGACCAGAGGCCTGCCATTGAACCACCAGCGGAACTGCGGCTGAGCCGCAATCAGTTTCGAGTCAATACCATAAGGCTTGCTGTGTCCGAAAACGGATACGGACAGCGAACTGTGCTCGCCCGTCACCATTTCCAGTCCTATATCAGGAGTCAGCAATACGTCATTCAGAACATTGGAACGCAGGGCAACCTGCTGAGCACCGACAAGCTGCTCAAAGCCCAAAAGGACTCCGAGCAGCACAGCAGATGCCATCAGATATTTTTTCAACAGTCTCAAAATCAAATTTCTCCGCCAGGTGTAGGATTGGTACCCGGTATCCATTCTTTCAGCCCTGTTTCCACGATTGTGATTTCCTGAGGGCTGTTGATGGTGACTGTAAAATAGTAGATGTAACCGGCGTCATACTTGGTACGGCCGTCCGTGCTTCCGAGAGGAAGAGCGACCGTGCTCTTGTTCGCGCCGTCAACAGTAAGCGTAATGGCCGCGGTATAATTTCTCGCAGGCATCGCCAAAATCGTACAGAGGTCAGATTCGGTTGCAGTCGGTGCCACATCCAAGTCCGTGAATCCTATACTGCCGCCGTCTTCGCTTCCAGTAAGAACGCCTGACTGTTCTCCCTTGCTGTCAGCAATGCAGAGTGTAGCCGTGCTGGAAGTGTTGGTAATCTGCATTCCGGTAACCTTGACATCATAATTTTCGATATCATTGTCCTTGCCTACAATGCGGAATACGAGCGCCGTCAGAAGGTGGCCGTACTGAAATTTCGGATAATACTGGGAATCCACGCCGTCGAGTTTCACGGCACGGCAATAGGCAGCATTGAAACCGGTCGTCCCATTGTAATCCTGAGCTACGGCACTTGCCCAGAGGATGTCGGTGTTTCCGAGATTGTAAGTAATCTTGTAAGCACCGTCAGCTACTGAAGCGGTCTGGCCTTCCGTATTCTTGTACGGATAGTAGCTGTAGAATGAATACGCGTACTTGTTGCCGAAAGGATAGTAAATCTTCGGAGAGAAGACCACAGCACCGGTGGATGTAGTCGTAACTCCAAGATTGTCAATGAGTATAGACCCTTCGAGGTCAGTACTCCAAGTAACAGGAGTGGCATCGCTCTGCTTTTCGGCGACACCGACAATACCCACGTCAAGGCTATTCATCACACTGCCCGTGACGAGGCCGTCCTGTATGGCTTTGGTAGTGGCTTCTATATTGGATGCTGAACCGAAAAGTACCGGAACTCGCAGACTTTCGTCGTGTATCCAGGCATTTTCATCTTCCCTTGCAGAATTCTTGTTGCATCCTGCAAGAGAAGCAACAGCCAAAGCTAATATGCAAATGTATTTCTTCATTTTTCAGAAGTCATTGACAATAAACAAATTACATCAAATCCGGGTCAAGAACAGTAGAACCGCCCTCTTTCCAGTCCTCGAGTTCAGCGGTAATCTTGACTTCCTCAAGACCGTAGATGACGATCTTCACCTTATATGAATAACCGGCCTCGAATTTGGTCGCGCCTTCAGGAGCACCTTCAATCTTGGCAATGTCGAGAGTCCACTCCTGAGGAGCGATTTGTGTAGTCACGCCATCCTGACGTGTAGAGACATAAAGCTTGTATGAGGTCTCGCCAGGGATAACCATGATGCTCTCACCGATAGCCTTGTAGTTTGCCTTGCCTTCTACATATGCTTCAGGTTTAACTTCCGTAAGAGCCTGAACTCCATTGACTCCCTTCTCCATAAGAGAAAGTTCTGCAGTTTCATCTGCGACCCCTACAAGGCCTCTGTTCTGACCAACGACCTCGAGACTTCCCTTGAATTTAGATGCAATCTTCACGTCAGTCACATAGATATCGCTTCCTGCCTCGGAACCTGCCACGATTTCGAAAGTGAATCTTGTAAGCAGGTGTTTGAACAGGAGGTTCGGCTGAACGCCACGTCTTGCAGCAAACGCGCTGTAGGCTTTGTCTGCATTGACCTCGTCAGTCTTTCCTGCTGCGTCGATATCGGTCTGCTGGTCAGCCTTTGCAAGCATAAGGTCCTGGGAACCTTTGAGTTCGAATGGAACTGACACTGATGTTGCGGTCTTTACAGGCTCTCCTGTAGCAGCATCGTCAATGTGATATCCGTAGAAATCATAGTATTTGCCTGTAACATAGTAGAATGGCTCGTTCTGAGCGGCATTGTTATGCACTTCGATAACGCCCTTGTTGCCGTCAGCCGGTGCTGTTGCTGAGACATTGTCAATGAATGCCTCGCCGGTGAAGTCAGTGACTGTCCTGTCATAACCGTAGATCTTGAGTTCCTGACCGCTCCACGCCTTGTCAACTGCGCCTACAGATTTCACCTGTACTCCTGTTGATGGGGAAACAGCAGAGAAAAGTACCGGAACCGGTGTCCCGTCCTCGAGAGGATCAGTAATTTCAGGAACATTGGTCTGTCCGTTCTTGGTGCAAGCTGCCAACGCTACGAAGGCAACAGCTGCGAGTAAATGATACTTTTTCATAATCATTTGGGTTTAAAATAGTTATGTTGTTTATTTAATTTTGTCTTCTTCGTCAAGGATTATACTTCCTCCAGTTCCCCACGGCTCCACTTCCACATTCGGACGCACATCCATCATTCCGTATATGGCCAGTCTCACCACATATTGTCTGCCTGCCTGAAAGCCGGACGAGGTACGTATGGTAAAGGATGATGTCGTCTTGTATGACTGGCCTTTAGCCTCTCTCATCTCGATCTTCACTTCATATTCCGTGTCAGGTGCAACAAGGAGCGAACCGCCTACCTGGACGTGAGGCCTTTCATACAGAACGTCCGTAAAATCCCCGTTGTAATCTGTGTGATAGGTGTCCTGTTTCAATGCGCTGCCGTCTGCCTCCGCCAGATAGAGCGGACTGCGGCCGGAAGAGAAATTCACTCCGAGTTCCGACTCTTTCCTGCTCACTACCGTAAATGTTCCCCGCGTTTTGGATTTGACTTCTACGGAATTGACCATCACCGTGTTGGCTCCGTCTGATGCCGGATAAAGTTCAAAACGGAGACGGGTGAGATGGTGCGTGAATTCAAGTTTCGGATTTATGTTTCTCCTCGCCGTATATGAACTGAATGCATATTTGCGCACCAGCGCCTTCTCGGTTTCAGAGAGCAGTGTGCCTTTGAATACAGTTTCGCTGAGAGGAGCTTTTCCTGTCATCAGGTCAATGCTGCCGTCGATCGTGACCGGAAACGATATCTTGTCCCTGCCCCGGCTTATGGAATACTGCGGAATATTCAGATTGTCAATGTAATAGGCATAGAAATCATATATCTCCCTGCCTGTAGGGTAATAGGCCTCCTTCTCCGAATCCACCCATGAGAGATAGCCGTCGGAGCCGTCATAATAGGCTTTGCGGCCGGAACGCCAGCCGGCATTGTCCAGAGACGCATCCACAAGACATCCGTTCCCTGATGAAGCTGCTGTGGTGGAGAATGAGGATCCGTCCTGATTGAACGCATAGACATAGACATTGACATCAGCCCATTTCTTGCCGTCAATGCCGTCAACGGCTCCGCTGCCCTTGCTGTAGGATACACCTGAGCCGCCGACTCCGACAAGAACCGGAACCGGCTCTCCCCCTCCGAAGTCGTCGTAATCGCCGTCCCTCACTCCCCGCCAAGAATTCTGGCAAGCCGTGAGTATCAACGCGATAAGCGATATGCGTAACAGTTTATCCAATTATTATATACTAAATGTGTCTTATATTTCTACATCTATCACTCCACTGTCGAACCATGCTTCCACGCCGTCTCCCCCGCCTTCACTGCTGAAATTTTCAGCCCCGATCCGCAACTCATCCCCAATCTCCAGTCGCGCCTCACGTTTTGCTATGCGTCTTCCGTCCGAACCAGGCACTGACGCCATCAGAGAAGCGGATACTATTTTGTCTCCTATGTTAATTGCCGGGTAAAGTATCCTTGTCTCGTCTCCTCTTGCCGCTTTAACGCTCAGCCTCAGTATGCCCGGACCTGTGCGCAGACTGCTGTTTTCCGACGGAAGCAGTCCCGGAACGGCCACAGTGCCCTCGTAGCCATATTCCGAACGGGACATTGAGAATATGACTCTTGCGATATCTTTCTCTGAAACTTCTCCTGTAAGAAGTGCAAACGATGCCGGGACTCCCGAAAGTTCTGCTGTGACCGAGATGATTCTGACGTCTTCTTCCGGGATAATCTTGACTGCCACAGTGATTTTCTGCTGCATCGGCTGCATCGTGAGACGATAGACATTCTCTCTCGTGTCTGAAACCACTCCTTTCAGCGATGCTGTCCAGACAGGCCCCGGCGTACGGATAAAGCGGTAAGCCGAATTGAAATCCACTTTCGAGCCGCCGCGGAAATCATCCAGTTCCTCTGCCGGAAGATCATTGACAGTCGCGGTAAAATCTCTCACCGAAAGGGTTTTGTCCTTCATGAAACGTTGCGGTCCTGAAAGGCTGTAATCGGTTCTGTCACAATAATATGCCAACATCACATAGTTACCATACACGGCATATTCCCGGTGCACTCCGGTAGTATCTTCATCTGTAAGGAAGAACGCTCCGGCTGCATCGGTCGAGTATGAATACCTGATATTGTCGGAGATCTTGTTCATCGCAATATAAACCGAGTCCGGACGCGACGTGTTCTCTTTTTCGCCCCAATCCACAGAAAAGGCAATCTGCGCCTCATCCGAAGTATCGTCTGCGGTCTTCAAGTCGAGCTGGACGCAGGACAATGCAAAAGCACCGATAAGGGTCAGCGGAACAATTACTTTCATTGTGCCACCTCCTTGTTCTCGTCATCAGCCTTTAGGCGCTGCTGTTCAGCGACTTCACGCTTCTGTTTTTTGATTTCCGCTTTCTGATGCTTAAGTTCTTTCTTTTGCTGTTTCAGTTCGGCCTTTTTCTCGGCAGCCAGACGCTTGGCATCCTCAGCTTCCTGCTTGAGAATCAGTTTCTGACTATCTACTTTCTTATATTTCTCCTTGATGGACAATGTCCTGAACACCAGACATGCCTTGATTTCAGATACAACAGGAAAAGGACACACGTGCCATCCTTTGGAATGTTCCGGTGCTTCCACAAAGTCAGTACTGCTGCGGTTCATTGAATATCCTGTATAGGACGTCACGCCGACTCCTGCAGCAGCTCCGAGTTCAAAGTCTATCGCAAAATGTCTGTATGTATATAAAGGAAAGTCATATCCGAAAAGGGCTCCGACACTGAAAAGAGGTCCTTGAATGCCGTATTTTCCCGGTTTTATGGAATATGTGCCGCCACTGACATAGCCGCCGATGAAGTACGCGCGCTCTTTAACAGGATCTTTCGAACCTTCTTTCGGCTTCATTCTGAACCACTTGCGGAATTCCGGCCGTACCTCAAACATATTGAACACATGAGATGGAGGGACGCTGTGCCAGGTGTTCCAGTTATATTTTGCAGTAAGTCCGAGAGTCCATCTGTTATAGGGTGAAGACGAAATGTCGAACTCAGCATTGACATTGGGAACTGTACAGAGAAGTTCGAGGGCATTGACCCGGAAAGACCAGCGGTCGATTCCTAAAATCTTGTCGGAATTGGCCTTGGGGCGTGTGGCAGTTATATTTATGCCTGCGCCTACAGACTCATTGGACTGAGCCTGAAGAGCATGAGTTGTAAGTATCGCAGTCATGATGACCGCTGTATATAGCCCTGCCTTTTTCACCAACGGATTTGGTTGCGTATTAAATCAAACGTCTCCTTAGACATACCTTGCTAACGAAAGTTTAATTCTTTCACGTTACTTAATTACCCGCAAATTCGCCCAAAGTTAAAAAGATTCTGCTTTATTTCCGCACTTTTTCAGCGTAAAGTAGAATTTTTCAAATATGCCTTCCCGTCGGCATCCAGTGCAATGCTGTTCAGAAGTGGCAGTTTGTTATCGTCAATGAGCTTGAGGATGAGTTCTCCGAAGAGCGTGTTCTGCCAAGCAAACCACTCACGAGTGAAATCGTATTGGTCATCCTTATAGAATGATTCGTGAATGAATCCGGTGCCGGCATCTGTATTCATCAGCATCAGAATGCAATCCAAAAGTTCATCGTCATCGGTGGAGGTGAAAGCGCGCATCATTATACTCATCGGCCAGATATTCTCAAAACCGATATGCGGTCCGCTGATGCCTTCGCCTGCCGTGCCCTTATAGAAATACGGATTGCTGTCACTCCATACGAAACGCCTGGTATTGAGATATATAGGATCATTGGCCATGGACGGATCGAGGTATGCAAGCGACAGGAGGCTTGGCGCATTGGCATCATCCATCAGGAAATGGTTTCCGTAGCCGTCCACTTCGAATGCATAGATGTTTCCGAACTCAGGATGATATACGACTGCTTCCTTCTTGAGTGCTGCAGCCACTTCATCTGCGATCGCACGGCATTCTTTGGCCATCTTCTTGTCCTTGTTCACTTTTTCGAAGATCTCGGCTGCTTTTCTGAGTGAAGAAACAGCGAAGAAATTGGACGGAACGAGGTATTCAAATGTCGTGGCATCGTCTGACGGACGAAATGCTGAGGCGATCAGGCCGCACGGTTTCACCGGATTGCCATGTCCCCGGTAGCATTTGGTATCGAGCTGACGGTCAGTTACTCGCAGGAATATATAAGAGCCCGGACCGTCTTTGCGCTGCTGTTCTCTCATCACCTCGAGGACACGTTTCATACCTTTTATCCACTTGTCGCCGAATACTGATGTATCTCCAGTGACTTTCCAGTACTCGTAAGCAAGGCGTATAGGATAACATTGAGAGTCTATCTCCCACTTTCTCTCATAGACATTCGGATCTTTAGTGGTTCCTGTATCGTCTGTAGTCCAGCCTTCTCCTGTCGGGCCGTCATTGAATGCATTTGCATAAGGGTCAATGCTGAGGGACAGGAACTGCCTGTTTATGACACCAGCTATCATTGCCCGAAGATGCTCATCTTCAGACGCATAACGGACGTACGGCCAGACCTGTGCTCCGGAATCCCGCAGCCACATCGCATGAATATCTCCAGTATATACGAAGGTGTCCGGGTTGCCGTCACTGTCTTCGCGGAAGTGCACGGTAGTGTCAAGCGTATTAGGGAAACAGTTGCGGAACATCCACGCGAGTTTCGGATTCGTAAGCTGCGCCGTGACATTGTCTATCACGCTTTCGATTTTCTCTGATGTGAACAGCCGCTCCCCTTCTGCAGGTCGCCTGGATTGGAAGTTCTGTGCTGAAACAGCCACTGAGGCCGTTAGGGTGAAAAGAAGTACTGTCAATCTTGCTTTATTCATAACATTGAAAATTATATTTTCCGTCGGCAAAGATAATATATTTGTTAACTTTACAAAAACACAGATTGACAGACAGTTATGGCAATAAAGATAACTACTTCATTGACAGAAGGTTCTCTCCAGGGAAAGAGCCATTGGTGGGGATTTCCCGACCTGCCGGACGGGGTGGAGTTTCCGCTTCTGCAGGACAATGACGATGACTACGATGGCGAAGGCGAGCTGCTGATGACGTTCATCTGTCAGATAAAGCTGGACGAGATCGCCGGATATGATGAGGAAAACCTTCTTCCGCACAAGGGAATGCTGTATTTCTTCGCCGACCTCGATTATTTCCTGGGCGATCCGGAAGCGCCAGCCGAGGGATTAGGTTTCTGGCCGAAGGAGGCGTTCAAGGTAATCTATACGTCTGAGGATAAGAACTTTAACACTCATATTATTCTCAATGAAGACGGCGAGGCGGCTTGTCTATGCGACGAAGCGATCTGTTTCAAGACAACTGCTGATTTCGACTATGGTCACAAGCTTCTCGGCATGCCGTTCTTCGAGGAAATCCACGAGGCGGCCCCTGAGTACATCTCCCTTCTCCAGATAGACGAGGACGAAAGATGGAACCTGCGCTTCTACGACTGCGGAATGCTGAATTTCCTCATCCGCAAAGAGGACCTGGCCGCTCGGCGCTTCGATGCCGTCAGGCTTTACTTTCATTGTATGTAATGGTGAATTGGAACTTTCGCAATCTGCTATTTTTTCTGTAATTTTACAGCAGAAATTATGAGGAAATGACAAAAGTGCTTTTTGTGTGCCACGGAAACATATGCAGGAGTCCGATGGCTGAGTTTATAATGAAGAAGATGGTCAAGGATGCAGGGAAAGAGAATGAATTTGAAATAGCATCCGCAGCCACATCGACGGAGGAAATCGGCAACGACATCTATCCGCCGGCCAAAAGGACATTGACCCTGCACGGAATTCCGTTCGAACGCAGGGCTGCACGCAGAATAACGGCGGAAGACTATTCCTGCTTTGACCATATTTTCGTCATGGACAGGAACAACCTGCGTAATCTGGAACGCATGTTCCCCGGGAAAAACGCCAACGTATCCCTGCTGATGTCACTCACAGGCAATGCACGTGACGTGGCAGATCCTTGGTACACTGGCGATTTCGAGGCAACTTACAATGACATCACCCAAGCCCTCTCACAATTCATTGACAGACTTCAACATGGCGACCTGTAAATATAAAGCGACAGCATTACGTATCACATGGCGGAACATCATTACCATAGTTATTTTGGTCATTTCGATTACCTGCTATATATTTGGTCTGATAGAGCCACTGATGTCCACCAAGTACCAAGTTCTGAGCATCCGGATCAAGAGCCAGGAAGTAACCCTGTTTGATTCCATCAAAATGTTTTGGGACAGCGGTGAATATCTGATATCCGCCATAATTCTCGTGTTTACGTTTGTTCTGCCAATATCAAAATACATTGAACTGAGTGTAAGAATGGTGACGGGAAAGGAGTTTCCCGCCTGGCAGGGCATTGACAAATGGAACATGATTGACGTTTTTCTTGTTGCAATGCTGCTCCTGAACTTTAAGATGAACTCGAATTTCATCGTCATGAAGTTGGAAATGGGAACAAATTTCATAGCTCTCGCTGTACTCACACGATTGATAGCTATAATGCTGGTAGACGGAATACGTAGGCGATAACGAAGAATTTTGACGCTTTGCAAAAATAGATTATCTTTACACGAAACACTGAAACTGTCAGAAATTATGGATATCTTGATTAAAAATGCGACTGAAAAGGACGCAGAATCTGTTGCGTGGGTAATCTTTGCCGCACTTGACGAATATGGCAGGGCTTCCGAAAAAATGCTCGGAGTATGCTCAGAATCAGACACATTGTACTCATACGATAAAATGAGACTAGTCTATGTGGATGGCAAAATAGCTGGCGGACTACTCTCTTATGAAGGTAAAGAATACTCGCGTCTCAGAGAAAAAACTTGGGAAAGGTGCTGGGATGAAAGTCCTGAAATTCTAAAAGCCATAGGTCAGGAGTGCTTTGCCGGAGAATATTATCTCGATTCAATGGCTCTACTGCCGGAATACAGAAAGATGGGACTCGGCAAGAAACTGGTTTTAGACGCTGTTGAAATAGCCAAATCAAAAGGCTGCCAATATGTTACGCTGCTTGCCGACAAGCAAAAAAGCGGACTTGTCTCCTACTATCAAAGCATCGGATTTGAAATTTTCGATTCAATGATATATTTTGGTCACGATTACTGGAGAATGCGAATAATATTATAACAGGACTATGGGCTTCTTTATCCTTGAAATCATTGGCGTCATCCTGTTTCTCGCCTGTATTGCCTTTTACTTTTTCTATCCGGTAGAAAGGGACAGATTCCTGTTCGGAACCAAGTCATGGCTAGGTTCCCTGTCGTTTTGCTGCATACTCGTGATCGGTCTGGTCCTCACCATCAGTTTCTGCAATCACATCGGATTTCTCAACGGACACGGGCGGTTCATCAATCCGAAGAATCTTGTAGATTGGGACTCTACCGAATCCACATCAGACAAAGCAATATACGAAAACTATCCGGAAGGCAACACTTTTACTTTCGAGAATCCGGAGTCTCATTCAGATGATTCCAATTCATCTTTCGCGGAGAACAATTTCTTCGCGATCATCAGCCAGTTCGCTGACCCGGGCAATATTCCTTCCGCTCACGGCAAAGAGAGAAAGTATGCCCTTGTACTTGCATTGCTAGGAATATTCTGCCTTTCCGGTCTGGTAATGTCGTCATTTGTAACGCTATTGACCAAGAAATCTGACAAATGGAAACAGGGTCTAATACATTATAATCGTTTCTTCGGCAGATATGTAGTTATCATAGGAGTCAATGAACAGACCGCAACTATCGCAAAACAATCATTGGCAAGAAGAGGCGTCAAGTATGTCCTAATCCAAACTCGTCAGAATGTGGAAAGTGCACGTGAGAAACTCGATCTGGGCCTTGACAAAAAAGAAGAGCGGAAAATAGTATTCTACTACGCAGAACGCACATCCAAGGAAGATATCGTAGCCCTGCATCTGAACAAGGCTATAGAAGTCTATGTTCTCGGAGAAGACATTAATTATGAAAATGAGGAAGACCACGATGCATACAACATCAATTGTCTTGAACTCATATCATCCTATGTCAAGACTGTAAATGAGAATCTCCTGAAAAAAGGCAAATCATTGCCACGGAGACTGACCTGCCATGTGAATTTTGAATACCAGAGCACCTTTACCGCATTCAAATCCGCCCACATATATCAGAGCCTTGACAAGATATTGGAGTTCATCCCTTTCAATGTGCACGAAATATGGGCAAAGAAAGTCCTCGTGGACAATTTTGCAATTGTCCCTAAGGAGAACAAAGGCGAATCTTATGTCCAGCAGTATTATCCGATTGACTCTTATATAGATGAAAACGGTAAGAGAAAAGGCATTACCAAAGACAACATCGGGGAGAATGGCAAATCCGTCCATCTCGTGATTTTAGGAATGAACCAGATGGGAACCGCATTTGGACTGCAGGCCGCTGTCCAATCACATTTTCCGAACTTCAAATATGATGTTACCCAACGGACTACCATCACATTCATTGACGATCATGCAGTAGAAGAGGGCGAATTCTTCAAAGGACGATTTGAAGCACTTTTCGGTCTTTGCAGATCCAGGACAGTAGTCAGCAATAGGGAAAAACTTGACTACGCTTCTTCTGAGACGTCATTCAATACTCCTGAAAACGATCCCCTTCTCAATCAAAACGGGCCATATGCCTATCTGAACGAAGTTTATGGTAACTTTATGGATGTCCAATGGGAGTTCATCCAAGGGAACGTAGCCTCCGACAATGTAAAGAAGTATATAGCAGATATTGCACAGGACAAGAAAAAGACTCTAACGATTGCCATCTGCTTCAATCATCCTCAGCAATCAATGGCTGCCGCTTTATATTTACCGGGGACAATATTCAAATTTGCAAACCAGGTACTTGTCTATCAGCGCAACAGTTTCGACATGCTGAATAAAGTGGCAAAAGGTGAAAACGACTGGAAGCGCTATTCAAATCTGTTCCCGTTCGGAATGATTGAGGGTTCATATTCTGGAGACACTCTTGAAAACACAGTTGCAGCATTGCAGAACTACGTTTTCACAAAAGGTAAAAACGGTTCGGAATATCTGGAATCTCTGTCATCATCATTTGATTCAACTCAAATACCGGAAATAGAGAAATCATGGGCGGCTTTAGGCCTGAGCGACAAACAGTCCAACATTGACATGGCGGAAAGCATATTTACAAAAATCCGTTCCATGGGCATTGATTATTCAGGCAACCTGAAAGAAATCGAAACGGTGATAAAAAAGGATCCGGAGCTCGTTGATGCCCTATCATATTCCGAGCATCTTCGTTGGCTTACAGAAAGACTGGCAACAGGATACAGGCCACTGACCATCTCCGAAAAACAAAAATATAAAGCTGGGCTCACGACAAAGGACGAATTAAAAAAACGTCACCGTGCACATCTGGATATATGTTCAAATGAAAGATTATCCATAATTGACCCGACAGCACCCGAAAACGACAAGAATGTAATAAGAAATATCCCGAATCTGCTGCTATGCGCACAATGGCTGAATGCCATCAAGATAACCCGAACCAAATATCAGGACAGAGACAATCTCCTCAGGGCATTTCTTTTCCACGACATAAACAGATTGAGTTTCAGATATGTAAGTGAGGGCTCTGTAAAGAAAGGACAGGAACCGTGCGTATGCAATCACTCTTTTTGGATAGCTGACGCGCCTCTTACTAAATACCAGTGGTATCTGGTGACTGGAAAGAACAGACCGAAACGAAGAGAGCGTGACTTCCCTGCTGTGGATATTTCCAAAAACGACATTGACAAATTCCTTCTTATCTTACGAAAGAAGACCGGACTATATTTTTCGCTTCCGTCATTGACAGAATGGGAATACGCTGCTCGGCTTTCTACCGGTTACCTTTCACATATCAAAAAAGACGAATGGGACAAGGTTATCAGGTTCACGAAGACAAAGGCCTCATCGACTGTAAAAGCGAGAGCTTTAAGAAGGAAACAGGAGAATCCGCTCCAAATCTATGACATGCTCGGCAATGTTTGGGAATGGACAGACGAAAAAGTGGAAGGACATAAGAATTGCTATTACTTCTGCGGAGGCAGCTGGAGATTCCGAAGAGTCGAATGCGACATGGGCGACAGCGACAATGTCGACCCTGGCTACTGGTACAGTTATTGGGCCCCGATACTTGCTTCCGATGACATCGGTTTTCGCCTGATTTGGAAATTTGATATTGCAAAAAATGCTGCGGACAATCTCGCGACAACTTTATCACGACAGAAAGAGCCGAAATCAGACCGGGGACAACTACTTAAAGAATGGTTTGACCGGCACCCTATGGTTCTTGCTGAAGAGGGCTTCTTCATCCAAGGCACAGAAAACGGAGAAACGGCAAAGAACACTCCGTCATTTCCAAAGGCTTGGATAGATGAGTTTGCAGATATAGATGAGACACCTCATCATGTGGTCAAGATTCGTAAAATGAAGGTAAACTCAGTTCCTGTAACTCAGGAATTGTGGAATATTGTTATGCAAACGGATGCCAAGACCAACCCTGCAAGCCGTGTAGGATTCGATTATCCGCAGACAGGTATCAGTTATCGTGATATCCAAGACAAGTTCCTGCCTGCAATCAACAAACTAGCTAAAGATAGTGGCTTGTTCACCAATTCCTTGGACAAAGGCATTTCAGAAACAAAAGACAGCAAAGGCACTGCTATCGATATTGAATTCAGATTGCCGTCAGAATCAGAGTGGGAATATATTGCCAAAGGCGGACATACATCTCACATAAACAAAGCGCTGATAGAAATCGAAAAGAAATACGGACGAATTCCGGAAAACATTGATGAATTCTTGTCCACACTCGAGCCTTATACCAGGTATAGCGGAAGTAATGATCCTGAAGAAGTGGCATGGTTCAATCAAAACAGCCTGCAACCGGCAGGCAAAAAGAAACCTGTAAGTAAAGAATTCAATGTCTATGACATGTCCGGAAACATCTGGGAATGGGTAGATGATTACTATCAGACAGATTTCTACAACTACTGCATGGGAACAACCGACAACGAACATAAAAATCAAAACCGATATTCCCAAGAATATGCTGAAAAAGGATATGTCACAGATCCGATATGCGAGGACCATACCTATTCCGCCCATGTATTCCGGGGAGGAAGTTGGCTTTTCGATGAATTCGAGAGCCGCTGCACACGACCTAATTATTGGATTGACACGAATACAGACAACGACCTAGGGTTCCGTATTGTCTTAGCTCATAAAAGGGTAAAGTATGCTCCTGAAAGATAGACTTCAACGAATTGCTTTCGCACGGATATTGTCAGACCTGATAGAAGCTGATTCCATCATTGAAGAGGATGAAATGAGTTTTCTTGAAGATCTGAACGAGCGTTTCCGTATCAGCCGCGAGATGTTGGCGGAAGCCAGGAAAAAGAATTTCTCATGGGCCTTGAATACGCTCAAGTACCTGTCCGACGAACAGAAATCCGAGATCAGACAAGTCTTGAAAGATCTGTCGATGTCGGACGGAACCTGTGTGCCGAATGAGGCTCTGCAGATAATGGCAGCCCTGTTCGTACTTGAAGATACGGGAGAAGTTTTTTCCATACCATCAGACTCAAGCCACATTGACAATCTCAAAGTCATATACATTGAAAATCAAGACGGCACGGCGGAAAGCAGTTACATTTATGAAAATCTGGAGGCCATCTGCAAAGCATTCAACCAAGCCGGATTTGACTTCGTCTATATTCCCAAAATAGCTGAGGAGTACAAAAGCATGGGCGAGGATTACCTGAGGAAGGTAATCAACTACATGATACCATCAATTCCTTCCGCAATGGCATCTTCCATCCTGAACAATCTCTGCTCCATTACCACATCACGCTTCTGCAGAGAAATATTGTATGCAAAAGTCGGTGTCAATGTCATTGGATGCAAGCCTTCACTATTATTCAAGACAGGCGAATCATATGTTGTAGATGCATACAATCAGGAGGAAAGCGAGCGCCAATCATTTTCCAATTTCCTCAGAATAGAACTTGAAGGGGACATTCTGAAGCAGATTACAACATTCCTCGACAATTATAAAAAGATAGTGACGCGGGATTGTATTACTGAAATGCATCCTGTCTCCAACAAATTCAAATACAGCGGCTTCCACAGGTCCTTGTTTGACTTGATCGCCTTCTGCAGAGAACGCGTAGATTATAAACTGGTCATCAACCTTGCAGACAGAAAGCAGCCGACCATAGTATTCAAAGCGATTGAAGCCGCAGCCGACAGCGAGGAAGTCAAACTGACTCCACTTGCAACAGCTTTGTATCTTCTGATGATACAGCAATCAGTCTTCGGAAACGGGCTTGACTGGAGAGAATACCCGGGAAAAGAGGACAAAGACAGGATTTTGTCAATGTTCAACCGCATATATGCACGCGTCGGCAACAGGGATGATTCTGAAGACTATAAGGACAGAATCCTGGTTTCAAGAATCAAAAAGGAACTCAGGAAGCTTCAAGGCACCGTTTCCAATTTGAATCTCTTCATCCCTGAACTGCGCAACGTCAATGGTAATTCAGTCTATTATGTCCCGGTTCCTCCTGAGCTCGTATATGTCATGGACGACGGCAAGGAAACACAAATGACTGATAGTGAAAATTGGCGGTCATTATAGCGTTCATTTGCAACGTTGCAATCCGTATCTTCCTTATAAATAATTCAATACCTTTGTCATGACACATAGGAATATTGTGCTATGACAATCGCCCCAAACATTCAGACTAGGCAGTTATCGACCAGACAGATACTGAAAAGCATCATCATATTGGGTGTTCCCCTAATCATAGGGGAACTGGGGTCGATTACCCAACAGTTTGCGGATACTATGATGGTCGGAAACCACAGCACCGATGAACTCGCTGCTTCCGGTATGGTAAACAACATTTTCCTTTTTGTGATTTTCTTCACCTTAGGAATGTCCTATGCCGTGACGCCTATTGTAGGAAGCGCCTTTGGCAAAAATGACAGTTCAAGCATTATAAGGTCAATGCGCGAAGGCTTGATTCTAAACTTGGTCATTGGCCTTGTCTGTGCCGGGATGCTGCTTTTGCTGCTGTACAACATTGAGATACTCGGACAGCCTCAGCACTTGCTCAAATATGCAAAACCATATTTTCTGATACTCATCGCGTCAGTTCCGTTCATGACGTCATTCTTTGCATTGAAACAGTACATGGACGGACTTGGAAAAACAGACATTTCAATGTGGATAATGCTTGCAGCCAACCTGCAAAATATCCTTCTTAACTGGATATTGATATTCGGAAAATTTGGCTTTCCTGAAATGGGACTTCTTGGGGCAGGAATATCCACATTCATCTCAAGGTTCCTGCAGTTTGCAGCTCTTCTATTTATTATCTGGCTCTCCCCTGCTCAGAAAAAACTAAGAGCGGAGGCTTCGGCTCAAGAAATGAAGCCGACTGTTTCCGGCATCCGGCATCAGTTTCTGCTGGGACTTCCCATAAGCATCCAACTGTCTTTGGAAATCTCCATCTTCGGTGTCTGCGCCATCTTTATGGGATGGATTGGAGCCAATGAACTCGCGGCACATCAGGTCATGTACACAATTTCCACACTCTGCTTCCAAGTATTATACGGAATCGGAGCGGCCGGATGCATATTGATAAGTCAATGCAGAGGTGCAGGCAACACCATGTCAATGCTAAAGATATCCCGTGTAGCATTTTCATTCGGATTGATTGTAGTGGGTGGGATCATTTTGCTGTTATACATATTTTTTGACCCGCTTTCATCTTTTTTTACAACCAGCAGCGAGGTTAAAATCGTGATGAAAGCTATTCTTCCGTGGTTTATCTTATACCAAATCGGAGATTGCATGCAAATCACCTATGGCAATGCGCTGAGAGGAATTGAAGCTACCAAGCCATTGATGATAATAGCATTTGTCGCCTACGTACTTATAAGTATTCCTCTGAGTTACTATCTGGGTGATATCTCAAGATTAGGTGTACATGGTGTCTGGATAGGAATTCCGTTCGGTCTGACGACAGCCGGACTTCTCTTCAGATGGAGATACAGAAAACATTGTAAAACATTGGAAAATGAATAGATCATACATATCAAGCTGCCTTGCGCAAGGCTCTCCTGAAGTGATGAACGGAGCCGGAAAGAACATTATACCTGAAGCTGAAAAGGAATCACTGTGGAAGAAGTTTCTGGACAAGTTCAGGGACCCGATCATAATCATTCTGCTCGTAGTATTGGTCTTTTCGGTAATCGTATCCGTATATGAGGTGTATTGGCTCGGAAAACCGGCATCATCTCTGATAGAGCCTGCCGGAATACTTGTGGCGATTCTGCTTGCTACAGGTATCGGTTTCATATTTGAGGTACGCGCTGAGAAAGAGTTTGAAGTGCTGAACAAGGTCAAGGATGAAAGACCGGTCAAGGTAATCCGCAAGTCCAGCAACGGCAGACAGACACAGTTCTATGAAATACGCAAATGCGATGTCTGCGTCGGGGATATTGTCCAGCTAGAAAGCGGAGATGAGGTGCCTGCGGATGCCATTGTCCTTGAAGCCGCTTCCCTGAAGGTGGATGAATCCATATTCACCGGTGAGCTCTATGCTGACAAATATGTAACTGTACCTGAAGGCAAACAAGATACTACTTTCCCTGCGAACATGGTCCTGCGCGGTTCCACGATTATCGAGGGGCTGTGTGTTTGTCGCGTGACTGCTGTCGGAACCGACACGGAGGAAGGAAAGGGCGCAAAACTGATTCAGGAAGAACAGGAAGTCACCACTCCCCTTTCGCAACAGCTTGACAATCTGGGCAATATGATTACTAAGGTGAGCTACATCATTGCCGGTCTTATAGTAGTGGGGAGACTTTTCTATTATTTCTTCCTGGACGGGAACATTGACAACAACACTGACATAGTCCAGATTCTGGAATACGTGCTGAGTTCGATAATGATAGCTGTGACCCTGATTGTGGTGGCTGTTCCTGAAGGACTTCCGATGAGCATTACCATCAGTCTTGCGCTGAGCATGAAGAAGATGCTCAAGGAGAAGAATCTTGTCCGGAAACTGCACGCATGCGAAACAATGGGAGCGACCACGGTCATCTGTACTGACAAGACCGGCACTCTCACGGAAAACAAGATGAAAGTCCTTCAATCACAGTTCTTCGGAAACGATGACATTATCAGCAGAAGCATTGCTATAAACGCTACAGCCGGCCTGTCCGAGGATGAAGAAGGCAATGTCAAGGCTATCGGCAATCCGACTGAAGGAGCACTGCTGATGTGGTTAAAAGAAGAGAAAGGCATTGATTATCTTCCGATTAGAGAAGATTGCACCATACTGGACAGGAAGAGTTTCTCCTCATTGACGAAAAGCATGGAGACGCTCATTGAGAATCCTGACGTGAATGGCGGAAAGATCCGGTTGCTGAAAGGAGCTCCTGAGATAATCATTTCCCGATGCACCGCTTTCCCTGAGGGTGCAACTGCCGAAAATATCAAGGACACGCTGAACGGGTGGCAAAGCAAAGCAATGAGAACGCTCGCATTTGCCGCACAATACATTGACCCTGACGGAAATGAAGGCGATCTCACATTCGTCGGAATGGTCGGGATAGCAGATCCTGTTCGTCCTGATGTGAAAGACGCCATAGATATGTGTCAGGGGAAAGCCGGTGTTCGGGTAATAATGGTTACCGGCGACGTGGCAGTGACGGCCAATGAGATAGGACGTGAATTGGGCATCATCAATGATAGTGGAGAGGACCTGACATTGAGCGGCCAATCCTTTGAGGAGATGTCGGATGAACAGGCCATGAAGATCATTCCGCGCCTTAAGATATTGTCCAGAGCCAAGCCGGAAGACAAAGCCAGGCTTGTCACCCTGCTGCAAAGGATGGGCGAAGTGGTAGCGGTAACAGGTGACGGGACCAATGACGCACCCGCACTCAAAAAGGCTCAGGTCGGTTTGTCAATGGGAGACGGCACGGCAAGGGCAAAAGAGGCAAGCGACATCACCATAATCGACAATTCGTTCTCAAGCATCAATACGGGCATCCTCTGGGGACGTTCCATCTATCTGAATATCAAGAGGTTCATTCTCTTCCAGATGACAATCAACGTATGTGCCTGCCTTGTGGTGCTTTTGGGTTCATTCATCGGAATGGAATCCCCGCTGACAGTCACACAGATGCTTTGGGTGAATCTGATTATGGATACATTCGCGGCCATGGCTCTGTCTTCGTTGCCTGCCGATCCTAAAGTGATGAACGAGAAGCCACGTAGTCCAAAGAGCCATATAATCGACAGAAAGATGGCCAAGTCGATATTCTCCGTGAGCATCTGCTTCTTCATATACCTGGCTCTTCTGTGGCAGGTCCTCTGGCATCTGGACATTACCAGCATGAGCGGCCTTTTCACTAAAGAAGCAATGAAGTCATTCTTTACGGAATTCCTGTCCGGCCACACTGCGGACAATGTCCTGACCACTTACGAGAAAGGCATCTTCTTCTCAATTTTCGTTGTGCTGCAGTTCTGGAATCTGTTCAATGCAAGGTTCTTCAGGACTGGCAGAAGTCTGCTGGGCGACCTTGTCATGCTGTTCAAGAACCCTAAGGAAGGAAAGAAAGCCATCGGACGCGGATTTGTCATCATCGCTTTCGTAATTCTCGCCGGCCAGTTCATTATCGTGAATTTCTGCGGCCCTGCATTCAATGTTGAAGCTCTGTCTCTCCAGGATTGGGGAATCATCCTTCTCTTCACGTCACCGATTCTGATCATCCCGGACATGTTCAGGACAATCAGGGGAATCCGCAGTATTTCCAAATAATATTTTCCGGTATGTTCCGCAAGGCTATTCTCATAATTTCGCTCACTTTGTTCCTGCCGTTCGTGTCAATGCGAGGCACGACCACTGACAGATTAGATATTCCTCACGGAGGTCCATTCATCGTCATTGACAAAGCAAATTTCACGCTCATCTTGACTGACAGCCTTGGAAACGTTGAGAGACAATACGGCATCGCGTGTGCTGAGAATTATGGAAACAAACGGGAATTCAGGGACCACAAGACACCGGAAGGGCTTTTTCATATAAATCAGATTCTGTACTCAAATTGTCTTGTGCACGACTTTCAAGATGGAAAAGGGCCAGTTCTCTATGCTTATGGGCCATGGTTTTTCAGGCTGGACATTCCAAACTTCTATGACATAGGAATACACGGCACTCATCTTCCGGAATCCATAGGAAGCAGATGCACTGAGGGCTGCATCAGAATGACCAATGAGGACATTATGGATCTGAAGCCACAGGTCCGGCTCGGGATGCCTGTACTTATTCTTCCCGACTCATGCAGAAATATGGCAATCAGAGAACCTGCCGAAAAGGTTTACGACATTGCTTTCATCTCGAAGGATTTAAGTCCGAAAATCGAGTACATGATCGAGGCTGAGACGAATGCTGGCAGAGCTGCAATACATGTTCCGGAAGACTTTTCTGTCATAAATGAGAGTATCATAAGCCTGAAATCCAGCAGAAACGTTGTTTTCGAGGAGGATTCATTGAACTCAACATCGGCTGTCAGGCAGATACTCATGTCCTATTCCAAGAATGACTCCACGATAAAGTGCCTGTCCGCTGACGCGCTATATCATTCATACAGGAGCCAATGTTCTGACAATATTGCTCCATCAAGCCGTAGCACGAAAGTGCTTTTAGTGATATTTTTGGGAGCACTCCTGCTCTGGAGTCTGGTAAAATTGATTTCTAAAACTCACAAACAAAAAAGATAAGAGAGGGGTTTTTAGTCCCCTCTCTCCAATTTCAGTATTTCCTGGACTTGAACGTCTTTCTGAAGTGAGCGTCGATTTCCTGATCGCTCGGAGTCCACTGACTGGTGTCCAATTCCAATTTATCATAGTTTTCGAAGAAGAAATTCTTCTCCTGGAAATATAATGTAATCGGAGCTATCTTCTGCGGAAGTTCCTTGATTCTTACGTAATGCAGCACTGTGCTGTTTCCATAAACGAGATTCATCTTCTCAGAATCCAGATATTCGATCTTCAAGTTACTGTCTGAAGGCATTGACGTACCTAAGCCCTGATAGTCAAACCACTGATAGGACGTACAGGCAATGCTTGGAAAAGGAACACCCAAGGACTCACAGAGTTTCTTGAATCTGTCAGACACCTTACTTTGATCCTTTCCCTGCAGATACTCTGAATACTCGCTGCGCAGGACAGGAACCATCTCTTTCAAGATACTGAACTCACCGGACACATTCCTCTGCCACAAATCTATAGCATAAGCAGGATCATCAAGTGGCAGGAACCCAAGAACACAGTTGTCATTGAAGGAATAATAATATGACGCACCGTAATTCGGCAGATTCTGAAGAATATCGGTAATAAGCGTATATCTGCCGACTTCCACTGAATCCGACATCGTCACAATATCCTCCAATTCCCAATACAATCCTTCAGCAAGACTTCCTCTCTGCGCATGCATGCCCTTCGGTTTGTAGGATACCTTCTTTACGGTATTGAGATTCTTTTCCGCAGTCATAGATACGGCAGCTGTAACCCCTCCAACTACAGCAACAGTGCCTACAAGGCTCAGAATCACTTTTGAAAAATTGGTGATAGCTGTTTGAATCATAACCTGTTACTTATTTTTGTTCGACATCATACAAATCACGACATATTTCAAGCGGAACTCTTTCCATCTGCAAGAATGTGATCTTGAACGGAGAAGCTATCGGGATATGAGGGAATCTCTCAGAGAAATTCTTCTGGAATCTGGCGTCCCAATAGTCCTGATCTTCCTTTATATCAGAACTGAACAATGCCATATGCCTTGAACTCTCCGTAATGAAATTCTTAGCCTCGTCATCCAAATTGAGGAACACCTTAGACTTACGGTTCAATGTAGAAAGCATCACGTCCACATCAAACTTTCTTTCACCCAGGAATTTAAATGTCGTATTGCCTGTAAGATACTTATACACAGTAAATTCCTCCAAGTCTCCCATCAAAGCCGTGACAATCGTATCCTTCAGCTTCTTTTTGAACTGTATGATTGCCTCATCCTTTATCGCATAGCCGCCCTGGAACAATGAATACAGCCGCACGTCTTTTGTCAGCCGTTCAGCATTTTCATCAAAGTAGGCATCCAATGTCTTATTGGACAGCAATGAAATAAACGGATCCCTCGTATCAGGAGACATCTCCTTTATTTTATTCCGCTCCGTATCATACCAGGACTTCAAATTGTTGACAAATGACACCAAGGTCTGATACTTTTGTTCAAGATATTTTCCCTGTTCACTTAATTTGATAACCACTTTCCATGGTATGTACATCCTGACATTCAGATTATCCTTATAAAGTCCCAAATGACCGGATTCAGTCTTAGGACCATCTTCTCGCTCGTGAATCTTCTGGGAGAGGACACTGTGGATACGTGCATGTTCATCCTGGATGGCTTTTCTATGTTTCCTATATTGAAAAATATAGATCGCCAATGCTATCAGACTGACAAAGACCAGTCCTATCAGGATTTTTGTCATCGGAATAATCGTCAGTATCATCCTGTACAAAGCCGTCCTTCCCAGATACATGAACGCAACAATAAGAAGAAGCAACGAGACCGCGTAGATAATCACCGTCTTTTTGAAAGTCTCATCAAGTACCTCCAGACGTTCCGACTCGCATTTACGGTTTTTCTTCTTCTGAGCCGAAAGATTGTCAATCTCCCAGTCAAGACGCGCCGTTGTACCCTCATACAACTGAGTCCTTACACTTGCATTGACAATAGTCTTCTCAAGTGTAGTACACATCTTGTAAAGGTCATTTCGTTTTTGGACCCACAACTCCTTGACAACCTTCGCCTCATCCATCAGATTTCGGACAATCGCAGCATTGATCTCAGGATTCATTCTGTCGAAATGAACTGTAGGCTGGCTACCCCTGACAGGATTGGAGACATTCTCGGAATTCACACCGGTAATAATACATGCCTGGATAATCAATTCCGGATTCAGGATATAGGAATAAGGCATATAGCAGTATCCGTTGTCGCCGAATGAGGTTCCCCAAGAGTTCCTCACAATAAAGAACTTGTCCTCATCACTATATCCGCATATTACCATAGCATGAAATGCATGGACATCCAGTTCCTTCTCATTCTGTATTTCCTCCGCCGAAGGAATAGGTATAAAGCCACCGGCTGCGGAAGCAAACGATTCGTACAGTTTTGCGGAAATCATTACCGGATAACCGTCATTGAGCGCCGATTTGATATCCTGTTCTTTGACATGTACCTCCTTGGCCTCGGTTACAAGCCTTGACTTCGCATCTTGATATGCCTCTTCGGATGGTTTCACATTTACTTGTGCCGTCTCATATGGACAAAGCAGGTTCGTAGAAATACCATATTCCCCCAAAGACGTAAAAGAATCGAAATAGCTGGAGCCTTTATCGGAGAGTTCCTCTTCTACGATACCCTGTCTTTTATTTGATGCGACACGTGCATTGTAGTACAGGAATCTTTCACTAAGCTGGTCCTTCTGTCCCCTCTGGTTCATAATGAACTCATAAACACTCGTCACAGCAAATGCCGTACAAGCACCGACCTGCCCCTGGTCCTTGATTCTTGAGAAATGCATTCTCATATCAATGCTCTTCGGGAAACTGCCGGTATGAGGTTCATAGACTTTTTCAAGAGGAATCGACTCGACCTCAACAGGTTTATAGACAACATCTCCGTACTTGAAACCACCGTCCACTAAAATCTTGTTCTTCTCCACACTCTGCTTGATTTGTGTTTTGCACTCATCAAGATCCTTTTCCCGCATACGGATATATTCAGTCCACCTGCGAATCTCCACTTCAGTAGCCTTCAGATCTTTCTGAAGGGAGTCGAAGTCAATGGCGTCTTCTGACAACGCAGCATAAGACTTGAACGTTTCAGGATATTTTACATCATATCCGTCGCTGTCCTTTCCGAGATCAACACGTCCATTTATTCCCGGTATGGAAACAAACAGGTCATCCGGCACGTCTTTAAGCAGCATATTGTTTGCTTTTACGAACATGTTCATGCAGTCCGTATAACTGTCACGGAACACCAATTGATTCTGATTTGACGAATCTCCCATCATCAAATCATCATCCATTCCCAACAATTGAGCAAGAGTAACTCTTTTTGTGGCTATCGACAAGTCCTCCCTATTGATAAAGGACACTATCTTGTTGACAAAACGGTCTACCTCACTATCCAGGGCGAGAGTCGCTTTAGTGTTGATTGTCTGGTCGTCAAGCTGCTGAGAAATCAGTTCTCTGACACGAGCATCATAGAACTTGTCATAGAACCTATAGCAGTCATCATCTGTCAGCAATTGTTGGACGACAAGCGACGGCTCGCTTACATCCACCAAATCGGCATTTACCCCTTCCCTTTCAAGGACTTTCACATATGCTTTGCTCAGAAGATATCTGACAAAATAGTATTTGTCCAGGTTGAGGACACTGAGGCCCATAGCAACTATCGGACGGTCGTTGATTTCAGCGCCATTTCCGAACACCCCACTATAGGAGTTCACGGTTGCAACCGCAAACTCCCCTATTATGCGAACCAGTGAATCTTCGTTCAGGTCCAGAGATACGCCGTCACAATTGCAGTTCTGCATCACGACAAGATGCTGAAGAACATTTGAGACCTTGGCGTCAGCTTTCAAGTCAACGGCTTCTTTCAATATCCTGCAGCTGGTCTTCTGCATATCAGGGAGCAAATCCGGCAATTTGTCGAGTTCGCTTTCATCAACCAACAGATGAGCAAGATCATATGCGAAGAAGAACAAATCGACCCTTATGGTCCTGTTCTGTTCAGAAATAGACTCAATGAGTCTCTGTGCAATATTCCATTCCTGCTTTCCAAACAGCGGAAGGTACAGACAAATACTCAAGGTATTGTCGTCAGACTCTTTATTGATATTTACATTTTCGTTGAAGAGTCTAACAAAAAATGCTTTCAGATACTCCTTCTGCCTGTCCGGGCCGATGACATCCTTATCTATGCTTAACGATGCTAGATATTCATCATCTATATCGGAATGAAAACTTAATGCGTTGTTCTGTCCCTGGCTTACAGTTTTTACAGCCCGTGTGAAAATCAAGGAACCGTCCGTATCTTCTTTACAGAACATTCCTGTAAAGAATTGGGCCAGTTCCTGATCTCCATACTTCAAGACATATTCCAACACATTACATATGGTCTTGTCAAAACAAGAACCGATCATAATATGTATCATACGCCTATATGACATTATCACTTACTGAAACTTTCCACAATTTCTTTGAGGCATCCGAATTCTTTTTCGAAAAGTTTGCCGGTTTCCACGTATCCAGGCCTGCCCAAGGTAGTCATGTCAAGACAATAACGGGCTTTATCCAGATACAAATAACGGTCATTGAGAAGTTCTGAATATAGCTCTCTGCACCGTTCCTCTCCCATTGCTCTCTCTCGATCCTGTATCTGAGGCAAAATCTCTTCCTTAAGCACTTTTGTCATAGTCTTGAACCTCTCATACGCGTCAGCTCTGGCATCAGTTCCCTTAACATCAAGCTTGAACCAGAAATCGTTTCGCGCAAGTCCTCCGGCCAGTTGGCTTTTTATCTCATACTGCGATCCGGATGATTCGTGACGAATAAGACCATGAATAAAGCCTTTTATCCATATCTCGAGAATATCATCCTCCTCAGAACCAGAAGGCATAAGTTGGAATTTCGCATCTTTCATACGACGCTTCAAATCACGATCAATATGGAAAAACATAGTCTCCGAGAGATCTTTGTATTCATTCTCATATTTCATTACGCTTACAATCTGATATGCCGGCAACACGCCAACCTGTCTAAGGAAGATAATACTCTTGTCACTTGGAATATTTGCAAACTGCGCATCACTTTCTGACTTGATAAGAGCCTTAGTTCCGGGATCCGTGTCAAGGATCGTCGTATCTTTATCTTTTACTGCGATATATAGAGCATCGAGCGGATGGGCTCCTTTTGCTTTAGGTGTAAATCCGCAATTCTCAATTTGAAGGAGAACATCAGACTTATTAAGAGCACTTTTGATAATTGAACGATATACATCTTCATTTTCATCCTTGACTTCTTGAAGCAATGATTCAATCGTTACCTTATCATACTTTTTGTTGGATTCCAATGCGTGGCAATATGACAGCAAAGAATTTACAATAATTTCCACCTTCTTGCCTACAAATGACAGCAAGCCATCCGGATTCGATATGCTGTCAACAAATACTGAGACTTTGATATCAGGATCCTGTGAAGGATCGACATTCTTGACAAGCCTTGGGGTAAGGTCTATCTGGAATGGATTCTTGTTCTTTGCATTCTCGATGGCGGAAATATCACTGCCAAAATTATCCTTTGCAGCTTCTAGCATTGCTGCTACATCTTGAATATTTTCCTGCTTCTTCTGAATATATTCCGCGAATGCCGAGAAGAACTGGAACGCTGACTCGTGACGGACAAGATCTGCAGTCTTCTTCACCAAATCGTTTACTTTGGAATCGATTTCCGGATAGAATGACTTCGCTCTGTGAAGGAAACCTTTACCTTTCAACATTCTGTTGATGGCGTCATCTTTAGCCTGTTCCGCTCTTTCCCTCTCATCAGACAGTTCCTTCTTCTCTTCATCCATTTCACGCTTGAACTCGAGAATCTCTGAAAGCAATTTGCTGATAAATCCCTTGGCAAACGGCACTCCGCCGTCTTCTTTCAGGATCTCACTCAAAACTTCATCAAAAGCAGCTTTGATTTCTATCAGCCTCTTTTCCTTAACTTCATTAGTTTCTTTCGTGTCTGGAGCTTTCTTTGACACCCAACTTGAAACAACACCTTTTATACTCTCATCGGAAATGTCATTTACATACGGCTTCAGTGAACTGAGATCAAACAGGCTGTCGAGCAACTGGTCATTGTCCTCGTTCTCTCTTATTGCATGAGAATCTATCCAAGTCCTGACCTTGTTCTCTGCATCCTGAGAAGTCTTCTTGGCCGTGAGCATTTTGTCCACAAGAAGCGATGCCGCCTTCAAGCTATAAATATTTTTAAGCGTTTCTGTGCTTACCATCAATTCACAAAGACCGGTTGCCGTAACCCAAGCTTCCTTATCTTTAACAGCCAAACCATCTGAAACCTTTTCGAAATTATCAATCTGGCTTGCAATAGTATGGGACAGTTCTCCTGCAGAAGAATAGAGCACAAGACCTATCATCTTTTCGATCTGGTCCAGTTTATTGTATGTATCCCCGTTTTTATTTTTGTTGTCGATCAGATACACTGCATCAAACGGCCTTTTTCCCAACGGCTTTGAATCGTACATCTGAAGTTCATATGGTAAAGCTGAGTTCTTTCCATCTATCACAGTCATAAAATAGTCAAGGTCACATAGCGCGCCATATGCATTCGCTCCGACAAGAGCCATTGAACCGCCCATAGACTTGAAAATATCAGGAAGAACTGCATAGGCTTTCAGATTGCAATTAGGCACGGCGTCTTTAATAATATACGCCGTATTAAGAAAAGTACCACAGCCAGTACCGCCGCAAATAGAAAAAACAAGATGAATTTTAATATCTGATTCCGGTTCAAGAATCCACGAACCGTCACTCACACTCGTTGCATCGCTGATTTTTCCTACAGCCTGACTTATACGCGTCTTTATTGTCTGATAATTGATAGTTGCAGCAAAACGGCCATTGGTCCTTACTTGTCCGGCACCAGTTGTCATTCTTTTGAGCGCTTTCACATTCTCATTTGGCAACCAATTAAAGGCATCAGTATTATTTTGATAATACTTTGTTGCATCATCTACTGAAATACTTACAATTTCATCCTGTTCCAGTTTTACTACAGGATCGTCATTAGGAACTCCATTATCCGTATCGATAGCAAGGAATGCCACTACTGGCGGAATCTTGTCTTTACCATAAGTTTCCGCAAAATAACGTTTTGTCTGGATGATTGCTTTGACACCAGTTCCTCCCAAACCCACATAAAGGGTTCTCACTAATTTGTTTGCCATAATTCTATAAATATCAATGTTATTATTAGTTATTATTACCAGGTTATTTTTGATTTCGCTTTATTTGGATGAGTAATTATTATAGATTCTCCTTTATTCAAGAACGAGTACTCAGAATCTGAAGAGAATGCCTCTACTCCAGCATCTGACAAAGACCTGCCTGTCGGAATAAGTATGACGTCAGATGTCCATTTGGGACCGTCCACATATTCATACCTCACTTTACCGACAAACAGTGCTGCTAACGGATTCTGTTTTCTGCCCGGTGTCGTAGTAAGCACCACTTTGGCAAATTTCCGAGGAGATGATATCGTGATGGAGTCACGTTTGTTTTCACAGTCATCAATATCGAGAGTAACCACTTTGAATCTCTTTATTCTTGCCTGACAGAAAAGCAAAATGATGAGGAATGCGGACAACAGACTTATCGCAGTGGTATCCACGCCCACCTTCAACGAATTAAGTTTCAGCTTGTTAGCCCAATTCAGACGAGTGCCAACCAACTGGTCATTGTTCTGAGGCTTGAATTCATTGAACTTCAGCAAGCCGGGATTATCCACGACCTGAAGATCCCAAGTAAATGTTTTGGTACGGTCCAACTGGGATTCGTCGAGAACAATGGAGATCTCCGTCTCCTTGATTTTAGACTTAGGCTCAATCACCACAGTATTGTCAGAAGACAACTTTCCATGAACATAGAGTTTGGCAACTTCCGGAGTAATGGCATTGCCGTTCTCATCACATAACCGCAGTACCAGTGGGCCATCAAGTTGCTCACATTCATCAAACTGTGTATTGATTACCGCATTGACAGTGACAGGATCATGCTTTTTCCACCAGAAATCCTTGAAAGTTTCTGTCTTGACATTTGCTCAAGTATCAACATCCATTTCATCCTTACACGACGAAAGGCAGCAAATTGCAATTGACAGATATAAGATTGTTTTCAGTGTGTTTTTCATATTGCTGACCTTTATTTGATTGTCCAGGAAATTTTCACTCGTGGCTCTGATTTGACTACAAGAGCTATTTCGAATACATTTCCTCCTGTAATGTCGATATTCTTATTTGATGCAGAGTCTTTTACAAGCCTTGCTTTTATCTTGAAGTTGCTGTCCTGCGGCAAGTTAGCAAGGCATTCTTCAAATGACGTAACCAACTGGAACGGTATCTTGAAGATTCCGTCAGAAAGCGTAACCGCTATGGATGAATCGATCTTCAGATAATCATTCTCCTCGACAACACAGCGGAATATACTGTTTTGCGGAATTGTATTTCCCTGGACATAAGAGTATGGAATCTCGATATAACCCTTACCATCAGAGGAAATCTTTCCGTCGAAGAAATCACGCACATGAATCGAAGTGTATTTATTTATGGAAATCCAGACAGGATTCTCGAATTCTTCAGTCACGAGGATATCTCCGTCACTACCATTGCTTATATCCACAAGGTCTTGATTGAAAGCCTCATCAGTAAGCATGACATATACAAGATAACTGCTGGTGCCTTTAGTTTCCTTTACGCCCTTCCAGTCTCTCAAATACGCCAACAGCTTGGCATTTTCATCATTGGACGGCTCTCCGTCCGTAAGAAGAAAGATCCTGTTTATCTTGTCTTTAGTGAAAAACTTATTCACGGCATCTTTCAAGCAAGTCGCTGTAAATGTACCGCCAGCCTGCAAGTCATTCCACTCCATAATCGCCTTTTTCAATTTCGCTTTGCCTTCGACCGAAGCATCGCCCTTGATTTCACCGACGATTCCATTTCTGAAAGGAAGAACAATGATTTCTGTTGACTCCACCTGCGTCTCATAAATCATCTTTATGAGTTTCGCTCTCGTGTCATTGAAAATGTCTTTTTTGGAATTGTAATTTGGAAAGCCCTGATTATATGCATAATCCGGAGCAGTTCTCTTGGATGCTTTCGGGCAAGTGGCATCCTTCGTAGCTCCTACCATGGAGATGGTTACATCCCACAGGTATATGCGACGCTCCTTCTTGAATGCTTCCACGTGCTCTTCATCCTGCGGCGCAGGCACTGCCGTCGCCATGGCACCTGACTGTCCTACAAAAAGGGCAGCAACTGCCATCAGAAGTATTTTTTTCATATTATCGTGATTTTATTCTTCACTTGTATCCAAGATTCCAAGATCCTGCAAGAATGATTTGGCGCCGTCAATGATATCAGGAATATATGAGGCGGCCTCGTCAAAAGCATCAACAACGCTACTGTAGCTTGATTTGGCTACTACTTTTCCATAACGGACTATAGCAGATGTGATTCTCTTTTTATCTTCCGGTTTGAAAGAAGCTTTATTCTGCCTGAATTCCTCCAATAGTTTTTCAAATTTGTCGTTTGCCTTATTCCAGTCGTCCTCCGAGAATGATTCATAATGTTTTTCCACAGAAGAGACGAAACTTTCGAAACGACCAGGTAAAGTCGCTTTACACGAAGTTATAATGGCACATACAGCAATTGCCGTGAAAACCAATACGATAACGCGTTTCATGAATAATAACTTGGTTAAATTGTTTAATGCAATTCCAAAGTTATAAATTTTTATTCTCTTTCAGAATACCCTACGTTAAATTTTATCATATTGATTAGTTTTCAGGTAGTTTGACACTTAAAATCCGACGGACGCGCTGCCTGATACGCATGTGGGCGTCGCGGTAAATGACATTGACATGAGCAGGCAGGGGACCTGGGATGAGATCGACGGTCTGCCAGAGGTGCGGGGACGGCTTGCGGCGGAGAGGAATGAACTCGTCGCGATGGGCCTTCCGGTAATCACGGGAACGGGAAGCATTGAGGCGGATCACCTGCTCCACTTCCGGCGCAACCATCTGACTCCGCTCACACGCACAAGTCCTACGCCCGAGACCGGAGAGGCGGACAATGCCATCAGGCGAACCACCGAAGACATTGATATACAGACGATAAGAAGAGCCTGTAGAGTCAGACGGGACCGCCCAGACAGACAACTGGTCAGAATCAGGCCTGCCGATGCATTTATAGGACAGGTCATAGGTTCCGTTGCGATGAATATCGGCCACGAAGTAGCCCCTCGGAGCCCCGCAACTCTGCAGAGCATAAGGAATTCCGGCAGAATCCTTCACACCGCGCCACCAACTGCCGCAAGCCGCTCCGACAATGAGTTCGCGGAGGGAATCATCACGGGAAACGAAATGCGTGTGCCCACTGACAAGCAACAGACGCGAGGTGTCCGGAACCAATGCCAGCACGGAATCGCGGCCCTTCATCTGACTGAAAGGAATGTGAGTAGCCAGTATTGTCAATGATGGATTACGTTCGGCACGAAACGACTTCTTGCCGCTGGCCTCCCCTACGCCCCTGTTCAGCACTGAATCGAGCCAATGCTTCTGCCTGTCCGTAAAGCCTCCGACATAATCCGTCATCCCGGAATCAGAATGGCGGACGTTATTCATCAGGACAAAACGCACATTGCCACGGACAAAAGACGTGTCCACATAGCCGACAACCTTACGCCATGTGGAAAGGTCACGAGGCCTATATGAAGACGATTTCGGGCCACGGTAAACATCACGGTCATGATTGCCCGGAACCATGAAACACTGATATGGCAGAGAATCGACAACTCCCACAGACTCAGGGAGCAAGGACATATTGTCATTGACCAGATCCCCAAGAAAAATGCACATGTCCAGGTCACGGCGCCCATACAGTTCCCGATAAACCGAACGCCGCGCATAACCCATCTCCGTCGAATCGTCCACCTGCGGGTCACCGACCAGCGCCACACGCAGGACACGTCCGCGGGCCTTCCGGCCTCCTCCACTGTCAGCACCAGAAAGACGCACGCTTCCCACCAAGGTACAGGTCAATGCCAATGCAAGCGTCAATAACATGTATTTCAAAGACTTATCTCCAGCCATACGCCCACGGAAACGAAAAGAACCGGCCACAGGAACATGGCCGATTCATAACAAACAAATGAATTACTTGGCTACCGAATAAAGCACATACTTAGTATCCTCACCGACAGTCTCCCTCGTAACAATATACCCTGTACCATCCTCAGCAAAGACAATGTCTGAGAAATTCGAATTGGAAGCCAGAGTTTCAAGTTCCGACCAGGTCTTGGTCTTGGAGTCAATATGACGTACAGCTGTCTTCATCACATCGCCATCTTTATATGAAATGGAGACGTATGGGACATCATTGCTGTCCAATGCCATGGATGCAGTGGTACTGCTGGTCATGTTAGTCGTATCAGTCATTACACCTCCGACGATAACCTGCTTTCCAGTAGCCGGATCATACTTGACAACGCCTATCTGATAATCGTCGGCAGCATTGAAAAGAACGCAGAACAAAAGATAAACGGTACCGTCTGATGCGATGTCAAAGTCTGAGAAGAAAGCGGAGTAACCTCCGACAGGCTGACCATCTGGGCCATTCACCTCAAGATTCTCGAAAATTGTTGTCCAGTTCCCGCCGTCAAGTTTGTAGAGAGAAATATGGCTTGGAACCGACTTTGTCTTTGTTCCATATACATAAAGATAAGGCACTCCATTTATAGTTCTTCCGAACACACCATTCGCATAAGAAGCAGGCTCCCTGCCGGCAATGGCAACACCGTTGGTCCAAGCAGATCCGTCAAAATGCGCAAGGTTCAATCCCCTCCTAGGCACAGCTACCTTATTGGTATTATTAAAATGAGCACACCAGACATCATTCTCTGAAATAGGGAAAACTGCTGATACAGAGTTAAAAGTGGCAGAAGTACCGAACATCTGGCCTCCCTCACCTACATAAGTGCCCTTACCGTCAGCCACGCGCTTGACAGAATATTTGTTGGTAAATGCACCATCAGCAAAAGCCACATAAGGAACTCCGGCGGGATCGAAGCTGAGACTTACTCCATCAGCTTTGGCTATCGCCAATGCACCTGCAACATCCTTGAGTTCAGTACCATCCAGTTTGAAAAGATGCGGTGCAGCCTCGCCATTTTCATTAGGAGAAGTACCGGCCACATAAGGCACACCATCTTTAGGATTGACAGCAAGAGCAGGAGTGTACTTGACATTAAGCGCCGTCTCCGCCACCTTGCTCCACTTCGCCGGCTCGGCAATCTTCACCGAAAGTTTGTAAGCCTTGTAGTTGTTCTTCAGGAACACGACAAGCTGGACATCAGAAGAACAGTCAACCGGAGTCGATCCGCTTACAATGTCTTTTCCGTCCGGTGCACCGCTGGCATCAGCAACATTGACAGAAGCCCCTTCCGTTACCGTGAACTCAGGGACGAGAGTCTTGAGCGCCTCAGGGTCAGTACCGTAAGGCAGGGTAAAACTGATTAGATCAGAATTGAAACTCTCTTCGATATAATCAGTCTTAAGTACACCGGCATTGTCCTTGGCATAAAAGCCGAAAGATGAAAAAGATACGGGGATGACCTCGTCTTCTTTACTCTTGTCACAGGCTGCAAGGAGTGCTACACTCGCCAGGGCAGCCAAAAAAGTTCGTTTACTCATAAGTTTATAAAGTTAATTAAATCAATCATTTAGAGTTATACTTACGTATCACAAGGTCCTTCATAAGCCTGTCGGGTCCAGGATAACCGAGCGCAACCCCTTCAGCCGACAAAAGACTGATCGTGACCGTATTGTCCTTCGTTTCATCAATATCATGCGGCAGCCAGTCAATCTTGATTGTCTGCTCATAAATGCCGGGCATGAACGTAATCTTTCCGCCGACCGTAGCCACCTTGTAATCAATGCCTTCCGACAATCCGTCTCCACAAGTCACTGCAAAGCTGACGACTATCGGAGCGGACGGCTTAGGCCCGGTATAATGCACTGTATATGAGCCGGTAAACTCACCTTCCGCATCAATGCTGACCACCGACGATTTCGCGGTGTCAAAAGCCACGAAAGCACCGTCAAACGTCGCAATCTTATTGCAGTCGATTGTCAATGCCAATGCTGCCAGAAGGCACGGCAACTTCCATAAAATTCTATCAATCATCCTCATAACCATTAAATATCAACTACCTCTGTGTACTGTTTACCGGATTGGGCTGCATCGCCTTGTTCGCATCCAGTTCGACAAGCGGAATCGGAAGAACGAACCTGTCGTCCGGATAAGTCAATGTCAATACTGACGAGCCGCAGGCCACATCTCTTGTCAATGTCTCATGCCTTCTGGTCAAGTCAAACAACCTGTGGCCCTCAAGGAAAAGTTCCTTGATCCTCTCCCTCTGGACAATCCCGGCCAAATCATCAATGCTTGAGAACGTGACATTGATGTCAGAAGTCTGAACGCCCCTAGCCCTAGCTTCCAGAGCCGCGATATCAGAAACTGCAGTATCAGTATCCCCGTCATGGCAAGCCGCCTCAGCCCGGATGAGATACATCTCGGAAAGCCTGAGAACAAACGGGTCATATCGCTTCTGCGTCTCATCAATATCTTCAGTATCAATAAATTTCATACATACCCCAGAATACTCCGTTCCATCAGCAGCTTTATACGAAAGCAGTTCAGAACGGACATCTGAACCGGTCCAGGCATCAGCGTCAGAAGCGAAAATGTCCAGAAGCTTGCCGGACGGATACATCTGAGGACTGGTGTAGTCAAACATTGACCTCAACTTTGCGCCTCCTGAAAGGCCGTTGAGACGGAATATCGCTTCCTGACCTTCCTTGCGGCCGCAGAACATCGCCACATAATCCGCACGCGGTGTCAACGACAGACCATAGTCAGATATGACTTCCGAAGCGTACTTCTTGGCGTCTGCATAGTTTCCCATATAGAGGTACACCCTGGCCATCAATGCCTTGCAAGCCGCTGGAGAAGCATAGAAACAGCCCTTGGTCCAGCCGTCAGCAAACATATCCAGCGCAGTCTGGAGGTCGCTCAGAATTTGTTTATAAGTAACTGATGCTGAACTCCTTGTTATCTTGGACTTCACATCAGGTATCGTAGTCATCACGGCAGTTCCGAGATGGGAAGCATCACTGCTGTACGTATAGGTCTGGCCATAGACGAGGCAGAGGTCCAGATGAACCAAAGCCCTCAGAAAATAGGCCTGGGCGATATAGTTGCGGACAGACGCGGCCTGCTGCGGAAAACGGTCAGACACGGAAGGTCCGTACTGGATGACCTCATTGGCATTGGCAATGATCTCATATCCGTTCTTCCAGATATAGCCCACTGCAGTAGTTTCCTCGTTCTCGTCCGAAACGAAGTCGAACTGCTGCCGCCACTCGGACGTTGCTATCTGAAAATGGATCAGGTCGCCGGCCACTTCCGGATACAGGACCATATAGTTGTCATAGAACTTGTACGTAAGCCCATAAATGCCGTTCACCGCAGCATCCAAAGCGTAAACATCTGAGTAGAAATTCTTTATGGAAGTCTTGCCGGTTTTTTCCACCTCCAGGAAATGGCATGAGGCCATCACCGGAAGCAGCATCAGAAAAGCAAATATATTCTTGAGAGTCTTCATATTGTCATTGATATTCATGTTCAATCTCCTCCTGAATTCTGCATTGACCTAAAAACCCATATTGATGCCCAGGGTCAATGTCCTTGTGCGCGGATAGCCGTACATCATTGTCTTATATGAGTTCAGGCCCTTCTTCTGGTCCGGCGTGAACAGATACAGATTGTCGATTATGAGAGAGGCGGAAGCGCTCTTGAGCCTCATCTTCGCAAGCAGACTCTGCGGAATGTTGTATGTCAATGCCACATTGGTCAGGTCGAAGTTGGTCCTGTTGTAAAGGAACCTTGTGGAGTTCATCGCAGACTTCGAAGAAAGGTTGGAGACTTTCGGGAACTTGGCAGGGACGCCTGCAGTTGTCCATCTGTATTTATATACTTCCACGGCCTGGTTGGCACTTATGATGTCATATCCGTCCTTGAAGTAGATGCCTGCATAGGTAGGCAATGCGTAACCACCTATCAGATAATTGATTTGGAATGACAAGGTCCAGTTCTTCCAGCTCATGTTGTTCACGAGTCCTCCGCTCAGAAGAGGTGTCCTGGTCTTGCCCGGGACGCGGTTTGCGGTGCTGAATGTACGGGTGACGTTACCGTTCTTGTCATACCACATCGGAGAACCGTCACTCGGATCCACGCCTGCCCATCTCACAAGGTTCCAGGTCTGGGAGTCATACCCTTCCATCCAGGCATAGGAACCGAAACTTGTCGGGACTCCGTTATACAGTTCAAGTATCTTGTTGGTGTTGTGCGCCATGTTGAAATTCGTCGTCCATGTGAAGTTCCTGCGGGCGAAATTGGTGCTGGAAAGGGAGAGTTCAATGCCGGTGTTCCTCATCCTTCCTATGTTGGAAGAGATTCTTTCTGAGGACAATACGCGCGAAACATATATCTTGCTCAGCATGTCGCTTGTGACATTGTCATAATATTCCAGTTCAATGTCGAGAATCTTCTTGAGTTCGATACATACACCTGCATTGATCATCCTGGTCTTCTCCCACGAGAGTCCCGGATTCGGAACGGAACCGATTATGGCTCCGGTGCTGCCGGCGTAGGAGTAACTGCTTCCGTAAACGTAAGTTCCGTCGGCTCCGGAGGTATCCACACGCGAGTTTCCGGTGAATCCGAACGAGGCCTTGAATTTCAGCATCTTGACCAGTTCGCTATGGAAAAACTTCTCCTTGTGGACATTCCATGACAGACCTGCAGACCAGAAATTGGACCAGCGGGAGTATTCGCCGAAGTCGGAGTTGCCGTCACGCCTGACATTGAAAGAAGCGTAATACCTTGAATCGTAAGAATATACTGCTCTTCCGAGAAAAGACATCTTCCTCTCGATATTGGCTGAACTGTAGCCCTTTCTGGACGACTCGTCAGCATAACCGACTTCCTGTATGTTGTCATTCATGAAGCCGCTGCCGGTAGCGTAAAGAGTCTGGTACTTTACCTGCCTGAGTTCAATGCCGGCATACGCGCTCACGCTGTGCCTGTCCGCGAACTTCCTGTCGAAATTCAGCCTCTCGACATTGGTCCAGTTCATATATGAGGCGTCCGCCCTTCTGGAACTTCCCTTCGGATTTCCGGCGGAATCCATGCCGTCAAGAGTCATCCGCGAATAGTAGATATCCTCATGACTGTGAGTATAGTCAATGGCATATTGGGCCGTAAACTTCAGTCCGTCAATGATTTTCACCTCAGCGGAGAAGTTCGCCGAAGTCACCACGGAACGCTGTCTGTTAGTATTGGCCTCACGGTCAGGGACCTCGTTTTTAGTGAACTTCTGCATTGACCATCCTGTCGCGGAATCATATACCTTATTGTACAGGCGGAACGAGCCGTCGTTCAGATAAGGCTCCAAGATAGGCAATGTTTCCAGATAGCCCCTGTAGAGAGGAAACAGGTCATTGTCATTATATGAAGCGGAAAGCTGGGCATTGACTTTCAGCCAGTCGGTGAAGTCATAGGTGTTTCTGGTCCTGAGTGAGAAACGCTGCTGACTGTCCCCTTTCACGGTATTGTTCGTGCGATAGTAAGAGCCTGTCACATAATTGGAAAGCTTGTCCGTCCCGCTAGTAAGGGACAAATCCGCATACAAGTTCGTCCCCACTCCGAAATACTCCTTGGACCAGTCCGTATCTGTCGTAGAATACGAGTTATAGTCATTGTCCTGATAAGGGAACGTATTGAGATTCTTGCCGGCATTGACCCAAGCCTCTTTTGCGACTTCGAGGTACTGTTTCTGGCTCATCATGCGGAATTCGGTGCTCTTGTCGATGGTGGCGACTCCGAAATTCACTCTCGCGCTCACTGACAGCGGCTTGTTCTTGGTGCCGGACTTCGTGGTCACGAGGATGACGCCGTTGGAGCCGTCAGCACCGTAAATGGTAACCTGGTCTGCGTCTTTCAGCACCGTAATCGATTCAATGTCATCAGGATTCAGATACGACAGCGGAGAAACTGTATATGATGTCCCAGCCATCTGGTTGGTCCTGCCACCCGTATAGACAGGCACGCCGTCGATTACCCAAAGAGGTTCGTTTGACGCGCTCAGCGAAGCCTCACCCCTGATCCGGGTCTCGTAACGGCTTCTGGTCGTACCCGCAGCATCCGTGTTCGGTTCAATGCTCATGCCAGGCACAAGTCCGCTCAGGAGATTGTCAATGCGGGTTTTCGGCTTATCCTTAAGTTGTTCGGCATTGACCTGAAACGCACTTCCGATGAGGTCTTCCCTACTTTGTTTCGTGCCATATGCTCCGACAATCACAGAGCCTTCCAGTTCATTGTCCTCTTCCAGACGCACGTCCAACAACCTCTGCCGACTTACCGTGATTTCCTTAGTTTTCATTCCAAGATACTGGAACACAAGCACATAAGACTCACCTTCTCCCGGCGCATTGATGCTGTAGTTTCCGTCAATGTCAGCTGTAGTTCCGATTTTGGTTCCGCGTATCATCACGCTTGCCCCCGCCAACGGCTCCCCGTCGGCAGTCATGATTTTGCCGGTCACCTTGTCGGCGACCTTCTGTGTCATATTGCTTGGATTTGGCCCTGACACGAATTCAGATGCCCAGGAGCCCCGTGCAGAAAACAACAAACATAAGATAGCCAAAACATATTGGCTATAAAGATTTTGTCTAGTCCATTTCATACGCCCAAATATAAGAATTTTTTGAAAAAATCCGTATATCCGGAAAAAATGTCAAGAGTCGCGATACATGTAGCCATACCTCCTTGACAGGCTTTCTACAGACACTCCCGAGAAGTACTCGCGCAGCATTTTTCCCTGGGCGTGCCGCATCGCCCGATAGCATTTAGATTCCATAAAAGTTTACTTTTTTTAGGACGACACACTTGGTGCACCCTGTAAAGCGTTAAGTATCAGCGATTTAACTGTTTTCAGAGTAGAGCAAACCGCAACTCTGAAAATGATTAAAACACTAGTATTCAGAGAGTTACGCGCTGCGCCACAACCGAAAAGTAAAGCGTCAATACATAACCGCAGAGACGCTTAACATAACCGTGGAGACGTTTACCATATCCGCCCGCCATCCACCACCACATCAGAGCCATCTACATCCACCGCATCCGACCATCGCAACCACGCCCCTACAGCAGTCCTGCGATCTTCGGGATCAATGTAATGTCTGCGGGGAGCCAAGCTACAGAGTCGAGCTGGCCTGCAGTGAGCCAGCGGGCGGCCTCGTGCTCGAGAAGGTGCGGACTGCCGCCGGCGATCGTGCAGGCATAACATTTCATGGAGAGGTGGAAAGCCGGGTAGTCGTACTCGATGGTATCGATAAGGTCACCGACATTGACCTCAACCTCCAGCTCTTCACGGATCTCACGGCAGAGCGCTTCTTCCGGGCTCTCCCCCGCCTCAACCTTCCCGCCGGGAAACTCCCAGCCGTCCTTGAACTCACCATATCCGCGCTGCGTCGCGAACACCTTGCCTTCCTTCATAATCACCGCAGCCACCACATTTATTGTCTTCATTGTCAATATTTTATAAAGTCATCACACATTCTCCGACCCATTACACATTCTCCGACGTCAGATAATCATACAGATTCTTCTCCACCGGAGTCTCCAGTTTATACTCAATCTCCACGGCAGACACATCAGTATTCGGCATCACGAACTGCTTGAGCACACCACCCGCCTCATGCCTGATCCTGCCAAGATAGTAAAATTCCTTCGATTCCTTGTCATCCTTATTCTTACGGACAAACAGGAACATCCGCACTCCAAGCCGCTCACTGTCCACAGCCGTCATCACATCCGCAGAGTCCAAAGTTCTCTTGCTCTTGGAAATCGCCACCAGAGTCGTAGGATCCACGAAACGGTCCTCATAACGTATGGTATCATTGATTTCCAGCTGCTTGTCATAATTCACGAACACCGGATAAGTCTTGGTTTCGGCATCATATTTATACCCGCCCACATTCAAAGCCACCGCATTCTTATTCCAGTTCAGCAGACGGAACACATCCTCATAAGTATATTTCCGTCCGACAACAAGCCCTTCATCGGACATATAATATGTCTCGTAACGTCCTATAGCAAAGGCCAATACATCCTCAAGCGCCGAACAGAAATCCGGATTGGCCAATGCCGACCTCAACATTGACGAAACCCTATAGCCACCAGTCCGCTCCTCCATCAGCACACAGTCCCGGAAACGCTTTCCTCCAGAACCGCAGTCATAATACTCCCCTGTCATCAGAGAAATCATGTTGCGCACAGCATACTCTCCACAAGGCAGCCCGTGCTCCGACATTGACCTTTTCCAGAAATCAAGGACATCATCAGACGCGCCTGCACGAGACAGGACCTCCAGCATCAGGACCTCATTGAGCCGCTTCCCGGACGCGAACTTCTGAGAAACGAACTCGAGAATATGGTTCTCCTCCTGCGTAAGCGTCTCGTCCAGATCATCGAAAGCCACCAGAAAGCCATGATACGAAGCCATCTGACGCTTCTTCAACTCACCATCCACATACGAAATAATCCGAAGCGGATCCATCTCCCCGTATTTGTCGAAATCTGTCATCGCCGGTCTGCGGCCAAGTTTCATCTTGAACTGACGATAACTGTCCATGATAATCTGCCTGGTATTGATACTCGCCGCGTCTATGGACTCGAAAATACGCTTGCGGGTCACAGCATCGAAATAAATCGTAGAAGCCCCATTGATAACATTGTTCCCCTCGATCAGATACCGGCGTATATTGTCCTTATTTCCGGTCCTGTCACCAGACAACGCAATAGGAATCAGATAGTTATTGTCGTAATTGGCGATAAAGTCCAGCACCACCACATACTCCTTCCCCTTAGCCTTGCGCAGGCCGCGCCCCAACTGCTGCACGAAAATAATCGCCGATTCCGTAGGCCGGAGCATGATCACCTGATTGATCTCCGGAATATCCACACCCTCATTGAAAATATCGACCGTAAAAATATAATCCAGAATCTCATCCTCATCCACCGAATCCGCCGCAAGCATCTCCACCGCCTTCCGGCGAACCGCCTCGCTGTCTTTTCCTGTCAATGCCACAGTACGGTACTTGCGGCCGCTATTTTTCTTGTCAATGCTGTTGAACAATGCTGACAGCGCCTGGGCCTCATCAGTCCCGCTACAGAAGACAAGTCCCCGCACTCTGTCCCCGCTATACCCGTAATATTCAGCCACGTCAATGATGTTCTTCACCCTTTCCTCACTCGTAAGATCCTTAAAATCACCGACATCCACCTGACCACCATTGACCTTCAAATCCTGGATTCCGAAATAGTGGAACGGGCAGAGAAGGTCGTTCTCGAGCGCAGTCTGGAGACGGATTTCGCACGCGATATTGTGGTCGAAAAGGCTGTACACATCGAATCCGTCAGTCCTTTCAGGAGAAGCCGACATGCCGAGCAGGAACTGCGGAGTAAAATAATCGATGCTTTTACGGTAACTCTCTGAACCTGAGCGATGACACTCATCCAAGATGATAACAGAGAACTCATCCGGAGCGAAATTTGACGCCCTGAAATCATCCTTTGCCATCATGTTCATCGTAGCGAAAAGCATATCCGCCGACTTTATCATTGACATATCCTGGCAGTTTCCGGACAACTGCGCAGTCCTGAACGCCGCACCCATCACCTTGCGGTAACTCTTTTCCGCCTGGACATTGATCATCTCTCGATGAGACAGGAACAGCACCTTCCTCTTGGACAACAATTCAGCAGACAACATTGCCCTGACAGCGAAAGCCGAAGCATAGGTCTTGCCTGTTCCTGTCGCCGATACCAGAAGGGCCCTCTTCTGACCCGAGCGCAACAGACGCAGCACCTCCAACATGAATTCCTGCTGCATCCTGTTCGGTTCAATGACACGCGAATACGACAGGTCCAGTTCCGAGACCAGTTTGTTCAATGCAGCCTTCTGCGCCTTGGCCTCCCGAAACTGCCGCGAATACTCTTCACGGCATTCATTGTAATCCACCGAACTTTCCCAAACACTATTGAATTCAGTTTCAATGTCTTTCGCATATTGGCCGCCTGCTGTGGCTATTACTTTAGTGTTCCACTCGAAGTTCCTCGTTATGGCATTCTGGGTAAGATTCGAACTGCCTACCAATATCCTGATGTCATCGCCATTATGAAAGAGATAACCCTTCGTGTGAAAGCCCACTTTGTCAGTACGGAACATCCTGACTTCCAAGTTCTTGAGACCAGCCAACGTATCGAGAGCCTCAGGATCGCTGAACGTCAGATAATCGGTCGTCAGAATCTTGCCCGGAACATTCTTGGCCTCCAGTTCCTTCAACACGCCCTGAAGCGGAGTGATTCCGCCCTTCGTTATGAATGCCACGGACATAAGCATTGACGAGCACTCCCGCAATTCGCTTTCGATTTCAGTCAACACCTTGTTGCCGTTGGAGTTGGAGACAAATTGAGGAGTATATGACGGCTCCGCATTGACATTAGAATCAATGAAAGCCCTCTTGTATCCGTCAACAAGTTTTGAAGTTGAGATTTCTTTCATTTGTCTTGGCTTTGTTACCTGGAATTGCTAATTTTGGAATAACTGTGCTTGTCTATGCATCCGACATAGTGCGGGAAAAGCGGCCCGGATAATCCGGACGGCTTTCATGATTGTGGAGTGAGCATTATGAATTTCGGATACATCAGAGTGAGCAGTGACAAGCAGACAGTTGAGAATCAGCGATTTGAGATCCTCAAGTTCTGCGACAGGCAAGGCATTTCCATCGACGGCTGGATAGAGGAGACCATCAGTGGCACCAAGGACTGGTCGGTCAGGCGACTGGGAAAACTTCTCCGCAGAGTCCGCAGCGGCGACCTCATCATATGTTCCGAGCTGTCGCGTCTCGGGCGCAACTTGTTCATGATCATGGAGATACTCAATATCTGCATGATGCGCGGCTGCCGCGTCTGGACCATAAAGGACAACTACCGGCTCGGCGACGACATCCCCAGCAAAGTTCTCGCATTCGCATTCGGCCTGTCCGCCGAAATCGAGCGCAACCTCATCAGCCAACGCACCAAGGAAGCCCTCGCCCGCAAAAAGGCCGAGGGAATCGTGCTCGGGCGACCGAGGGGTTCCGTCAATGACCCTGTGAAGTTGAAGCTCTACCATAGGAAAGATTATATTTTGTCAATGCTGGAGTCCGGCGCATCGTATCGCAGAATCGCAGCAGAATGCCACGTCGACCGCAAGACCCTCATGCGTTTTCTCGCCCGATTCGGGTGGGTAAAGGGTCAATAAATGTCAACCGTTTATTTGGCATAATCTCTTGCTTTCTTTAAATCCCCGTAAATTTACAGTCTTTTTAAGAAATTCGCAACCGGCAGCGCCTGCATCCCATTTTCAGTGAGGTGCAATTCCATAGTGTTCAGCCTTTCCGATAATGGTCCCTATTTATTGACCTATTTGCCGGTGCAGGCGGATTATCTGAAGGTTTCATCAAGGCCGGCTACACGCCTGTTGCCCATGTTGAAATGAAGCATGATGCCTGCAATACGCTCAAAACTAGGGCTGCTTTTCACTACCTAAAAGAGCATAATCGGCTTGACATATATGAGAACTACCTTCGCAATAAACACGAAGGTACAGATGGTTCTGAGCTCTGGCGTCAAGTACCAGTAGATGTGACAGACCGTGTTATTAGGGAAACCATCGGTGAGGACACAATGGAGCCGCTGATTGCCAGGCTTGAGGCTCTGGCTGCCGGCGAACCCATAGATATTATCATCGGCGGTCCTCCCTGCCAGGCTTACTCCATTGCTGGCCGAGCGAAGATGGGAGCGAATGTGAGACGCGATCCCCGAAACTATCTGTATCGCTATTATCTCAAGTTTATTGACCACTTCAGTCCAAAAATGTTCGTTTTTGAAAACGTGATGGGCATCACAACCGCGCAAACCGCTGATATGGTGAAGCCATTCGATGACCTGAAGCGGATTGCGTATGATATGGGATATGACGTGGAACCCCATGAGCAGGTTGCATCGGATTATGAAGTTCTTCAGCACCGTCACCGTATGATTATCGTTGGCTGGAAACTGGAAGACGAGAATCATAATCCTACCGGCTATCATTATCCTGAGCTTGTGAAGGTGGCAAACAAGTACAAGACTCGCACAGACATATTTGCCGATCTCCCTGAGAGGAGAAACGGTGACGGGAAACTCTGTGAAATTGTTCATTACACAAAGCCTCTTGAAGAAATGAAATACTTGGAAAAGACAGGTATCCGAGGGGTTTTCAACTTCACTACCCAGCATGTTACCCGAAAGAACAATGAACGGGATAGGGAAATCTATTGTATTGCCATCAAAGCCTGGAAACATAAAAAGCGTTTGAACTATATAACGCTGCCTGAGAGGCTTAAAACACATAAGAATACAGACTCTTTCCTGAACCGTTTCAGCGTTGTTGATCCTCATGGATGTTGCCACACTGTTGTCGCACACATTGCGAAGGACGGCCATTATTACATATTCCCATCCGAGAATCCCTCTATTGAGAACGTCAGATCCATCTCCGTCAGAGAAGCAGCACGCTTGCAGTCGTTCCCTGATGATTATTTTTTTGAAGGGAGCAGAACTTCCGTCTATATGCAGATTGGTAATGCAGTGCCAGTGATGATGTCATACCATATTGCAGAAGCGCTCAGGCCACAACTTGAAGATGAATAGCCTATGGACTATAGCAGAATTGAAATCGCATCCGCAGCGCCGAAGGCCTCGTCAATGGTCGAGACCTTCCGCGCTATCGGGTACTCCTTGGAGACGGCTGTGGCCGACATCATCGACAACTCCATATCTGCAGACGCCAAGAATATATGGATAGACCGTTTCTGGCATGGTGGACAGTCTGTCATCTCCATAAAGGATGACGGCCACGGTATGACCAGTTCAGAAACAATCCAGGCCATGCGCCCCGGTTCTCAGAACCCCAACGAGGAAAGAAGCGAAAAGGACCTTGGCCGCTTTGGCCTTGGCTTGAAAACAGCCTCGTTCTCCCAATGCCGCAAAGTCACGGTGTTCAGTAAGCGAAAAGATAACACGCCTGCATATTGGACATGGGATTTGGACTATGTCGCACAAAAAGACACGTGGGACCTTTTGAAATGGATGCCTGACGATTTCTCTTCTGTCTTGGATGATGTAGAGTCCGGAACAATAGTGATTTGGAATGATATGGACAGGGTCGTCCGTTCGACTATCTCAGAAAGCGATCTTAATGCTCATGAGAAGTTCTCAAGATCCATGGATCGGGTTAAGAACCATATTGCAATGACATTCCATCGCTTTATAGAATCGAAGTCTGTAAAACTCTATTGGTGCGGACGCGAAATTGAGCCGTGGAATCCATTCTGCCCGACAGAGAGCAAGATTCAAGTGATGCCTGAAGATCATCTGAATGGTGGTGTGACTGTTCGTGGCTACATCCTTCCCCATAAAAAGAATTTCTCCTCAGAGAAGGCATATATGACTGCTGAAGGAATGAATGGATGGAACGCACATCAAGGATTCTATATTTACCGTGGCAAGCGTCTGCTTCTTGCCGGGAATTGGTTGGGAATATTCAAACAAGAAGACCCATATAAGCTGGTCCGTATTCAGGTTGATGTTCCGAACACTCAGGATTCCGAGTGGAAAATCGATATTAAGAAATCCCAAGCGTACCCGCCTTCAGGATGCCGCGATGTACTGGAGTCGTACGCCAGAAAAGCACGCCGCACAGGTGTAGAAGTATACAAGCATCGTGGTCGTATTCTCAAGCAGCGGGCTGGGACTTCTTTTCAGCCACTGTGGGAAGACAAACGCAAGGACGGAAAATGGTCATTCGTGGTAAACCGTAATAACGAACTGATACTACGCGTTCGCGAAATGGCCCACGAGAATCCTGACAAGGCTATAGAAACCCTTCTGCGCATCATAGAAGAAGCAATCCCTACCAAAGCGGTGTACGCCAACCAAGTTGAAATGGAATGCACACAGAAGGATGCATTTGAAGGATTTGATATGGACGCGATCAAGTCACTTGCAGAGACTCTGTACGAAACAAAAATCAACGCCGGCCTTTCTCCAGAACAAGCCAGGGACGAAATCAAGAACATTGAGCCGTTTAACAATTTCGAGGAACTAATCGATTCATTATAACACTATGCAGGACCATTTCAATACCGCTTATAACATAGCCGAGGAAATTTTGAAGACTCAGGCTCCAGTTACTGATAAACATATCGTTACAGCCGTCAATCAGGCTACGATGATATATCCCGACGTCGACAAAGAACTTCTCAAGAACACTCTGCTTGCAAACCATGCCACTCAGATTGATGACTTCAAGATTCTGGAAGGTCGTGAACGGCGTATGCCATGGTTGAAAGAGTTCAAAGCCAACCAAAGTACGGATTGGGATTTCTGGACTCGTTATGTGATGTATCTGAAAAAGGATAAGCACTTCCCCGATGCTGTTATCGCCCATCTGGACGCCCTTACCGACGAGATATTGGACCACTTGTTCAATCCACAGATGGAGAACGTGCAGATTGACAAAAAAGGTCTTGTTGTTGGTCAAGTACAATCTGGCAAAACGGCAAATTACACTGGGCTTATTTGCAAGGCGGCCGATGCCGGGTTCAATTTCATTGTCGTTCTCGCCGGCATACACAACAATCTCCGCAGCCAGACGCAAACCCGCCTTGATGAAGGATTCCTTGGTTTTGACACGCAATACGTGCGAAAGTATGAAGAAGGGCTTTCACAAAAGATCGGTGTGGGTTGCTATAAAGGGTTCAAACACGCTATAGCCAATTCGATCACGACTAGTGAGGAAAAGGGCGATTTCACCCAGGGGCGAGCGGATTCACTTGGTATTAACTTCGACACACCAACCCCCTTTCTCCTTGTTGTCAAGAAGAATGTATCGGTATTGAAACGCCTTTATGCTTGGCTTCATACGCATGCTGGAGATGGCAAGATAACAACAAAATCGCTTCTCGTTATCGATGACGAGGCTGACAATGCCTCAATCAATACAAACAAGAAAGAGTTTGATCCGACCAAAATAAACCAGCAAATCAGGCAGATAATATCCCAATTCGCAAAATCAGCATATGTCGGCTATACAGCCACTCCTTTTGCCAATATCTTCATTCCTTTGGCGAATGACGATTTGTTCCCGAGAGATTTCATCATCAACCTGCCAGCTCCGGACAACTATATTGGCCCGGAAAAGGTTTTCGGCACATCCATGATTCCTGATGAATCCAACGATGATCTGTTGCCGATTGTCCGTACGATTGATGATTATTCTGGCTTTGTCCCTGAGAAACATAAGAAGAATGATCCACTACCGATGTATAATCAGATTCCGGATTCTTTGCGGACAGCTCTTAAATGCTTCATTATCACTTGTGCAATCCGAATGGCCAGAGGACAAGGGAACAAGCACAACTCGATGCTTATTCACATAACGAGATTCCGGATCTGGCAAAATGCCATTAAGGAATTAGTGGAAAAGCTATTCGGCTATTACAAGTCCGAAATAGAGGCGGGAGATCCTATAGTGTTGGAAGAACTCCGGTGTATTTTCGAAGAGGATACCCCTTTGTACAAGTCCTACAAGACTGTTACAGAAGAGATCAAAGCATCTTCGTTCAAGGATATTGACACTCGGATCAAGGTCCATACATGGGATGAGATCAAGCCACTTCTGTTCAAGGCTGTTCAAAAAATCGAAGTCAAGTCTATCAACGGTAGCTCAGGAGACGTTCTCACTTATTATGAACACGAAGAAACAGGCGTCTCTGTCATAGCCATCGGTGGTGATAAACTGTCACGAGGCCTTACACTTGAGGGGCTGTCGATCAGCTATTTCCTACGTGCATCCAAAATGTACGACACGCTGATGCAGATGGGCCGATGGTTCGGATACCGCCCAGGATACGTAGATTTATGCCGACTGTTCACCAGTCCGGAACTCAATGGATGGTTCCGCCATATTACGATGGCCAGTGAAGAATTGCGAGCAGAATTCAACTATCTCGCTGAAGCTCGCAGCACCCCGGACAAGTATGCACTTAAAGTCAGATCACACCCTGGTTGTCTCCAGATTACCTCACTGTCCAAGATGCGTTACACAAAGAATGTTCAGGTCTCTTGGGCTTCCCGTCTGGTCGAAACGTACCAGTTGCAAATGGATACACACGTACGAGCAGACAACCTTCGCTACACTGAAGACTTGTTGTCGCCCCTGCCTGAGCCTGAACGTCCTGATGGACACAAAGAATGCTTCTTATGGCGCGGAGTCCCGCTGGAGGACATATTGGATTACTTCCACAAGTTCAAAGTTGGCAAACAGCTGGTTAAGGTAAACTTTGATCTGATTTGCGAATACATAGAAACTCTTGCACAATCTGGCGAGTTGACCGAATGGAATGTTGCCCTTATGTCCAAGTCTGTCTGTGAACGAGGTTCCCACTTTATATTCGCAGAAAAGTATGATGCCAACAATTTCCTCCGTACTGCTGCGTCAGATACACGTTCCGGGAATAATTCCGAATCCTACTATATCAGAAAGAACCACATTGTAGGTGACAGGACAGATGAATTCATGGACTTGGACAAGACTACTCTGGAAGAAGCTCTTAAGGTAACTATAGAACGAAAGAAAAACACTACCAAACCTTGGAAAGAAAGCTATCCGGCACCTGATATTGTCAGAGAAGAGTATCGCCCCAGGACACAGCCTTTTTTGATGATATATCCCTTAAACCCGCGTGGCGCAGACAACTCGCTACCCGATAACAGTATTCCTTTCATCGGTCTGGTCATAGCATTCCCTTCAACCAGCAGAACTGACATGGCCTACAGTTATGTGGTCAACCAAGTTGAAGAGTATGCAGAAGACGAGAACAACTTCGACGAAACCAACGATAACACTTATGACAATGAATAACCATATACTCGACCTCTGGGCACAAATGGAAGCCCAGCACACGATGGGGATTGTCAAACGTCTCTATGACAGCAGCATCCCCTATCATATCTTCGCCACCTATGCCAGTGACGAACGTGGGTATGGCATTTCGTTTTCTTACCCTGAAGAAATCAGGATAGACACCACGCCTTTCTCCAATCTGAAGAAGCTCAAGGTTGGCATATACAACGACGCCACCTTGGTCAACTCCAAGATGCTGCTGATTCAGCTACTTGCTCCAGCACAGAGGGATACCTTCTCCTGCTTGTGCGAAAGCCTTATCAATACCGTCAAGTACATGGAGTCCGAAGAGGATATGCTCAAGAGTGTTATCATCCAGTTGGACAAATGGCGCAATCTGTTTGACAAAGCCGGCACCGAGGGCCTGTCTCCGTCGCAGCAGCAAGGTCTTTATGGCGAATTGACATTCCTCCAGAAGCTGATTTCAAAGAAGGTGTTCCCGGTCTCTGAAGCGCTAGACTATTGGGTAGGAGTTGATGCCGCACAAAGAGATTTTATGGGAGATTCTTGGGCAGTCGAAGTAAAGACAACAGCCACCAGTAATCCTCAGGAAGTTACCATCAACAGCGAAAGGCAGCTGGATGAGAGTTTGTTCGAAAACCTTTATTTGTACCACTGCTCCGTCGAAATTACCAAGAAAAACGGAGAAACACTTCCTGACAAGATATACAAGTTGCGCCGTGACCTTGAGAATACCCCAACCGCATTATCCAAGTTCAATGAACGACTCATTACAGCGGGCTATTTTGATGAAGACGAAGCATTGTACGCCTTCCGTGCTTACAAGGTCCGCGGAGAAACCTTTTTTCGTATTGAGGGAGATTTTCCACGCATCAAAGAAAGTGATCTCAGGACAGGCGTAGGCAATCTGACATACTCCATCGTTCTGTCAGCATGCACTGGATATATCAAATCCGAATCTTCAGTTTTCAACACGATCAAATAGTATGACTGACATAAAGAAATATTACCAGCAGCTTTGTCAAGAGATTACCTCCAGGCAACTCGCAAACGAAGAGGGTGACAGCCAGGAACAAACATTCACCCGCTTCTTCCTTGATCTGCTTTCCGAAGCCGGCGAAACCGAGAACACTACTGTTGCTTATGATGAAAAAGACTTTGGCACCAAAAAGGCCCATAAAATCAACGGCTATGCCATCTCTGACAACTACGAAACGGTCGATCTTTTTATCACCATTTACCGTATGGGAGAAGAGATTCCGGTCATTTATAAGAAAGAAATAGACCAAGCAGTCACTCGCATTACCAACTTCTTCCGGAAAGCTACATACAACAACTATGAAGATGATGTTGCTGAATCATCACCAATTTTCGAATTCGCACATACATTAGGTTCGTACCAAGAGTTGAAGGATAACCTTGTCCGTGTCAATGCGTTTATTCTGACAAATGGAGAATACAAAGGAGAAATTCCACAGTCGACCAGTTTGAACGGCAATAAAATCTTCTATAGAATTCTGGATATCAACTACCTGTTCCAGGTTTCAGAAGCATCCCACGTCCCGATTGAAATAGATTTTGATGAAGAAAAAGCAGTGGTTCCCTGCCTGCCGGCAAGCACCGACAACGAAGAGTATCAAGCTTATGTGGCCATTATTCCCGGGACCTGTCTTGCCAGTCTGTATGAGCGTTTTGGTTCCAGACTACTCGAGCAGAATGTCCGTTCCTTCCTTCAATTCAACGGCAAGATTAACAAAGGCATACGTGAGACAATCAAAACCGAGCCTCACATGTTCTTTGCGTATAATAACGGTCTGGCAGCAACTGCTGACCATATTGAGCTGGACGAAAGTGGCCATTTCATAAGCAGAATTAACAATCTGCAGATAGTCAATGGTGGTCAGACGACTGCCTCGATATACTATACCCAGAAGAAAGACAAGGCAGACATATCGCGCATATATGTCCAGATGAAGATTTCGGTAATAAAGAAGCAGGAGCAGTTCAGTGAGATAGTATCGCGAATATCCAAGTATGCGAATACCCAGAACAAAGTCAACGATGCCGACTTCACTGCAAACAACCAAGCACTTATCGAGTTTGAGAAACTGTCACGATACATTCTTACACCAATGTCATCCGACAGTCCTTTGCAAACTTTCTGGTTCTTCGAACGTGCCAGGGGGCAATACAAGACACTCCGGCAAAAGGAAGGCTTCACAAAGTCACGTCAGGATGCTTTCGACAAAAAGTACCCCAAAGGACAAGTCCTCACAAAGACAGACATTGCCAAGTATCTCAATGCCTACGAAGAGGTTTACGAAGGCAAGAAACTCGTTATCGGACCTCATGTTGTGGCTCGTGGTAACGAAAAGAACTATGCTCGTTTCATAAACAACAACCTTCCCGAGAACCTCAAGAAGATCAACAACGTATTCTTTGAGGACACTATCGCCAAGGCTATTCTCTTCAAAACTGCCGACAAACGTTATGGTACCAAGGCCAGTGACGTTCACATCGGCGAACTCAAGAATGTAACGGTGCCTTACACCATCGCGCTATTAACAAGGATAACTGATGGCAAACTCGATTTGTATAAAATCTGGAAAGCCCAGCAGCTGTCACCTGCCCTTTCTGATTTCATATTTGATTTAATGATTCAGGTCAACGAATTCATCATCAAGAATTCCGTTGGTTCGCATTATATCGAATGGGCAAAGAAAGAGGAATGCTGGGACAAGGTCAAAGGACACACTTTTGCCTATGACCTCGCCCAGATTAAAGACGACCTGATTGATTCTTCCAATCCGCCGGCCAGACGTGTGACTGGAGAGGACCTGAGCGGGAATTGCACCTACGAGCACGAGATGGGCATTATCCGTTCCATTCCGCCTTCTTTATGGAACAAGATTGCGGACTGGGGCCAGTCCTCCGGTTTCCTCGCAATCCATTACCAGAGTGCAGCCCGCGACACCGCTCATAAGCTTAAGTACAACCATAATATTACTGAAACCGACCGCAAGCGTGCGATGGCTATCTATGAGATAGTCTGTAAGTACAACATCGAACTCTTGGACGAGGCCGATGAACTCGCGAAACAGGATCAAGAAGCTAGGAAAGCCCGGGAGGTAGAGAACGAGAAGAATCGTCAGGAATCCGGTGTCCAAACTGATGATATCACATTGGATTTGATCAAAGAGATGGTTGATTGGGACCGCAGAAAACGTAATCTTGAGGACTGGAAGTGGAAAGTGATGAATGATGTAGTTACCTACAGGAAGCCGCTTACAGACACGTACAAGCACACTTTCTGGCTCAATCTCCAGTTCTTGCGTAAAAAAGGGTTTCCTAAATAACCAATGGTGCGGTTCCTTCTGCTGACATTGATTCAAAGGAGGTCGCGGATACGGCTCGTGAGAATGCCTACAAGACGCTGGAGAAATTTTTTGGGATGAGGTGAATTCCAAATGGTGGTATAGTGTGCTTGATATTGTCGGGGTGTTGAATGCACAGGAGGACTATACAAAGAACAGGAACTACTGGAAGTATCTGAAAGGCAAACTAAAAACAGATAACCCTGAACTGGTTAGTGGCACTAACCAGTTCAAGTTGAGAGCCCCTGATGGAAAGATGAGACTTACCGATGTCCTTAATGCTTCCGGAGTTATAGAACTGGCGAAGAATATGCCGAACAACAAAGCTTCGCGGTTCATTGAGTGGTTTACTTATGGCGAAGATACCATTGACGGGAAGAGCAAGGCGAAAGCTTATACACTTTTCGAAAGTTCTTTGCTTGACAGCATTGAAGTCGGAACAGTGAAAGGGCTTCAGCAGATTCACGCTTATCTGTTTGGAGGATTGTATGACTTTGCCGGACAGATACGTTCGGTTAATATTTCCAAAGGCGGATTCACTTTCGCTCCAGTGGCTTATCTATCGCAAACGTTACAAAACATTGAACAGATGCCTGAAGATTCATTCGATGAGATTGCGGATAAATATGTTGAGATGAATGTGGCACATCCGTTTCGCGAGGGCAATGGGCGTACTACGAGAATTTGGCTGGACTTGATTCTGAAGAAAAGGCTTGGTCAGTGCATAGATTGGAGCCGCATTGATAAATATGATTATCTTTCAGCAATGGAAAGTAGCGTGGCTGATAGTACAAAAATCAAAGGACTTCTGAAAAATGCGTTGACAGACAAGGTAAATGACAGGGAGATGTTTATGAAAGGGATTGATTATTCGTATTATTATGAGGAACAATAGAGAGAGGCACACACTATACACATTGACATCAGGATTGCATAGCGAGGCGGCTTGCGAAGTCAAGGAAGAAAGTTTCATACGGGATATTGAGGAAAGACTCGGAGAAAGATTCGAGGTGTCCGGAGCGCATTATGTGACGACGGACGGGTTCGTCTCAAGGTATTATTCCTGGTCATCGGAGCGGAAAGGGCTGGCAGGGATGCCGAAGCAGTTGAAGAGCGTGGGCACGAACCAGTTTTTCATGCAGTAACGGACCATCACCGGTGTCTTGACCTCATCGGAGCGGACATGAATGACCTTACAGTCATTGTCGTCAATTCGTGCAGTCGCGGGATGGAAAACATGGTCTGCTCCGGCCAGTTCAAATCCATGAAGGTCAGTGGATATGGGCGAGAGACCCTGAGGACCGCAGCGGAATGTCACTGTCGCCGTGCCGTTCCCGAAGGCAAACGACTCCGCAACTGGAGTATCCACATTTGGGCAGGAGATGCCATAGTCCTTTGTCAGAGCGAGATATGCGAGCCTATGCGCGGGCGTGGTCTTGTCTGCTGCATGAATGCAGTTGGCTTCCCCGACATCAACGGTAGTTGCCATCCCGCTGTGCTGAATCTTCTCTAAAGTCTGAGCCTGTGCCCACATGAAATAGCCGGTCCGAGGGTCATCCTCGGTGCCTCCGTACTTGAACGGGGCTATCTGGGTGAAATAGAATGGCAGGGAATCATCGCCCCACTCATCGCGGAGCATCTTTACGAATGCCGGCTGGAGTCTTCTGTACTGCTCCGGACGGTTGCGGTTGTTGCATCCCTGATACCAGATGAAGCCCTTGACCGTGTATGGAGCCAACGGATGAAGCATGGCGTTGTAGAGACATGCCGGGACAAATCCCTTGAAATCTTTCGGCCAACGTCCGAGTTCGTATGCTCTCATGTCCATTTCTCCCGCGAACTCCTTGTCAAGCAGTTCCTTGCTCATCCATGCCTCTATGCAGCTGCCACCCCATGACACGTTGATGACGCCTACCGGCACACCGAGGACATCGTGGAGTTTGGACGCGAAGAAATATGCGAGCGCACTGGCCTCGGCTACGTCTTTCGGAGTGTTCTCCGTCCATGTCGCCATGCACTTGTCTCTCACAGTGAGCGAGGTCTCCCTCTTTACGTAACAGTGCCGCACGGGGATTTCCGGCTTTGCGTTCAGTATTGTTTCTGCAGAGCCCTTCACCGGCTGCCCGTTGAATCCCTTGATAGGCATCTCCATGTTGGATTGCCCGGCGCACAGCCAGACTTCGCCGATGAGGACGTTGTCGATGACTGTCCGCTCTCCATCGTCAAGAACGATTCTGTATGGACCGCCGGCCTTGGGTGTCGAAATCCTCGTGAACCATTTCCCGTTCTCATCGGCATACGCCTCAAACTTTGACTTTGACCACGATGCTGAAATCTTCACTTTTTTTCCTGGAGTTGCCTCTCCCCATATCGCTGCTTTGCTCTGCTGCTGGAGTACCATATTGTCGGAGAAGACGGGCGTTGGGATAACCTTGGAGAAAGAAACGGCTGTCCCGATGGCCATGGCGATGATTATGGACAAAAACTTCTGAATATTCATACTTACACTGACTTAGAAGCTTTTTACTTCAGAACAAACGACGCCTTGTTCTCAGTCGTAGAGTCCGGTCCTATGAAAACTTCAAATTCTCCCGGCTCACAGACATATTCCATATCCATATTCCAGAAAGACAAGGCATCGCGCTCGATTTCGAAACTCACGGTGCGGCTCTCTCCTGGTTCAAGTCTTATCTTCTCGAATCCCTTGAGTTCGCGCATAGGGCGTGACGAAGATGCGACGACATCGCGTATATACATCTGCACCACTTCCTTGCCGGCTTTTTTGCCGGTGTTTGTCACGACGACGCTCGCTACGACCTTGCCGTCGGACGCTATTTGAGAAGAGGACAGTTCCACTGGCCCATATTCAAACTTTGTGTAGGACAGTCCGTAGCCGAAAGGATAGACGGGATCGTTGCTGATGTCGAGGTAGTTGGAACGGTATTTCCAGAACCAGTCCTCGGGATTTTTGGGTTTGTATGCCGGACGGCCGGTATTCTTCTGCGCATAGTAGAGCGGGATTTGGCCGACTGACTGCGGGAAGGTCATAGTGAGCTTTCCTGACGGGTTCACGTCACCGAAGAGCACGTCTGCGATGGAATATGCCGCCTCGGAACCTCCGAACCAGACATTCAAGATGGCTGGAACATTGCGGCTTTCCCAGTCTATGGCAAGGGCTCTACCATCGAAAAGCACGAGCACTACAGGCTTGCCAGTTGCTATAAGCGCCTTGAGCAGGTCTTTCTGTACGTCAGGAATCGTGATATCCGAGCGGCAGGAGCACTCTCCTGACATCTCGGCGGATTCCCCGAGAGCAGCCACGACGACATCCGCTCTGCGTGCGGTTGCGACGGCCTCGGCAATCATTTCCCTCTCGCTGCGGGAATCCCTGACGAGAGTCTTGCCGAACAGCGTGGAGTTCCTTTCGAGCCGCTCGTCCCTTGTCAGATTGGAACCCTTTGCGTATAGAATCCTGACATTGCCGCCGGCAACATTCTTCATTCCTTCAAGCAGGCTGGAATATTTGTCAAGTGTTGCGGCTCCGCACCATGTTCCAGGCATATTCCTGGCGGCGTCAGCGAGCGGCCCGATGAGGGCTATCGTTCCCTTCCTCTCAAGCGGAAGCAGGTTGTCCTCATTCTTGAGCAGCACATAAGACTCCGCCGATATTCGGCGTGCGGCTGCCTTGTGCTCTTCGCAGTACATCTTGCTCTCCACATCGTCCGGACGGCAGAACTTGTACGGGTCTCTGAATAGGCCGAGCCTGTACTTAGCCTCAAGCACCCGCCGGCATGCCCGGTCAACAGCCTCCATCTTGAGCTCACCTGCTTCGACGGCGGACTTTGCCTGTGTGAAGAAAGTCTCTCCGACCATATCCATGTCGACCCCTGCCTTGAGGGCCTTGACAGCGACTTCATGATAGTTTCCGACTCCGTGGTCAACGCATTCATTGATTGAAATGTAGTCCGTTACCACAAATCCGTCCCAACCCCATTGTTTGCGCAGAACATCGGTCATAAGCCAGCGGTTAACGGATGCGGGCACGTCATCGACGACATTGAATGAAGTCATGAAGCTTCCGGCTCCGGCATCGGCTGCGGCCTTGTAACCCACCATATACTCGTTGAACATCTTTTGTCGGCTCATATCCACCGTGTTGTAGTCCCGTCCCGCCTCAGCAGCTCCGTAGAGGGCGAAATGCTTCACGCAGGCCATAATCTGGTCCTCCTTTTCGAAACGGTGACCGGGCCGTCCCTGATAGCCCCAAACCATAGCTTCGGCTATCCTGGCGTTAAGATAGGGATCTTCTCCGTTTCCTTCCGCAACCCGTCCCCAGCGCGGATCCCGCCCCAGGTCAACCATAGGGCTGAATGTCCAGTTCGTGCCGTCGGCGCTGGCCTCCACTGCTGCAATGTGGGCGGATTCCTCCACTGCTTCCATATCCCATGTGCAGGAGAGGCCGAGTGGAATAGGGAACACTGTCTGATAGCCGTGGATGACGTCCATTCCGAACAGCAGTGGTATTCCAAGACGACTCGAATCGACTGCAAGATGTTGAAGTTCATATATTTTCTTATATCCCCTCGCATTTAGTATCGCACCTGCCTCGCCTTTGATTATCCGCTCCGCGATGTTGAATGACGCTCCGGTTCCCGTGGTCATAGTCCCATGGTCGGGCATGTTCAGCTGTCCCACTTTTTCCTCAAAGGTCATCCTCTTCATGAGTGAGGATATAAAGCGATCCATTTCTCTGTCCTGCGGCGACTTGTCCGCACATGATGTCGCGGCCAGACATAGAGCCGCGGCAACGAATATTTTCAATGTATTCTTCATACGCATTCTATTTGAACTGAAGCCCTTCCTTTACTTCCGCCCTTTCAAAGCAGTTGCGGAACAGGCAGTTCTCGAGGTAATCCTCCATCGCTTTCCTTGCCTTCTCCACATCGATATTTCCCAAGGCAATCTGAATCTGAACCGGAGTGTCGCGCTGGGCCGACACGAAGGCGGAAATCTGCTGCCAGCCTTCCGGAGTGTCGAATCCGAGCAGCGACTCCCAATTGTCCATCTTCTTGAAAGGCCAGTAGGTGTAGCCGATTCCGGAAGACTTCATGTTTGATACAATCTGCGCCGTCATGTCCGTGCCTCCGTTCCAATGCCCGAATTCCCCTATGAAGATGGGAAGCTCGTATTTGTCGCGAAGTTCAGCATCGCCCTTGACGACCGTGCTGCCGTAGCGGTGGCGCGTCATCAGAATCTTTGAGTCGAAGGCAAGATTTGTAAGAGGCGTGAAATCGTCATAAAAGTTCGCTCCTCCTATGATAAGAATATGATTTTTATCGACTTCCCTGATTGCTGCAGCCGCCTTCTCGAAAGTGGGCTGGAGATATGGGTAGAGGCGTTCATATTCCTTTTTTATCGGTTCGTTGAGGAGTTCATATCCGAGTATTATCGGCTCATCGGCATAGCGGATCGCGATTTTCTTCCAGATTCTGCAAAATTCCTCCATATTCTCCTCGCTCTCGAACAACTTCGGATAGCCATCGCTGTCGTCGATGTGAGGGGCACCGCTTTGTCCTCCCGGAGCCACGTGCATGTCCAAAATAAGGTAGAGTCCGGCTTCCTTGCACCAGGACACCACCCTGCCAATGAACTCGAATCCCATTTCAGGGCTGTTGTCACAGAGATAGAAGGTGTCGTTGAACATCTTGTAGGTCAGAGGCATACGTACTGTGTTCGCCCCGATGGAGTTGAGATAGAGAAAGTCGTCGAGAGTGAAGTAATTCTCCATGAAGCGCTTCCACCACGAGTTCATGTACTCGTCGCCTAACATCTGTCTGAAAGCTTTGTCTGTTTCAGTGACGGAGATGTTCTTCAGACCGAACATATATGACTCCGGTGTAAGCCAGTGGTTGAGGTTGACTCCCTTTATCGTGAAACTGCTTCCGTCCGCCTGATAGAGCTGCGTACCCTTGACTACAACGAACTTTCCGGTAGGGTCATGCACTGGGTTCGCGTTTCCCTCTCCCTTGCCGCAGGCGACAGCCAGAACAAGAAGAACTAATGATATTATTCTCTTTTTCATCATATTTTTAATTTGATTTGCCATATACCTTTATTTCCGCTATGCAGCCTTTCATGACGCCGTTGTTACCTTCCTTGCCGTTTGAACCGGCAATCATGACCTTGAGATAGCGTCCTCGGAACAGCCGTGATGGGATGCTCTGTTCCGCATTGCCGCTGTCAACGCTTGCAGCATCGACAATCTTCGTCCAGTTCGTGTGGTCATGAACGGACTGCCCCCATACGGCCGGGTCGTCGCTCACGAAAAAGCTCAGTGCGTTCAGCGCGTTGCCGGACCACATATTCTGACGCCCGATGTACCCGAAGCCGGTGATGGTCTCCGTCCGGCCCATGTCAAAGACAAAGCAGTGATTTTCTTGACCCTTGCATGGACTTGATGCTTCCCATGAGTAGTGCCAGTAGGAATTTATGTCATTGTCTATCATGTAGTAGGCGCTGCAATTACCGCTGTTCTCCCATGGCTCGTGGCAGCATTCCTGCCATTTCCATTCGGTGCGGTCAAATTCCACAGGATACTTTATTGTCGGGTCTATGAGAATGGCGCAGATCCCGTCGGATTCCGATACCTTGAACTGTGACGCGTCCGTAAGCCGGAGTGGGATCATGACGGGCCTTAGCAACTTTGAGATTCCGCCGACCGACACCTTCACGTATGCCTTCTGCTCCGTCGAGTGCAGGGAGACTGATGTAGATGCCTCATAGCCGTCGGCCGGAAGGGCGTAGTCGGTCAGGTTCACGGCATTGTATGTCTTGAGATACTCTTCATCGACGATTACCTTGGCATCTATGTTCCACCTGTTGTCAAGCGACTTTACCTCTACCGGTATGCTGATTTCCATCTTGTCTCCAGGCCATGTCTCGTCTATTGCCGCGCTGACGCGGTTGAGCCCGGCTCTCTCGAAACCGATTGTAGGGACGATGACATCGCTTATCTCGCACATATATGTAGCGCATTTTTCATTCACAGAAGTGCTTTCACTGCTGAGCCTGAATCCCAGGACATAGCGCGTTCCGGGATTTGACGAGCTCAGCTGTGCCAACTTTTCCGAACTGAGGGTGCAGGCGATGACCTTGTATGTCTCGCTTTCAGAGAAATCCAGAACTAGAGGCGTGTCCATGGTATAGGTATCTTCCGGCAGAATCATGTACCTGACCGAAGCACCGCCGGCATTGAAATTCTCGTCAAGCTCGCTCTGGAGGAGTGGGGTCAGTTCTGCGTGTACCCTTGTTCCGATGTCGCTGCCGGCCTTGCAGACGGTGAAGTCGAGCGTGCGGTCGGCGGCGGTCGCATCGATGGTCACATATTCCGTGCTGCTTTCCTTGATGTAGATGATGGTCTTGTAATGTTCGGGGAAGATGTCCATCTCCTTTCGTTCCGAACACGAAATGGCGAGCGCGAGGCAGGCCAATTGTATGAATATGAATCTTTTCATTTCTTCTGATGTTTAGAAATCATGGGGCAGCCTGTCAATAAAGCGGAGCCTGGACCATCTGCGGGTTGGCATACACCTCGGCATCAGGCACCGGCTGGAGGTACATCCTGTTGTGCCACATATACTGCTGCTCGACCTGCGTCCTGACGTTGAACGAGTCGAAAGAGGGATTCTTCTCCAGAACGTTGAGACCCTGATAGTTGTCGTGTCCCATATATTTTGCACCGTTCACATATCTCCTTATGTCCTCAAAACGCCAGCCTTCAAGATATAGCTCGCAGAACCTCTCTTCCAGCACGGCCTTGAGAAAGGCCTCGGAGCCACTGACTTCGGCAGCTGTGTATTCCGGGATTCCGGCTCTGCGGCGGATTCGGTTGAGGTAGTCCAGGCCCTCGGTTATGTGCCCTGTGTGAGCACATGCCTCGGCGTACATGAGGTAGAGGTCTGCAAGACGGAAAACCGCCCACGGGTGGTTGGTCATTGAACCGGTGTTGTCGTTGCCCCATTTATCATAGCGAGTGTTCGGGTGCACCAACTTCTTGTTCCAGAATCCTGTTCTGGAATTGTTGTTCACACCATACTTGTCTGTATTGTAGCCATTCTCGTCCGGATTCAGTGCGTTGACGAAGAGCGGCGTACCGTTGGCGATTACCGGGGAGTATTCATCCCCGTCAAAAGATATTGCAGCATAGAACCGTGCCTCTCTGTTCGCGCAGAGGTTGATTACATTTTCCTGACTTCCTTCGAAACCTGCCCGTCTGAACCAGTCTCCCTCGCTAGGAAAGACAGGGTCATCGGCCGGGCGCTTTCCGTTTTTCGTGAAGAAGGACTCTACGCTCTGAAGTGTCGGGCTTATCATTCCCCAGCCTCCTTTCGGCTGCCCGTTCTCCTTCACGAGTACATAGTGGGGATATGACGCCCATGAGCAAATCTCGTTCGTGAGCCACAACATTCCCCAAAGGATCTCCTTGTTTCCCTGATTAGGACGTGCGACGCTGAGGTAGCGAAACATCATGACCTTTTTGGCAATCTCTTTCCTCGCCGACTCGTCCGTTACAGGTATTCTCGGGAGCGGAATGCCGTCGGCGGCTCTGAGAACCTCCGAATCCTCAACGGAAAAGAGCCTGTGCCCGTTCGCTTCAGCCTCCTCAATGGCTTCAAGACAGGCTTTCTCGGCCCGTTCCCATTTTGCCGGGTCGTAAGTTCCAGAGACTAATTCATGACCATAGCCCGGGGTCTCGAAGTTCTCGTTCTTCCATGACTTGTCGTAGAACGAACCGTTCCACAATGGCGACGCGGCAAGCACGAGCACCTTGGCCTTGAGCACCTTTGCGGCGAGCTTGGTCGCGCGTCCGTAGTAGCGGGCGTTGTTGTCGAAGCCTGTCTCCAGTTCAGGATAGGCCTCGTCGCATAGTCGAACTACATAGTCAGTGCACGCGTCGAAATGCGAACGTCCGGGAATATGCTCTTTGGACGTTGACATCGGAAGCTGCTCATCAATGATCGGAATCGGACCGCAGGCCGACATCAGTTTGTAGTGGTAATAGGCCTTGAGGAACTTCGCCTCCGCAAGGTATGCAGTCCTGTCGCTGTTCGTGAGGTTTTTCACCTGCGTTGCCCGGAGGTCGGCAATAAACTTGTTGCAGTAGCCTATCCCAGTGTAGTAGTCGCTCCACACGCCTCCGTTTGCTGCCACGTTAAAACCGGTAATTTGGTTGCACTGCTGCTTGCGGAAGTTGTCATACACCGTCTCCGGTCCCACAATCTCATCGCTTCCGAAAGCCAGCGTATTGTAGGATAGGACCTTCGTGTTCTTGTTCTGAAGGGTTCCGTAGCATCCGTACAGATATTGCAGCGCGTCCTCGGCTTCCAGAAGAAAATCGTCCGGCCCCTCGGTCTCCGGCGGTACCACGTCCAAAAATCCGCAGGAAGGAACTGCCGCAGTCAGGGAAAATAAAAGGAATAAATATGGCAATTTATTGTGTCTCATTATCTTATATTTTATTATGTGTCGTCACCTCGTTTTTCTCAGAAATTGACCTGAACGCCGACGTTGAAAGTCCGGCTTAGAGGGTAGGTGCTGTATTGAAGCTCCGGATCCCAATACTTGAACTTCGACCATACGGCAAGGTTGTCGCCGCTTACATAGACCCTGCAATGCGGGAAGGTATATCCAACTTCAAGCGTCTTGAATCTGAGGAAACTGCCGTCTTTCATCCAGAATGTACTCGGATTGAGGTTGTTTTCCTGCTGTGCCTGTGCGGTTGCGAGCCTAGGCCACACGGCCTTGGAGTTGTCTGTGCTTTCTTTCCAGTAACCGTCGGCAATCCACTGCATCAGGTTGCGGTCCGCCGTCCATGACTGGTTGAAAGGCTGCATCGAACTCGGGTCAAGCATAATTTTCCGCTTGGCCGAGCCGTTGAAGAATACGCTCGCGTCCAACTTTTTCCAGGTCACGCTGATGCCGAAACCATACTGTATGCGCGGAGTGCTTCCATAAGGAGAGAGCATCACCTTGTCCTCGGACGTGATAGCTCCGTCTCCGTTTATGTCCCTGTATTTCAGATCTCCCGGCATTACGTGACTTCCGAAGAAACTCTGGTCGGCGTGTCTGGCGATGTCCTCTTCGTCGGAGAAGAACCCGTCGCAGATGAATCCGTATAGGGCATTGAGCGGCTTTCCTGTCTGGGTCTGCCATGAGTAGTCGTACTCTGGTTCGTCCTTATAGACCAGTTTGTTCGCCGTGTAGGTGAAGTTGCTACGCAGGTCGATGGTGAGTTCGGGGATAATTTCCTTACGGTAGTTGACGCTGAACTCCACGCCCCGGTTGTTTACCTTGCCGAGATTTGCCCACGGCTTCACTCCCATATATCCCATGATGTCTGGGAATGACGCCCTCTCGATCAGTATTCTTTCCCGCTGGTAGTCAAACCAGTCGAAGACAATCTGGAGGTCGTTGAAAAGATGGATGTCCAGACCTAAGTCAAACTGTTTCGAGCGTTCCCATGACGGGTTCTCGACAGGATAGTCCGTGATAATCGGCCCGTTGTACTTGTAGGAATAGTCACTTTGCATTCCTGACTGAAAGAATGGTCCTCCGTAGAGATTGACCTTGTACATATACATATAGTACGGAGCATTGCTGCCTCCAGTCTCGTCGCTACCAACGAGTCCATAGGATGACCGAATCTTGAGGTGAGTCACCACATTCTTCAGCGGAATCCAGAAGTTCTCATTGCTGACCACCCATCCGAGAGACATAGCCGGGAAGAGTTCGAACCTTTCGCCCTTGCCGAGCCTTTCCGTACCGTTGTAGCCGAAGTTCACCTCGGCGAGGTAGCGGTTGTCGTAGTCGTAGGTAGCGCGTCCGGAGAATCCCTGGTTGCGGCTCGGGAGCACTGATGTGCGGTACTGTCTCATCATGTACATGAGCATTCCCGTAACGGTGTGCTTTCCGAAGCGCCTGTTGTAGTTTGCCCTTGCATCGAAATAGAATAGATTGTCCGATGTCTTGGAGACTCCAGACTGGTTGATGTAGGTCTCTCCTTCCTTGAGCAGGTCGAGCACATATTTGTCTGCCACGACGTTATAGCTGTCGGGCGCAACACGGTAGAGATATGGCGAAAGCGACCTTGTGTATGAAGCGTTTGACCAAGCGTTGAAGTTGACCAGTGCAGAGAGGGATAGCCCCTGAGTGATGAAGTCAAGCTTTTGGTCGAAGTTGAGCGAGACATTGAGCTTGTTCTCGTTCACCTCCTTGAAAGAGTTGAGCATGTTCGCGTAAGGGTTGGTGTAGTAGCTTCCCGAACTTATGAACTCGGAACCGAACTTCATGTGACCGCATCCGTCGTCTGGGAATACGGCCGGATAGAGCACTGGGTTGTTCTTGTAAATTTCCTTGAAAATCGCGTCAGACGATGTGTTCGGAGACTTGAGGTTGGAAATTTGCGCGTTCATCCTCAGTCCGAGTGTTGTCGAATTTGAGACTTTGTATTGGAGGTTGTTTTGGAAGATGTACCTCATCTGGTTGTGGTTGTTGTCCAGTGAGTAGTTCTTCGGAACGTTCAGCATTCCGCTGTCATGGTTGAGCTGAAGGGACATGTAGTATGTCACGTGTGAACCTCCTCCCTGGATGTTGATGTTCGCCCTTTCGTTCATCGTGAACTTCTTGAGCATGAGGCTGTACCAGTCCACGTCGGGATAGACGTACTCGTTCACGTGATTCCGCGTTCCCTCAATCTTCACGTCGCTATATTTCTGAAGCGGAGATGACGACCGCATCCTATGGGCGTAGTTGTATGTTTCCATGAATGTCACGCCGTCGGTGTAGTCCACGACATTTACCGGCTGGAGGAACGAGTGCTCGTAGGTGACGTTGATTTTCGCCTTCGTATTCTCCGTTCCCGTCTTTGTGGTTATAAGCATGACTCCGTTGGCTCCTCGTGCCCCGTAAATCGCCGTGGCGGAAGCATCCTTGAGAATAGAGAAAGATTCGATGGTCTCGGAGGGGATATTGTTCAGGTCAGCGGCGGAAATCTCAACTCCGTCCAGCATTATGAGAGGGGTGGAGCGTCCGCCGAAGGTGTTGATTCCGCGGATGTAGAATGAAGACGTGCTTCCCGGCTCGCCGCTTGTGGTGACTGAAATTACTCCGGAAAGCTTACCGGCAAGGTTGTTTGTGAGCGATGATGACGGGGCGCGGAGTTTGTCTCCCGCCACGGCGGTGATTGAACCGGTCACGGAAATTCTCTTCTGCGTACCTGCGCCCACGACCACCGCGTCCATAATCTCGTTGTCCGGCATCATCTTGACATTCAGTATTGCCAGGTCCCCCACGAGAATCTCGCTCTGGCGGAATCCGATGTAAGAAAATATCAGCGTGGCGTTCTCAGGGACTTCGATGCTATACTCACCGAGATCGTTGGTGATTGTTCCCGTGCCGGTCCCTTTGACCAGAACCCCGGCTCCAATCAAAGGCTCTTCTCCGCTGTCATCAGTCACGACTCCCTTTACAATGTGCGTGGACGAGGTTTTTTTCTGCGGCGCCGTTTTGCTCAAGGAAATCTGCTTCCCCCGGACGCTATACCCGATGCCGGTTCCGTAAAAGAGTTTCTGAAGCAGCTCGTTGATAGTCGCTCCGCTGACAGATATGGAGACGTGCTGCCCTGTGTCTATGTCTTTGTTGAAGATGAAAACATAGTCAGTCGTCCGTTCTATGTGGTCGATGCAGTCTTGAATTGACCGATCGGTCATCGAAAGGCTCAGTCCCGCGTCCTGCGCCAGGACCGAGCCTCCGAATGTTGATGCCATACAGAACAAGGCCATTAAGGCCGATAAGAATTTCTTCATTAGTCCGTTCTTGCTTTTATGTGTTTCAAAAAATGAGAATTGTTTTTCACTTTTCTGTGGGGCTACAGTTTCTCAAAAGTCACGGTCTGCGGGTTCGTGTTCATGTCGACTGTCATCCTGTAGGTTCCGTAGTCGTCCCATTTTGACTTAGCGTCCGTCCAACCGAGGTTGCCGTCAGTGCCCTGGGTGATTTTCCCGGTCTTGTCGTTAAGGTTGACACCGCCCACGATGCCTCCGCTCCACCCGGTGTTTCCGAAATATTTGAAGTTTAGGCCGTTGGCCCATCTGTCATAAGGCTCAAGCTTCCACCATGTTTCTCTGTAACGGCCTGTGAACTGATAGACCTTGTCTCCAATTTCAGCCATGAACGCAAGAGCGGTTCCGTCAACCTTCCAGCCGACGCAATTCTTTATTGTAACCGACGCGACCCCTTCACCGCTTAGGAAAAGTGTTGAATATACTCCTCCATTGTTCTCAGACCTGAAGATTGTCCAAGAATTGTCAGGAATCTGATTCCCGGAATCAGACCAGCTGTTCTCGCGCGTTCCCAAGCGTAGCACGACCGTGTATCTCCCCGTCTTTGAGTTGAACTTGCCGTCCTTGAGGAAGTCCGGGTCCTGCCTTACATATTCAAGGTCATTGCACCCGCCGAAGGTCACAGGCTCGCCCTTGGTGAAGTTGAGGGTCGCGGTGTATTCGTTGTTTCCTGCGTATGTCATTGCAGTTCCGTTCACCGAAAGTTCGAGAGACTCCACTTTCTCGATGCTGATGGTCATAGGGGAGGCCTTGTAGTCGAAGGTTACCTTGTGGTAGCCTGCTTCGCAACTCCACTGCTTCAGGCCGTCGCTGTTCAGAGTAATCCCGTTCTCGCGGGAACTGTCCTTGAAGTACCACTCTCCGGAACCGGCATAGTTGTTCGGACCATTCCAAGTGTTCTCCGCCCACATATTCTCGCCGTGAATCTTGAAGTTGCTAGCCGCTTTGAACCAACCGTACCAAGTTGCCTTACCCGCGGTCTTGTCTACGGTCATTTCATACTTATTCATCTCCCAACTGAGGTTGTCTCCCACGATCCAGAACCTCTCGCCGGTTTCTTGAATCATCGAGAGTTTGTTCGTGTTGGTGTCGAGGATTATGGTGTAGTATTTTTCCCCGTAGTTCTTCCCGCCGTAAGACTGGATTTTGAGGGAACGCACTTCCTTCGTGTATTCTATGTCAAATACGCGATTTTGCTCTGAAACCCACGGATCGACTGGCGCGTAGTAGAATCCGCTTGTGCCGGCGGCAAACCAGATGTCGTATTCCTGACCGCTGAGCCACTGATGCTCAAGCTTATATACGCCCGGCTCGACCTCAGTCATCGGGAAGTCTCCCTTGGCCTGTGGGTGGGTGGAGGACATTATCGGTGCCTGTCTCTCAACCTTTGTGGCGGCATCAAGGTCAATGTTCACCACGTTCACCGCTCCGGCGACCCATTCCTTCTCCTCCTTTGAAACGAACTGATAGACAGATCCGTCCGTGGTTATGGTGTAGGTCACGCTGCCTGCTTCGTTTGCTGCGACCTTTGTCGGAATCACGGTTGCATAGATTCCTTTGGCCTCACCAGCGGTCTTTGCCACGACAATCTCCGGTGTACGTACAGAAACGCTGACTTCATTGCCAGACCCCTTGACGGATTTCACTTCTCCATCGAAGCCTGTCGTGATGCTGCCTGCAATCTGTGCCGAGCTGGTGCTTACGCTGATGCTCTTGAGCTGCTCCGTGCCGGAGGCGGTGCTGCTGAATACATTGAACCTGAGCAGCGCTCCGGCCATGCGGAAGTATGCCTCGCCGGAACTGCTTTCCGCTCCGATCGTGATATCCGCAAGCTGCCCTTCAACTGAACCTTTTGCGCCGCCGACGAGGAATAGTCTGTTGCCGGAAACTCCCGAAGTTTCCTGGGTCTGGGAGCTCGGAACGCTGAAAGTCACGCCTGTTTCCGAAACCTCGACTTTGGGCGACACGATTCTATAGTTGCCGTCAGCGATTCCGCTGAAAGAAAACGCAGCCTGACTTCCGTCATTCGTTATATCCTCTGATGTCAAGGCCGCTGATTCGTGGACGGAGTAGTCTGACAGTGAGACCAATGCAGCAGTTTCACCGATGCTCCACTGTGCCCGTGAATCATCCCCGATCCCCGCTTTTGTCGGGGCATAAATGGTCTGAGCCTTAATCGTGATGTTTCTTGAGACCGTTTCCGGTGTCTTTTCTTTCTGACAAGCAGCGAGAGAGACGGCTGCCAATGCCATAAGTATAGATATCTTTTTCATGTGTTGGTTATTTGTTTTTCAATTGTTTTCCGTGTTAAATTCGTTGTCCATGGTTCCGTCCTCGAAGTAAATCTGGTCGGTGCTGATGGATGCGGCGAATCTCTCGTCGCACCCGAGGACGAGTACGTCCATCTGTGGCTTCTGATAATTCATTGATTCAGTTTTAATTGATTATTATGTAGCAATTTATTTTTGATATTTAGAAATATGAGTCAATCTATTTCCCTCGACTCTAAAATTTGTCTGTCCTATGTATCTCAACTGTGTCTCCATCCGTCTCGAAACTTACCGGAGCTGTGAACGCAATCGTGTTGAGCACGCTTTCAAGTTCCTCTCGAAGGTCAATCTTTCCGTTGATGACGATGTCCTTAAGTGATTCCGTGTAATGAAACTTCACTCCGTAGTATGTGGCAAGTTTTTCTGCCACTTGTTCGATGTTCTGATTTCGGCAGATCATGCGCGGTTTGGTCCAGCAGGTCACCGCTTCCGTGTCCACGGCCTGTGCCTCCGTCAACTCCTCGTTCTCAAGTCGAACCTGCTCGGATGGCGACAGGATGCAGGATTCCCCCCCATCGATAGTTACGCTGACCTTTCCCTGCACTAGCGTGACTTCCGAAAGATTGTCGCGCGACTTCATGTTGAACTCAGTTCCGAGCACGCTGACCTTCATTCCGTCGGCGCTGACTGTAAACGGCCGTGAAGCATCCTTGACGACGGAGAAATACCCCTCGCCGCAGACATGAACCCGCCTCTCTGTTTCAGAGAACGTGGACGGACATATAAAATCGGAGGATGAATTCAGATCCACGCGGCTTCCGTCGGGCAGGACGAGGTGAACCCAGTGTCTTTCGGGAACAATCACCCTACTGTATCCTTCATGTGCCGAGGATTCTATACTTACGGAATTTATTGAGTATGAACCGTTTTCGGAAATTATAATTTCGGAATATCGCGAATCTATGTCTATCGATTTCCCGTCGGATAATACAAGTCTCGTGTCCTTGAGCCCAGGCATTTCTTCCACGGCCGCGATATATTCATCCATTGTCGGCAACTTTGTGGTCTCGCCGTACATGTCTTTGAACAGCAGAACTGAAACGCAAGCGACAGCCGCCGCGCAGGCAGCCACCGTCGCCACCCTCCATGTCCTTGAGAGCCTGCGTCTGCCTGGCTTAATCCTGTTCAGAAATGCTTTCCATCCAGCTGCCATGTCCGGACTGATCTGACTTCCAGTCTCTAGAGCCTTTGTATATACGGCCTTCAGGCTCGCATATTTCTTCTTGTTTTCCTCGTCGGCAAGACAGTTTTCGAGTTCGCGTCTTTCACTTTCCGACAATTTCTTTCCGAGTGATTTTATGATAAGGTCTGTGTTTGTGTCCATATATTATACTTTGTGGTTTTTTATGATAATAGAAAACCTTCAAAAATAATCCTCAATCAGAGGCAATTTGCTCTTTTCATATTCTTAGACACAAAAAAATCGGGATACCCTAATAAAATTTTAGGTATCCCGTAGTTTTTTTTGTAGTCCGGTCGTTTCTTTGACGACAGGGAAGTGATTATCCTGCACTATTTTCTTGTCATATTCCCAAGAACAGTAACAGAATCATGTGTTTTTTCAGATTCAGGCGTATGGTTTTCAGGCTCTTGGTGATGTACGCCTCCACCGACTTCTCGGACAACCCCATCCTTTCAGCAATCTCCGAGTTTTTCATGCCTTCTTTCCGCGACAGACTGAAAACTTCCTGACATTTCTCAGACAACGACGACATTGCGGCCCACACAACGGAACTGATGTCTTCCATATTCAGTCCAGCATCGACATTTTCGGGAGACTCGATGTCCTGCATGATGTCGATATATGCGTACAAGTCCGTTTTCCTGAGCCTATTGAGGCAGCGGTTACGCACTGATGTCCTCAGATATGAATGGAAGGACTCCGAAATGTCTATTGACTCTCGGTTTTTCCACAAATGGAGCATGAGGTCAAGAATTACCTCCTCCGAGTCTTCTCTTGACTTAAGAAACCACCAGGCATAGCGGACTAGCGTGTCATAGTAAGCGTCAAACAGCCGCTTGAAGTCTTTCCTGCTCCCCGTCTGCCTAAATTCATTCCAAAGAATATTTCCTTCCGCAGTCATTAAATTTTCACCAATTCGAACTACAAATGTGGCGAAATTTTCACATAAATCAAACGGCATTTCCTCCAGATTTGTTCGCTTTCGCAGCGGTACTTCCAGATTACGGTTCTGAAATCCAGCCCAATGGTTTGACTCGGTTTGCTTTGGCAGGTCTTCCGTTCATACAAGAAAAGTTTGTGTCAAATCAAAATATCCTTCCATCTCTTCACCAAGTCATCAAAAGTCAGTCCAGTGCAGCGGATGGCTGGGCTTGTGCTTGGGCATGCGCAGGTGTGCAGATGTCCTACTATGTTTATCGTGTCGGGATGCTTTTTCAAGTATTGCGCGTAAGACTTGGCTGCCTTTTTCCCGTTGAACACAATTGTTGATATTGTCGGGTTCTTTCTGATAAATCCGACTATGTCATTGAACTCTCCGCCACGGATATTCCCGTCGCTGCTGCCAGTACGTTCTGCTGCGGCGTAAACATCCCAGAGGGCAATATGACTTTGCGCAAGTATCTCCTTTTTTGCCGGATAGCTGAGCGGCACAGGAGAGCCTGTTATTGTCGCTATGATTCTCCAGAAAAAGTTCTTGTGATTTGCATAATACTCTTGGCTTTCGATGGAAATGTCGCCAGGAAGGGAACCGAGTATCAGGATCTTCGGTTCATTGCACACTATAGGCTCCAAGCCTTGTTTAAAGTTTGTTGTCATTTGAAATGCTGATTTTAATTGGAGAAACACTCCTATCAATGTCAAATAGGAGAGGATAGTTCTTTACTCTTGCGGAAATCTGACTCGCCGGCACCGGTTTACCGTCCTTTCGGGCGTATAATCCCTGCCTGTTTATGAGTTTCGCGATTTCGGTAAATGTGAGTGCCGTCGATGCTTCTCGCAGCACTTTCTCAATAGCTTCGTGCAGTTTCATATCGTTTTTTATTTGTTCACTATTTTTGGAGTCGCATTCGTCAACTACCGGCTTTTCAATGTCATATTCCGGATTATCTTCCGCCCATCCGATGTTCAGCAGATCAACCAGTTGGCATCCTACTTTAGCCTTTTCAAGCCTCGCCTTTTTCAGCGCCTTTTCGAAGCGGAGCTTTTCATCCTCGGCAATGTCACCGGATTTCAGTTCGTATTCATCCCGCAGCCGATCTTCATCCCTGACAGCATAGAAAAAATCCGTCGCAGCTGCCAGAAGTGCCTACTCTTTTCCGTTGAGTATTGTGTATAACTGTGTTGGCGTAATATTCTTATGCATAGCATATTCGTTCAGGCCTTTGTATTGCTGCCTAATGATTTTCTTTATGTTTTCGGCAACTTCGGATGGAGTATGTGTCTTTTCCATATTTGAATTTTTCTGCAAAAATATATATATTTATTTACCTTTTGAGTGTGGTGCGATACTCTAATCTTATAGTCATATAGAGTCTTGGGGTGGAGAATATGAGTCTGTGATATAATTGTTGCGAAAATAACGGCAACGATGGGATAATCGTAAATGTGTTGCCGGTGAACGGAAACTGACGCTGACTCAGGCCAGTTTCTTCTTGCAACCTCTAAGACCGGAAAGTAGTTCTAAATGCAAGACAGATGCTTTCGCACAAGGTGTTTTTTGCTTATTTTTGTGCCGTAAAACAATATTGACATGCTCACACTATACACATTGACATCAGGATTGCATAGCGAGGCGGCAGGGAAGCCGTCGGAAGAGAGGTTCATACGCGAGATTGAGGAGAGGCTCGGTGAGGAGTTTGACTTTCGGGGCGAAGATTTCACCGGATATGGAGAGACATTGGACAATGTCATCTATGTCAGGACCGGCGGGACAGAGGGCGTTTTCAAGAGCGTATTCTGCAACGACGGGCATCTGCAAGTGCCTGACAATAAGCCGATAAGACTGCTGACCAGCGGCAAGAGCAATTCATTGGCAGCGTCAATGGAGATACTGTCATTCCTGAACCGGAACGGTTATCCGGGCGAAATCATACATGGTAGTCCGGAGGTTATCGCAGACAGACTGCGCCAAGGTTTCGCAGCCGGGAACAAATGCCATGTCAAGGCATATGACATGGGACGGATACTGGACGGGATGAAGGTCGGCGTGGTCGGGAAGCCGTCTGACTGGTTGATTTCCAGCAATGTGGATTACGAGACAGCCAAGGAACGACTGGGCGTGGAAATCATTGACATTGACATTAAGGAACTTGTCCGTCGCGCGGAGAATCCTGACAGGAAGCATCTTGAAGGGTTGAAACTCAATGCATTGAACAAACCGAAATTCGGGCGAGCAATCACGGAGGCCGACTTCGGGAAAGCTCTCGACATTTATTGTGCAATGAAATCAATCGTAGATGAATACGGCCTCGGAGGCGTTACTCTGCGATGCTTCGACCTGCTTACAGCATTGAACAATACCGGGTGCATGGCATTGGCAATACTTAATAGTCAGGGGGTTGTGGCGACTTGCGAAGGCGATGTGCCGACACTGCTGTCAATGTGCGTTGCGCTCAAAAAATTCGGGACACCGGGATTTCAGGCGAACCTCTCACGCATTGACGGAGACAAACTGCTTTTTGCGCATTGCACCGTACCGCTGAGCATCGTCAGCAGCTACTGCTATGACACGCATTTCGAATCAGGGATAGGAGTTGCGGTGCACGGCATCATACCTGCCGGCCCGGCGAAGATTCTGAAAATTTCCCCTGACTGCACCGAAATGTTTTTAGAGAATGTCAATGTCGTTGAAAATCAATACAATGACAATCTTTGCCGCACGCAGATTATCGTGGAAGCGCCCGGTCTCGCCGACTATTTTCTGCGCTCCCCTATCGGAAATCACCACGTTGTCATTCCTTAACTGATATTCTTATATAAGTTTCCCGTCACAGAACTGACATGGATATAATGATTAAAATATGTATTACGTAAGCAAAAGATTCGAGGTGTCCGGAGCGCATTATGTGACGACGGACCACAGGAGCAAATGTGAGGAACTTCACGGCCACAACTGGATCGTGATAGTGCATTGTAAATCAATGACTTTAAACGATGACGGGATGGTGACGGACTTCACGGAAATCAAGCGGAACATAATGTCCCGCATTGACCATAAGAATCTGAACGAGGTGCTGCCGTTCTCCCCTACTGCAGAAAACATCGCCAAATGGATATGCGACGAGACTGAGAACTGCTACAAGGTCGAGATCTGGGAGTCAGAGAACAACAAGGCGATCTACGAAAAGGATTAGCCCCGCTTTACTCTACGAAGCGGACTTTGGATTCGTCTCTCGGCTTTGCGGCAGGCGACTCGTCAGGATAGCCGAAAGCGATGGCGAAGAGCAGTTCGTAACCTTCCGAGAAGTCGAGTTTCTTCAGGAAATCCGGGCACGAATCTTTCAAGAACCGTACAGGACCGCCGAGGCAGCATGTGCCAATGCCCAACGACTGGGCAGCGAGCATCATGTTTTCGCCAAGCAATCCGCAGTCAATCTGTGACATACCGGCGTCTGCCTTATGTGCCACGAAAGCGACTGTCGGAGCATTGCGGAACATATTCACAAAGCCGGGGCGCGCTGCCTGATCCGGATTCGCCTCCGCAAAAATCTTAGTCACCGCAGCAATCTCATCCGCATTGTCCAGGACGCGGACTTCCCAATTCTGGCTGTTCATCGCGTTCGGAGCATTGATTCCGCATTTCAGAATCACATTCATAGTGTCGCGCCCGACAGGAACTGCCTTGTACGCACGCACACTTCTCCGCGCCATGATATTGTCAATGACAGGATTAGTAATTTCGCCACCCGTTTTTCCGCCATTCGGCGCGCAGCCCGCCAGCAAGGTAAGTGTCAATGCCACAGGCAACATTGTCAATGCAATTTTCTTCATACTCTATTATTTTTTTCCGATTACAAATATAAGTAATCCTTTAAAAACAGATAGAGAATCTTTGCGAGTCTTTTCGGTCTATCATATGCGCTTAGCAGCACATTATCTACACGATTCCAATATGGCCGCAAACGACATTATTCCGTCAATATCATTTTCATCAGTTCTTCGTTGGCTCTGTTGTTTACCGACGCATCCTTTACTTCAGAAAGATAGTCGAGCGTGGCAGAACATTCGCCTGTTATATCCACGCCGATTACTTTTTCGTGGGCATAGATAATGCGCAGCACGGCTTGCATCTGCATGAGGCTCATGTCTCCATTGCTCCAATCAGTAATGGCGTCTTGCTTTCTAAGCACGTCCTTGTCTATGGAAATATATACTGGCTCATGTATCAGTTTGCCCGCCTTTGAAGGCCATGCCTGATGATGGTCGATTTCCGCTTGACTATAGAACATCACCTTTTCTCTTAGATGAACAGGCACTTGTGATATAAGTTCGTCTGAAGCACCTACGATAATGATGTTTCTGACAAATGGATTCTTCTCTAACACATCTGTCACCCAACCTCCACATGAGACAACTCCCTCCCATTGAGGTTGTTGCATGTCCGGATGGTGGTCGAATACAATTAGTGTAAAAGGTTCCTGGAGTTTTGATACCCAATATTCTGTCAGATAATGGTAATCGCCGGAATCTATAAAATGTAGAGCTTGAGCGGGATAGGGAGCAAGAAGACTATGCAGTTTTCTCCTTCCTTCCTCATCACAATAGCAGTCCACACCATTTATGTTGCGGCAATCAACATGGGTGATGTTATGACCAGAGGCAAACGATTCATAATCATATATGCCTGTAAAATTGAGAAGTATAATAGGAAATTTCTTTATCATGAATGCGAAAATACATATTATTCTTGAAGTGCTCGATTATCTCTTTAGGGAAGTGCCCGATTATCTCCTCTTTAAGGGAGCATTTGATTATTAACATCTCGTTTCAATCCGGGAAGATAGCAATAGACGAGAAACGCCGGCACTAAGGTCGAGAAGAATTGCAGACAAGTAAACTCATACAACAGCCAACCAATCCCAACTATAACTCTGATAGAATACAGGCCAACAATTGCTATCATCACCAATCTCCGCAATGGTAACTTTCTGATATCACCAGCAGCGGCGAGCGCATACAAGCCTGCAATGGTAAAGCCAGCTGCCAAGCAAACCGTAACAACATACAACAGCCATTCCTGCCCAAAACAGAGATGTTTCATTTCATCTTCATTTCATCTTCTTTTCCTCCTCCTCTTCTTTTCCTCACCTCTTCTTTTCCATCCTCATCCCCTCTTCTTTCTTCCCCTCCTCTTTTCATCTTCTTTTTCCTCCTCATTTCATCCTCTACCGGAATCCAACTTTCTGTTATTTTTCTTATCCATTTCTCCGTTCTACTTTTTATCACCCCCTATTTGATGTAATGAGATTACAAAGATATGCATTTATAGGGCAGATGACATTGCTGTCCAGTAAAAGTTCCGGAAATCCAGACGATGGGGGCAAAAGAGCTGGATCTGTACACGTGAATCTCGGGACCTCCACAGACATAGGCGCGCTGTAACTTAACTTGTTTTCATGATGTGTACAGGGCGGTCATCACTATAATGGGTAAACCGAACAGCGGCATATCCCGCGGCGAATTGCTAAGCACCCTGAGCAGAGCGGGCTCTTGCCGCAGTTCGTGACAACATACATGAAAGCCGACGGGGGCAAAAACCCGCGATCTGCACCCGTGAAGTTCAATGAGAAGAACGACGGGGGCAGAAAGGCCTGATCTGCACACGTGAATCCAGCCACGGGGGCAGAAAACCACGATTCGCCCCCGCCGTCCTATCACTCTCGTCACTCTCGGGACTTGGAAAGCGGAAACATTGCATCGACGTCATACTTGGTGAGACCAAGCATACGGCTGACCTGACCATTGGAAGAACGATACTCATAGTGCAGCTTTTTCGCCAGTTCCCGGACCTGCGCCTTAGACAACTCTTTTACGGAAGATACACCATATACTGATTGCAAGATCTTTGACAATTGGGCATACATTTCATTGTCAGTCAGGAATTCACCATCATCCAATTCCTTGGCAATCCCCAAGTATTCCTCCACATTCTTGGTCAACAATGAGAAGTAATGATGAGCGTCACGGAACATTGCCATTCCTAGTTTTACGGCACAATAAGAGGATGGCATCACATATCCGTTCATCATCTGCATTGACTCCGGATTTTCTGGGGGCCGTGCCTTAAAAAATTTTCGCAAATCCCTGTATGGCATATCCTTAAGAAGCGGCAAGCCTTTCAGTTCCATGTTAAAATAACAAAATCCAGTACCCCAGGGATACGAAAACGGCGTATGATTCGGCTGGACAACATAACCATTACGATTGACATACACGATCACGTTTCTCAATGAAGCGAGATCCTTGATCTTCTTGAGTGTCGTCTTAAATTCATCAGCAAGAACGACATTCCGCTTAGCGAAATAACGAACAAGACGGTGGCGGAACACCGCGAAAAAATCATTGACCCGTTTTTCCTCTCCTGTCAATACAATGTGAAGATGGTTGCTCATCAATTCAAACGCCACGATTGCCAATTCAGGAAACTCACTACTGCATTTTGCCATCTGATTCATGGAATAACGATAGTCGTCATCATCGGAAAAGATTATCGATGTCTCCTTCCCCAGCGTGTAAAGATGCCACCAATCATGTTTAGTGTACGAAAACGTGGCTTCGCATTTCGCTTCTGCTTCACGAAAAGAATATTTTTTCATAATGTTAGATTTGTGATACGTCAGAACATTTACCCATCTGACGCACCGATTATTATATACTATATCAACTATCAGTGTCAGGATAACTTTCCTGATTCGTTCTACGAATATACTACAATTAATCAAGAACAAGAAACGTTTTAGAAGAAAATCCGCGTGGCAAAAGACGGATCCTTACACGTGACGAACAATGAGAAGAACGACGGGGGCAAAAAGCCACGATTTGCACACGTGAGGGACAATATGAAGAACGACGGGGGCAAAAACCCACGATTTGCACACGTGACAATGAAATAAAGGGACGACGGGGGCAGAAAGGCCTGATCTGAACACGTACATTCCGGGACATCCTCAGACACAGACGCGCTGTAACTTAACTTGTTTTCATGATGTGCACAGGGCGGTCATCACCATGATGGGAACCCGAACAGCGGTATAGCTCGCGGCGAATTGCGAAGCACCCTGAGCTGAGCGGGCTCTTGCCGCAGTTCGGGACAACATCATTAAAGCCGACGGGGGCAAAAGGGCCGGATCTGCACACGTGAATCAAACGACGGGGGCGAAAACCCATGATCTGCACCCGTGGCAATGAAATAAAGGGACGACGGGGGCAGAAACCAGCGATTCGCTCCCGTGAAGAACAATGTGAAAGGCCAAGGGGGCGAAACCCCGCAACCTGCACCCGTGGCCAAGCCCCACGACCCCTTCCTGGCAAAATTCCACCCCAGGCACTAAAATCTGAGACATAATTGAAGCCGGGACACGAAATTTGAAAGCAAAATCCGTTTCGGAATGAAAACAAATTCTTATATTTGCATTTTGAAACGAAAGCGAGGAACACCTCGGCTTAAAGGCAGGAAAAAAACAAGCTTCAACGCAAGAGAAGCGAACCAGTTTCAGCGGAACAAGCTTCAACGCAAGAGAAACACCGCTGCCTTAAAGCCGAAAAACGCCTCCGTTTCAGACTTAGATTTACACTTTAACTTTTATTATATCGCAATGTCCGGAACACAGAAAAACGAATTTGACGTCATCGTCATCGGTGGCGGCATCACCGGCGCAGGAACAGCACGAGACTGCTCATTGAGAGGCCTCAAGGTCCTGCTGATTGAACGTCACGACATCGCTGACGGCGCCACAGGACGAAATCACGGTCTGCTTCACAGCGGAGCGAGATATGCCGTAACAGATCAGGAATCCGCAGCCGAATGCATTCAGGAGAACATGATTCTCAAGAAAATCGCCAACCACTGCGTAGATGACACATCAGGCTTCTTCATCACACTACCGGAAGATGACCTCGCATATCAGGCCAAGTTCGTGGAATCATGCACCAAAGCCGGAATCAAGGCCGAAGTGATAGATCCGAAAGAAGCCATACGGCTCGAACCGTCAGTCAATCCGGACATCATCGGCGCCGTAAGAGTGCCGGACGGATCAGTGGACCCGTTCAGACTATGCTCCTCAAACGTAGTTGACGCCAAACTCCACGGAGCGGAAGTCCTTGTATATACGGAAGTTACAGAATTTCTGCGCGAACAGGACAGAATCACCGGCGTAAAAGTCCTCGACCACAAAACCGGCGAGACAGCAGAATACAGAGCACAGATAATCGTCAATGCAGCAGGCATCTGGGGCCATCACATTGCCGAAATGGCAGGAGCACAGATAAGCATGTTCCCGGCCAAAGGCGCGCTCCTGATCTTCGCACATAGAGTGAACAGCATCGTACTCAACCGATGCAGGAAGCCGGCCAATGCAGATATCCTGGTACCGGGCGACACAGTCTGCGTCATCGGAACCACTTCAACCAGAGTACCTTACGAAGAGTGCGACGACATGCGCGTAACCCCGGACGAAGTGAAACTGCTTCTGGCAGAAGGCGAAAAACTCGCACCATGCCTGAACGACACCAGAATACTGAGAGCTTACGCAGGCGTAAGACCGCTCGTGGCAGCAGAAGGTGACACCAGCGGCCGAAACATCAGCCGAGGCATCGTGCTGTTCGACCACGAAAAACGTGACGGAATCAAGGGATTCATCACCATAACCGGCGGCAAGCTCATGACATACCGTCTCATGGCAGAAATGGCCACCGACCTCGTCTGCGAGAAACTCCACATTGACAAGAAATGTGAAACAAGAGAAACACCGCTTCCGGGCTCCGGCAAGGGAGACGTACAGGAAGTGGCCAAGAACATCTGGACCAAGCCATCGACAGCACAGAAAGCCACAGCCGGACGCATCGGCAGCTTCGCATCCAAACTGAAATTCGACACCGAAGAAGAAAAGAGCCTCGTCTGCGAATGCGAAGAAGTACCTGAAAGCGAGGTTGTCAATGCCATTGAACATCTCGACGTACACAACCTGGTGGACCTGCGCCGCAGAACCAGAGTCGGAATGGGAACCTGCCAGGGAGAACTCTGCGCATGCCGTGCAGCCGGACTCCTCGGCAAAGCACACGGATGCACACAGCGCGCAAAACAGGACCTCGTGCAGTTCATGAACGAAAGGTGGAAAGGAATGTTCCCGGTAGCCTGGGGCGAAACCATGCGCGAAGCCGAATTCACATCATGGATATATTCGGAATGTCTCGGAATAGGTGACGAGGCTGAAGACGGCACAACCCCTGAAACACCCGTATTTGAATAAAACAGCAGCATTATGAAATTCGATACAATAATAATAGGTGGCGGACTCGCAGGACTTGTATGCGGACTCAGGCTACAGAAAAACGGACAGAAATGCGCAGTAGTCGCAGCCGGACAGAACGCAATGCACTTCTTCTCAGGCGGTTTCGGGCTACTGTCAAGACTTGAAGACGACACACGCGTGGACGAGCCGCTCAAAGCCATCCCGTCCCTGGGCGCCGCACACCCATACTCGAAAATCGGCGCAGAGAAGATTGCCGCATATGACAATGAAATAAAAACACTCCTGAAAGAAGTCGGTATCCCCGTAGAAGGCGACGCCACCAGGAACAGATACGTGATTTCAGCATCAGGAGCATTGAAACCTACATGGCTGACAGTCGAAGACATCGCATCAGTCGCTGACAAGACAGAGAAAATCGGAAGCAAAGCATTGATAATAAACGTGGAAGGCTTCCTGGACTTCAACACATCCTTCATTGCCGAGTCATTGGAAAAACGCGGAACCGCATGCAGAATCGCAGCCGTGACGACCGACGAAATCCGCAGGCTCAGACAGAATCCGAGCGAAATGAGAGCGACCAATATCGCAAGACTGCTGGACAAGGAAGAAGTCCGCACGAAACTGACCGGCGCCATCAAGGCTCTTGTCAATGACGAGGACTGCATCATACTTCCGGCCGTGTTCGGACTTAAGGACAATGCAGCAGGCAAACAAATAGCCAAAGACCTGGAAATCAAGACATTGTTCGTCGGAACACTTCCGCCGTCAGTACCCGGAATCAGATACCAGATGGCATTGAAGACAGCATTCGAGGCAGCAGGAGGCACATTCCTGAAAGGCGACGAAGCAGTAGGCGCAGAATTCGACGGAGACAAAGTGACAGCAGTAAGGACCGCAAACATGGGCGACATCCTGCTGACAGGCGAAAACTACATCCTCGCTTCAGGAAGCTATTTCGGACACGGACTGATTTCCGACTCAGAAAAAGTATATGAACCGGTGTTCGGAGCAGACGTCATTTTCAATGCCGACAGAAACACCTGGTACGACAAGAACTTCTTCCACAAACAGGAATACATCGGCTTCGGCGTGGACACTGACGAGAAATTCCACGTCAGGAAAGAAGGCAGGTGCATAACGAACCTCTATGCGTCAGGCTCAGTGCTCGGCGGATTCAACCCTCTTCACGAAGGTTGCGGAGCTGGCGTTGCACTCATGACAGCATTCAATGTAACAGACTCAATATTAGACAGATAGAATATGGAAGCAAAAATCACAAATGAAAACAATTTCGAGCAGTGCATCAAATGTACTATCTGTACTGTATATTGCCCGGTAACCCCCGTAAGACCCGAATATCCCGGACCTAAACAGGCCGGCCCGGACGGAGAACGCCTCAGACTGAAGAACAAATACTTCTTCGACGAGGCGCTGAAATACTGCCTGAACTGCAAACGCTGCGACGTAGCCTGCCCGTCAGGAGTAAAAATATCCGACATCATCCAGGAAGCGAGAATAGAATTCAGCACCCACGGACCGAAACTCAGGGACAGGATGCTCGCAAGCACCGACTTCATGGGAACACTGGCCAGCCCGTTCGCTCCCATTGTCAATGCCACCCTGCCTCTCAAGCCTGTAAAAGCCATACTTGACGGTGTCTTGGGCATTGACCACAGACGGACATTCCCTAAATACTCAGGTACGAAATTCGAAAGCTGGTTCAAGAAGAACGCGGCCGGAAAACAGGCAGCATTCAAGAAGCAGATAGCATATTTCCACGGCTGCTACGTGAACTACAACTATCCTCAGCTCGGAAAAGACTTCGTGACAGTGATGAATGCACTCGGATATGGAGTGAACCTGCTGGACGGAGAGAAATGCTGCGGCGTGGCAATGATCGTAAACGGCCTGACCGAAGGCGCCAAGAGACACGCCAAGCACAATGTAAAAGTGCTCCAGAAGGCCGTGGACAAGGACATGAAAGTGCTCACGACCTCATCCACCTGCGTGCTTACGATGCGCGACGAGTACAAGGACCTGCTGAAAATAGACAACTCCGGCGTAAGAGACAGCCTGCTTCTTGCCACCAAGTTCATCTACAGTCTCATTGACTCGGGCAAAGTCAAACTCGCATTCAAGAAAGACTACAAGGCACGGATTGCATACCACACACCTTGTCACCTCGAGAAACTCGGCTGGGGAATCTTCTCCACCTCGCTGCTCAAGATGATTCCGGGAGTGGAATTCACCATGCTGGACAGCAACTGCTGCGGCATATCCGGAACATACGGCTTCAAGAAAGAGAATTACGAAGTGTCCCAGGCCATCGGAAAGCCGCTCTTCGACCAGATCGGACGGGTTGCCCCTGAATTCGTGGCCTGCGACTGCGAAACCTGCAAATGGCAGATAGAAATGTCCACCGGATTTACAGTGAAGAACCCTATCAGCGTGCTTGCAGAAGCCCTCGACCTCGAAGCCACAGCCAAGCTTAACGGATAGGAACCGATTTGGAGCCCGTGTGGCGATAGTAAGTCCTCTCCCCGAGGGAGAGGATTTAGGTGAGGGGTAACGTGGATAAAACAGCGCGATGGCCTTCACTCTTTCGCACAAGGAATCCGCCCGCAAATGAGCAAAACACAATAGTATTACAAACGTAACAAATTGGAATAGCCGTGGAATATCTGTCAAAGGAACGCTACGACGAAATCGTTGCAGAACTGAACAACCTCATTGACGTGGAGTATCCCCGTATAAAGGATGCCCTGTCAGAGGCGCGTGCACAGGGAGACCTCAGTGAGAACTTCGAATACCGCGCGGCAAGAAGGGCACAGGCCAAGGCCATAAGCCGAATCCGTTTCCTGCAGAAGATCCTGCAGTATTCGAGGATCATCGACACCAAGGCATTGCCCAAAGACCAGATTTCGCTTCTGAGCAAGGTTGAGTTCACGAATCTTGCCACCAATGTACGTATGACCTACACGGTGGTAAGCCCGCACGAAATGAACCTTCAGGAAAGCAAGATATCCTGCAAATCCCCTATCGGCATTGCGCTCATGGGGAAGAAAGTCGGCGATGTAGTGGACGTCAATGCCCCGTCAGGAACATTCCAGCTCAGAATCGAGAGCGTCACAATCGCCTGAAATACAAATCGATACAGAAAGTTCATACTTACGCCATCTACGAGTTACACAAACGACGCGCAGATGGCGTCTGATATGATATGATGCCCTGCCTCGTTCGGATGCATACCGTCGTCGCAGAACAGCTCAGTAAAATCCCTACGGGCAAGAAAGCAGGTAGTTATGTCAATGAGTCTGACACCTTCTGCCGCGGCAATACGGTACAACTCCAGGTTGTACATCTCGTGCCAGTTCCCTATCGTATTCACAGTACCGCCGAGCCACCTCAGGACATTGTTCCGCTTCTCAGTGCAGAAACCAGAGCAGATATAGGAGTAGAACTTTATGGAGTCAATGGGCGGAAGCGAAAGCATGACCGGAATGCAGCCCAGTTCCCTTACCTTTACAATCAGGCTCTCATACGTCTCGCGGAACATCGACAGCGTAGTCTGGGGCACATGGTCCTCGTCAGGACGCTCGGCGATAGCGTTCCAGTCATAATTGCAGTCATTGCCCCCGAACTCGAGAAACGCAAACTGCGAATCCTGGATCTGCCTCGTATGCCTGGTCACATCCTTCATGCCGCCTGTTACAGTATTGCCGAAACGTCCATAATTCTCTATATCAACACCCATCCGTTTGGAACAGAGAGCCGCGAATCCAGAGTCCGAAATCACATAACGGCCTCTGCCCTTATCTTCTGTATTTTTCCCGGTGATTATCCCTTTCATGACCGAATCACCGAATGAAACAATCTTGTTACCCATCATAATGCCAAGTTCTTTTTTAAGGATTACTAAACACGCTGCAAAAGTAAACAAGGCCGGCAGTTCAGGGAAATAAAGGTGATGACGGTATAGGATTTGTGACAAAACAGGCGTTTCAGTGACAAAAACAGATATATAGTGACGAAAAAAGATTACTTTTGCATTCGTCACAACACAATGTTATGAACGACATCAACGAAATATTCAGGAAATTCTGGCCGCAGACGGTGCACATTGTTGCAATTCCAGCGTTTTTCTTCTGCTTCATGATGATCTACACACCATATGGAGCAGAGGGCTACTTCAGCGACATGAAACTGGGATATCCGTTCCATCTTGCGATGCTGACATGCATAATCGCCGCAAGTGAAGGCCTGAGCAGAAGCATTCTCTACATTTTCAGGAGAAAAATCAACAGGACCGCCTACCTCTTCTGGTGCCTGATGGACATGGTATCCGCGTCACTGTTTATGGGCCTGTACATCTGGCTGATGAAACGCACCGCCATTCCGTATTTCAGCGCAGCAGCCTGGTCATTCGGGACAATGGCATTGACCACCGTCTATCCGTACGTGGTAATCTACCTGGCATTGCTCGCCCATCTGCGGAAGAAGCAGGCAGAAAAAGCCGAAGAAGGCCCGGACGACAGAATCCGGTTCTACGACTCCAGAAAGATGCTGAAACTGGTGGTCAATGTCTCGTCCATCTACTATATCAGCGCAGACGAGAACTACGTGAACATACATTATATAGAAGACGGCAGGACGAAAAAATATGTCCTGCGAAACTCCATGAAGAGCATCGAGGACATCTGCGCCAAAAATTCACTGGTACGGTGCCACCGCTCATACTTCGTGAACCCCACGCATATCAGGATATTGAAAAAAGACGAAAACGGACTGGTGTTTGCGGACATTGACACACCGGAAACCACCAGCATCCCCGTCACCAAGAGGTATTACGCGAACGTCACCGCGATGCTGTGACGGCCTCTCCGAAAATCGCGGCCAACGTCTCCGCACGGCTGTAACGACCTCGCCGGAGAAACAGAATCACCGCGATGCTGTAATCAGTTTCCTCAGATTCTTGGAGAGCGAGATGGGATAATCCTCGTCAGATCTGTCCAACCATTTGAGAGCCAACGCTTTGTCACCGAGCATATAACAAGCGAGAGCGATATTGTACTCCGCGCAGGAACGCTTCATCATACTCTTGGTGTCAGTCAATGACATCCAGATTTCCATCGCTTCCTTCCACTTGAAATCATATGCCGCCAACGATGCCGCCTGCCACTGGGACGGATAATCGAAATACAATACCGTAAGCTGCTCATTTTTCCATTGCGGAGAAAAAATCCTTGCCGACAACTTGCCGAACTTCTCGCCAGGCTGGGAAAGGGACTGCCAGAAAAGAGACGGGACATTGTCCGGCACCGTATAGAAATCCGTTTTCAGATTATCAGAAATCGTCTTGCTGCCGGCCCAAGTATATACAGTATCCACCTTTCCCATACTGTCGAAAGCGTATAGACGGATACTCACAGGGACATTGACCTTATACTGGGCGGAAAGCCCGTCGGAAGCCGCCTGCATATCGCCCACGGACAGTTCGCCGAACTCAGGAGAATCGAAAAGGAATACGATGTCCTCCCCTGTCTCCATCACCATATTCACCAGACTCTCCTTCGAAGCGTAATTTGCAGAACCGTCTTTGGAACGTTTGTAGATAGGAATCGCCTCCTCTCCGGAGAAATAATCCTTCTCCAGGGCTGAGGCAAAACCGTTCGCCATATACTTGCAGAACACCGAATCGCTCTGCGCATTGTCCTCAAGATAAACGACCGCCACGGACTTGCCGGCAAGGTCAATGCCGGACTTCGACGGATAACGCATCTCCACATTCAAACTGAACGCCTGCGGATCACAGGATGCCAACACGACAGCAGCCACGGCTGCCAATGCAACAGAAACAATCGGTTTCATAGTCTATAATATTTACAAAGATACGAACTCTGCAACAAGGTCATAATCACCGGCTTCCACAATCTTGACGTTCATGAAACCGCCCACATAAGCCTGCGGTTCCTCCGTCATCACGGAGCTGTCGTAACGCACCATAATCTCACCGTCCACTTCCGGACTTTCAAATTCGCTGCGGCATACGAACACCCCATCATTGAAGTCATCGACTATCACTCTCACCTGCGAGCCCACACGGCTGGAATTGAAAGCAAATGATATACCATTCTGTAATTCCATCAGCCTGTCAAGCCTTGATTGTTTGGTTTTCGGCATCACGGAGTCCTTGAAGTTCAGGGCATCGAAAGTCCCCTCCTCCTCAGAATACTTGAATGCTCCAAGTCTCTCAAACTTAGCCTCTTTCACGAACTGGAGAAGTTCATTGAACTCCTTTACACCCTCACCCGGATGTCCCACGATCATAGTGGTACGCAGCACGATTCCCGGCACTTTCTCTCTCATTTTCTTTATGAGAGCCCTCGTCCAGGCCCCGTCCACGTGACGATGCATCATATCCAGCACCTTGTCAGCCACATGCTGCAAAGGAATGTCCATATACCGACACACCTTCGGATTCGTGGCCATCTGGTCGAGCACATCTTCCGGAAAATCAGCCGGATACGAATAATGCACACGCAGCCACTCTATACCGTCAATCTCAGACAGCCTCTGGAGCAACTCTCCCAGAGCGCGCCTGTGATACAGGTCCAGTCCGTAATAAGTGGTATCCTGAGCTATCAGCACCAGCTCCCTGATGCCCTCAGAAGCAAGCACCGTAGCCTCCTTCACCAGTTCCTCGATAGGCACAGAACGATGCGCACCCCTGATAAAAGGAATCGCGCAATACGAACAGCGCCTGTCACACCCCTCCGAAATCTTCAGATAAGCGTAAGGCAGTTTCTTGCCAGTCCTCACACGCTCAGTCCGCCTATCCGGATGCACCTTCACGCCGAGAGCCTTCACGATCGGATCAATGTCCCTCGCCCCGAACCATCCGTCCACTTCCGGAATCAATGCCGGCATATCAGAAATGTAACGCTGTGAAAGACAGCCGAATACAAATATCTTTCCGACCTTTCCGGCATTCTTGCGCTCCACCGCCGCCAAGATGGCCTGGATAGACTCCTCCTTGGCATCACCGATAAAGCCGCACGTATTCAAAAGCAGATAGTCCACATCCCGTTCCTCCCCTGCCGGCACGATTTCGTACTCGTCACGGATCTGGGCGAGAAGATGCTCGGAGTCCACTTCGTTCTTCGAGCACCCTAATGTAACTATCTGAATTGACCTTTTTTCTGACATTCTATTCCTCAGATTTCTGTTCTGCCTCTTCCGCCTCGCCTTCCTCCACGAACTCGAGAGAAGCGAAATTCTTCAGCTCATTGTACCAGTCCACTACCTTCTTCATGTGAGAAACATAGAACCTGTCCCCGTCATAATCAGGTACAGCCTTGGTAAACAGCTCCTTGAGCTCCTCAGCGGTAGCCTTCTTGGAAGACGGAGCATCAGCCTCGCCAAGCACAGCGTGAAGCTTCTCGAACACATCCTTCAATTTCAGTTCACCCTCAGAAGTATAGATGGAGATATCAGCCAATGTGGTGATCCTGCTCTTCATATCGAAACAAGTTCTGCGTTTGTCGCTCAACGCCTCTACAATTGCTCCATTACGAGCCTGAGCGATATACAGGAACAAGCCGTGCTGGCCTGACACTGAAAGAATTTTTGCCAAATCTGTTTTCATAACGTAAAAAATTTAAATTTCATTCATTTTGGACAGCACCACCTGAATCTCACGCAAAACCGCCTCGGTCTTCGCCCTGAGTTCCTCAGGAGTCCCGTCATTATCGATAATATAATCAGCCGCAGACACATCCACGCTCTGATTTCTGATCCGTTCCCGAACCGCAGCCTCATCCACACCGTCACGCTCGCAAGCACGCTTCAGCCGCAGCTCCTCCGGCGCCCTCACAGCAAGGACAAGGTCGAAAATCCCGCTGAAAGCAGGTTTTGTCAATGCCAATGCCGACTCCATCGCTACAATTTTTCCGCCAGACTTGCCAATGTCCTCTGACACTCTCCCCGACACTTCGTTCTTCCAAGCCTCAAAGTCCTCAATCACAGCAGGATAGACCACCTGCTCCATCTTGGACATATTCACATTGTCACTGAAAATCAGCCGAGCCAATGCCTTCTTGTCGAACCGCCCGTCCTCCGTCCTCAGCCTTGCACCCAACGCAGTCTCAAGCCTGGAAAGCAACTCCCCTTCATAGAGGGCCTTCGTCCTGCTGTCACTGTCGTACACAGGCACGCCCAGCTCCTCCATATAACTGGAGACCAGCGACTTGCCGCTCCCGATACCGCCAGTTATGAGCAATGTCAATGATTTCATTTCCCGCTCTCCACACAGTCAAACACCTCAGGGCTCACCGTATAGTCCAACACCCCGACAGGAACAGATTCCATACGCGGAAGACATTGGCCCTTAAGCGATTGGGTAAAATCATTGTAATCCACATACACCTTCACATCGTCAGTCGGAGCCGACGAAATCGGGAACGCGCAGTGGAACGTCACCTCCGCCACAGACGGATAGATAATCAGCGACTTGCCCCTCGGAACATTCCTCGTGTCCACAGGTATCTGCACCTTGACCTCCACAAAACGCGAGACATTCAGACGATAACGGACCGTGGCATCGGACATCCTCACGCCCTTGATCTTGTCGAGCTTCGCCTCTCCGTGAGCCGAAGCGTCCAGGTCATTGAGCGTAAGTGACTCTGTATAAACCCTGTCAATGCCGGAAAGATGGAACGGCTCGCCGTAAATCGTAACAGAATCAGGCGACACCGAGAGGTTCCCGACATTGATATACTGAGGCTTGAAACTGAGCGAATAGACCGGCTGGACCGGCACCCGCTTATGGTTCTCGAAAGGAAACCGGAAGGACAACGTATCGGCCAGGAAGGTCTCCAGCTTGGTCCCCGTGCCGAAAATCTGCGCAGCGTACTTGTTCAACTCGTCAGACGTGATGTAGTACATCTCCTCACTGCTCCGGTGCATATCCGACGAATTGAAACGTATGACCACAGGCTGCTGATTCTCAGCCCTTTCCAGCTGGATAAGGCCGAATCCCGTAGCACGGCATCTCGCCATAGCCACAGACGTGTTCGAAGACTGGAAAGCGTGACCGTTGATGTCGCACTGCGCCTGAACTGGCACACGGACGATTTCGGTATAGTTCAATGACAGATAATGTATCAGCCATATACTATAAGCCAGCAGGAGAGAGACAATAAAAAGCTTTGCATCCCTCCCGCTGATATTCAACTTTTCCGTTATTTTTCCGAACACGTTCCGCATAGCCTGAAGTCCGGATTATGGAACTACTGCTGCTGAGTTTCAGAGAAATCCTTTACAAGAGAATTCTTGTCCACTCTGAGTTTGGTGTCACCGTCCACCTTGATGATGACAGTCCTGTCCTTGATTTCAGCCACCTCACCGTAGATGCCGCCGATAGTCACGACCTTGTCGCCCTTCTTGAGGGCATTGCGGAACTTTTCCAATTCCTTCTGCTGCTTGCGCTGCGGACGAATCATAAAGAACCACATGATCACGAAGATGAGAATCAGCATTACCCACATTGACCAACCGCCGCCGGCAGGCTGCTGACCAGCCGGTGCCTGAAGAATTAAAGTAAGAATATTCATTTTCAATAAAAATTTATTCTACAAATATAATAAAAGATTTTCCTTTTACGACAATCCTACTCCACCAGTCCTGCTCCGCTCTTGACTATCTTGCCGTCAGCCACCAGTTTCGCGCAAAGCTTGTCCAGAAGGCCGTTCACGAACGAGCAGCTCTTCGGAGAACTGTAGTATTTGGAAATTTCAACATACTCATTGATAGTCACTTTCAGAGGAATCTCAGGGAAACTCTCCGCCTCGGCCAGACCGAGCGCCACAATAGATATATCTATGGAGTTCAACCTGTCCGCCTCCCAGCCTTTCACAGACGACGTGATGAGACTGTAATAGCCCTCGTATCCGGTAAAGGCGTTCTTCAACAGCCTGGTAACGAACACCTTGTCGCTCTGCACATCAGCTTCAGGATTCTTCTTCCTGAGAATGTCGCTCATATACAGATCCGGCAGACGCCAAGCCTTGCCTGCGGCAAGATCCTCCATCGTCCTGCAGCAGAAGGTCAATGAATAAGCGAGATCATCTATCCAGTAAAGTGAAATGTCCTCAAGAATGGCCGCGAGCTGCGGATTGTCCACAAACTCCTTCTCAAATATCTTTATGAAAAGGCGGCAGTCCTCCTTGAGCGAACGGGACGGCTCAGCCATATAGTTCTGGAAATACTTCTTGCCCTTGAGCGAGTCCAGAACAGAACCGATGAGCAGGTCATACTGCGACCATGAGAGGTTCTTGCGCTCAAGCATCTTCTTGAAGTCAAGATCGTTCCTGAGGATTTCAGCCACCTGATTGTCAGCGAACTTCGTATTCGGATTCAGGTCCTCCTCCGTAGGATTGAACTTGTTCTTAGCAAGGTCAATGCGGTGCTTCGCCTCATCCGTCAATGGCATAACTATCGACAGCATAAACAGATACAGGTCTCGTGTCGCCTCGCAGGACAACTCCAGTTCCTTCATCGCATCATCCAATGTCATCTTGCCAACAGATGCATAGCCATACAGCACCTTGAAAGCCTTTATCCTCAAAATTCTTCTACCTAACATAATCGAATCAGTATCTTTTTCACAAAATTTTCTCAAAGATACTACCATTTTTCAGAATTATCCTTATATTTGGTAAATAATTAAATTTAGCAAGGGAGATATGTACAACGATGATTATGAGGGAGGCTACTCCCACGATCGCTCCGGCGATGAAATCTATTCAAAGCCGGTAAGAGCAGGCAAAAGGACTTATTTCTTCGATGTCAAATCGACAAAAGGCAATAACGACTTCTACCTCACTATTACTGAAAGCAAACGCAGGGTTGAACAGGACGGCAAGTTCAGTTATGACAAGCACAAGATTTTCCTGTACAAGGAAGATTTCGACAAGTTCGCAGAAGGACTTGAGGATGTCATTTCCTATATCAGAGCCAAATGTCTGAAGGATGCGCCGGAAGGAGCCGCCGAAGTAAAGGCTGCGCCAGAGGTTTCTGTCAATGAAAAGGCAGAGGATCCTGACATGTTCTAATATAAGTAGCATAATACGAAGAAGGCGGCCCGATTGAGGTCGCCTTCCTTGTTATATAGCGTGTCTAATATGCTGCGGCCCAGATGCACCGGCCCATCAGCACCTATTCTTTTATAGGGTCGCAGGTGAATACGACACCCAGACGCTTGAACACCCTGCGGTCCACCTCCGAAAGCATCACCGTCGAATGCACCTGACAGCCGGCAAGCTCAGGAAGCTGGGCCAATGCCCTGCGGCACTTGTCATCCGTAATGCTCAGCAGCGAAAGCGCCACCAGCACCTCATCGGTATGCAGCCTCGGATTATGTCCGTGAAGATAAGTCACCTTCGTCTTCTGGATCGGCTCGATCATATCACGCGGCAGAAGCTTTATATTATGGTCAATGCCGGCCAGATGCTTGATAGCGTTCAATATCAATGCGGCACTCGAACCCAGCAGCGGGCTGCACCCGGCCGTGATGATTGTACCGTCGGCAAGTTCGATGGCAGCAGCAGCCAGACCACCGCTCTCCTCCTTCCTCTCCTTGGCCGCCACAGTCGTCTTGCGGAACGAAGTGTCTATCTTGGCCTGCTTCATCAGGGAGCCTATCTTATTGATTTCAGCATCATTGACAGCGCCGTCCGCCATCCTGCACAACGCATCATAGTACCTGCGCACGATTTCCTGCTTCGCTGCATTGCAGCAGATCTCCTCATCGCACATGCAGTAGCCTATCATATTGACACCCATATCGGTAGGCGACTTGTACGGATTCTCGCCGTAGATGCTCTCGAAAATGGCATTGAGCACAGGAAAAATCTCAATGTCGCGATTATAATTGACCGCCATCTTGCCATAGGCCTCGAGATGGTACGGGTCGATCATGTTCATATCATTGAGATCAGCCGTCGCAGCCTCATACGCCAAGTTCAGCGGATGCTTGAGCGGCAGATTCCAGATAGGGAACGACTCGAACTTCGCATAGCCGGCCTTGATGCCCCTTTTGTGCTCCTGATAGAGCTGGGACAGACACACAGCCATCTTTCCGCTGCCCGGTCCCGGAGCCGTAACCGCCACGAGAGGCCTGGTGGTAGGAACATAGTCATTTCTTCCGAAACCGTCCTCAGAGTCGATCAGGGCCACATTGTTCGGATAGCCCTCGATGGTGTGGTGATAATAGGTCTTGATACCGCGCCTCTCCAGCTTGATGCGGTAGTTGTCCGCGCTGGACTGACCATTGTAGTGAGTGATGACCACGGCGCTGACCAGGAAGCCATGCCGCTCGAACTCATCATGAAGCCGCAGCACATCCACGTCATACGTGATGCCCAGGTCATTGCGGACCTTGTTCCGCTCAATGTCCAATGCGCTTATGACAATGATGATTTCCGTGCTGTCGGCCAACTGCCTGAGCATGCGCATCTTGGAATCCGGCCGGAAACCCGGCAGAACCCTGCTTGCATGATTGTCATCGAAAAGTTTACCTCCGAATTCGAGGTAAAGTTTGTCTCCGAACTGCGAAATCCGCTGTCTGATGTGTTCGGATTGAATTTTTAAATATTTATCGTTGTCGAACCCGTATTTCATAACGGGATTCAAAGTTACGAAAAAAATCCTTATATTTGAACTTTGACGACAAGATATGTCGTTTTTTAGAAACAAATTTGCAGAACAGATGAGTTCGATATTACTTAAGAATATAGTAGTCAACGGAGTCCTTTCCAATATATATATTGAAGGGACGACCATCCGCAGGATAACTCCCGTCGGCATCGCTTCCGAAGAAGAAGTGAAGACAGCATCAGGCGTGGAAGTGATGGACTGCGAAGGCAGGACAGCGGTGCCGGGATTCATTAACATGCACACCCACGCTGCCATGACATTGATGAGAGGCATTGAAGAAGACGTTCCTCTTACGGAATGGCTTGCGAAAATCTGGGAGACAGAGTCCAAAATCGATGCTGAATACGTTTACTGGGGCACGAAAGTGGCCTGCCTGGAGATGATAAAGACGGGAACCACCACCTTCAATGACCAATACTGGTTCTCCCCTTACGCCCGCAAGGCCGCTGTCGAGATGGGCATCCGCCCAGTGGTTTCATACGTCACCCTCGACCACGGGAACCATGAGGAATGCGAGAGGCAGAAGGAACAATGCATCAGGACCTATGAGGAGTCACTCGGGCTTGATGACGGAGGCATATTCGAGATCGGCATCCACGCCATCTACTCCACAAGCGAGGAACTGATTCTCTGGGCCACCGAATTCGCAAGGAAGCACTGCCTGAAGATTCACATACACGTAAGCGAGACCGCGAAGGAAATCGCAGACTGCAAGGAGCAGCACGGCGGACTCTCCCCTGTCGAATATCTGGACAGACTCGGAGTCCTGGGACCGGACGTTCTTGCCGCACACACCCTCTGGCTGAGTGACAATGACGTGGAGATTCTCGGAAAACGCAGGGTAAACTGCGTCCACAACATCAACTCGAACACCAAGCTCGCGTCAGGTTATATGTTCAGGTACAATGAGTTGCGCGATGCCGGAGCAAATGTCTGCATAGGCACTGACGGCTGCGCCTCTTCGAACAATCTGGATATGCTCGAGGCCATGAAGACCTCAGCATTGTTCCAGAAAGCCTGGAGGAACGACCCTAAGTCATTGCCTCTGGAGGAACTTCTCCCGCTCGCGACGGAAAACGGAGCAAAGGCATTGGGGCTGAACACCGGCAGGATCGAGGAAGGCAGATTGGCGGATATTCTGATTGTCAATACTGAGAACACCTTCTTCATTTCTCCAGGATCATTCTTGTCGAATTTCATTTATTCAGCGCACAGCGACTGTATCGACCACGTCATTGCAGGCGGCAGATTCGTGATGAAGAACCGCAAGGTGAAGGACGAGGCAGCCATCATTGCAGGTGCGAAGGAACAACTAATCAAAATACTCTAAATCACATAGTTATGGACCCAAGATCAGAAAAAATTTTCAAGGCCGCTGACTATATCAAGGAGCGGCTCGACGGACGTGTTCCGGTAGCCGGAATCGTACTTGGAAGCGGATTGGGAAAGTTTGCAGAGAAGATTGAGAACCCTATAGTAATTCATTACAAGGACATCCCCGGATTTCCTGTTTCCACGGCCATCGGGCATAAGGGAAATTACATCGCAGGTGAGCTGGGAGGCAAATTCGTGATAGCGATGCAGGGACGCATCCACTATTATGAAGGTTATCCGATGGATCTGGTGACATTGCCTATACGTGCAATGAAAGTGCTGGGCATCAGCTACTTGTTCGTATCCAATGCTGCTGGAGGTATCAATTTTGACTACAAGGTCGGTGACCTCATGATCATCAAGGACCACATCAACCTCCTGCCGAACCCTCTCATTGGCCCGAATCTCGACGAATTCGGTCCGCGGTTCCCGGACATGACGCATCCTTATGACAAGAAACTCATTGCCAAGGCCAAGGAGATTGCTGCAGAGGCGGGCATTCCTCTTCGTGAGGGCGTTTATATCGCAGGTACAGGTCCTTCTTACGAGACACCTGCCGAGTGGCATTTCTTCAGGACCATCGGGGCTGATGCTGTCGGCATGAGCACTGTGCCTGAGGTAATCGTGGCAAGACACTCCGAGATTCCTGTTTTCGGAATGTCGGTCATCACCAATGCCGCACAAAAGGAGTTCGCGGCTGACTACAAGAACGATGGAGACGATGTCGTGAAGGCTGCGGACGCTGCAGCGGACAAGATGACATATATCTTCACCAAAATCATTGAATCACTTTAATTTACGGTGACATTGCCCATCCAGGCAGTGTCACTTTTTTAACAGAAAGATATGGAATTCGGTTTTATCAGAGTGGCTGCGGCGACGCCGAGAGTGAAAGTGGCTGATGTTGATGCCAATGTGGAAGAAATCTGCAGGATGGCGGAAATCGCTGAGAATGAGCAAGTTTCCATCTTGGCTTTTCCGGAGCTTTCCGTCACGGGCTACAGTTGTGGTGATTTGTTTGCCCAGGAACTTCTGGTCAACAAGGCTGAGGAAGGCGTAAAAAGGCTGAAAACATTCTCACGCGGCAAGTCATTGACACTGGTCGTGGGCGTGCCAGTCAGAGTGCGGGGCTCGCTTTACAACTGCGCAGCGGTCATCCAGAACGGGTCGCTGAAGGGCATTGTACCGAAAATTTACCTTCCGACCTATAACGAATTCTACGAATCACGCTGGTTCTCAAGCGGTTGCGATTTTCTTTCTGATACCCTGAGCGCTTACGGCCGGATTGAGGACAATGCCAAGGACTGCAGTTCGCCTGCCGCCGGTGCAGAAATCAGCTACGCCGGACACAAGGTGAATGTCTATCCGAATATGCTGTTCAATGTAGGCCGCGCGACTTTTGCCATAGAGATCTGCGAGGACCTTTGGACACCGATTCCGCCGTCATCACATCATGCTCTCGCCGGGGCTCAGATCATCGTGAATCTTTCTGCGAGCAATGAGGTCCTGATGAAGCACCAATACCGCAAACAGCTTATCAGTCAGCAGTCTGCGAGGACGATTTCGGCTTACGTCTATAGTTCATGCGGTTATGGCGAATCTACTCAGGATGTGGTTTACGCCGGTTCTTCTCTGATTTATGAGAACGGAAGCCTGATGGCGGAGAACAAGAGGTTTTCGCTTGAGTCAGGGATTATATTCGCCGACATTGACATTGACAAGCTTTCCGTGCTGCGTCAGAAAGAGAGCACTTTCCATTCTGTGGCACCTGACGGCACGGGTGACGGGCTGGATGCGCGGAGGTATTTTGCTGTGGCATCTGGTGATGGCGCTGCGACTGATTTCGAAAAATGTCTGAGGAGGCATATAGACCCGCATCCTTTCGTTCCGGGCAATGCGGCTGAGCGTGACGAAAGGTGTCGTGAAATCACTGATATCCAAGTGATGGGACTTATGACAAGGCTCGCTCATATCCATTCGCAGACTGCCGTAATCGGCATTTCAGGCGGGCTGGACAGCACATTGGCATTGATAGTGACTGTCCTGGCTTTCGACAAGCTCGGCTGGGACAGGAAACGGATTATAGGTATCACGATGCCGGGACTTGGCACGACGACGAGAACGCATTCGAATGCTTCCGACCTGATGGCGGCGTTGGGTGTGACGTCTCTGGAGATTCCTATCGGGAAGGCTGTGGCGCAACACTTCTCCGACATTGGCCAGAATCCTGAGGTTCAAGATGTTACCTATGAGAATTCGCAGGCACGCGAAAGGACGCAGATTCTTATGGATGTGGCCAACAAGGAAAACGGTATCGTGGTGGGTACCGGTGATCTTTCTGAGCTTGCGCTAGGCTGGGCGACATACAATGGCGACCACATGTCCATGTACGCGGTGAACGCCAGCATTCCGAAGACGCTTGTAAGATACCTGGTAGGCTGGGCCGCCGAGAATCATTTCGAGAGTGACGTGGCAGTGGCTGATGGGGATGGCGCTGAGGGGGCTTGCGGTGGCATTGTGGGTGCCGCTGGTGATGAGAGTGCTTGCGGGGATGTGGGGAATCATGGCGGTGTGGGGAATCGTGGGACATTACCAGAAACTTCTCGTGAAGACGTGGCTGACCGCAAACGCTCTGTACGTGAGATACTTATGGACATCATTGACACGCCTGTAAGTCCGGAACTGAAGCCGGCGGACAGCGAGGGAAACATCACCCAGAAAACGGAAGACCTTGTGGGCCCATACGAGCTGCACGACTTCTTCCTCTACCACATTTTCCGTTTCGGCGCGAGACCATCGAAGGTTTACTTCCTGGCACGCAAGGCTTTCGAGGGCGTATATGACGACGCCACCATTCTCAAATGGTTGAACACGTTCATCAGACGTTTCTTCACCCAGCAGTTCAAGCGATCCTGCCTCCCTGACTGCCCGAAAGTCGGCTCCGTCTCCCTCTCCCCAAGAGGTGACTGGCGAATGCCGTCCGACGCCTGGCGCACCATCTTCCTGAACGACCTGCCGGAAAGCTGATCATCGGCTGATCTTTTTCGGCTGATTATGTCCGGCTCGAGCGCCACCTGCCGGGGGAGACTGTCTGAAAAGTCAAATATTCCTCAGTGAGAATCGAAAATCCGCTTCTGGCCTTGTTAGGGGTACGGAGTATTTCAGTCTCGCGAGGACTTTTCGGACAGTCTGGGGGGGGCAAAAGGGCCGAATCTGCACACGTGGTTCCAACGACGGGGGCAGAAACCCGCAATCTGCACACGTGGTTCCAACGACGGGGGCAGAAACCCGCAATCTGCCAGCCGCTCTCAAGAAAGGCTGCCACTGACTTATGTGACAGCGGTCGCTAAGATAGACTTAGCAGTAATATTCTGAACAGAAAAAGAAGTATTATTTCTTTTATTGTTCCAATTATTGCTATATTTGCAGCATGAAGAGAGAATTAAGTGAAATAGGAACCATTCCGGTAACAACTTCAATCATTGAATCGTTATATCCGGAACTGAAGTCATCTGATAAGAAAGTTACTTGGCTTGAGAAGCAAGGATTTATCATCAGATTGAAGCGGGGACTTTATGTGGCTAACCCCAAACATTCAGGAAAGACGCTATCGAGTGAGTTGATTGCCAATCATATCTATACACCTTCGTATATTTCAATGTCTACTGCACTACGATATTATGGACTTATCCCCGAGGCTGTATATGTTAATCAATCAATGACGGTAAAGCACTCCCGTAGTTTTCAAACTCCGATCGGCTGTTATGACTACAAGCATATCTCAAAAGTGGCATTCCCGATAGGAGTAAGGAGTATGTACAAGGATAATTATGCTTTTCTTATAGCATCACCGGAAAAGGCTTTGTGTGATTTGATTGCCAATTCCTCACAGGTCTATCTCCGCTATATGAAAGATGTGGAAACATATCTTGAACAGGATATTCGTATGGATATGGATGAGTTTAGTAAGATGGATGGAACCATATTCGAAGACTACATAAAAGTTGGCAAAAAGGCTGATTCAATTTCGACACTTTTAAAATTCTTAAGACGATGAAAAATGAAATATTCGACAATATGCTCTCCCGTTATGATTTAACAACAGAGCAACAGAAGAGAAACGCTATATTTGAAGTGAACCAACAAGTGACACTTGCCGGCTTGTATGCCGGAGGCTTTTTCGAGTCGGCAGCTTTCTATGGCGGTACTTGCTTGAGAATCTTTCATGGCTTGCAGCGTTTCAGTGAGGATATGGATTTTTCATTGCTTACACAAGATGACAAGTTCGATTTCACGAAATATTTTCCTGCTATCATTGATGCTTTCACAATGGTAGGCCGTGAGGTTGAAATAAAGAAAAAAGACAAAAGGAATTTCGGAAAGGTCGAATCTGCATTTCTTAAAGACAATACCGATGTATATGATGTGACTTTCCAAAGAGAAAAGTCTATAAAGATAAAGATAGAAGTAGATACTTGCCCACCGTTGAACTTCAAGACGGAACAGAAGCTATTGCTTCAGCCATATTCATTTATGACACGTTGTCTTACACTTCCCGACTTGTTTGCAGGCAAGATGCACGCATTAGTATATCGTGCGTGGAAGAACAGAGTAAAAGGTCGTGATTGGTACGATTTCGAATGGTATGTACGCCATAATGTCCCACTTGATTTTACTCATTTAGCAGAACGGTGCAAGCAATTCAACAATAAGGATATTACTCCTAAGTTATTCAAAGAGAAACTCATTGAGCGTCTCTCAACAGTTGATATAAAACAAGTGAAAGAAGATGTATTGCCTTTCGTGCGCAATCCAAAGGAACTTGACATTTGGTCAAATGATTATTTCGTACAGTTGGCCGGGATGATGAGAATGGGATAATCTTGTATTTATGCAATGCTTTTATCAGTAAATAGGGATTGTCGTTTAATGTTTTCAACCTGAACGAAGCAGCGACCAATCCCTTCAATTTCTGCGTCCAACTCATCAAAATTTCATTTTCATATTGGATTCCGTTCATTTCGGCCGGATTTCTTGTCTGTTTTTTATGGCGAGGATACAGTTTCCCCACAAGAAAAGCTCCGCATTGACTGCAAGTTTCAGCGTCAGGAAGCTGAGGTAATAAAAATTGACTATAAAGTGGTCATTCGTTTTAGAGTTTCGATTCTTTCTTTGATAAGTTTCTTAGGAAGACGGTTATTTGAGTTCAGAAGATGCTCCAAGGCCGTAATCATTTCCTCACCGTCAACTACAGACTCCTTTGTAAGCATATCGGTGAGGAATAAAATACCAGAGACTTTTACGTTCTCAAGCGTTGCCTTATCCTTCAACGTCTTGTCACCGGTCAGCAAACGACAATTGTTGTCTATGGCATAAACCATGACGGAAATGTCTTCCACGGACAAATTACAAACGCCATTGTATTCAGCAACCTTTTGGAAAACAGTTCCAACCTGCTCACCAGAAAGAGAATAGACGGACAGAGTGCCTTCGTCAATAATGCTTTGGACTGCTGAATACTGTTCAGAATCTTCAATCTCGTTGATAACGACATCCAAAGTACGAAAGTCGAGATTGAGTTTCTTGCAATACGGCAGCAAACCAGCGTTATAGAGGTCGATCAAGATATTTGTGTCATTAACAACTATCTCCATACTTACATCAGATTGAGAGTGTCACGAACTTCATTGACAGACATATCCAATAGTGCTGCAGCTTTGGAATATGAGATAACATCGCTGGCAAGCGCACGATAGACCAGACGCTCAAAGCGGAAGGTATGCTCCATTGGATAGAAGCTTTGTTCTACCGCCTTCTTAAAAGTAGGCAAAGCATTCTTCTTTTTATGGTAAGAAGTGAAGCGTCTGTCTGTAATGATATTAAGTTGTGCAGCCTTCACCATAAGAGCATCAACGGAAATACCGTATTCACGCTGTATAGCCTGCAGCTCGACCAGGGAAATATCTTGACGGGACTCACCAATCAGATTCTTGAACTTATCAGATGGGATCAACACCTCGTTTGCAAACACGTTACACATCTTCTCCTTGTCAACTCCGTCAGCACAATGCATCAGAAGATGACCCAATTCGTGGAAAATGGTAAGACGATTGCGCTCAGAACACATATTCTTATTGACCACAATAACAGGCAATCCTCCAGCCTCATTGCAAGTGCCAGAGAAAGAACTGTCGTGATCAATCTCTATTATCTTCACACCAACAGATTCCAATAAATCAATAGCGGAAACAATGGCATCAGAACCGATATTCAAGTCATTGCGAAGACGCAATGCCAAGAGTTTTGCTTCGTTCTCTCCCTCGACAGACGTGTTGCTATAGTCCAAAGAGAATTTGGACGTGATGCCAAGAATAGCTTCGATTTCAAGATACTTCTCTATTTCGGAGCAGACAAGGTGTTTTATAGACTCGACCTCCTTACTTCCCATATTTGACTTCTTGCGGAACTCAAATTTGGAAGGGTCAATATCAACGGTGTAAGGACGAAAAAAGTAGTCAAGTTTCATGTTCAATGCGTTGGAAAGCACAATCAACACGTCACTTGATGGCATCATCAGTCCCTTTTCATACTTTGCAATTGCAGTTGGAGACACTTTGCCATCAACCGAATTGCATAGTTCACGTTGTGACATACAACGGATTTTTCTGGCGTTAACCAATCTTTGAGCAAAAGTATTATCCATAATTATTCACGTTTAGGTGTGCAAAGTTACTAATAATTCATCAAAATGCACACCAATAGCATAGATGCGACGTAGTTTTTCTACAAATGGTTCAGAAATATAGATCAGGGCTTGTCGTTTAATGTTTTAAATCTGAGCGAACCAGCGGCCAATCCATTCAATTTCAGCGTCCTACCATCTGGATTTACCTCTATGAAAACGGAATGCTTGTCCGCGATGATCTTCGCATCCATCTCGCTCTGACCTTCTCTCGACAGCTTGCAGAACTTCCAGTAGTCGTACCCCTCTTCCTCGCAAAACTTTTTCATTGAACGCCCCCGGCCGTATCTGTGATACTGACGCAGCGCTGCTGCATAATCAACCACGCCCGACTGGGCGGAGTCCTGTGCTGTTTGATTCTTTGTTTCCATTTGCCTTGAAATTTGATTTCGGCAAAGGTGAATCCTATTTTTCAAAAGGCAAGGCGGAGAAGTGAACGCTTACTGAAAGTTAAATCAAGTGGGTGGTTATCGCCGAAATGCCTGGGTGGTCATCACTGAAATCCGCAGTGGGGCAAGTCGGACGACATTGAGGAGTTCATCAAGAACAAGTTCCCGTCAATCGAGTTCGCCTGGTCATCCACCGACGAGTTCGGCAACTTCCACAACACATGCAATCCGGAAGGGTTCACCGACCTGCCGGCATTCGTCCTTGACGGTTGCCTTTACTCCGAGGACGAGATCCCGCAGATGCGGGAACACGCCGGAGAATACATTGACCTGCCGCCTGGTGCCGACGCGGCGTTCTTCCGTTCGCAGGAGTTCTGCGTCATGGTTGACATGTACAACGACAGCCTTGATGATGACGGCAACCGCATAGGATTCGCCGTGTTCAGGGACTGCTAGGTTATCAACTGGGCCGCTCCCGCGGCGGCCCGCAAACAAAATCACATATGGGTTACAGGGCACATGTATGCACGACATACCGGGTACAGTACGGTACAAGATGCTTTTCGGCCGGCGCGTGCGACGCAGTCAATATAGTGCATATACACTATACAAGTGTAGGCGTTTTATATGAAATATGCAAGGAAAAAAACGACAAGGATATGAGATTTATGGGAGGATAAAACAGAAAACCGGTACTCCCGAAGACGGAAGATAGCGGTTCTATGGCAACGAGGGCCCTCAAGAGGGTTATCGGAGCCTATTATGTATAGTGTCTAGGAATAGGCATTCTTTATTTAATATGGGATTCTAAAGAGTTCCTGGACATCTGATTATTCCTTCTTTTCAAATACACTCAGCCAATATTCCGCAAGCATCATTGAGGAATTAGCGACTAGCATTGCTTCTCTTTTCTTGATATTGATACGACCGGAACCCGCCCCATGAGCATCGCTATTCATATTGCGCATACTGGATATTGCGCTCACTAATTTATGAAGCCTGCCGAGGAGTTCATTCACTCTCTTATCCCAATCCTTGTTTTGGCGCATTCCCAGTAGTTCTGTTGCGTCTTGATATATCTTAATCAAATCACCATTGCTTTTATAGCGTTCGAAAGTCATTCTCTCAATGATGAAAATCAAGACCTCTTCCAACAATGTCCTTGATTTGGTTATCACACTATCATAATCTTTCTTTATTTTCAAGGTCATCTTTTATTCTATCCGGCAACTTTTGAATATATTGCGAGTTGATAATCTTTACATTGGGGGTCTCAAAGGAAATCTCTTCACCAATGTTGGCCAGAACAAACTTCTTGTTAACGAGCCTCAACTCTACTCTTGCGATCACAAGTTGTGCGTTAATGGCTTCAATTGCTCCCTTTACTATGGCTTTATACGTTTCGTCAACCTTTTTGATGCCTCCGATACCCGTCAGGTTTTCAAAACGTCCTTGCTGAAACAGGTATGAAAGTAGCTCCGGGACTCGTTCTTGGGTATTTAAATACTTGAGCAGAACCTGCATATACTCCCAGCGGCTTTTATTCACGCCTCCCCACGTATAAGTTTTAGAAAGTCCGAAAGCCGTACACAACGAACACAAACCGGGCCCTGACAGATACGGGAGAGAATATGTCTCGAATACCTGAACATCTCCAATCAGAACGTCTATAATCTTTCTATTGATGAGGAGTTTGAAATCCATACCTGTTGTTCTATATACTTTAACCACGAGCCCCACCTATCTTATCTATTGCCTTTTTCAAATCCAAGTCCGTGATGAGTTTATTTACACCCATCTTATCCGACTTTATCAGGAGAGTTGCATTGCCATGCGCTTCGATGGTAAACTCATCCTGGCCTTTTTCAATGGGTACATTACGATATGAGACACCTTTGATCGGGACCAATATATCATAGAACTTGATATATGCATCAATGGGGAATTCACCGCTAACGAAATCCGTGCTAAAATCGAATGATGGCTGGTTCTGTCTACTTAAATCGGACATGGAGATTAACGGCTCCCCATTCTCGTTGTAAAACATCGAAACACACAATTGATATTGTGCCATGCCATGCGCCTTTATATAGTCTATTATCTGTTTCTTGCCTGCATCTGTAAATAAAATAGACTTTTCCCCTCTGTCGAAATTAGGGACCATATACTGCATCTGCACTACGATTGTCTTTACCCGTCCCTCCTCATCTTCCGGTGTAGATGGTCGAATATCTACTGTGGTTATCGTCTTCTGCTCATCATTGACTTCTGTCCCCTTTGCGTACTTTATGGCATCTCTACTAAACTCAGTTGCTGATGTAAAAATACCTTCTTTTATCTGAGGAAGGTCGCTAAGTGCCCCTTGTAACTTCTGAAGATCCGGACGGCCGACCTTTCTATCATCGATGGTATAGTCTTTTGATTCCACCATAACATCTCCATTCAGCAGTCCATCAAGTTGGTACGGTCTTCCCCCACTCTTCCCCTTCAGATACTTATCGTGCTCTGCCAACTGATCCTGAATAAACCCAAGAGCAGCAGCCGAGACAATTTCATAAGCTTCTCCCGCTTTTGTGGGATAGTATCCCATTAAGCGGTAAAAAAGCTCATCAATATCAGACTTCTTACTCATCACATATTACTTCCACTGGTTCACATGCTTATATACCTTCCCAAACGCCAACAGCTCACGGAACTTCTTCACCCGCTCACCCTTCATTTCTCCGGCGTTGAGGAGTTTCTGTTGGTGCTTCCACCAGTTACGGAGGCCACGCTCTTCGTCTATGAATTTCGAAGGCCGGCGATGATTGGCTTCCATGAAGTCCATCACAGATTTCCAGTTTGCCAGCCAGCGCTCATCTTGAGTCATACATGAATCTATTTCAAAATCGTCCTCATTCGCACAACCGTAATACTCTATAAATGCCACGAAGACTATGATTTCTGGCTCTCTCCGCTTTGCCAACGGCTCTTCCAGATAACCGTCCTGCCCATAGTCTTTAGGACGTTTCCCCCACTTCGGCACGAAGAGGTATGAGCAGAACTGCCAAACTGCTTTCAAAAACCGTTTCATCATTTTAAGATATCTTCATCACCTAATGGCTCATATGCCCCTTCCTTTGACTCTAAAGCCACGCCTATGCATAGGACGGCTTATCCAAGGATAAGCGTTCAACATATCCATTGCAAAGGAGAAGTCCACCGGAGAAAAGATGCGCCTTGTATGATACGATTCAGCCATGACCAATGTTATATATACTCTTCCTGATCAATCTCTTTGGTTAGGAGTTTATACTTAGTTCGAATATCTTCCCGCTGATAGAACTCCAGTAAATCAGCCTTTCCTAGATACCCGTCCTCCAGATATTTGGCAAGATATTGCTGTGTGAATTCAATAGACATCAGGCTCTTCTCAATGTTCTTAAGTATTTGTTGATTGTTCCTGATGTTGGATTGAACCAATCCGCGAATAGACTGAACATCCTTGATATCCTTGAGGATGCGTTGTATGAGCATATTCACAAAGCCAACCTCCACATTTTTTCCATCCCGACGAAGCGCAAGGCCACGTGCTAAAGTATATGCTATTGCCAGGTTTTGATAATCGGATGACTCGTAATCAATGACACATACGAACCCGATATCCTCAATATACGCAACCCCGTCAACCATGCGCTGAATAGAGGCGTCTGCCAGCGTTTTATCAAAAACAATAATACTTGCATTTGCATCACGATTCACAGAAGCCTCCAACAGTTGGCTCCATGCAGTATCATACTTATTTGAACCGATGTCCGAAGAATCTACATCTCCCAACTTAATACTTTTATCGAACTTGCACTCAATAGCTATCTTCAGGCCAGCGCTTTCTCCACCCACATAAGCAATGATATCACCTGTTTTATTGTTCTTCAATGTGCCTTTTGTGGTTCCAGACAATGACACTAAATCATTCAATCCACGCTGGTCTATATAAGCATCTAAGAATTCCAAAATTTCATTCTCAGCGGCCACGCCCTTGATAGCGGTCTTATGAAATACCTCCTGTTTCATATCGAACAGGAGTTTCAGGTTCTCCAGTTGGACACCCAAGTCATCTGTTGTCTTTGCCAGGAATGACGAGAAGCGGTCCTCCATCTGGGCCAAAACACCAATACGTATAGCACGCAACAAAGCCACTTCCCGTTCCGATTCTGGCAAAGAGTCAAAATAACGAAAAACCAGTTCATCGGAGATTTCAAAACTATCAATCTCCACACGCGAGAGTTTATGATTCAGCCTCATTAGCGAACCTGACGATAGGGATAGTTATTACGGATAAAAGCAGCAAAAAACTTACCGTGTGACGGCGCAGACATCAATGCTTCATAAACAGATTCGGGAACCCCGGTATACTGATAAACAGAACCCGACTTGAAAGCAACCTCCAGGATGCCATCCTGATAACCGACCGAGGCGAGATTTGACGAACTTACAGGAATACGTTCCATACCAAATAAGATTTAAATAAGATTTAAAAATTAGAATAAACTATATCGATGCTGTTCGGGAACGACAAATCGGTTTCCCGACCATATAAGAAATCAAAAAATAAAGGAACTGACTGGGCTGGGTGTTCAAGAATTCACTTATCAACCATTGTTCCTTCTCATTCATAAGAGAATCAAAGAAATATGGATTGTAGCGAGTCACAGACCCCAAGAAAAACATTATTGCATAAATCACTGAAGTCGAAGAGATTGCCACCTTGGGCGATAATGGAAAATACATCCGATACTCATTACCGTCAGTATATGCTCGAAGACCATTTGACAGCAATGATGATAAATCATACCAGTCCTGCCTTCTAATGTTATAACCAGGCATCACTATTCTTTGATGATACTCAAAATGTCCTCCCATATCTTGAATATCATATCCCGCCGCAACCAATGCTCCCATCATCGCGGCATCACACCTCTTCAAAGTCGCAACGAACTCAAAAGTCTTTCCTTCTTTGACACAATGAGGATTCAATAACCTGACAAAAGACTCCGACTTGTCATAAGTCTCACAAAATGTTCTATGAATACCAATACACGATGCCAAACAATCCTTTAATTGCAATTTCGTAGGTGACATGAAAGGTAGCGAATCTCCCAACGCTGACATCAGAGAATATGCAACTGAAATTCTAGTGGACGAATATAAGGTGAGAATCTTGACTTCCGCTGTTTGAATGGTTGTATCACGCTTTACATCCGTCTCAATGCCATGCATATACTCATCATCGGGACTCGTCCCCCGCGTAATACATAGAAACACCTTAGCCAAGTTGAGGAATGAGTAGTAATACAGAAGCGGCTGAGATTTAACCGGCGCCGACTCTGCAGCCTGATAGAAATATTTTGCCTGCTCATGTAAAGATAGTAAGAACTTTTTGATATCACTGTTCTTGTACTTGACAAACTGCTTGATAATATAGTCAAGTAGTGCCCACAAATCGGAGACCCGATTTCGATCTAACTTCAAAAGAGAATCAGAAGCGCACGATGAGCAAAATAACGGAAAACCGTATTTGAATTCTACTGTTGCCATACACTCCTTATATAATTGAGTATTATCTCAGATGTACTGATTCTTGTGCTTATCCTTCTATCCCACTTCCAGCAGCTGCCGAAACAACTCTACCCACTCCTCTTTCATTTCTCCCACATTCATCAGTTTGCGGCTGTGCTTAATCCAGTAGAGCATCAGGTGCTCCTCTATGCGATGCTTGAAGAGATTGCAATGATTGGGTCTTCATAAAGTCGATGACTTCCTGCCACTTCACAATCCATTGCCTATCTTGAGTCATCGCGCACTCCTGATGAATTTCCCCACATTAGTTAGACGTTCCGCATCCGGAAGCAAATTGCCATTGGCATCCCTTTCGTCTGTCATTGTCTTGAACTTCAATACTTTAAATATCTTTTCGTCTTTACCAGGCCGGTCTTGAGTAAAGAATACTCCTTTCAAACCATTTTTGTTTGCAAAAAAAGTACAATAATAGTTGCAATAAATAGTGGCGATAAAAGAATGATTGCAGTTAAGGCTCCAAGAAATCCAATAGGCCTCTTGACAAACGTTATGTATCGTTTTTGGTTTATAGTCAGCATATTATTTCGCAATCGCCTCCTTGATACACTCCACAATATACCGGACATCATCGTCAGTTACGTATGGGCCGGCAGGAAGACAGAAGCCTATCTTGAAGAGAGCGGTTTCCACGTCATTGGTGTAGGCTGTGGCGCCTGCGTAAACCGGTTGCTTGTGCATTGGCTTCCAGACTGGACGGCACTCGATTTTCTTGGCGAGCATGAAGACGCGGAGAGCCTCCACATTTTCGTTCGGCTGACAATCGGTCGTCGCACAATCTACGGCGTGAATCACACCTGCAGCGCCGCCCACTGCGGTCTTGATGACCTCCTTGTAGGCATTTTCCTGACCTTGAACGTGAACGGAAGGGTCCAATGTCGCTGCACAGAGCCAGAAATTCGCATCATAGCGCGGATCCGCAGGCTGCTTATGGATATGAACACCAGGCACATCGGCCAGCAGTTCCTCATAAAGCTTCTGCACATGCTGATGATGCTTGATATGCGAATCGAGAACAGTCATCTGGCCGCGACCGATACCTGCGCAAACATTGGACATACGATAGTTGTAGCCGATGGCAGTATGCTGGTAGTAAGGATAGGCATCACGCGCCTGTGTCGCATACCACATGACCTCATTGGCGTCTTTGGCATTGCGGCAAACAAGAGCGCCGCCGCCGGAAGTCGTGATCATCTTGTTGCCGTTGAACGACAGTACGCCGTACTTGCCGAAAGTTCCGAGAACCTGGCCGTTGAAGCGCGAACCCATGCCCTCTGCGGCATCCTCGACAACCGAAATACCGTATTTGTCTGCAATAGCCATAATCTCGTCAATCTTGTACGGCATACCATAGAGAGCCACCGGTACAATCGCCTTCGGATATTTGCCCGTTTTTTCTTTTCGGTCAATGATTGCCTTTTCAAGAAGCGCAGGATCCATATTCCACGTCTCCGGCTCCGAACCGATAAACACCGGTTTTGCGCCGAGATATGTTATCGGATGAGAAGATGCGCAGAATGTGAAAGACTGTACACAAACCTCGTCACCGGGGCCCACTCCGCAAGCCAAGAGAGCGAGATGAACTGCAGCCGTGCCGGCAGACAAGCATACCACATTCCTGTCAAGCGGCTCAGTTTCATTTGTTTTGCTATTCACGAACGACTCCAAATCCTTCTCGAAAGCATTCACATTCGGGCCCATCGGCACCACCCAGTTTGTGTCAAACGCTTCTTTGACATATTTCTGTTCCCAGCCCTCTTCTGACATATGCGCCAGACAAAGGTAAATTGTTTTTCTTTCCTCTGCCATAGTATTAATTTACTTTAGAATTCTCAAAATCAATTCCCCACAAAAATACTCCTAAAATTTTAGACATGATACAATTTTCGACATATTTACACCTCTTCCCCCGCAAACTTCACCCTAAAGTGCAGCACTGTCGCGAAAATCATCTCGATATCCTTGATGAACGAATAGTGCCTGTAATAGTAGCAGTTAAGCCGCACCTTGTCCGGATAAATTACAGTATCATTGTACTCTGTAGCAATCTCCTGCATTGACCGGGAATCTCCTTCAGCCTGCTTCTTCGCCACATACTCGGAAATCATCTCATCTTCGAGTCGATATTTCAATGTCGCCGGACCTGTAATGCCCGGACGAAGCTTCAGCACATCCCTGTCATCACCAACGAGCTTGTCCGCATAACCAGGAACGTCCGGGCGAGGGCCCACAAAAGACATGTTGCCTACCAACACATCCCACAATCCAGGAAGCTCATCCAATTTATAATGACGCAGAACAGCTCCGAAAGGAGTAATCCTCGAATCACCTGCGACAGAAACCGTCGAACCATTATGCTTGACCGTCATTGTCCTAAACTTATGACAATTAAAGAGTTTGCCATCCTTGCCAACACGTTTCTGCACGAAGAACGCAGGCCCTCCAGGCATTTTCACTTTCACCATAATTGCCACGACCACCAATACCGGCCACAAAACGAGCAAGCCCAACAAGGCCACTACTCTATCAAAAATCCATTTTAAAACCATAAGCCATTCGCAATATTATTATAACAAGCCGCTGCTTATTTTGTATACCTCTTCATGCACTCTCTCCACTCTTCTTTCTTTCTCACAAATTTAGAATATTCGTCGGCATTTCTGGTCATCGCGTCGACAAGATATTGTGCCATTTCATGCATCTGCGTTGCATATAATACAGGCACCATGCAGTCGTCTTCAGCATAATGGGCAATACTATGTTCTATTCCATCCAACATGTTCTCAAATGCCAAACAAGGATTCAGCCCGCCATTGACTAGAGCGTTACCCATTGCTTTCATTTTTTTGCTCCTAGTAGCGGCAGATTCTGCTTTCAGGCATTCCAAATCTTTTTCGGGATTATTCAAATAGCAATAATATAGCCAAATCTCAAAGCAAGGATTGCTGATTATCCATTTACCTTGTGTCTCATTTTGAATGCCTTTAAAAATTTTAACCAACTGATCATGGAATTCATCTACATCCGAAAGGAGAAACACCTTATCCATGGCATCTAAATGGAACAATTGTGATTCTATTTTAATATCACCTGTCAATTGTATTTGCTCCCACTTCTCTTGCATCTGATATGGTTGCAGCCCTTGTCCTTTCTCAGACATAAATACAACTCTCAAAGAGCGTAGTTCGCGTTTTAAAATCAGTTCCCGAAGAAAATTCTTTTCCTTTTTCTCTCCTCCAGAGAGTACGAATATAAGACTAGTGGATAGGACTCCTTCAGACTTTTGGTATGCCGGGGCCACGCCTGACGATTCATGCACCAGACCATCCTCTTCATTTTTAGCTATAGGTTGAAGTACAGGTGGTTCCGGAGTTAATCTTGTGTCGTTTTTTGAATAGGTCAGTTTAGATAAATCCATAACATCTTACATATTCAATTGACCAATAAATGGGATAGCGCCATAACGGCCTTCCATGTATCCGTTCTCAATATTGATCGTGTTGTGAATCTTGAAGTCGTTTAATGAATACATGTGGCTTCCTCCATCCTTTTTTTCTACCATCCAAGCTTCATCGGTACGCAAAAAATCCTGATTTAGCAAACATGTCTGATGCGTTGTGAAAATGAGCTGTCCATTTGTGTTCTGCGCGGAAAAAAAACGGACAAGTTCCCTGACCAAATGTGGATGTATGCTATGGTCAAGTTCATCAATGACTACAGCCTTGGCAGATTTCATCGCATCATACAATGCCGGAACAAGCGACAATAATCTGACGGTGCCGTCAGACTGTGCCTGGATATCCATGTCTTTTGAGAATCCGTCTTCTCCAAATTGCCGGAATAGCATCTGACTTATCTTCTGCACGCCATTCTCCACACTGATGGATCTAGTATTTCTGAAATCAACGACCTCCGACAGTACCCCTGAACGCATTTCTTTAAGTTTCTCCATTGGCAGATTACTGATGTCATGAGTGCTCATCCAATCTTCAAAATTCTCAGTCTCGACATTTACGCTGTCAATACCAAGTCCAAGCACCTTAAACAGGTCCGAAGCAAATTGATTGATGTCTTTGTCGTTTTTGAAAATTCCAATCAATGCGGGATTGAAAGAATGCAGACCGATTATTGTAAGTTCGTCTTCAAACCATTTTTGTGCAATGCTGATGTTTTCATCGGTCAATACCGGCATGTCATTGTTTATGGTCAAAAGACTGGAAAACGGATTTTTCTCTATCCATCCCTGAACGATATTGCCCACTTCTTCAGAAGGCGTTACTGCGTATACGATTTTTCCCTCTTTGCGTGTGAAAACATTGCGGTTTTCCTCTGAACCCAGACCTGAGATCTGTAATGTCTCGAAGACAATCCCGGTATTCATGATATCCACCGAGTATATATATGGAATACCAGTTTTTGTCACGAATTCTATAGTCAGCTCCATAGGCTCTGATCCTGCATGTTCCTTAAGAGCAAAGACGTACTTGCTAAAAGTCTCTTTGTCAAGGAAACTTTTGTCCAATGCCATTGCTTTCAGGAAATTGATACCCTTCAACAAATTGGATTTTCCAGCTCCATTGGCTCCGTATATGGCAGCCATTTTCAATACAGGCAGTTTTCCATTAAGCATCGAAATATGGTCGGACAACGATGTCCTCTTCATATTAGGAAACATGTCAAACTGAACCTCATCATTGAAAGACAGGAAATTCTTCAATATAACACGCAGTATCATATAATTGTATTGAATTAATAATCAAACAGTAATCCACACGAGGCAACAGCCAATAACAATGCAAATATAACAAAAAAAGTCAAGCGTGAAAATATCACGTGAAAATATCACGCTTAGGAATCAAAAAAAACTGGCAAATATCATAATCTAGGGATTGTCGTTTAATCTTTTCAATCTGAGCAAAGCAGCGACCAATTTCTTCAATTTCTGCGTCCGATTCATCAAAATTTCAATTTTATATCTGTTTCCAGTCGTTTCGGCCGGATTTTTTGTCCGTTTTTCATGGCTAGGATACAGTTCCCCCACATGAGCTCCGCATTGACTGCAATTTTCCGTGTCAGGAAGGAGATGATGAACTCATAAAAATTGAACTCTGGAAACGCAATGTTTGGCACTATTTCAGAAAATTTCGTACTTTCGACATGCAGATTAATTTTGCGATTCCCACAATTTTTCACTTTAGTCGGTGGTTGGGGGGATTCTTTTTCCCTTTATCAAAGTTACGAAATTCCTATTACATTATCAATCAATTCATTAGGAAAGTTAAAAACTTTTTTCGGCATTTCACGACAGTCCCTACTTATACTCTTTTGATTTGATAAATCCTACTATATTGTTGAAAGGTTGAGCTATGTATTTATTTCTTCTTGACCACATATTTTTGATTAGGGTCTGTTTTACTTTCTTTAGAAGTCATTGTCAATACATCGCCAAGTAATGGATCAATGTAAAAGCGCTTCATCCTATATTTGTCGGAATATCCTAGATGTTCTGATATTTCCTGTAGAGTTCGAGGCTCTTTACAATAGCTTATCAGTTTTTGTATTGTTTCCTGCCTTTTCACTTCTCTTGACTTGACTCCTTGACTTTTTACTCCTTGACTTTTTACTCCTCGACTGTTACTCCTTGACTTTTCTATATATTCAGAATTCAAGGAGTAAGAAGTCCAACGACCTTTGTTGGCAGGTACAAGCATACCTTTTCCGACCAAGGCGTACAATGTTTTTCCGACATCCAATGAATTTCTACCGAGTAATTGCTGCATACGGTAATTTGATGTGCATTTTTCGGTAAAGGCTGTTGCCAAAACTAATTGCTCCTCCTTGTTAAGCTTCTCGTAGTCGCTACCATATATGTCGTGAAGTGCTATGTGGCATTCGTCTGGTATCAATGACGCCATAGTGAGTGTCAATTCCACCAAATGCAAATCCTGATTTTCAATAAGACAAGGCTGACGCCAATTTTCTTTTTTCCAAGCATTTAGTATTGTTGGAAATCCAGAACCTATGTTGTCACCAAAACCTATCATCCTGAACATTGCCTGCATATTAGGGTTGCGGGCTTTGGAGTGTCCTCCGGTATAAATATCCATTACAGGAATTTTCAGGGAGCCAGGATTTGAGAAGACAAAACAATCATCGTGCTTCTCAACTTTCAACACTCCGGTTATCATATAGTCAGAATGTATCACAAGATTGGTCAATGCTTCTCGCACTGCTTTATGAATGGCAGTGTCATCTATTCGCTCCATACCTTCCAATCTAAACGGGCGCTTCAAGTCTTTGATTAATTTGGACTGCACTGTCATAAAGAAGTTGTACAAATTGTTTTCCCATCGTCCATCGTATGTCAGGCGGTCACTCCAGCGACTATCAGGCTGCAGGTTCGTCATGTCTATATAGTCCATACGAATATTGTCAAACCGCTCTCTAATGGACAATCCTTTACCGAACATCAGCAAACCGGCAAGGGTCAATCCCTCTCGATGTGTATTCCTGTCAATTATATAGCCTCCCATATTCAGCAAGAAGTCCCTGTCTGAGTAGTCGTTCCAAACATGATCCATGTTAGCTGTGCGGAATCTATTGCGGTACGCTGCAAGAGTATTAGCATCGATGTCGTCCATCGTGTAATTCTCCATAAGAACAGAATCATTGCCGCTGTCGTTGGCATCCCGAATCATTGCCTTTACATCATCTTCGGTACAATGGTAGTCGCCCTCATAGTTCCGTTTAAAAGAGCCGTTCATCATATTACCGTTGATATAGATTGGCCTTTGTCGATAATCTACTTGCGGAATATTGATAACCAACAGAGAATGTCCTTCGTATTCAACTATATCAACATCTTCTTCGATAAGGATATTTCGGTTTACTTTGTTGCTGTTCAAGGTATCGAAGAACTCCTTTTTTAATTTCGTTGGATTATTAACACCGGTTATTTCAAATCTTTTTGCTTGGTCTGGTTCTTCCATATGCTCGGTTATGCCAAGCACTATGATTCCTCCTACAGTGTTTGCGAAGGATGAATAAGTCTCCCATACTGATTTAGGAATTTGATTCTCGCATTTCTTACATTCGAATGAAATGCGTTCTCCGACCTGAAGTAAGGTATTTATATCTGTTATATCCATTTTAGTCTTTATTTTTGGGTAGCGTTCATCGAGTGCCGACTTTTAACATTGTCGCTATTTCAGAAAAATTTCGCACTTTTGACATGCAGATTAATTTTGCGATTCCCACAATTTTTCACTTTCGACGGTGTTTGGGGAGATTCTTTTCCTTTTTTTTAAGTTACGAGATTTCCATCACTTTATCAATCAACCTGTTGCGTAATTATTGAGCGTCTCCCGACAGGCCCTCTTTAGGAATTTTGGGTACGAGAAATTGAAAAACTCAGAAAACACAGATGAAATGAATAACGCATCACTAATATTTATCAATATTAGCTATAGGCTGATTACCGTATCCTAACAAATCTATATGCACTGAAGTTGATTTATAATCTCCATTTTCTATGCTTTTAACAAAGTCATCTCGTGTAATTCCAAAGGCACTTGAAATATAATGAAAGTGAGGTTGACCATTTTTATGATTTTCTTTACCGCCAATGCTATTATATGTTATAAAGAAACAATGCCATTCATTACCTCTATCTAAAAAATGGGCAATAATAACCTTGCGTTCATTAATCATCTTCTTGATCTGTCCTTCTGTTAAGTCTGTATCTCCTATAATTTTAATTGCATCTTCTTTTGAGATATTTGCAATTATAGGTTTTCTTTTATCCGTTAAATCCTTAGGCAACTTTTCAAATCGGTATCTACTATAAAGATAACCATGTTCATTGAATGATTTGAAAATTAATGCAATTAATTGATCTGGATTAATTGACAATCCTTTCAATAAAGAAATTTGATCTTTCTTTCTAGGTGTTTCAAGTAGTGTCAAAAAGTTTTCTGGAATTTCTGTTTGTTCTTTGGTTTCCCAGAATCTTTCTTTTGCAATTTGTTCTTTCGCGAATCTCACATAAAAGCCGAATGCTATTTTTTGCGAAAGAAAAGGATCTTTCATTTGTAATAAATCATGATAGGTAATAGCTCTTTTCTTCAGTTCATAGTTTTTATAGTATTCAACAGGGTTTACTCTTTCTACCTTATCATCCCAAAATATTCTATAAAATCCATTGCCGTTTTCATCTGAAATTTTTGTGGTTTTAGAAATCATTTCCAATTCATTGTGCAATTGACTTTCCTCTATATCTTTGATTAAACAGCATTTTTTATACTTTAATCCACTACCACAAGGACATTTATCATTTCTGCCTATTTTCATTATATCTTCTATATTTAGGAATTGTCATTTAATGATTCAACTCTGAGCGAAGCAGTGACCAATTACTTCAATTACTGCGTCCGGCTCATCAAAATTTCAATTTCATATCTTTTTCCGGTCGTTTCGGACGATTTTTTTTGTCTGTTTTTCATGACAAGGGAACAGTTGCCCCACAAGAGCTTCACATTGGTTGCATGTTTCCGTGTCAGGAAGTCCAACAGTTTCGGCCTCATGCTTTTCCTTACCAGACCGAAGTTCTCTGCCATCTCGCGGAGAGGTAGCAACTTCTTTATCCTGCCCAATTCGCTCTTCTCGAAAGTTGAATAGTAGAGCTCGTAAAAATTGAACTACGGAAACGCAATGTTTGGCGCTATCTCAGAAAAATTTAGTTCTTTCGACAAGCAGATTAATTATGCGTTTCCCCCAATTTTTCACTTTAGTCGGTGGTTGGGGGAATTCTTTTCCCATTTTCAAAGTTACGAAATTTCTATCTCTTTATCAATCAATTCGTTAGGGAAGTCAAAAACTTTTTAGGCATTTCACGACAGTCCCTAATTATACCAATTGAATTTGTCTAGCTTTTGTCCATGAACCTAACTCATTGTCTATTTCCTGACAATTCTCTACAAATCCGACATCTATATCAGATATACTCGAAAGCTGCGATTTAATTTCATTTCCATAGGTATGAGAGAAACTAGAAGAAGTTTCTGCCAAAAGTGACAAATTACTAGCAATACTTTCAATACCCTCATTTTTTATATCACTTACTACTAAATAAACTATAGGAACGACTATCTTCTCTCCCAGTTTTCCCAAGACATTTTTGCATATTATCAAAGAGTCTGATAATTTTACAGATAACCCGTATTCACCGACTTTATCTTTCACTTCCTGCTCAGTCTTAGGTTTGCTGTATTTATTATATAATTCCCAACCCTTTATCTCTATAACAAACAGAATTCCATTGTTATTATACGTAAGTCCATCTGCTGATTTACAATGAGTAATTCCTTTGTTACGGCAATATGCATCTTTGACCTCGTCAAAATTCAACATACAATGATTTTGCTTATGTCCACATTTGTCAGGACTATCGCACTTATGTAAATCACAAAGTACCTTGTCCCCAAGAGCCGCATATTGCTTTATATACTCGTAGATTTTGTATGCATCAATCATGTTTTCTTACTTTATCAACGTTCATAACCTCTGTAAGTGGATGAGACAATTTTGCAAATACCTTGTTTAGGTCATGAGTTACTTCCTGTAATGAAGAAAGTCCATTTTCCACTTCTTCAGCAAAGTAATAATCCACACTATTTTCTACTCCATATTTTGATGCAAAATATCTAATTGCTTGAATAAAATAAGGACTGTGAGTACTTATCACAATGGGAATGCCTTGCTCTACTAGCTGTAAAATCACATCCGCAAAATCCACTTGCCATTCTGGATGAAGATGATTCTCTGGTTCATCCCAAAGTAAAATACGATTCGGACCTATGACATTACTTTGCAACAACAATTGTAAGACTCCAAATGTCTTTGTCCCTGAAGCCGTATTAATTGGTGAATATTCATTTCCTTTACTGCTATAGTATAATTTATTGGTGTCTTTTTCAAAATGAAATACACCATCAATACGTTTCTCTATTCCTTGCAAAATGGTCGAATAATTCTCAAACAAAGATGAAGAAGATTTTGCAAAAACCATTTTTTCTACAAAATCCTTAATATGAGTAGGTAACATACCTCGGATATACGGACGCGATTCTGCTTCGATATATTGTATGGAACTGTTTAGGCTTTCTAGCATGTGCAAATATAGTGGAGATTCAACATATGTGGCATCTTCAAGAAACTCTTCACCTTGGGTCTCCACTATTCGTACCTTATCGCCAGATATTGAAAATCTAATATATACTTCACAGTCATCTTCAGATACCTCTAAAGCTACCTCCGCATTATTTTGGCCTACAGAACATACCTTATTCATAAATTCGGACTCTATTATGTCTTGAATAGATGCAGCCTGTACCGCAGCACGATTGTTTGAATTATTAATACACAATTCTATATTTTTAATATCAGTCTCTATATTAGCTTTAGTTCGAGGAGACAAATTGGGGATATCTGTTAGTAGTATCTCTATCTTTTCCTTTAATTGTTCTATACTCAAGGTCCCCTCTAATAACTGCGATCTCAACTGATAACTTTTAGGCATATTTTCCCAATGAGATGACATGCGCAGCGAACTACTATTAAGACGTGTATATAATTTTACTATATGTTTCTGCAAAAGATTATACTGCTTCTGCACGTTATTACTTTGAGTTGATTTTAGTACCTGAATTACTGAAAAGAGCATCTTGCCCACAGTACTTTTACCTGACCCATTCTCACCGGCAATTACTGTCAGTCCATTCAATTTCACTTTTGCCGATTTTATTTTTGCAATATTTTCTATTTGAAATCTCATAAGTAATCCTTCTTTACCTGTCTATATTCTCTTGTGAAAACACAAACAACGAGAGTTATACGAATTGTAAACGCTTATAATATTGGCGATTATCGGGAAATGCCATGTTTTTATAATACTATAAAACAAAGAATTACGAACAATAATCACTGTAATCACCGAAAGCAAATTTACTGAAATATTTTGTATGGTAGATGATTCCTGCAAGTTTTTTGATATCATGATGACAAAATATCCTCTTAAACCCATTTAAAGCGTACGGTCCTCAGTGTTTCGCCTTGCTAAAGGTAAAATTGTGCTTATCATAGGGATTGTCGTTTAATGTTTTCAATATGAGCGAAGCAGCAGACAAACCCTTCAATTTCTGCGTCCGACTCATCAAAATTTCAATTTCATATCTGTTTCCGGTCGTTTCGGACGGAGTTTTTGTCTGTTTTTCATGGCGAGGCTACAGTTCCCCCACATGCGCTCCGCATTGACTGCAAGTTTCAGTGTCAGGCAGCCGCCAAACGAGCCCTTTGTTCTATCCTGTCCGTCAGCTGAACCACGTTTGCCGTGTGGATGCCGAAGAAGATGTAAAGGATTTCCGTCCGCTTCGTCCTGGCCTTGACCCTCCGGAGAACGTAGTGCTCTTTCTGGGTCCCGAACGAGCCTTCCATCGCAGTCGCCCTCACTCACGCAAGTTCTTTTCGGACAAGATGCTTCTTCTCAACGGACAAACGCTCCCTCTCCACAAACAATGTCTGTATTCCATTCTCTCGCAGTAGTCCCAATGTTCGATCTCAACGTAGCACTACCCCATCCGATCATTTTCGCATCGACTCCAAACAATCTCTTGCAACTTCCCAGAACTAACAGAGTCTTTTTACCCTTCAAGCGTAAAGAAAGACTCTCGACACAGTTTCAGCCTTATCTACACTATCAGTCGCTTTTTCACTTTTGCAGGAACACCTGCTGCCATGCAATTATCCGGAATATCAGAGCAAACAACAGAGCCTGCTGCAATCACACTGTTATTACCGATTCGACATCCAGGAAGAACTATTACTCCAGCACCTACCCAGACATTATCGCCGATTCGTATCTCCTTATGAATTGGAGGATATATTTTACACAACTCATTATATGGAGCATTCGGATTCGCATTCGTTGTGAGTAATGTGCGATATGCAAGCGTACTGTTCTTTCCGATTGTAATATCAGACGATGCAACAAGCATACATTCTGCGTTAATGTTCACATTATCAGCACAATATATTCTTCCCCCCCCTATTTTTTTTACACCATGAATTGATATCATCACATTGTCTGAGAGTACCCAGCCACGCTTCTTCAGCATCATTATTTGAATCCACCGTACAAAACTATATATAAGTCTGCCCATAATCCTATGGATTTAATTTCCCATTCTTCAACAATTTCCCGAAGTAGTAACTGAACTCGCCAAGGATGGCCCTTTTATCATCCTTGCAGAAATCATCATAAGCATCAAACCCGCTAAAAGAGAAAACTCGTCTTAACTCAGATATATTCCATTTAAACTTAAGAATACGGCCTACAAGCGTAATAATGTCGCCCAATATCCACTTCGTTCTTGTGCCTATACGCACATTGATAGGCTCAGTATATTTGCCTTCCGTTGCCAATTTATAGACTATCCATGGGATATCAAATCCGGCTGCAACTGGTGTAGCCAAACCGCCCGTAAAGCGTGCATTGGTCTCAATATATGCAATCTTATTGTTTTCCGCATCATAACGAAAATCCAAACCGCACACACCATGAAAATCTACAGCATCCATCAATTTCAGAGCAGCCGCTTCCAACTGAGGCATATACACTATCTCACGTTGAGTCGTGGTTCCACCTCCATCTGTTTTAGTTACCAATGCATGATATACTGAAGTCTTGCAGAAGCCATCCCATCGGACACAATCCACACTATAATCTGTACCGCCAATCCATTCTTCCAAAAGGGTTTCCTCATCCTTATGTTTATCCATAAGTTTCACCAACTCTTCTCTATCCTTTGGGAAAAACACACCTTTAGCAGAATTGCCAATGACAGTTTTGAACACAACCGGATAACTCTTAACCTCATCTATTGACTTATATACCTCGGGCACAGGAACGCCTGCTTTACGAGCCAATTCTGTGCTCTCCGCCTTATTTGCAAGCAATAACAGTTTCTCTTCGCCTTCGTAAGGAATAATCAAAGCTGCAGGGAACTCATCACGATGACGCATAATCACTACACTCTCATCATGAGTTGGCATCAGAACACGCGGCCTAAGTTCAGCCACCTTATCCTTCAAAACCTGTATAAAAGCATTTTCCTCTGTAAAAGGATCTGGATAAGTAAAACTACCCGTACAGAATTTAGACATGGAGCATATGTTTCTTTTGCTCGTATCCGCCGCCCATACTTTCAGCCCCTTCTGATGAAGTGACTTAAGTATTGTATAACCTACACGATTCCAACAGTAGGTGAGAATAACATCACATTGTGCGTTCATAATGATTTGCCGTTGAATTAATATTTATATAGAAACGTCCAAGCATGAGAAAATGTTAGAAACTCCTTAATCTATTTTTAGCCAACCAAAGGAATGATTCAATAAGATTCTCATTATAGATTAATTTATATTTCCAGCGATTGTGCCACCATCGGCTGCTTTTCTCTAACATATAAGTATACTTTTGCCATATAGTTTTGATGTTATTAGTTGACATAGGCAACTGTTTCTTTTTTATAAAGATGTCTTCGAGGATCCGATCAGCAAGTGCTAATTCAATTTTGTAAGAATAACTTTTGTCATCGGAGGTGAAACAATCCGGAGAAAAACCCAAATGACTTACACATATTGTAGCAATGCCATTAAAAAAATCCATCATCCGCTCTTGCTTGTATTCGCCAAAAACAACATTCCAATCAATCTCAGAATGAAACCTTCTAAAAAATGTACCGACATCAAGTATATGTCTCAAGGTTATCTCATTTGACGCAAAATGTTCTCCAGTATGACGTAGCAGGAAAAGAGCATTAAACGTCGGCGATGGCAGCAGAACATTTGCAATTGGGCTTTTAATGCAAGGATATTGTGTCAATGTCTGCATAAGGACTTGTTCAAAACGAATATTGCTTTTGTGAGACATATCATCGATAAACTTTGCATGATTCTCGACCTCTACGCCATTGAAATCAAATGTCGAATGCTTATGATATTCGCGATGAACCTTGATTCCAAGTTCCTGTTCAACAATACGGTCAGCATTCGCCTGTTTTCCGAACAGATAAATATCAATGTCTCCAGTAGGACGATGACGTGGTACTGGATAATTGAGGCTACAACCATAGCCTTTAAGCAGTAGAATTTTGATGTCGTGCTTTGAAAGTATGTCTGCCAATAAGGTGATTTGAGCTTTATGATGTTCATAGGTTTGCTCCTGCATCATAGTTTGCCCAACCCATCGCATAAGCAATGGATTTTTGGGGCGTAGATTATCTTGTAAGTGTTCTATTGCATCAAGAAGAACGGTGTTTACACCTTGATGGGCTGATATTCCAAAAATTTTCTTCCAATCATCGGCATTATCTAGCAAAAGATCGCCATTGGGAACTTTCACAGATACCGCCGACTGAAGAAGATTCAGCAACACTTTTTCATTTGAAGTCATAATTACATAATGCTTTCATAGAAGTCAATCATACACTTTCTAACAAAACTCTGCTCGAAACGGGACTCTATCATTGGTCTTGCTTCTTTTGACATCTTTTCACGCATCTCACTGTCCTTAATCATCTGCGTCATAGCATTAGTAAGTTCATCAGTGTTTTTTGATTGAATAATCAAGCCATTCTTTCCAGTCTCAATAATTTCCCGAGAACCGTTAATGTCGGTCACGATAGAGGGTAAACCCATCGCGCCTGCTTCGAGAACAGTATTAGGAAACCCCTCCCGATAGCTTGGGAAAACGAAACAATCACTTGCAGCATAATATGCAAGTAAATCCTTTCCATATTGCGGGCCAGCATAAATAATGTCATCGCACGTAAAGATTTGATTTCTGGTAAAATCGTTTATTGGATCCAAGTCATCCTCAAAACTACCGACAAGAATGAGCCGTGCTTTGGTATTTTTGCGAACTTGCATAAAAGCCTCGACAAGTTCATTGATTCCCTTGTCTTTCACTATACGTCCGACAAAAAGAAATGTAAATAAGGAACTGTCCTTTATTTGGGTTAATTTTTCTTTGTCAGCATTTTCTCTACACCAAAATTTCATGTCAACGCCACGCACATTGCCATATCCTAAAACCCTCATATTTTTTTGGGTAATGTGAGTTTGCAAGTCATTCATAACGCCTTTACCTTCAGGTATGATATGAGTGGCACAGGCACATGTAAGCCAATCAGTAAACATTAGAATTCTTCGTTTTACCCCTGTTGCTGTCGGCCAGACTAGTCCTGTGAAAGTGTGCACTCGCTTGGGCACACCCGTGATCCATCCAGCCATCATGCAAATAAGTCCTGCTTTCGGTGTCATGGAATGTACCACCTGCGGCCTTTCCTCTCGAAATACACATATCATCTGAAAAAGCGATTTCAAGTCTCTTGCGAGCGAGATATGTCTCTCCATCGGCACAGCCACACAATGGAACCCATCATTATCCCGCAGTTCATCGAGCTCTGGTCCAGGAGAAGTAACTGCTACCATCTCATACCCCAATTCTCGCATCTTAATCATCACTTCTCGGCAAAAGCCTAACGACTGCGAGACTGTCACCGCACGAATTATTTTTTTCTTATTACGTATCATAGAACACACCTATTATTTTAGAAGACGTACTTTTTGCTAGTTCTAATCGCAAATCATTCTAGTAAACTTTCTAGCACCTCGCTCATTCAAATGTTGAGCATCTTTAAACAATGTTGAGTCCATCATAAAAACCATATCAGAATGATAGTTCATACAACAAACACCATTAGTTTCAGATACATGTGAAATAGATTCTTCTGCAAGACGCAGTTAAAGCACTCTTCCTCATATATACTGACGAAATATAGAGACGGACATCACACCCTTTTCTACGACATCGTTTTAACGTTTCATCCAGAATCGCCAATCCCACCAGCCATAAAACACAAGGCTTGCCACCACGATGAACCCATTCTGCAATTTCTTACGACTACGACATAGCGTCCAATAGAGAACAACTACTATAGTCAAGAACAGAAGATATTCCAATGATTGAAAAGTCATCTTACAGTTATTTGTTTAATATTAGTTCTACGAAATCTTATTTTCTAATATGATTGGTGTAGAATCTCAAAAACCATTCAGTTGTTTTTATACCGAACAATTTATTCACGAAAGACGCTTTACGCACTTTGGGATTTGCTGTGTAGTTTAACAGCCACTTATATTGCATCAATTCACTTTTCATTTCCTGAGGCATATCTGATGTCAATAGAATACAGAACTCATACGCAAGGAATGAGTAAAGCGCATCCTTTGCTTCTTTCGACATTCTGCGATTGCCAATCTTTTTAATCTCATTCCTTACTATCGCAAACAAGTCGCGTGTGCTTTTAGGATTTCGCGAAGCCGTAATACTTCCTGCCACATTTTGGCGGTAGGCATAAATGTATTGATTAACGAACATGCAACTCTTTGCCCCATCCAACAGATCAATAAACCAAGGGATATCCTCAGCTATTGTTCCCTTAATAAAACGGAGTCCAATATCCAAAAGTGATTTACGCTTGATTATCTTCAAGCATGCGCTCATAGGGAAAGTACCTGATGCTACTAAGGAACACAAAACAGCATCCTTGTCAGTAGGTTTTGACAAACTCTCATCATATGCCACCCATTTATTAAAGGTCTTGGAGTCAGAATAATAATAAGAACAGTTAAACCCAATAAAGTCGCATTCAGGATGTGCATCCACAACATTCATCAAACGTTGCAGACAATCTCTATTCACCCAGAAGTCATCACTATCCACAAAAATCACGTAATCACCTTGGGCATGTTCCAATCCATAATTACGGGCATCCGACGAACCACCATTTGATTTGTGCAATGCCTTTATACGGCTATCCTTTTTCGCCCACTCGTCACATAATGCAGGACAATTATCCGGTGAACCATCATCCACTAACAATATTTCAAAATCTCTATATGTCTGTACCAAAATACTCTCCACGCATTCGGAAAGATATTTCTCGACATTATATATAGGTAGAATAAAAGATACTTTCATATTCTCAATGTAAATATTTAAAAAACTCTAAATAACGTATCTTTTCCAATCTCAAAACCACCTCAGCAAAGATTATACTTATTACAACGACTAAGATATAATATAGCCAGTTTGTCAATAATGAGTCTCCTACAAAGGAACAAAACAACGACATCTTACCAGCAATACTGAAATGAAAAAGAAAGATAAGTATACTATAATTTCTAATACGTTTGTAAACAGGTTTATCAGGCAACTCTATGAAGAATGCAATCAAACAAACACTAACAACCCATACATATTTCACAAATATGGAATGCCAAAACAAACTTAGTACATAACATACAATAGCTAGACCTATTACCCACGGATATATGGTCTTCTTATGCAAAAGAACATTATCAAGATTGATTCCTATAATCAAACCTATTGCCACCCATATCATCTGAGAAGGGAAAGACAAACCAACCTCCGGCCTGACATTAGTGGCATACCATTCATATAATCCCCGCATATTTTCTGGAAGAAAATCTATGCATGATACATATAGAGATATTAATAAAGCAATACAGACTATTGCAAATTTTCCTATGGTACGATAACCTACATACACTAATACTACTGATACAAGTAATGCAGAAAGAAACCATGAACCTGGAAATGTGGAGCCCAAAATCAAATCTTTTACGAACTCAAAACATCCTTTAGGGAATCCATCTGATATATATGTTCTTTTAAATAAAACAAACCAAATATCAATAATCAGCCAACAAAAAAACAGTATAGCTAAACGTTTACTGTATCTGACAAGCGGAGCGTACCCCCCCCTCCCGTTTACACTTGTTAACTTCTTGAATATCAATACACTTGAAAGAACAAAAAAGATAGGAACAGCTATACTCAATATTGGATTGAATATGGTAGTCAATATCTCTGAATGTACATTAGGTTTTACATGTATCATAACTACAAATAAAGCCATAATGAATTTCAATAGGTCTAAGCCATTGTAAGTTTCACTTTTCATCTAAATGAATTTACGTATTGTTTTAAAATCCTAAAATAGTCTCTGACATTAGCCTTAATACCATATTTTTCACTTAACTTATTAATTGGCATTGACAAGGAGTCTTTATAATAAGTATCACGTCCTTGAGGACGATCTGAGACATGCGATAGATTGTGATTTCCTGCTATCGCTTCCTCCAATGGGCGTTCTTCGTATTCTAAATCCTCACATTCATTAAGCAAGGCCAATGCTTTTTCATTGTTTACCAACAAGCAAGATATTCCTTTATGTGTAGGATGGTTAAAAGGCTTCATCCCACCAAGTCCCCAATAATCAGCAAGGCTTATATCACTCACCCGTGCTGGACGTGCATATACACATGAATAGCATGTTTCACTAAACATTAATCCCTTTGTAAAAGCTCTTAAATAATAAGCATTTTTAGGAGATACTATTTTGTATTGAAATCCCCGACCGGTCGTGGATTTCAATTGTCTTGACAATTGAAATCCCCAACCTTTAGTGAATCGGAATCTGAAATCACTGCATTTTCCTTTTAATCCAATCTTCTCAATGTAGGCATCAAAAGCTTTCTGCGATGGCACGCCATGACATATCACATCACATGTATAAAGATTTTCGTACGACTTGTGCAAGAAGGTCAACAATCCCGCAACTTGACAAGGAGTACCCGTAAAAAGCACCTTACGACCTGTTTTCAATTCATTTCTAACATGCTTATAAGTGTCACCCATATAAGACTGAAGATATTTTGAGCCTTGTAATCTGGCAATATCTTCTTCACGCTCTACTCCGATATGCTTTACTTGCAGATTATCGCACATTGATGCACCATATACTATACCTCCTTGACTGATAATTTTTTTAGCAATAACAGAAAAAGCACCTCCTGATGAGCTTTTTTCTCTATCAGAAAGATTCCTTGTCCAACAAGCATAAGTATGTATAGGCTTTTGGAATACAAATGTCGGAGTCAATCTATGACATGCGTTCATACATGCACCACATTCCATACATTTTTCTCTATCTATTTCTGGAATAACAAATCCATCCTTTGCTTCAACCATCGAAACACATCCTTTAGGACATATTGTCAGGCAAGCATAGCATTGTGTACAAACATCATGTTTGCATAATTCTATCTTATTCATCTTTCAACGCATTTTCTAAATAGAGTTTTGAGTCCAAACGTAATTGATTCAAAATAGCTTGCTCCTTTTCTACATTATAATTAGCATCAAGCACTGTCGGAAACCCATCCTTAACCGACAACACTTGCCTGTCAAGTCCAAGATTCTGCATAAGACTTACCTGCCTGCTGTCGCTTGCGTTCCTATCCTGCACAACAGTAAACACAGGCTTAGCATAGTTAACCGCAAAAGCCGTCCCATGAAATGATGTTGTCAAAACGATCTCCGCATCACGTATCAAAGCAAGAAAATCCTCAGGTGAAGCATCGATCTTATAAGTTGTATTTCCAACCGACAACTTATGTGGTGGTCTGGCCACTCGTACTATCTCATATCCAGTTTGCCTCTGTATATCCTTTGCCAACTCATCAACATAAGGAAAAGCATTGAATGTATAGTTAAGAAAATAGCATAGTATATACTTCTTCCTTACTAAACGTTTTGGTGTTGCAATCTTGTTCCATTCATCCTTATTAAGCAAAAGCGTAGGATCTAAAACCACAGTGGCATCTCTACCAATAAGCGAGCGTATCACGTCAGCACCAGTATTCTCTCTAACCGAAATATGCTTATATCTACTTAATAATTCTATGTATGCCTTTTTCAATTCTTCTGGTATAGCATTAGAACCGATACTTGCAGCATAAGAAATTTTCAGAGCATTGTCCGGTGCGAAATACAGCATAAAGGCAGGATCTCCATTACAATGTCGTGGACTCCACAACTGATCACTACCCGTAAGATACACATCGTAGGAAGGAGGATTTGCTGTAAAATCCTCCACCTGATGATATTTTTTATCAGAAAGATTCTGATATTTTTTCACGAACGAACTTATTCCTTTATGTTGCTTAATAAGTGACTTTGCAAATAAAGCTTTTATCAATTTCGGTTCATTCGGTTGAGCATCAGAAACATTTGCATATTTATTATTCCGATGAAAGTTGTTTGGGAAATCATAGTCAATGATTTCCACCTTATAGCCCAAATCTTCACACACCTTCTGCAACGCATAGGCCTGCAAAACCGAACCGTAGTTATTTATCTTATGGATGGTTATTATTCCTATTGATTTCATATCACATTTTATATTTAGTCAAACTATTTAAAACAAAAAAACTAATCAAAGGAGGTAAATGAGTTTTGTTTCGATATAATTGCACTATTAGTCACTTTAACATTCCTTCATTCATTTCCTATTTTAATATTTCTATGCTTGACTTTAATAATACTACACCCTCTGCACATCGTATTAGCAAATTCTTATTTGCTTTGCCATCATTCAAAACTATACCTTCAATATACTATACGCATAGACACAACATCACATCTCGAAAAACTGATATTATTTCGTAACACCGCAAAAGATGCTCGCTATTTCCATATTCGTTCACATCGTACATCTAAACCGCGTTGAAATGAGACCTGAGATTAACAACATTCACATTCAAGACTTATTATTATCTGTTCATGGCTCAATGTCGAGTCTCACTCCTGGATGCGTATACTTCGGTGAGCCAGTATAAGCGAATTTACTATTACAATTTTTAACATTGTTCGCAGCGTCAATACGAATGCACTTCAACAATTGTTTAGGCACATCGCATTGTCAATATTGCTGTCGTTATCTGTAGGCATAAGACACAACTAATCACCTTCATATATTGCTTCCAGTTTCTTTACGCCTTGGCGAATATCGAAATTGTGTTTTTGAAAAGCCTCTACAATTAGATTATTTGATATTTGACTCTTTTGTATTCTAACAGCTAATTCTGCCCATTTTTTAGGATCATCGTTCAAAGATAGAAAATGAACCAAACCTAAGCCTAAATCAATTTCATCTGTTATTACATCCGAAGCTATAACTGGAATTGAAGCAGCTTGCAATTCCAAGGGGCCAAAAGGTAAGCCCTCGAATGCAGAACAATATAACCACAAGTCCGTCATATGATATAATTGTTCAACATCCATAACGGGTCCTGTATATCTGCAAAAATCCGTTAAGCCATACTCTTCAATTTTTGCTTTTACCATATCTACAGTCGGTGATATTTGTGGAGTAACACCGCCATATAGAAAAATAGCACTGGTATCAATCTTATGTATTTCACGAAAAACTTCAACGGCAAAAATATGGTTTTTTTGAGGGTCCATTCTGGTTACATTTGCATAAACCCTTACACCATTGGGAATATTTAAATCTCGCTTCATTTCTTCTATACGTTTTTCATCACGATACATAAAGCGCTCTAAAGAAATACCATTAGCGACCACCTCAAATTTCGCATTTTTTCCATACATGGCTTCACCGGCCAATTGACCACATGCCAATTTCTTTGTTGCAAGTCCGTCTATCATAAGCCTTCTTAGATATGAATAAATATTCTGTTCCCAGGACTCTCCGAAATGATTTGTAGAATGGGAATGCGCCAACCGTATTGGCACACCTGCCAACTTTGCTGCGAGTAGAACCCAAGCACTAATCAAATTGTTATTTGCATGTACGACATCGTAAGGTCCATTATCTCGCATATGTTTTTTTAGCTGGCATATAAATCGAGGAATGTTACGTACATTATTCTCCGGTTCAAAGAATATTCTTGCGCCCATCTGTTCCACTTGGTTTGTAAAGGGAGAGGACTCTGCTCCAAACGCATAAATATCGACCTTGAACTTTTCTTTATCTAAATACTTTAAATAGTTCATAATGAAAGCACGTATACCTCCATAGCCAAATCCGTATATAACTTCTAATACTTTAGTCATATATTTATTTGAATAATAAAATTTCTAAATTAGCATTTCTATAAATTTTTCTATAGAAAGAAGTGTATTCTTCGAATGCTTTATGAGATTTTTCATCTATCCACATAAACCTATTGAGATTGAATAAATAAGGAATTAGATTCTTCTTACCGAAAACTCTAAGTAGTAATCTAAACTGTTGATTATTGTCCAATTTAAATAGTCTTCCAAAGTCTCGTACTAATCTTTCTACTACTCTCAACTTCAAAGTTTTTGCCCCTGACATAAAGTTTGAGCCTAAATTATTAGCAGGACTCGGCTGATTTTTTTTCCGCTCAGTGTGGCATTGTTCAGCATGACTTATTAGCTCGTCCTTATTACCTTTCTCTTTTTTTAATGTTACAGATAAAATAACTCCTTCTATCTCTTTTCGCTTTAAAATAGAACTTCTTCTTCGAAAACCTAAATTTGCGTTACTCAAAGTTTTTATCGTTCCATCTGACAACAGCAGTTCTACAGACTCTACAATATCCTTTGTCTCACATCCAAAGCAACCTGCATTTCCAACAACTGCAGCTGCCACAGTTCCTGGAAGGTCAACCAAGCCACTATATCCTTTTATACCATTGTAAGTAAGTTCTTTAGCTATTTTCTTAATATGCGCTCCCGGCTGACATACAATCTTATCATCAAACACTTGATATTGCGTAAGGTTTTTTGTACTAATGACTGAATCCGCACAAAATGAAGGTAAAAAATAGCAATTTGATGTGTGACCAAAGATAAATAGTGGTTTCCCTGACTGTTGTATATTAGAAACACATTCTTTTAATTCTTCTACAGTTTCAGGAACATACAAATTATTAATTTTTCCCCCCCCCATTATGATATATTCGTGCATTTAGCCAGCAAAATTGGCCAACAGGCACATCGTGTAGTATTTTCATCGCACTATACAGCTCTATTAATAAAATCAATTGATTTGTTTCGTATTCTATCAAGATTATTATCCACAGCAGTCCAATCAATAGGTTTTTCACCCACATCAGACTTGTCAGTAAGGCGCTCTAGCATACCTAATTCTGTAAGTAAAGTTACCATTCTGCATCCACGAGTTTTATGTGGAATTGTAATATACGCTACATGAAACAGATTCGAAAATACCGTACCATGGAATGAATCTGTAACGACAAAATCAGCGTAAAAAAGTAGTGAAAGGAATTCTTCCGGCCCCGCATCATTTATAATTAGATGATTAGGTTTATGTAATGGCTTTCTATTACCATTCACTTGTACAATCTGTAAGCCCTTATTCTTTGCAACGTCTTTAGCAACCTGAAGAGTTTTCGCATTATTAGTAAGGGTGTATACAAAAAGATAGTTTTTATATCTTACATCTTTAACCAATGGCTTAAAAACTTCAGAGCCTGCAAGTATAGTAGGATCCGCTACAACAGTAGCCTCTATATTAAATTCTTTAGCCAACAAATCCCGCGCATCATTTTCTCTAACTGAAATAACATTTATATGCTCAAGTAACGTTTTCATCTGAGATAATTCCTTCTTAGAGAAAAGACTTTTTCCAAAACTTGCAGCATACGAAATGACTTTCGGACTGCTATTTATTTTTAACGCTCCAAAAAAAACAGGATCAAAACCACGTGTTATATTAGGATTCCAAATTTGATCACTACCACAAACCAAATAATCACTTTTTAGACGGCCAAAATCATCAGATGTTTTACCTGTAATACCCGATAAATGAAGCCGTTTTTCAAATTTAGCAAAAGCTCTTTTTTTTGCCATAAAAGGAAATAAAGCCCAAATTGAATATGCAACAGAACCTATTGAATAACAATTTATATTTTTGTATTCCTCCAGAAGTGCTTCAGGACGGTAGTCTAAAACTCTTACTTCTTTGAAAATAGTCTTTAAGTACTCTTGAAGTCCATATGTCTGCAGAACGGCACCATAATTGGGGACACAGTGAAAAGTGACGATATGTGCAATCTTATCTATCATATACTATCATTTTATTTTTAAGTTTAAAAAGCGCTTTAAACAAAACAGGATGAATCGAAGCCAACATTAAGTATAATTTATGCTTAAAATCCACATCATTATTTAAAATATTATTAAGCAATGTTTTGCGTGCAAAATTTACAAGTTCTCTTATTGATGTAACATCTGCTCCTTGCGTAGAATAAATGACGAGCATATGATAAGTAAGAAATACGGGAATGTATCTAGCATCTTCACTAAGGTCAAGACTATTTTTTACTATATATTCATCTACGTATCGAGGGATATCTAAACTTGTTAATTTTCTGCTGTTAACTGGTGATACGCTTGCACTTCCTTCAACTGTTCGGTAGTGGTAGTATGCTTTATCCAAAATGCAAATAGTACGAATTTTAGTAAGGCAACGAAAATTATATTCCCAATCTTCCAAAGTGTGAATATTTTCATTAAACAAAACATCTTTCACAAAATCTTTCTTCCACAATGTGAGCCAAGGAGCAGCAATAAAGCCATAGTGAAGGTGTTCTTTAATAACGTCTTTAGCATTCAAAGACTTTCCAGCACATAAAGAAGTTGCTGTCTGGATCGCATTATTTTTGAAATACTTCTTGCACGAACAGGCATCACTCTTGGTCGCATTTATCATGCGTAACATATCCTCCAAGCATGTAGAATCCAACCAATCGTCACCATCTACAAACATTATAAAGTCTCCAGTAGCATGCTGAATACCTAAATTACGCGCAGAACTCACGCCTCCATTCTTTTTATGGAAAACAATGACATTTGTGTTTTTTTTTGCTAATTCATCGCAAATTCTTGGAGTATCATCCTTTGATCCATCGTCTATAAGAAGTATTTCTGTATCACTATGAGTTTGCAACATTAAAGACTGAACACATTGTTCCAAATACGCACAAACATTAAATGCTGGTATTATTATTGAGATTTTCATACTAATTGATTATTTCTTATAGCCCTATCACACTCTCCCATCAAAAATCCCCAATACATACAGAAAAACAGGTAATGGGTAGGATAAATTATCAAATGAGCAAATGCACTTAAGACCAGCGTTATAAATAAAGTAGATAGGAAGATTGGTGCATAGTTTGGATTATACCTTTTCAAAATTTTATAGTACTTGAAAAGGCGGAAATAAAATATTATATAAATAATCATTCCAACGATGCCATAATCAAACGGAGTCTCTAGAAAATCGGTATGAGCACTGAGTCCTAAAGTAGAATAATGTACAACTGTATTAAAGCCATGTCCAAATAATAAACTTAATAAATCCGAATCCATTAGAAGCCCCCAAGTATATGCATAAACCTCATCACGACCAGAACCGCCATCTTCCGACATTGTTGCCAAACGGTCAAGCAAATGAATATCATTTGTAGAAATAAAACTGTTAAATAACTGTAAACCTATAATTACAACTAATACAAAAGTTAATAAATATTTCAAGCGACTACCATCCCCCTTGTTATCTATCTTAATAGTTAAATAAGCATACACAATTAATGCTCCTATAAAAGAAATAAAGCCTGCACGTTTAGATGATAATACAACAGTAAGAAATATAATACAGACCAAAAACCACATAAGCCATTTACGCTTTATCATGAATGCAAATGGCATAAGGAATAATGCATAATATGCAGTAGAAATTAAGGCAGTGTCATCAGTATTTTGCACAAAATACGCTCTAACGGACTGAAAAACCACAAAATATATGGGAATGGTAAGCGCTATAATTCTTGAATTGTACAATGTATTTCTATTCTTATATCCAATCAAATATGCGAGCACCATAACAGAAATCCACAAAATAGAATCACCTAAATTTCTTACAGACTCTGCTCTAGCGGGATAAGAAACAAAGTAATGGATATATGTTGAAATCAAAATGAACACCATCAATATAATCAGTGACCTAAACACGTTATTCCGCTTTATCAAGGTATAATTCTTGATTAGCATTAAGACTCCTATGAAACTGAGAATAAGACGGGCCCAATCTTTATAAGGTAAGCCATTGCTAAAAACACCAAGCATCAAGCCTATTGCTATATACATTAAAGGAATATATAGCAATAGGATGCTTTTGATTGTCGAAAAACTATTTTGCATAAAAAACCACGCGCTTAAGTCGATTCAAGACATCACGTCTCTCAACGTTATTTAGTCCTATTAACAATATCAATGATATGGTAACAACCTCAGTACACAAAGTTCCTACAAATAAACGTATGAAACTTTCGGTATACATCGTTGATATTATATAAGGAATAATCAAAGAAAGGACTGTTACTATTAAAGCTCTTCCAAAAGTGTTGAACGTAAAATAATGAATTGATAAACTAGTCATTCTATTGAGCATAAATACTCGGACGATTAAACTGAGAAACGAAAACAGGATTGTAGTTGATTGTGCTAACGCAGGAGAATATCCGACATGCAAAATGAGCCAAGCAACAGGAAAATTTAGCAAACAAAGTGTTCCAACAATAATTTGATAATTACGGATTCTTCCTGTCGCAAGCATAAGATATATAAGTGGTTGAGAGAATGACTCAATAAGGGCAAAGACAACTATAATCTTTACAAATATTCCAGTTGATGTTGGAATCTCATGCAACCATAGATGGAGAAGATAATTTGTTTCTGTTAGAAGTGGTAATCCAATCAGTAAAAGAAGATAAAAAGCCAAACGACTACTATCGCATGCAAGTTTGTTAGCTTCTTGGTAATTTCCCGAAGCATAAGATTTTGTAATCTGTGGCTGAACGGCTGTATAGAAACTACTTGAAAACTTGTTCACGGCGTTGAATATCTGCATAGATATACCTCGAGCCGCATTAATAACAGGTCCATTATAAACATTAAACAACAGATTAATACCTTGAGATCTCAAAACCCCTGAAGTCACTCCTATGAAATTCCATCCGGCAAAGCCAAGCATGTTTTTAAGATGCTCTTTTTCAAAAATAAGTGAACCCCGAGTTTCATCAAAATGATGCTTACTATACGATGCATATATTATCCTCACAATAATAGCCACTAAACACATCAGGAAAGAATAAACAATAAGAGAATCAATAGGAGAAAACTGCAGAATCAATGCAACAACTAAAGTTGCAACACCTTCAAAAATACCTATATACGCAAAAGCAGACATCTTTTCGTGAGCGATAAGCACAGCATTATATGGAACACTTAAAAGATTGATGACAAATGTTGCAATAGAGAATTGAAACACGAAGTGAGAGGCAATTTCTCTACCCACTGGAATGGTCATCTTATTAGATAAGAACCAAAGACCTATGGTCTCTGAAATAAGAACTAGTATAATTGACAAAAATATCTGTATGATGACACCAGTCGAGAAAATCTGCTTCAATTTCTCCGGTTTGTTTTCACCTAATGTAAATGTAATGTATCTACTAATAGAAGTAGATAATGCTGAAGATATCATAGAAAACATAGATATAAATCCACCTACAGCATTATACACACCATAATCCTCTATACCTAATGTCTTCAATACAACCCTCGATGTATATAGATTTATGGCCATTAAAATGAGCATACGAACATAAAGGTATGCCGTATTCTTAGCAATGCGTTTATTATCTACTCTTGTTTGATTTGGCATTAATAATAATAGTTAGGGATTGTCGTTTAATGTTTTCAATCTGAGCGAAGCAGCAGGCAATCCCTTCAATTTCTGCATCCGACTCATCAAAACCGTTGGATGATAAAACTTACATTCTACAACAATGACGTCATCACCTCCGATACAATAGATTCTACCGCAGCTTTACATGACGTTGAGGCCACACTATATGCAAGCGACCTGAATGATTTCTTCAGCATGTTGCGTTTTGGTTTAGTCTCTGAAAGTTCAGATCTAATGTCGATTATGTCCTGGGCAATCTCATCATGTTCTTCATCATGTTCTCTTATAATCCTGTCAATGTTATCGGTCAGTGACAGTAGCTTAGCAATCACTTCTGGCGACAAGGAATTGTCTGCATTCGCGGCAATCGTAGAATGTTGGGTGTCTATAACACCTGAACCTGTCTGGATTATTCCGGCAGTGAAATTGTTTGTTATCACTTGGTGGATTTCTTCTTTTGTCGATGGTGACTTCATATCTATTTCACCATCAAATACAGTATTATTCAGGTTTATAAACAGGTCAATGATCCTGCTTTGGACATTGTCTATGATAATTTGAAATGCAGAAGGTGGTATTACTTTATGGGCGTTTTGTATTTGTGCTTCACCAAGTATCTTTTGCACTTGTATTCGCTCGTATGGAGAGAGCGATACGACTACTTCTTCCGGTTTTGGATGCTTGGAATAGTTTATGATCGCCGGTATGGTGTCATCAAACTTAATTGTCATTATCTTCTCATACTCTTCAGCGCCTAAATTTAATACAGGTACACTTTGTCCAGTTACTTGCAAGACACCAAATCCTTGTGGTGCGAGATAGGTTGCCTTGATGTCTGCTGCTTGCGTAACTCGATAATCAGGATGTTCTTTCCCCTTATATCCAATAATGAACTCATTGTTGTACCATTCTTTAAGTTTGTCATCGCCTAAAAGTCTGACGATTATCTGAATTTTTGTAGATACATCCTTCAATGACTTGTTGTTGCCCAAGTCCAATAATACTTCTTCTATGAGTTTTTTGGTATCCATTTGTGCTTAATTCGGAATTACCGTTTATGTTTTCAATCTGAGCGAATCCGCCACTATTCCAAATTTTCCTTCAAAAAGTCAACAGGTGGCTCAAGTTCAGGACGCGAGAAATCCCAGTAATCAGGATTGTCAAATAACTATTGGCCGGAACTCAGCTTTCTTCTTAGGGCAGTGTTCATCCTACCTTACCTCGATTTCCTGGTTCAACATATAATCGATACTCTCGGTGGTGTAGCAGTATGACTTCAATTCTGCATCGGCTGTATGCTGAAGTTTGAAGAATGCTACTTTGTCACCTTCATCATGAAGAGCAGCATCACGCAATCCCTTAATTGAATCCAAATCATGGGACGTCGCAAATAACTGGACGTTATTCTTTTTGGACGCCAACAAAATTGTTTGCCATAAAGCTTTCATTACGGAATAGTGGAAGCCATTGCTGATTTCGTCTATCAGGACGATTCCGTTACGGCATTCATAAATCGTCGTGAGGATAGAGAGAATCTTGCGGGCACCGTCTCCCATCACATTGATAGGTATGCGCTTGTTCAGGCCTACATCGACGAGCACTTCATTCTGTGACAGTACTATGTCTTTTATCATCGGCTCGATAATGCGCAACGCTTCAAGAATGAACTGTTCATCCTTGTTTTTAAGAATCTCTGTCAGACTTTCTATTGAAGTGTAAAAGTCATATTTTGGTGAAAGATATCGACAAGTTAGATTCTCTTTATAATCTGAATCATATTTGACGCTTTGCTCGTAATCGTTGTTTTCTACGCCTTTATGAGAAAGGGTGATGGACGACACGACTGGATGCCCATTTATCTTGCATTTCAACACAAGACCATAACGGTTCTTGGTATCAGTTGAAGATATGTTATTCTCGTTTCCAAGCAAGTCTATACGGCTGGCCGCCGATTCGAACAGAGAAATCATAAGTTCCCGCACTTCGTCGTTTAATGCCTTAATTTTAATAGGCCGCGAAGTGTCAAGTGTATAGAAATCCAATGCCAGGTCTGACGGCTCGAATCGCAGGTAGTTCCTCAGCAGATTGATGTTGATCGGCAGTTTCGGATTCGACAAGCCGGATATCAGAAAGATAGCGTCAAGCAGTGAAGACTTGCCGCAATTGTTCTTTCCGAAGAATATATTAACTTCTTTCAGTCCGTCTATTTTAGCGTGACTTATGCCACGAAAGTGTTCAATTTCAATGCTTTTAAACATGTCTTATCCTCCTATATCACTTGTGCTTCTCCACCAAAAATCCGTGTCAGTTCAGAAATATCCGTCTTGTACTGCTTGTCCAACAAATATTCTAAAGTCCTCTTTAGCGCTCTGAATTCAGAGTTGCCGTTAATAGCTGCAAATAAGTTCTTGAATCGCTCATCCGTGTTGGAGGTGACTGACTTGGATAGTTTGGTGAACTCCTTAAGAGTTGACGGAAGGTTGTATTTTTCCGTATCGACTCCTTGCTCTTTAGCGCTGTCCAATACAAATTTATCCACTGCAGGAGAAATCGTAATCAGATACTGATGACGGGATTTATGCTTCAATAATGTCAGGTGCTCAGTCTTGGCAATCTCGTCACAATCCTGTATGTAGCCGAGTTCCACCTTATCTTTATCGATAATTCCGATAGCGAACTTGTCTGCAAATGTGTTGTTCAACTGGCCCACTACCTTTGAGCAGCAATGTTGATGATTTACTACTCCATCCAGAAGATATTCTATCAGGTTTGTATCAACATAGCACTCAGGCATTACGTTCAAAATCTTCCGCTTCATACATACATCTCGAAATTGAAGAACATATCTACACCATTATCGTAAGCTTCGTGTATCTCCTCATCATTGAGCTGCTTTACGGAAAAATCTCTGCTGGCAGGCTTCTGTGGATGAGTGAACATTACTGACAATTCTTTCGGGGCTGCCTTGATCAGCTGATTCAGAACATACGGACTATGCGTCGTGATGAAAAGCATGTCTCCGTGCGTTTTAATCTGCCCCAGCATCCAATTCACGAATTGGCATTGAGTCGGAGGAAACAAATTATCCTCTGGCTCCTCAAGGAATATCTCGCTATGATCAACATTGATATACTCCTGACAAATCGACTTGAACTTCTTCGCCTGATCTGGCTTGGAAAACGAATAATCTACACCATCAATGGTGACGACTTCAATCGTCTCTTCATGGTTGAAATCCTTTTCGTAGAGATTGGCGTAAATGTTCGACAAAAGATTTTTGCGCTCTTCTTTCTGTTCATACGACATCTTTCCTGCTTCTGCATTGTATTGGCCTGCAGTAAGATAATCGAGATGCACATACATGGGGAGAAGCGATTGGATACCGCTGGAACTCTCCTTCAGTTTCAGCGGAGTTCCGTTCTCCAGTCTTATGTTGTCAGTATTTGTCTGGGATTCATAAGTATAAGATATGCCCAGATTCAAGAAATTCTCCTCGCTCTTTACAAACTTCCTGGCCCTGTCCCAATCTGACATGAAGTCAAGCATGTTGCCATCCAATGGAAGGAAACTCCACCCTGGAATTGAAGCCACCAAATTTCTGTCGGCAGGGACATAACTTACCTTTGGCCTCTTATAGTTCCAATGATCATTTTTCCATCTCATCGTAAACTCCTTTTCTGAATGGCAGTATGAGAAGAATACATGTCCGGTTTCATATTCGATGTATGTATCCGGATGGACGTATCCTGCCATTTGATAATAGCTGGTCATGGTGTCAATGAAGGCCGAGCCGCTGCCGAAACCGTTGACCTTTTGGGACAACTCGAGACGTTTCTCAACCCAGGTACAATAGCACGCCGTCTTAAGTACGCAGCTCTTGCCGGAACTCTGCATACCTATCAATACATTTACATGTCCAAGTTGAAGGTCCGCATTACGAATCGGACCGAAATTCTTTATGACCAAGTGTCTCATATCGTTTGGGCATTTTAATATCTCAATATAAACATATCATCAAAATGTTTCACTTCCCCGCGGCCGAGGGTGTATCTGACACCGAGGGTGAGGCCGATGGCGTCCTGGTAGAGCTTGCCCTTGTCGAGGTAGAGGCCGTACAGGACGGAGAGGCCGGGGATGCGGAAGACGGATTCGAACTGGCCTGTGAAGGCAGCGGAAATCTGCTTCAGACCGGTTTCATGGACTGTTCCCCAGGGTTTCTGTATCTGGGACTCGCCCGTGTAGGGAGCCGCGTAGATACCGTAATTCTCCGTGTAGGTCAGCATCAGTTTATAGGGGTGCTTGCGGAAAAGCTTTCCGCCGAGGCCCAGGTGATGCGACTTCACGCGATTGTTTTCAATGCCGCGATTTATCCGTGCTGACGTCCACGTATGCTCGTGAACACCACGCGGCAGGAACAGCGGGTCGCCGATTACCCTTCCGTGATAGGTCCAGCCGGATCGGTAATATGAGTTGGCGAAGTAGTCATCAATGCCTACCGTAGATACTCCCGGCGGCGTGATGGAATTGCCTTTGTCATCGAAGATCTCGCCGTATATCGGTCCCGACTGGTACAGAGTATATTGGTGCTCGTACAGTATGTCGCTTACCCATCTGTTCTTGTCAGTGAAACTGAATGACAGCGTATTGACTCCGTCGGGGAAATTGTAGAATCCCATTCCTGAGCCGTCGCTGTATGGTATGTCGTGCTGGGCCGTAATAGTCCATTTGTCGGCACGATATGTAACTCTGAATATCTCACTTCCACCATGGTCACCGATGACATTCAGCCTGTCGCTCATGGTTCCGCCTTCTCCTGCATGACGGCCGGTCACCACCTTGATATAGTTCTTTATCGTCACCGGATAGCTGACATCTGTCGGATGATGACCTGCCCACATCGCGTAATGGTCGATCACCGCGTCGAATGACAGCCTGTCTGTCGCGGCATATCGCAGCCCCACCCTCATTCTGTGTACCAATGCACCTTCGACATGGCGGTCGTCCATCGTCATATAATCGCCGTACGCACCATAAAGCCACAAGTGTTTTTTGGTCAATGGCAAGGCCACGGGGTCCAAGGAGATGAGATACCCGGGCATCGAACGCGCATTTCCTGTCTCCACAAGATGCCCGCCTGTCACTGACAATGAGCCCAATTCCCGCGATGCGCCGATAAAGTCGTTCTCTCTATGTTTTATGCCAATGTCCAGAGTCAAGAGTTTCCACTTGACAGAGCCATAGAGTTCATCGGCCATCAGATTGACCGTCCTGGATGACGGGTCGAGTGGATTATGATAGGCATTGGTCGCCAATGAAACGCCGCAGCTGTACTGGATAGTCCTGGACTTGTCACTCTGAGAATAAACCTGCAGCAGTGCCAGTCCCCCTCTGCGCTCAGGCATCAGTCCATACTGATTGGTCGTCATCCAGTATGGAAGATAACCGTCTGTCGATGCCATCGCCCCCATCAGCATTATCGACGCCACGAAGTCGTTCATCTACTCCTTCTCTCCATAATAGCGCTTGTACCACTGGGCGAAAGCACGGAGGCCATCACGCAACGGTGTGGATGGCCTGAAGCCGAAGTCGTTTTCGAGTGGCGTGGTATCAGCGTATGTTACCGGAACATCTCCCGGCTGCATTGGAACGAGTTTCTTGTGAGAATCGAAGTCGTAGTCCTGCGGGAGAACTCCTGCACGGAGCAGTTCCTGCTGAAGGATATCCACGAACTCGAGCAGGTTCTCAGGGTGACTGTTGCCGATGTTATAGACCTTGTACGGAGGCACAGGCAGACCATCTTCTCCACTCTGCCTCTCAGGAGCGTGCTGCATGACACGTACTACTCCCTCCACGATATCATCCACATAGGTAAAATCACGTTTGCAGTTACCGTAGTTGAATATCTGGATGGTCTCCCCTTTCACGAGTTTGTTCGTGAAACCGAAATATGCCATGTCAGGACGTCCTGCAGGGCCGTAAACAGTGAAGAAGCGCAGTCCGGTGGAAGGTATGTTGTAGAGCTTAGAATAGGCGTGCGCCATCAGTTCGTTGCTCTTTTTCGTCGCGGCATAGAGGCTTACAGGATTGTCCACCTTGTCGTCTGTCGAGTACGGCACTTTCTTGTTCGAGCCGTAAACACTTGATGATGAAGCATATACAAGGTGTTCCACCTCATTATGGCGGCAAGCCTCGAGAATATTGTAGAAACCTATCAGGTTGCTCTCGATATATGCGTCAGGATTCGTGATGGAATAACGCACTCCGGCCTGCGCAGCGAGATTCACCACCACAGAAAAATGGTATTTCGAGAAAAGGTCATTGACAATGTCCTTGTCGGCAATGCTCGCTTTCACGAAGGTCCAATCCTTGTCCAATGCCTCGATTTCCTCGAGTCTGGCGTATTTGATATTAACGTCGTAATAATCTGTTACCGAATCAATTCCGACGATTTTAATACCGTTGAATTCATGAAACAGCCTTTTCACTAAATTGCTGCCGATAAATCCAGCTGCACCAGTCACGAGGACTGTCTTTCTGTACAAAGAGATATTGTATTCCAGCATCTTAGTCTCTCTTGAAAATGTCGCGTGTATAGACCTTGTTCTGAACGTCATCGAGGCTGACGTCATAGCGGTTGGCAATGATGCATTGCGAACGGGACTTGAATGCCGCGAGGTCATTGACCACCTCACTTCCGAAGAAATGAGTGCCGTTCTCGAGAGTAGGCTCGTAGATGATGACCTCTGCTCCTTTGGCCTTGATGCGCTTCATAATGCCTTGGATGGCGCTCTGGCGGAAGTTGTCCGAGTTGGACTTCATGGTCAGACGATATACGCCGATGACGCATTTCTTCTCCTGTGTACTGTCCCACTGGCTGTTGCTGCTGTAGTAGCCTGCCTTAGTAAGTACCTGGTCTGCAATGAAATCCTTTCTCGTGCTGTTAGAATCGACGATGGCCTGGATAAGGTTCTCAGGAACATCATTGTAGTTGGCGAGAAGCTGCTTGGTGTCCTTTGGAAGGCAATATCCGCCGTAGCCGAATGAAGGGTTGTTATACTGCGAGCCGATTCGCGGATCCAGACAAACACCATTTATAATCGACTGAGTGTCAAGACCTTTAATCTCAGCATAGGTATCGAGTTCATTGAAATAACTTACGCGGAGCGCCAGATAGGTGTTGGCGAAAAGCTTCACGGCCTCAGCCTCAGTGCTGCCCATGAACAGGACAGGAATCTCTTCTTTCAATGCTCCTTCGTGGATGAGACGGGCGAAGGTGTGCGCAGCCTCTTCGAGGAAAGCATTGCCCTGCTCGAAACCTACAATTATACGGCTCGGATAGAGATTGTCATAGAGGGCCTTGGACTCTCGCAGGAACTCCGGTGCGAAAATGATATTCGGAGTCACCACCTTCATCGTGCCGTCAGCCTGACGCTCACGATATGAGAATTTCTCCCTGACAGATGCCGTATAACCCACAGGAACAGTGGATTTGATGACCATCACCGCATCAGGATTCACCTTCAGCACCAGTTCTATGACTTCCTCCACATGTGACGTGTCGAAGAAGTTTTTCTTGCTGTCATAGTTGGTCGGTGCTGCGATTACCACGAAATCCGCATCCTTGTACGCTGACTCGCCGTCGAGCGTGGCAGTAAGGTCGAGATTTCTGTTCTTCAGGAAATCCTCGATGTAGTCATCCTGGATAGGCGAAATCCTGTTGTTCAGTTTCTCCACTTTTTCAGGGATGACGTCCACTGCGGTCACATGATGCTTCTGTGAAAGAAGCGTAGCGATACTGAGGCCTACATAACCTGTTCCGGCGACAGCCACTCTGATATCATTGCACTCTTTCATAATTTATATTGCTTTATCCAAAACTTCATATTTCGAGTGACGGCTCTTGTACTCCGGCACGATCTCCTTCATGATGCGGACAATGGCCATATCGTCGAAAGTACGCGATTCCTCGAGGAGTCTCTTCTCATTGGCACAAGCCGTATCATAGTCATACTCACGGACTTTCGCCACCATGATCTTAGGATTGGTAGTAGGGATGGTCTCCTCTTTGTCGTTGAGCACCTCTTCATAGAGTTTCTCGCCGTCACGAAGTCCCGTAAACTGGATTTCCACATTCTTCGCTCCTGAAAGGGCTATCATACGCTTGGCCAGATCTACGATTTTCACCGGCTTGCCCATATCGAAGACGAAGATCTCGCCGCCCTTGCCCATAGTCCCGGCCTCAAGCACGAGCTTGCAGGCTTCCGGAATCAGCATGAAGTAACGGATGATGTCCGGATGGGTGACGGTGATCGGTCCGCCGTTTCGGATCTGTTTCTTGAATATCGGAATCACGCTGCCGTTGGAGCCGAGAACGTTTCCGAATCTGGTAGTGACGAACTGTGTAACTCCCTGAACCTTACCGTCTTTGATGGCCTGGTTGAGACTCTGGCAGTATATCTCGCAGATACGCTTGCTGCAGCCCATGACATTGGTCGGATTCACCGCCTTGTCGGTAGAAATCATCACGAACTTCTTGGTTTCGTATTTGACGGCGAGGTCCGCAATCACGCGCGTACCGTATATATTGTTCTGCACGGCGATAGCCGGGTCGTCCTCCATCATCGGAACATGCTTGTAGGCAGCCGCGTGGAACACATACTCAGGCTTGTGCTCGGAGAAGATGCGCTCCATGTGCTCAGCATTGGTAATGCTGGTGACGATGGTCTCGTTATGGATATGCGGGTAATGCTCCGACATCATCAGCCTGATATCGTGCATAGGGGTCTCCGCCTGATCGATCAATGTCATCTCCGCCGGCGAGAATTTCGCGATCTGTCTCACCATCTCGGAGCCGATGGATCCGGCAGCTCCAGTAATCAGGATCCGCCGTCCCTTCAGTAGTTTTCCGATGGCCTCCATATCCACCTCGATCTTGTCCCTCGGCAGGAGATCGTTGATAGCCACCTCATGCAACTGATTATGTGTCAATGAAATGTCTCTTCCATCCCATTCCTCTGCATTGGTCATCATAAGAATTTTGAGGCCTGCATTGAGGAAATCATCCACCATTTCCTGATTCTGGCGGAACCTCTCTGTCTTGAGCGGCGAGACGAGCAGAGCCTTCACCCCTTCGTCACGCAGTTTCTCTGCGATTTTTGCCCCATTCTGATAGACAGGCTTGCCCATGATGTAGGCACCTCTCATCTCAGGTCCGTCAGATACGAAAGCATGGAGCGAATACTTCTTGTCCTTGATGGAGACAATGCTCTTGGCAATGCTGATTCCGCCTGCCTTGGTACCGTAGATAGCCACAGGGAGGGCGCCGTCCAGATGGAACGAGTCGAAAAGCCTCTTTATCAATATACGCTCCACCCACAGCAGCAATGTACTGAGAATGAAGACGGTAACGGCTGTATTCAACTTAGGGAAATAGAATATCGTCTGATTCGGGAATACTGCTCCGGTGACACATCCTATCAGATAGAATGCCACTGAACCGGTAAATGCAGCAGTCGCAACTCTCTGAAGGTCAATGAATGACGAGTATCTTACAATGCCGGAGTAGGTATGGAAGAGTTTGAACGATATCGCGAACGGGACCAGCGCCAGCAGATTTGCTGCCGTCATTGGCCAGAAATTCGTAGCGAAACCGTCCCCTCCCAGATCAACATAGTATCCGACATAACCAGAGAAAGCCACAATGCAGCAATCAAGAATCAGCAGTCCCCAATATGGCAGCGCCTTTCCGGAGAAATACCAATTGGAGATTTTCCGTACAATATTCATATCAGTATTTAATTGGTTTTTAAATAGTTATAAATTCAGAGATCAATGGTTATCCAATAGTTCCATCATCCTGTCGTAATCTTCTACCTTCTCGAAGGATTCCTTGTTCACGCCAGAAATTGCGATGGTCCTGTCGCCCACTGCCATGACAAGTTTCCTGTCCCTGTCAATGCGGATGACATAGCCTTCAAGGCCTTCGAAAACGCCTGATGTTATGCGGAGAAGAGGATTGCCTTCTGCGTATTCGGAAATCGGCTTGAGCATAAATCTGACTCTGTCAGGATCTATCTCGAGAACCTTCATAAACGCCTTCATCACGCTGTCGCGGATTACCGCCTCCCGTCCTGTGCCACAATCATTTACGAGATAAAGTGATTGGAAATTGTCCTGCAGGTATTTCTTCACTGCACGTACTTTTCCCTGGATGAACAGCATGCCGTTCACTGCCTTATGTGCAAAGACATGGAATTCGGCATCACTGGCGAACCGTTCCATAATGGCCGGAAGCTTGGCATGGTGCACATAGACATAGCACCAGTCTTTACACGAACTTACCTCCGGACGGACTGCTTTCCGCTCGGAAGAATTCTGCTCTGAAGCTATAGAAAACGCATCTGTACTATCCAGTTTCATCGACTGTTTTCTATTTTATGTCGTCACCTTTTCTAAAGGCAAAAGGACGGCTCAGGTCCGATGTTTTCTCACAAATCTCCATAATAACATCGTTGTATTTCATTTATTGACTTCTGCCCCCGCACTTTGTCTGTCAAAAAATCTTTACAAAGTTAGTCAATAAAGACGTAACGAGCAACCGGTTTTCGCCAAATAACTGGTTCATATTCAGTTCATTTCAGACGCAATTTACCCCCCCTTGTAATATATTAAGAATAAAGGAGTTAGAAAAAAAAACTTTCAGCAGATCATGGCGACAGTTGAGTCAAATTTTCTCCAGACACACCTCCAATGAATCGTTCCAATGTGGAATCTTCAGGCCAAAAACAGTCTTGACCAATGTCTTGTCAAGTACAGAATAATGTGGTCTCGCCACAGGACTCGGAAACTCATCGCTATGGCAAGGGCTAATCTCACAGGCATTCCCGCTCAGTTCGCAGATACGTTTTGAGAAATCATACCAGGAGCAGACTCCCTCATTGCTGTAGTGGTAGATTCCGCTTTTTCCTGTCTGTCCGCTCTCGATAATGTATGCCACGGCCGCAGCCAGGTCGCCCGCGTAAGTCGGCGTGCCCACCTGGTCGAAAACGACATTGACCCTATCCTTGGTGGCGAACAGCACCAGCATCGTCTTCACGAAGTTTTTCCCCCACTCGGAATACAGCCACGATGTTCTGAAAATCAGGTAATTGCACCCAGAATCAATGATTGCCTGCTCACCTTTCAGCTTGGTTTCGCCATAGACACTTACAGGACAGGTGCGGTCTGTTTCACGATACGGAACGCAGGCATTGCCGTCGAAAACATAGTCCGTAGATATATGGACCAATGTTCCTCCTCGCTCTTTCATCACGGCCGCCATTCCGCCCACGGCCACGTGGTTCATCAGGTCAGCGGTCTCCCTGTCTGACTCAGCCCTATTCACGTCAGTATATGCCGCGCAATTCACGATGAGGTTGATTCCATTGTCCTGCACCATCGCGCGTACCGCCTCAGTATCAGCGATATCCAAGTCCTGCCGCGTGGTGAAGAAATATCTGTGCGATGTCCCTTCGACTGCGCGTATCATCTCACGTCCGAGCTGCCCGCCGGCCCCTGTAACCAATATGTTCATCTCTATCTTAATTTATTTTCAATATACTGTCTCTCAGAGAGTTTCATCTTCTTCGCCAATGCCGCACCCCAATATTCCCGCGCCTTTTCCATCTGCCCCGTCGCACGGAAATAGTCGCCCGCCGCATTGTAGCCGCCATAGTACAATGAGTCCAGGCCAATGATATATGTCAATGAATCTTCATCTATCTGTCTTCTTTCCCCTGCCGCCTTTCTGACTTTCGGAAGCAGTTCCTTGAATTCCAGCACTTTGCGATAATCTTCCGTTTCCACGAAAGGGTCCTGGGCGATGTCCTCTGAAGCGTTTCTGATTTCGCCTCTGAAATCGGAAGCGAAGACCTTGTCAATGTCATAGCAGACAAACCTGCCGCATTGCCATGGCGACGTGGATACCCATATCTTATGTTCAGCCGGGCAGAACACTACCGAGTGCATCGCAAGCAACTGATTGATGGCCAGTTCATTGCAATATCCTATTTCTTCACCGTCGAGTCCCTTTTTGTCGCGCAGTATCTGCACGGCTTTTTCCGGGGTCAATGTCCCTGCGCTGTCCAGCAGCTGTTCCACTCTTCTGAATCGCCACATGCTGTCGGACATCCTGATATTGTCCTGATTTACAGGATTGTCCCGGAAGGTGGTGGACTGATAGTGGTTCGTGCAGATGATGTGATGTATGTCCGGATTTCCTGAAGCGGGGTCATAGACAGCCATCTCAGACGGGGTTTTCTCGATGATTGCCGCTCTGCCGTCTTTTGCGGAGCCTATCAATATGGATTCCGACACGAAAGTCTGGCGTGAGGCGGCGATACGTACAGCCTCGTCGATGTCCGATGCGTACTGGAGTACCTCCTTGGTCAATATGGATATCGGGGTGGCCGACATCGACGGTGTCTCGAGTTTGGAAGCATTGATGGTGACCGTGAGTCCTTCGGTGTTCATTCCGCTGAGGACTCCGGTCATTCCAGGCCAAGTGACTGACACATAAGCATATCCGGTGTCAGGCTTTTCGAACATGACGAGTTTGTTCCGCGCGAATTCATCGCCCATATAGAAGTCGAAGTTTCTACCTATCAGGAGGTTACCGTCTGCTGTACCCTCGCCCCACGATGCGAATGAGGTACATCCCACCAGCATATAGTCCTGCATGACGTGACCGATGTCGTGGGCAGAATGATACTGCATCTGGCGCTCGTAGGCATTGCCGAACTCCTCGAATTCATCAGTGCAGGCTGTGGACATCGCCTTGATTTCCTGACGGTATTCCAGTGGCACATTGGCCCCTAAACGCCTGTTGAAAATGGTGATGAAATAGTGCAGCAACTTCCTGTAACTCCGGCTCGGAACTATCTCGAAAAGTTTGTCGGCGAAGGCTTTTTCCTGCTCGTAAAGCAGTTCCGGAGCGAGTTTTCCGATGGCCTCTCCACGTTCGAAGGCATTGCCGATAACTCTCATTTCCCAAAGTCCGGACTCGCTGAGTCTCAGGCCATTGACCTCCGCAAGATTGGCTGTGGGTGCTATAGCTCGGGGGCTGTCCGAGGTTTTAGTTTCTGAGTCGCCGTCAGTTTTCGCCGAAGTATCGCGGGAAGCAGCAGGACTTACCCAGAGGCGTAGGCTGTCACCGACTTGGACGGCCTGTGACCCGGATGGTGTAAACGCCGGCTCGGCAAGGTCAGCGCTTGAGTGAAGGCCGACGCAGACCAGAACCGCCACCAGCACCATCGCCAATATCACGGTCAGCGTCCACTTGAATATTTTCAGGACAATTTTCATTTCGGCTTCAATTATATATTATACCTACTCCAACCTCAAAATGTAAAATGTGTTGGATGTAATCTCGTCATTCGCTTTCACTTTCATAGAAATCCCTGTCTTACGTGCTATTTCCTCCATCCTCGACTGGGATATGTAGCTCAGTTCGCCCTCTGTCCGATTAAACTTCAGGATCTTGGTGGAGAACACTTCGCTCAATGCCGTAATCTTCTGTCCTTCAGTATTTTCAGAATCAGAATCACGCACCAGGATAAGTCCGCCGCTCTTGAGCTTGGACGCGCAGCGCTGTATAAGTTCCAACTGTTTTTCAGCGCTGAGATAATGCATCATGTCACTGATGATGAAGGCATCGCTTTCCGGCAATTCCGCCTGCGAAGCATCTTCACATCTGAATGACAGGCCGCCCAGGCACTTGTTCAGCCAGCAATGCTGAGCCACCGTTATCTTCTCGTCGTCATAGTCGATTCCCAGAATCTTGCGCCCCGGCTTGTACATCGACAGCATGAAGTCCATCTGGCCCATTCCGCAGCCTATATCCGTAATCTGGCCGGTATCGGGAAGCATGGAATCGAAGAAGGCATAGTTCTTCTCCATCTTCATTTTCACCCTCACATACCACTCGGTCACTGGACCTTTATATATATAGGCCGAGGCCAATGTCGCAGCAAAATACGGGTTATCCGGCCCGTCATACCTGTCGCAGAGTTTCGCGTAACTGTCCTTGACCAATGTCGCCACTCGCTTTGCCAAGTCGTGATAGTCAATGTTTTCCGTCTTCACAGGCTCGAGCACCTGCATCACGGACAGTCCACGCGTAATGGAGAAACAATGATTTTTCGGCATTATCCGCCAGTTGCCGTAGAACACGACCGGAGTGACAGGGGCATTGACCTGAGAAGCGAGATAGAATGCGCCTTTGTGAAATCTCCTGATGGTTCCGTCAGTCGTGCGGGTTCCTTCCGGGAATATCACGAGGCTCCAGCCCTGTTCGATGTCTTTCTTGAGATTTGTCAATGAGCCTTCATATCCTTCGGAGCGGACGTAATATCCGAGGTATTCTGCGATAGGGCCGAACAGAGGTGAGTTTTTCACCCAGTCGGCCACGAAGAATTTCACTTTCGGAAAGGCTGCCATCAGCAGGATGATGTCAAGCGACGACTGATGGTTCGCCACGATGATTCCTGGTTCTACAGTGCTGCAGGACGCTCCGGACTGGCTGGCATTATTGGCCTTGACGTCGCTACCATCTTTTTCTTCCGGATCGACCTGTTCTCTGTCTATCCGTAAAGATTTTATGACCGGCGTCATCGCTACGAGAGCCTTGCAGCCGACATGAAGCATCTTGGAGACCAATGCCTGCTTATGTATTCGTCTGATAGGCAGACACAGTAGCAACAAGGTGAGTACCAATATTATAAAGCACCCGAGCACGGTCGGTACATAGAACGCCAGGTTGCGGACTATCATTCCGAATGTATATGGAGGTCTCCCCTGCGATGTCGGACGTGTTACGAAAGCATTGAATATCAATGGTTCTGCGGTATAGGATATCAGTACCACCGCTACCATTCCGAGTATGGTGATGAGAGCAATGGAGTGAAGGGCCGGATGCTTGGCGAAAATGAGGGCGCCGATTCCGACTATCATTGTGAATGACGAGAAGAAAATGGCGGTCTTGTGCGAGTTCAGCAGTTCGCGACCGGTCTTGTATTTGTGCAGCAGGCCTTCGAGAATGAAGATGCTGAAGTCGTCTCCCATACCGAAGATAAAGGTGGAGAGGATGATGTTCACGATATTGAACTGAACCCCGAGTATTCCCATTATTCCGGTGATTATCAGCCATCCCACGGCCATCGGCAGGAAGCTGAGCAATGCGAGTTCGAGTCTGCCGTAAGATAGCCAGAGCACGAAGAAGATGAGGCATGAGGAGATGAACAGTATCAGGTAGAAGTCGTCGTTGATGCTCTTGGCTGCCTTGTTTGCGAAATAGGCCTGATCGAAGATGACAAGGTCTGCCCTGTCCGAGAATGTGACGTAAACCTGGTCGATCAGGCTTTCGTCGAGGCTGACTCTGGTTATGAGCATTTTCAGGTCGTCAGAGTTTCCGAGCCACGCTGACACAGCTTCCGGCACACCTTCTTCGCTGAAATAATCTATTGTTTCACAATTATTTACGAGAGAAGTCAGTGCGGCATCGAACGAGTCTTCGCGAAATCCGTATTTGACTGCTGCTTCCGCAACTTCGCTTTTAAGTCTGGCCACACGTTCTTCTGTCCACCATGCCTGCCATTTCGCGAGATTTGCCTGTTGTTCTTCCTGACTTCGAACAAACGAGCCTCCATCTGAATAGCTGAATATCAAGCCTTTGGCTTTCAGCGAATCGAGCTGGGCCAATGTCTTTTTCTGTGCGGCGAAGACCTCCCCTGCCGTCTTTCCCACGCTCACGAACATCACGCTCTTTTCATTGACCTGAACTCCCTCGGCGACGCCGGACAGGCTCTTCTCTCCAGGCTCAGACTCCTCAGCGACTGACTTGCCAACACCCTCGGCGACGCCGGCCTCTGCATTGCCCCCGGTCTTGCCGCTAAGAATCGTCTCCGCCTCTTTCAGTTTCGGCTCCCAGTAGGTCAGATCCATCATGTCGCTGTCGAAACCGACTTTGGTGGACATGTAGGTGCATACGACTGTCAATATTATCAGCGCACCGACAAGCCATTTGTTCTTGTGGAACGGATAGGAGCTGAATTTTTCAATGCCTCTGAGGATGCGTCCTTCCCGGAGGTCTGCCTGCGCCGTGAGGAACTGCGGAAGGAAAACGAGGCAGAAAATCATTGTCCCGAGCAATGTGAGGGATGCGAAAAGACCGAAGTCCTGAAGCAGTTTGGAGGAGGTGAAAAGCAGTCCGGCGAAGGCGCCAATGGTGGTGACGCTTCCGATAATCATCGGGCTGCACAGTTCGTCAAGCAGCTGTTCTACGGTATGTACGTGATTCTGGTGCGCAAGAAGGTGTATCGAATAGCTCAGCGCCACGCCCATTATCGCCGCTCCCGCTCCGACTGCGATGCCGGAAATGCTGCCCTGAATGAGCCAGGACAATGCCAAGGCGAACAATGCGCCGTACAATACCGGACACAATATCAGGAACACGGAGCGTTTCCGCTTGAATACCGCGAGGATGAACAGGACTATGATTACGAGGGCTACTATCGACGTGGAATAGGTGTCGCGTTTTATCTGACGTGCGTTATACACGCTCATGACCGGGCCGCCGAAATAGTGGAGCGAGATGCTCGGGAATTCTTCAGAGAGAGTGTGCAAGGAAACTTCAATCAGCTCGACAAGGTCGTCGTTGTGGGCGGTTTCGCCTGACGGGAATGCGGGTTCGATGAAGGTCAGCATTGTCCTGCCGTCCGGGGTGAAGACGTGTCCTGAACGGACTTTGTATTCGGATACCGGGTTCAGTTCGGCTGTGCGTCCGAGTACGCTGCTTCCTATGGCCAACGGATCTGCGAGTATGTAGTCCTTCATCGCAAATCCGGCCGGGGATATCAGGTTCACATAGTCGTTCATTATGGCTGAATCGACTGCTGAAGGACGGTCCAGTTCCTCCAGACGCCGGAAATCGCTGTCATCCATCAGGCACGGAAGATGGCCGAGAATGAAGTTCATCATTTCGCTTATATCGGCCTGTCCGACTTCGCACATATAATTGTCTATCAAACTCTTGTCCTCCGAATCGGAAAACAGTTCGCCGAGTCGCTCCGATGCTTCTGACAGCAGATTGTCGTCTTCCTGCTCAGGAGTGAACATCACGACTATCTTGTCGCTCACTTTCAGGTGAGAATAGACGTCCGCGAGATGCGATGAGTTCTTGGATGACGGGAAGAATGAGGTGACGTTCTCTTCAAACTCGATCCGCGATGCCATAAGACACATTGACAACACGCTGAGTATCAGCGTTATCCAAAACACCGTCTTATGCGAGCGGAACCAGATATATAGTCGTGTGAAGATTTTAGACATTGGATGCAGGTTTATCAAGGGATTTCCGGAAAATGGCCAGCAGGGACATCGAGAGGCACCAGCTGAATGCCGACAGGAGCGCGCCGAAGACAATGCTGCCTACTACATATTGCAGAAGCATTGATCCGACAGATGCGAGCGTAATGTTTTCCGGCGTCAGAAGGACCGGTTTGGCGAACAGGACGCATCCGACCCAGTATCCGGCAAATATAATGAACGGAATGAGCGGCGGAAGGCTTATGTTCGAGGCCACGAGCGTTATGACTTTGTTCAGTTTCAGCAGATGGGCCAATGCAAATGCGCATATCATCTGATATCCCCAGATCGGGGCCACGCCCATGAACACGCCGAGCGCTATCGCTGACGCTATTCTCGCATTGCTCTCTGGCGAATGAATTATGTATCTGTCAATGAATGACTTACAATTCTTCAACGTTAGCTTCCTGAAGAAGTTCACGGGCCAGCGCCAGAGCAGGCAATACAGTACGAGGATGGTGTTCAGTATGCTGATTTTCGTAAAGTCACGGAATGGCTTGAAGTGCGAGACACGTTCTCCTTCAGGCGGATAATAGACGCGGATAGGGACATTGACGACATCGGTTCCTCTCCATGCGGAAAAGACGAGGATTTCGAGTTCGAATTCGTATCCGCCGGTGAGAAATCTCGAGCCCAATTCGATCTTGTCAAGCGGGTAGGCTCTGTAGCCGGATTGCGTGTCGTCGAGGCGTATTCCGGTTTCGAGTTTGTACCAGAAATTGGAGAAACGGTTCGCGAATGTATTCTTGCCGGGCATTCCCTCGGCCCGCAGGTTCCGTGCCCCGACTATCAGTGTATCAGGCATTTTGCTTATCGATTCCGCGAAAATCGGGAGGTCTGAAGGATAATGCTGTCCGTCGGAGTCAATGCTGATGGCATACTTGAAGCCGTATCTTTTCGCATAGACCATTCCGCACAGGAGCGCCACGCCCTTGCCCTGGTTTTTCTCTTGGGTCAATGATTTTATGGCATCTCCGAATGACCGGATGATTTCCGGTGTGGTGTCAGTGCTGCCGTCATCCACAACAATCACGTCTTCAGAGTATTGCAGGACTTCGGAGATGACTTGCGAGAGAGTTCCGGCGTTATTGTAGGTCGGGATTATCACGCAGCAGCCCAGGTCTTTCAAGGCTTTGCGGCACTCTTGAGGAGATTTAGCCACAGCATTGTTCGCTTCCGGCGCGTAGTTATATGTCTCGTTTTCTGGCATCGTGCGTTACATTGATAATGATTTTCTGAGTTTGGAAGCGAGGAATGCCGAGAAGGCATCTTTGCTTATGGCGTCTGCGACGTAGTTGGTGACGTAACTGTCTCTGGAGACTGTCATGTCGAACAATGTCATTCCGAAATATGTGGTTCCGACTACTCTCCACGAGCCTTCCTCAACAGGTTTGGCGAGCATTATTCCTGACAGCTGCCGTTTCCCTACGCCCAATGTAAATGTAAAGGTGCGCGGTTCGAATGTCGCGGTCTGCTCCTGGACATTCTGGGCCTGTGGCAGTTCGGAAACGAGGAGTTTCGGAAAGCAGGAGGTCGTCAATGCGAGGCTAACGCATATTGAAGACAGTCTGAGGTATCGCCGCATTGAATTTCTTATCTGTAAAGTCATACATCGTATAGTCGGAAGCATTCTCGTACATGGTCAGCCGGTTCACGGACAAGTCCTTGCGGTTCAGCAGGATAACCATCTTGTCGATATATGCGCGGACTGTCTTCGATTTCGGGACGATGGTGAGTCTGTAATCGGCCACGGACTCTTCCACGTTCACGGTGAAGTCAGCGCCAAGTTTGGTCAAATCTCCTGTCATGCAGGATGTTATAAGCGCGCTCATCTGGTCCATCATGGGATTTCCCTTGGTGTCAATGACGGAGGCCTTGCCGGCGTTTACGGTCTTGATCTTATCGCCGTTGATGACGATTTCGTAGGCGACCGGTGTACGGTAATCGAGGCAGATCTTGTCGGTCTTCTGCCAGTAGAACCGTCCTTCGGATTTCATTTCGCGGCTGAATACGCTCAGGTACTTCGTCTGCACGAATTTCGCCTGAATCGTGGTCAATGCCGATGTCTTGGACGCCAGCTCTTCCCTGAACGCCGCCATGTCCGCAACTGCCTTATAGCCAGCCGCAGTCCCCTGCACCGACGCCATTCCGGACATTGTCCCGGACGTCGCCGCCGACGGGAACGCCGCCCCTGACAGCCCAAACAGCGCCGCCATCAACATTCCTATCCCTAATATGCTCAATCTATTCATATCCTATTTCTATTCATCTGACAAATATAGCGAAATTGTCGCCGTGACAGCCGGAGCACCCGTACTATTTAACAAGTCGTCATCAGACGACCGGCCGTTGCTCTTGCAAAAACGTGGAGCACGCAAAGACCACACAAAACGTAGAGGGTAGGGGCCCGGAGGTTGCGCTTGTGAGGACTTGCCGCCCTCGGCACTAGAGGGAGGGGCCCACGAAGTGGGAGGGCTTGGTACTCACAAGTGCTTCTCCGGGTCTCAACACTAACAATATTCCGTGTCCAAGCTATCACTTTTATTCACTTCTATTCACTGCGGAACTTCTTCATTACCGTGACGCGATACGGATGCCGCACAGCGAGATGGGCAGCATTTTGCGCCACCGCCTTCTTGCCCTCATCTACAGAATCCGGCGCATAGGAATTGCCCACAACACACTTTCCGGAAATCGCCTCAAACCACGTGCAGGCAACAGTATAACGGCCATAATTCAGCTCCAGATGGTAACCGTCCCTGTTGAACTTGTCGCCCATATACGAAGTCCTCGCATTCTGAATCGCAGTACCAGACGGAACAAGCACATCGAAATCATTGTCCTTCAACGCCTTCCTGGCCGCAGACACAATCGCCTCATACATCGCCATCTGGCTGTTCCCGTATTTCGGGAAATCCCTATGGTCCGAATCCGAAGCATAAGCCCACGTCTGATGCCACACAAGCTTGAAATCCTTCTTCGGCGCATTCTCACGAAGATACGAAATCAATGAAGGCAGATACGGATTGTAAGTTTCATACAGACCGGACTTGCCGCTCGCCTGCTGGAGACTGATATAATCCCACGGCTCATCCATGACAGCATCAATCAGTCTGGTATTCGGAGTATTGGTCCGCTTCCCATCGACAATCTTCCGGTAAGCATACGCATCCTTGCCCGAAACAGAATTATTATAATGCCTCTCCAACGAGCAGCCACCTATATACATATTGGCGATTATCACCTTGATTCCGGCAGCATCGAACAGTTCGTAAAGATATTGTTCCACAGCATCCTGCGAAAAACTGTTCCCTATCGCTAAAATCCGGATGACGCCGTCCCCCTTCTTCGCCGCACCATTCTTTTCAATGCCGGCAGACTCCACCGGACCGGCAGCAAAGCCGCTGTAAGACAATGTCAATGTCAGGAGACCGACAAAGAGAATAGCACAAAGTTTCTTATATAAAGTATTCATAATCAATGATTTTTAAAGTTATCAAGAGCCGTTACAGCCCACAATCTATCCGATAAAGTAGCGCATCAGCGAAGTAGGCGGAATCTGCTTGTCCGAGACATAGACGAAATAATGCAGGAACTTCTCAAGCCGGTGCGCCTCACTGTATTCAGGACAATTCTTAGGCACAGTAGCCAAGATCCTCTCAGCATGACTGCGGAGCACCGCAAACTCCACAAGGTAGGCAGAATTGAACAGCACATCGGCATCCTCCTGGTACGGATAGATCCACTTCACCTCGGCACGACGCACATTCGGCCAGTTGGAAATAGTCTCCTGGGCCGTGAACGCCCCCTTGTTGAAATCCCTCACAATACGCCTCAACAGACGGTTGTCACTTGTCGGAATACAGTTATGGTCATCCAGCGAAATGCTCGTGATGGTATTTATGAATATGCGGAACTTCTCGGAATCAGGGATATTGTCCAGCAGTTTAGGATTCAGCGCATGAAGCCCCTCGATCAGCAGGATGGAACCCTCTTCGAGAGCCAGTTTCTTTCCATTGTACTCCCGGATACCGGTAACGAAGTTATACTCAGGCACTTCCACAGTCTCACCGGAAATAAGCTTCAGCACATCCTTCTGCAACGCGGCATGGTCCACAGTATCGAAATTGTCGAAATCATAACTGCCGTCCGGAAGCTTCGGCGTATCCAGCCTGTTCACGAAATAATCATCGGTAGAGAAAGACACCGGATGCAGACCGCAAGCCTTCAGCTGCACACTCAGACGCTTGCAGAACGTGCTCTTGCCGCTGCTGGTCGGGCCGGTAATCAGGACAATGCGCACCTTCTGCGGAGATTTGTACCTGCTGAATATCTCCTCAGCTATCTGGACAATTTTCTTTTCCTGCAGAGCCTCGGCCACCTGGATCAAGTCAGTTGCCTTGCCGTCGATACAGGCCTGGTTCACGTCACCGACATTGTCCAGTCCCATTATGCGGTTCCAGCGGATAGTCTCCGCGAACACGTCGAAAGTCTTGGGCTGTTCAATGAACGGAGCCAGCTGCTCGGGCTTATGCCTGTCCGGAACTCTCAGAATCGCACCGTCACGATATGGGGTCAGGTCCCAGACCTTGAGATAGCCGGCATCAGGAACCAGCACATCATAATAATAGTCAGCCGTGTCGCCCAATGTATAATAGCTGATATACACCTCTCCGCAAGACTCCAGCAACTTCACCTTGTCCATGTGGCCCAGTTTCCTGAACACATCTATCGCCTCCTCGATCTGCACCTCATGCCTGTGGAACGGCGTTTTCTCCTCCACGACTTCAGTCATACGCTGCTTTACGCGGGCCACGTCCAGTGCGGACAGCGGATTCCCGTCAGCCTTGTCGATGCTTACGAAGAAGCCCTTGGATATCGGCCTTCTCATCACCACCTTGCAATCCGGGAAAACGTCCTGCGCCGCCTTGTAGAGCAGGAAGCAGAGTGAACGGCTATAGACATTCCTTCCGCTGTACGAGCGATAATCCAGGAATTCCACATCGCGGTTGTTATAGACCCGGAATTTCAGTCCCTGTGCGACATTATTGACCTTCGCCGCAATGATTTCATAAGGGCGTTCGAACTTGAAACTGTCTATCATTTCGAGCAGCATCGTACCCTCAGGAAACTCCTGAAAAGTACCGGTATTCTTGCAGAAAACTCTCAGCATATGGGAAATCGTTTTTCAAATCGTACAAAAATAGAAAAATTATGGTAACTTTACGAAAAATTAACGGCCAAATGAGCACAATTCACGTTATAGACCACCCGATGATTCAGCACAAGCTGACAATCATGAGGAAAAAGGAAACCGGTTCCAAGGATTTCCGCGAATTACTTAAAGAAATTTCACTTCTGATGGGCTACGAGGTCACCCGCGACCTTCCGCTGGCTGATGTCGAAATCGAAACCCCTATCTGCAAGATGACGGCGAAGAAGGTTTCAGGAAGAAAACTTGCCATCGTACCTATTCTGCGTGCAGGTATCGGCATGGTGGACGGACTCCAGACATTGGTACCTGTGGCAAAAGTCGGCCACATCGGCCTCTACCGCGACGAGAAGACTCACAAGCCGGTAGTTTATTACTGCAAGCTTCCTGAGGATATAAACAAGCGCCTGGTAATCGTTACCGACCCTATGCTCGCGACAGGAGGAAGTTCCTGCGACGCATTGACAATGCTGAAGGAACGCGGATGTACCAATATCCGCCTCATGTGCCTTGTAGCAGCTCCTGAGGGAATCGCGCAGGTACAGAAAGAGCATCCGGACGTAGATATATATGTAGCGTCCGTAGATGACCACCTGAATCAGGACGCATATATTGTTCCTGGCTTGGGAGACGCTGGAGACAGGATCTTCGGCACCAAGTAAGCGACACAAGCAACACAAAATTGCGGCATTTTCCATCAACCGGAGAATGCCGCAATTCCTTTTATTCCTATAATGCTATTTCAGCACACCGAGTTCCTTGCCGACCTTGATGAATGCGTCAATGCACTTGTCGAGATGCTCCTTCTTGTGAGCCGCAGAAAGCTGCACGCGGATACGGGCCTGGTCTTTAGGCACTACCGGATAGTAGAAGCCGGTAACATAGATGCCTTCTTCCTGCATCTTGGCCGCGAACACCTGTGAAAGACGCGCATCGTAAAGCATCACAGCGCAGATGGCACTCTGAGTCGGCTTGATGCCGAAACCTGCAGCCATCATCCTGTCTCTGAAGTAGTTGACATTCTCCACGAGACGGTCATGCAGTTCGTTGCTTTCCTTCAGGATGCGGAAAACCTCCAGGCTTGCGCCGATAATGCAAGGAGCCAATGAATTGGAGAAAAGATAAGGACGGCTTCTCTGCCTGAGAAGGTCAATGATTTCCTTTCTTCCTGTGGTGAATCCTCCCATAGCGCCGCCGAAAGCCTTGCCGAGAGTACCGGTGTAGATATCGACCCTGCCATAGGTGTCAGTGAGCTCGCTTACGCCATGACCGGTAGCGCCTACCACACCTGCTGAATGAGACTCGTCCACCATCACGAGGGCATCGTATTTCTCCGCCAGCTCGCAGATCTTGTCCACCGGAGCCACGTTTCCGTCCATGGAGAACACTCCGTCAGTGGCGATAATCCTGAACCTCTGGGCCTGAGCCTCCTGCAGACAACGCTCGAGATCGGCCATATCAGCATTGGCATAACGGTATCTCTTCGCCTTGCAGAGCCTTACGCCGTCGATGATGGACGCATGGTTCAATGTATCGGAAATGATGGCATCTTCCTCAGTCAGAAGCGGTTCGAAAACTCCTCCGTTGGCATCGAAGCAAGCGGCATAGAGGATGGTGTCTTCAGTATGGAAATACTCGCTGATCGCCTTTTCCAGCTGCTTGTGGATGTCCTGTGTTCCGCAGATGAAACGTACTGAAGCCATACCGAAACCGCGTTTCTCCATCATTGCCGCGGAAGCTTTGACAAGTCTCGGGTCATTTGCAAGTCCGAGATAGTTGTTGGCACAGAAGTTAAGCACTTCTTTTCCAGCGACATCGATAACTGCTGACTGTGAACTCTCTATCAGGCGTTCTTCCTTGTAGAGTCCCGCCTCGCGAATCTCAGTGAGAGTCTTGCTGAGATGCTCTTTCATTTTTCCGTACATTATAAAGTCTGTTTTGTGTAAAGTCTTTTTGTCTTGGCAAATTACGGATTAAAATTGGATTTTCCATATAGGAATGATGAAAAAAACTGCTTACTTTTGTGAGTAACTCTTTTAAAGGGTTACATTAAAGAGTCACATAAGTCACATAAGATTGGTTAACAGGGGAAAGCAGCATTTCCCAAGAAAATGTATCACATCAAAAATGAAAAAAATTCTCATCATCGGAGCTACAGGACAGATAGGTTCTGAACTGTCAATGGAACTGCGCAGCCGTTATGGCAATGACAATGTTGTAGTCGGTTATATTCACGGCAGCGAGCCGAAAGGAATTCTGAAAGAGTCCGGTCCCTGTGAGGTGGTGGATGTCACTGACGGGGAAATGATTGCCTCCGTGGTGGAGAAGTATCATATTGACACGATATACAATCTTGCGGCACTGCTTTCAGTGGTAGCCGAGTCCAAACCCAAGCTCGCGTGGAAAATCGGCATTGACGGCCTGTGGAACGTGCTGGAAGTGGCCAGAGAAAAAGGATGCGCCGTGTTCACGCCGAGCTCCTTCGGCTCCTTCGGCCCGACCACCCCGCATGTGGGGACTCCTCAGGACACCATACAGAGGCCCAGGACAATGTACGGAGTTTCCAAGGTTACGACCGAGCTCCTGAGCGACTATTATTTCCTCAAATATGGCGTGGACACACGTGCAGTGAGATTTCCGGGCCTGATTTCCAATGTCACGCTCCCGGGAGGCGGCACCACGGACTACGCTGTGGACATCTATTATTCTGCAGTCAAAGGTGAGAAGTTCATCTGCCCGCTGAAACCGGGTACGTTTATGGACATGATGTACATGCCGGATGCGCTGAACGCCGCCATCAGTCTGATGGAAGCAGATCCTTCAAGGCTAATACACAGGAACGCATTCAACATCGCGTCCATGAGTTTCGCTCCTGAAAACATATACGAAGCCATCCGCAAGGAAATACCTTCTTTCGAGATGGAATATGCCCCGGACCCGCTCAAGCAGAGCATTGCAGACAGCTGGCCGGACAGCATGGACGACAGTTGCGCCCGTGCGGAATGGGACTGGAAACCGGAATATGATCTGGAGTCGATGACCAGGGACATGATTTCCAAGCTCAAGGTGAAACTCTCCCGGTAACGGCTTCCGCAATCAACTCGAAAACGATGCTTGACAAAGACTTTTTCAATGGACGCATCATCATTCTCGATGGCGCGATGGGTACGATGCTTCAGCGATACGGACTCACTGAAGAGGATTTCCATACAGATATCATTGACAGTCAAGCAGTCAGAGAGCTCAAGGGAAACAATGAATGCCTGAATCTCTCGCACCCTGAGATAATCAGGGAGATTCACCTCGAATACATAAAGGCTGGGGCGGACATCATCGAGAGCAACACTTTCAGTGCCAACAAGATATCCCAGAAGGAATACGGAACCGAGGCTTTGGCCTACAGAATGGCCTTTGAAGGAGCACGCATTGCAAGACAGGCTGCCGATTCGGTAACGGAAAGACGTATCCTTGTGGCGGGCAGCGTGGGTCCCACATCCAAATCCCTCAGCCTTGCTCCGGACATCAACCGCCCGGACGAAAGGCCATACAGTTTTACGGATATGGTCAATGCCTACGACGAACAGCTTCGCGGCCTGATAGACGGCGGTGTCGATTTGATATTGATAGAAACCTGCTTCGATGCTCTGAACACCAAAGCGGCGCTCTACGCATTGGAGAAAATCGCTGACGGGTTTCCCGCTATCGTCTCAGTTTCTGTCAATGACAAGAGCGGAAGGACATTGACCGGACAGACCGTCAAGGCATTCTACACATCGGTCAGCCACTACCCTCTCACGGCATTCGGACTCAACTGTTCACTCGGAGCAGAGGACCTCACTCCCCTCGTGGAAGAAGTGGCAGGTTTCGCCGGATGTCCCGTCATCTGCTATCCTAACGCAGGTCTGCCGAATGAAATGGGAGGTTACGATGAGACGCCTCTGCAGATGGGCAGCGCCGTCAGGGCAATGGCAGAAAAAGGCATTGTCAATATAGTTGGCGGATGCTGCGGCACTTCGCCTGAGCATATAGCTGCGATTTCCGAGGCTGTAAAGGACATCAGGCCAAGAAGTCTCACGAATGATACCGAAAGGGATGGCAAAATCCTGACAGTAAGCGGATTGGAGGCAGTCAGCATTGACCTGAAGAACAGCAATTTCACAAATATCGGAGAACGCACGAATGTGGCGGGCTCGAGAAAATTCGCAAGGCTGATAGCAGCCGGAGACTATGAGGCAGGTCTTCAGATTGCAGCAGAGCAGATAGAGAACGGCGCAGCCATCATTGACATAAACATGGACGACGCGATGCTGGACAGCCGCGCCTGCATGGAGAAATTCGTGAGATACATTTCCAACGACCCGGCTGTGGCGAAGGCGGCGCTGATGATCGATTCTTCGCATTGGGACACCATTGTCGCGGGTCTGGAAAACGCTCAGGGCAAATGCATTGTAAACTCCATAAGCCTGAAGGAGGGTGAGGAGGCATTCCTGAAAAAAGCAGAAGAAATACACAGACTCGGGGCAGCAATGGTGGTGATGGCCTTCGACGAACAAGGACAGGCCACCACATTTGACAGGAAAACAGAAATCTGCAGGAGGGCTTACGGGCTGCTCACGGAAAGACTGGACATCCCGCCTCAGGATATTATTTTCGATGTAAATGTCCTTTCGGTCGGAACCGGCATTGCCGAACACGCGCGCTACGGAATCGACTTCATCGAGGCGGTGAGATGGATCAAGGCGAATCTGCCAGGTGCATATACTTCTGGCGGCATCTCCAACCTGTCGTTTGCATTCAGGGGTAACAATCCGGTTCGCGAGGCCATGCACTCGATTTTTCTCTACCATGCCGTAAATGCCGGGCTGGATATGGGTATCGTGAATCCGGGCATGCTGCAAGTATATGACGACATTGAACCGGACCTGAAACAGAAGGCGGAAGATGTCATCCTGGACAGGGACCCTGATGCCACTGAGAGGCTGATAGGCAAGGCTCAGGAGATAATGGCGGCCAAAGAGGCTGCTGCTCAGGGGATTGGCCCGAACGCCGCACAGACGGGGACTGAGAAAGCCGCCACAGCTGAGGAACGGATAAAGGAGGCATTGGTCAAAGGCAGGAATACCGGGCTTGAGGAAGACGTTCTCGACTGCTACCGCAGATACAGAACTGCCGTAAAGGTGATTGAAGGACCTCTGATGGATGGGATGGAGCGTGTCGGTGAGCTGTTCGGAGCCGGAAAGATGTTCCTGCCTCAGGTGGTGAAATCAGCCAAGATCATGAAGGACGCGGTGGCAGTGCTGGAGCCTTATATGAACGGCGACAGTGACTCAGGCACGGGCAGGCCGGTAATCATCAATGCCACGGTCAAGGGTGATGTACACGATATAGGAAAGAACATAACGGGCATAGTATTGGGCTGCAACGGGTTCAATGTCATTGACTTGGGTGTGATGGTGGAGAAGGAGAAGATATTGGACGAGGCGGTAAGGCATCACGCTTCCATCATCGGGGCCAGCGGACTTATCACTCCTTCGCTTTTCCAGATGGAGGAACTCTGCCGTGAAATGACCAGAAGAGGGCTGGACATTCCGCTGTTCATAGGCGGCGCCACGACCTCAGCGCTTCATACTGCCGTAAAACTCGCTCCGCTCTACTCTCACGTGTTCTATGCGCAGGATGCTTCCACGTCGGCGGTCATGGCCAAGAAATGTCTGATGAACAGGGAGAAATTCGAGGCGGAAGAGCACGCGGCGCAGGAACGCATCAGGAGCCTGTACGAGAGCAGGCCTCATACTGATGCCGAGAACGCTGCCCCAGCCGCATTCCCGGAAGACTCTTACCTCAAGGCGGAAGAGTATGATTTCCAAGACATTCCGGCAATGGAACTGGGCATTGACCAGATAATGCCGCATTTCGACTGGAGAATGTTTCTGGCTATCTGGGGCTTCAAATACGGACAGGAACTTCCGGATGACCCGGAGATAAACAAGATATTGGCAGAAGGCAAGACAGTCCTGGAGCGATTCCGCACGAGGCACGAAGTGCTGATCCGGCTTTCGTTCAGGTCAATGCTTGCGCGACGGAAGGGAAATGACATTGACGCGAAATATGGTTCCTGCGGGAATGAGGTCAATGTGGTTTTCCCTATGATGAGACAGGAAAAGGCCGGCAAGAGCGTGGACGGACGTCCTGTGAAACTTTCGCTGGCGGATTTCGTGCCGGAAAAGAGTTACGGGCCGATGGGCGCTTTCGCTGTAAGTGTACAGACCTGTCACACAGGATGTTGCACATGCGGCTGTTTCGAATCTATGCTTGACCGGGCAGTGCGCGTCACATTGGCAGAAGCCGCTTCCATCTGGCTGGACAAGCATCTGGAGGAGCATCTGCATCCTGGGGCTCAGCGGAAATTCAGAATCGTGAAACCGGCTGCGGGATATCTCAGCTGTCCTGACCACACTCTGAAACGGGACATCCTGAACATTCTGCCTGAGGCGGAGAAGTTGGGCATCCGGCTTACGGAGAGCTGTGCGATGATTCCTGACGCATCCGTCTGCGGTTTCGTGTTTATCCATCCCGAGGCCACGTATCCTGAGATACACAGGCTTTCAAAAGAGGATTTCGAGGACTACAGGAAACGACGCGGAATGAGCGAGGAGCAGGCCCGCCAATTCCTCGGACACCTGCTGTAATCATAAGAGTATGCACCATTCTAAATGAACAGGCTATGAAAATTTCTGAAATACTTGCAGGCAGCAAGAAGACATTTCCTTCGATAGAGATAGTTCCGCCGCTCAACGGTATGAGCAAGACTGAACTTCTCGACAAGGTGCGCACGTTTATGGAGTTCAGCCCCAAATACATAAACATCACCTGCCACAGGGATGAATACGCTTTCCGAAGAGAAAGCGACGGGACATACACGAGACATCTGGTCAGGAACAGAATCAGCGAGGTGGCGGTATGCGCGGCCATCCAGGCGGAATTCGATATCGACGTGGTGCCTCACGTAATCTGCGGCGGCACGTCAGCTGAAGAAATAGAAAGCGACCTGTACAATTACAGGTTCCTCGGCATCAGCAACTTGATGGCGCTGCGCGGCGATTCGGTAAGCGGAGAGAAGAGGTTCACTCCCCACCCCTCCGGCTACAGTCATGCCAATGAACTGGTAGAGGCCATCCGGCGGTTCGATGCACAGAGTGAAGAATCGTTCTGTATCGGCGTCGGCGGATATCCGGAGAAGCATTTCGAATGTGCCAACATTGAAACGGACATCCTGAACCTGAAGAGGAAAGTGGATGCGGGGGCGGACTACATCATCACGCAGATGTTCTTCGACAATTCCGTATTCTACAGTTATGTGGAGAAATGCCGCAAGGCCGGTATCAATGTCCCGATTATCCCGGGACTCAAGCCGTTGTCTTCCGCCAAACAGATAGCACTGCTGCCCCAGTCTTTCTCTCTGGATATTCCCAAAGAGCTGACAGACTCGGTAAGGGACGCGGGAGATGACAAGGAAGAAGTCTATCGGATCGGTACCGAGTGGTGCATAAAACAATGCAAGGACCTCATAAAGAATGAAGTCCCTGCCGTGCATTTCTATACGATGGGCAAAACCCGGAACATCACGCAGATAATGCGTGAATGTTTCTGAGCATTACCTCACAAAATTCATCGCTACAGCAAATTCTGTAGTATTCGCCCAGACTGCCTTGAGGTCGGACGGCTTTGTCAGTCTGAATACTCCCATGAGGGTCTGAAGTTTCTGAAGCTCAGCCTTCTGCTCCTCCGTAATATCCGGATTCTTGGCCATTTCCTCGAGTTTCTTGTCGAGCTGGTCCAGCAATGGAAGCAGCGGTTTCACTATAGGATCGCAAAGCTCCTTGTCCATGAAGAGCTGCAGAGAGTTGTCTGTAACCACATATTTCATTACCAAGCCGTTGGCCATGAAATTCTTGATGACCGGCAGTATTTCTTTAGGGTCAATACCCAATTTCTGAAGTTCTTCAAGGAGTTCGCTCAAACCGGACAGGTCAGCTGCCTTGGTCACGAACGCATCAGCCTGTGCTCCTTCCATTTCTGACAATGCAGCGAGATTAGGCAGAACGAAAAGGTTTCCACCGTTCGCAAACCAGAAAGCCAAGTTTGCAGGCGGAAGGTCTATCCATTCCGTGTGGGTGGTCGGAACGAAATGGTATTTGCCGTCGGGACCGACAAGTTTCTTGATGATTCCTTCAAACTCCTTCATATCAGGAATTCCTGAATTGCCTGAATCCTCGTCAGATTCCCAAAATCTTGCAGTCACGTTTCCGTTCTCTGTAAATGAAAGCCGGTCAAGCTGGTCAGCAAGCTGAACACTACCAAATATACTGAGCATCTTGCCCATCATGGCTGCACTGACAGCGTAATCACCACTTGCCGTCCAGGTAATCTGCAAAGGAGTTACCACAGGCACTCCGTCCTTATCAGGAGCAGCCTCTCTGAGCAGATTCCAGTCACCTTCCATACCGCCTTTTGCGACTACTTTCGTTGCTGCCTTGACGGAGATTTTTTCATTGCCGTCGATTTCACCCTCCACTGACACTGTGTATATAGGTGTCTTGTCTGCACTGAACAATGACATGACTGTCATATTGTAGATGTTGCCTTCACCGCTGAATGTCCATTTCGAATCACCGGTATTCTTCAGATTCACATTGACTGCGACAGAAGAAGCGCAAGGAACGACATTGTTCATCTGGAGGACGCCTTCGGTCGCGCTGGATGCCGTCAATTTCACATTTCCCATGCTTACAGGTATGGAATTGACTGACATTTCAGCTTTTCCGCTTTCTGCGGTAAACTGATTTGACGGAATATCTTTCCAATTTTCATCGGACTTGCTGTCTTTGTGACAGCCGGCAAATACTCCCAAGAGAGCAAGCATAAGTCCTGAATACAATAAACTACGTTTCATACTAATTATGTTTAAATAAAACTGGGCGACGGCACATAGTCCTTTGTCACCAAGCAGAAATTTACTGCAAAAATCATACTATGACAGGAATCCGCGATTCTACTGGCCTCCGAGGCGTGAAAAATATGTCAGGACCTCTTCCCAAGTCTTGAACGGTTCTTCTCCGAAATGGAGAACTGTTCCCATAAAGTCATCAGTACCAAGCCGTTCCGGATATCTGTCGATGAGATAGTCCCCGAGCAGCATATCCTTTTTATTGGCAATGACCACTCTGTTCCATGCCGGCACGCCAAGTCGTTTTTCCACCCAATGATAGAGTTCCGGAAGGCGTTCAGGGGCATTGAAGTCATTGGAAATCAGCACATAAGGCGAGTACTGCTCCGAGAGTTTTGCAAAGGCCTTCACCGCACTGCCGTAAGGTTCCATATTCTCTATGGCGAGTCCATGAGCCTGTCCGTTTGTCATATCCAGAAGGGTATCTGTCAATGCTATGAGCATCACCTTCTTGGCCCTGTTTTCCTGCTTGTCGTCTATCCTTTCTATCACAGGCATGACCGAATGCAGGAAAACGCTGTCATCCAGATAGTGCTCCCCATTAAACCGGATTGCATTGGGATAATAGGTCGAGAACAACTCGAATGTGCCTGTCACGAGCGTGTCGTGGATACCGAACATTCCGTAAACGCGCTGTTTCTCTTCATTGACCTTCCCGAATGAAACCGGATCGGAGCTGTCGGGCTCGAGTCCTTCGAAATTGTGCGAAGACACTTCGCGGAACGCTTCTATAAGTCCTTTGTTCACCAGAAAAGATGTCTGTCCGTCGCGCCTTGGATTATGGAACTCCTGTCGTCCCAAACCATTGTTCTTCAATATGGTATCGGCAAGCTTGAATGCCGGGTTCACGAGAATCCTGTCATATCCGCGCAGCATTTCGGCATACATCGCACCCATCGATGCGCCTATGATCAGGTCCGGCTTTTCCGCTTCACAAAGTTTTTTAAGCATATCCATAGCCTCGACAGGCTCTACGGGGATGTCCGGGGCAATGATTTCTGCTGAAGGGAGCAATGTCCCCATTGTCTTTACCGTACCGTTCTGGCCGCTCGAAGCGAAACCGTGCAGGTACAGGATCTTCTTCCCTGACATTATGTCAGGCCTTGCATATTCATACAATTCCATACGCACACTTATTTGGGAGCAAAATTACTAAGCGGATTTCTTTCCGGCAAGAGAAATCAGCACGCAGACGAGCGTGAACATTGAACTGAAGAAGAACAACGCGCCTGTGGTGATGAACATATCACCCATTCCCACTATTGCGGGCACCATTCCACCAAATGCATAACCGATGGCGCCGAGCAGGGCAGACGCGACCCCTGCATTGTCACGCCCCGAATCCATCGCAGAGACATTGGAGGCGGTGGAGACTATGCCGACCATCAGCATGAGGATGAATACCAGTATCTCATACCACCAGAACCCCGGTTTGAAAAAAAGCACGACCGCCGTCAGCACCGAGAATCCCACAAGCGCGAATGTACCGAACCGGATAGCCGCATCATTGTCCTTGAATTTAGGGATGAGCGCTGCCGCGATGGCGAAGGTCAATGCATTGAATCCGAACACTATACTGAAATGCAGAGTGGATAGTCCGTAATGATCCTGCATAATGAATGGAGCGGAGGCGATGTTGGTGAAAAGCACGCCCATGGAGAACATATACGTAAGAACATACAGAAGGAACCGCCTGTTGCTCAATATGTTGTAGATGCCGCCGGTAATGACTTTCAATGATGAGGACTTGTAGATGCTCAGGTTCTTGAACGAGAGGTTCTCATCCATGCGTGTTGCTCCGATGAGCAGTGCCGCCGACAATACTATAAGGCTCCAGAATATGGCCCTCCAGCCTCCCACAAGGGCTATAAGTCCGCCCACGATAGGTGCAGCCACCGTCGCTACGCCATTGACCGCGGCTATCATTGACATCATTTTCGTCAATTCCTTTCCCCTATACCGGTCTGTGGCAATGCTTCTGGAAAGGACGACTCCGCCGGATCCGGCCAGGCCCTGGAAGAGCCTCATGATGATGAATTCATGGACATTGGCAGAGAAGATGCAGCCGAATGTGGATATCAGGAACAGGGCCATAGCGCATATCAAAGGACGTTTCCGGCCGTACCTGTCGCTTACCGGGCCGAATATCAGCTGGCCGACTGCAAGCCCGACAAGACCTGTGGTCAGGCCTAACTGCACCTTGGACACCGGGCAGTCGAACCAGTCCTGCATGGCAGGCAGCACCGGAACATACATGTCCATGACGAAAGGCCCGAAAGCGCTCAACGCTCCCAAATACACAAGGACGAATGTGTTTCCTCCTGATATGTGGCTGTCTTTACCCATAAGTCGCTATCCTCACCTTTAAAGATAATCAGAGTCCGTAGATTTCATTCATTTTCAGCAGCACATTCTTGACTCTTTCTTTCAGACTCTCCGGAGCAAGCACCTCCACCAGATAGCCCTGGGACATTATTCGCTGTATAAGGTCTGTCGTGATGCACATTCTGAATTCAAAGACCGCATAGTCCGGCCCTGTCACCACTTCCTTCTGGGAATGATGCCACGGAATGCTGCGAAGATATTCTTCCTGTCCTTCCTTCACTTTCAGCAGGATGGTCTCGACTTCAGGCTTTTCCGGGACAATGACGCCCAAATAGTTCGAGAAGAAAGCTCCCGCATTGAATTCCGGCGGAATAGTAAACTGATAGTCAATTTCTTCAACATTGGTCACGCGTTCCATGTTATAGATATGAAGAGCAGAAGAATCTCTGTCGCGGGCAAGAAGATACCAGACGAGATGATAGATTTTCAGGCAATACGGCACAACCTCCTTTACGGACAGTTCCCGTGAGCGGTAACTTCTGAACTCGATGCGGAGCATCTTGCTGTTCTTCATTGCCTTCAGCACAGGTGAGAGTTTGGAAACTCCCAACGGCAGTTTCTCGAGCACAATCCTCGAAGACAGAGATGCATCTGAAGATACTATGCTGTTCAATGCGAATGAGTTGTACAGCCAGGAGCGGACACCTGTCACGAAAGCGTCCCTCTTTTCTACTATTATATGGTACTGGTATGTGCCTCTGTGGGTACATTTGATTTCAATCCCGAACAACGACTTGATCTTCGCGCAGTGATTCTGGAAAGTCTTCTTGGGCATCGGTTCCTTTTTCGGATTCAAGTCCGATTCTCTCCAGGCCTCGTCAATTTCGGCGAAGGACATATAGCGGTTCTGGACAAGCAAATCCACAAGCCACACGTATCGGTCTAATAAATTTGAAGATTCCATCAGAAATATCTTATATTCCAACGCAAATATGGAAAAATTTTTATTAAATTTGCATATTATGAATCTAAAGTATTGCCTCTGATGCTCGAAGATGTAAGAAAAAATATCGAAAGACTTATCGCGCTGTATGAACGCGAGAGACAGACGAAAGAGAATCTTGTCATCGAACTGAGGAGGAAAGATGCTGAAATTGATTCATATAAGAAGCAGATTTCGGATCTGGAAAGACAAGTAGATAATCTCAAGTTGATTGAAGCTTTTACTGCTCATGAGGAAGGCAGCGCAGCTGCGAGGGAGAAGATTGACAAGATGATTTCTGAGATTGACAGGTGCATCTCATTATTGGAAAGATAGATATGGGGCAGAAGATTACGATACGGATCAACGGCAAGAAATACGAGTTGTCGGCCAAGACGCCAGATGACGAGGAGATTTACAGAAATGCCGCTAAACTGGTGGAAAGCACGTTAAGCAAGTATTCGAACAGGTTTCCCGAAAAGGACACGTCGGAGCTTCTTACGTTTGTGGCCCTGAACGAGTGTATCGCGAGGCTGTCAGCGAGAAGGATGGTGGAGAGTCTGGAGAATGAGGTGAAAGCGCTTGAGAAGCAGACAAATACTTATCTTGATGGTATAAAAGATTAGCCGTCGGCCCACTACTCGCTGAAAACAACAAGTTCTTCGGAACCGGGTGTTCTCGAGCCGGGGATGTGCGGGCCTAAGTACCTTTGATGGGATTCCGCTATGCGGGACGTAGGATTACTGAACCGGCACGGAGCTCAAATCTTGCAATATTAGATTTTTCTGACGACCCGGCTGACGGCTTTTATATATTCCGACTGCAAGCTTCTTAGTACAAGGAAACTTGCAGCCGGTTTTTTGTAATCCGGAAAGAGACGACTAAAACATAAATTTATATATACGTATGAACAACATTTTGATATTCATAGCAGTAGCCTTGCTGTCAGCTGCATTCGGAATTGCAGTTTTCATAATGGTTCACAGAATGGTTATGAAGGGACGCAAGGACAGCATCCTGGAAAAGGCGGAACTTGAGGCAGAAAACATCAAGAAAGAAAGGATCCTTCAGGCCAAGGAGAAGTTCCTCCAGCTCAGAAGCGAGCACGAGAAGTTCGTGAATGAGAAGAATGCACAGATCAAGGATACCGAGAACCGTCTCAAGCAGAAAGAGAACAATCTTAACCAGCAGAACAACGAGCTCCAGAAGAAAATCAAGGATCTCGACAATACCAAGGCAAGCCTCCAGTCCCAGAAAGATGCGCTCGACCGTAAGGCAGAAGAATACGAGTCACTCCGTCAGGAAGCCAACAAGCAGATTGAGAGCATTGCCGGCATGACCGCCAACGAAGCCAAGAACCTTCTCATGGAAAACATGAAGGCCGAGGCGAGAAGCGAAGCCCAGGCGTACATAAACGATACGATGGATGACGCCAGACTTAATGCTGCAAGGGAAGCCAAAAGGATAGTAATCACCACGATACAGAGGACTGCGACGGAGACTGCCATTGAGAATGCAGTCACCACCTTCCCTATCGAGAACGATGATATCAAAGGTAGAATCATCGGCCGCGAAGGTCGTAACATCAGGGCTCTTGAGGCAGCTACCGGTGTGGAAATCGTAGTGGACGATACTCCGGATGCCATTCTTCTTTCGGCTTTTGACCCTGTCAGAAGAGAGGTCGCACGTCTTGCGCTCCATCAGCTTGTCGTGGACGGACGTATCCATCCTGCACGTATTGAAGAGGTAGTGGCGAAGGTCCAGAAACAGCTCGAAGATGAAATCCTCGAGACCGGTAAGAGAACCTGCATTGACCTTGGAATCCACGGTATGAACATCGAACTCGTGAAACTCATCGGACGTATGAAATACCGTTCTTCTTACGGACAGAACCTTCTCCAGCACTCACGCGAGGTTGCAAATATCTGTGCCATAATGGCTTCCGAGCTCGGTCTCAATCCTAAGCTCGCGAAGAGGGCCGGACTTCTCCACGATATCGGAAAGGTTTCAGAGGACGATCCTGAACTTCCACACGCACTGCTCGGTATGAAGCTGGCAGAGCAGTACAAGGAAAGACCTGAAATCTGCAACGCTGTCGGCGCTCACCACGAAGAGACTGAAATGACATCGCTCATCTCCCCTATCGTCATGGTAGGTGACGCTATCTCAGGAGCACGTCCTGGAGCACGCCGCGAGGTCATTGAATCATATATCAAGAGGCTCAAGGGCATGGAAGACCTTGCTGCCGCATATCCTGGTGTAACCAAGAGTTATGCGATCCAGGCAGGTAGGGAGCTCCGTGTAATCGTAGGCGCAGAGGATGTAAGCGACGAGCAGGCAGCTACGCTTTCTTCCGACATCGCTCTCAAGATTCAGAATGAAATGACATACCCTGGTCAGGTGAAGATCACCGTCATCAGGGAAACGCGTTCAGTAGCTTACGCAAAATAAGCGAAATCATTTTTATACCGAATATGATATGCTAATGAAAAGACGCAGTATTGTATCAGGCATTGTACTCTTTTTACTGAGTGCAGTGCCTTTATTCGCTCAAATGGGCGAACCGATAGTAAAATGGTCCGTTTCCCAGGGAAAAACAGAAAACGGTATCACCGAAATCATCTTCTCCGGCACTATCAGCTCCGGATGGCATACCTATGGAGCATCTCACAAGGACTCGCCTGTAACGGTGGAATTCGAGGATGTCAAAGGGTATTCTCTTGAAGGTGGATTGTACGACCTGCTCAAGCCTGAGAAATTCGGCGGGGATGATGTTTTCTTCGACAAGATCAAGGTAGCGCAAAAGATCAGAGTGGCAGAAGATGCCTCGAGTCTGAAAGGTATGATCACGTCTTCGAGCTGCACGGACAACTCCTGCGGCGCGCCTGAGGACTGGAATTTCGAAATAAAGCTCCGGAAAGAGGCTGACGCGGCGGCCGCAGCTGTTCCTGAAAAGACAAAAAAGGCTGAGACCGCAGCAACCGCTGAAACTGCCGCCACTACAGAAGTTCCAGAGATTTCTCAGAACGTGACAGAAGAGGAGCAGCGTGCGGGCGGTTCTTTGTGGGCACTGATACTTGAAGCCGTGCTGTGGGGATTTGCGATGCTTCTCACTCCTTGTGTATTCCCTATGGTGCCGATGACCATATCATTCTTCATGAAAGGGTCGTCAACACCTGCGGCCGGACGTTTCAAGGCCTTCATGTACGGACTGTTCATCGTCCTGCTTTACACGGTGCCTATTTCACTGATTATCGGAGCTACATACATCTTCGGCGGCGAGACTGTCACTGCCGACATATTCAACTGGCTTTCAACGCATTGGCTCCCGAACATCATCTTCTTTATCGTGTTTATGGTATTTGCGGCATCGTTCTTCGGAGCGTTTGAGATCACTCTGCCGTCAGCTCTCGTGAACAAAAGTGACAAGAATTCCGACAAGGGCGGACTTGCAGGAATCTTCTTCATGGCATTGACACTGGTCCTGGTGTCATTCTCATGCACCGGTCCTATCGTGGGTTCAGTCCTGATCAAATCCACTCAGGGTGAGTTCTGGACTCCGATGGTGACAATGCTTGCCTTCTCGGTAGCCTTTGCATTGCCTTTCACGATTTTCGCGATGTTCCCGTCTCTGCTGAAGAAGCTCAAGAGCGGCAGCTGGCTGAACTCCGTGAAGGTGGTGCTCGGATTTATCGAGGTGGCTCTCGGTCTGAAGTTCCTCAGCGTGGCGGACCAGACATATCATTGGGGGCTTCTGGACAGAGAGATCTATCTCGCAATCTGGATTGTGGTATTCACCCTGCTCGGTCTGTACCTGCTCGGCAAGATCAGGTTTGAGGCGGACAGCGAGGTGAAGCATATCGGGATATTCCGGCTTTTCCTGGTAATCGTGGACTTCACATTCGTAGTGTATATGATTCCGGGAATGTTCGGCGCGCCGCTGAAGGCATTGTCAGGATATCTTCCTCCTATCGAGACGCAGGACTTCATAATGGGCAGCAATGCAAGCCAGCCTGTGATCAGTATTGAGGAGGCCAATAAAGGCGAAAAACTGCCGCTCGGACTTACAGGCTATCATTCTATGGAAGAGGGATATGCTGCTGCGAAAGCGTCCGGCAAACCTGTTTTCCTGGACATTTCCGGTCTCGCCTGCGTGAATTGCCGCGAGATGGAGCAGAGGGTTTGGAGCGATCCGAAGGTACTGTCGATACTGAAAAATGATTTCGTCATTGTGGTTCTCTATACGGATGACAAGACTAAACTTCCTGAGAGCGAATGGGTTACCACCAGCAGCGGAAAGGTTTTGAAGGACAGGGGACGTATCAATGCATGGTTCGTCCGTGAAAATTTCGGCGTGAGCGCACAGCCTAACTACGTGCTTCTGTCGCCTGACGGAAAGCAGCTCGCTCCGATTCGCGGATACAATACTGATATAGACGGATTTGTCGAGTTCCTGAATTCAGGACTTGAGAGAATGAAATGAAAGACATGAAAAGGATGATTACAGCATTGATGGCATTGACATTGGCCATCAGCGGTTTATCTGCAAGAGAACTGCCGGAGATTCATACGCCAGCATCCGATTCGAGGGTGACTTATGTGGGCAGGACATTGAAGGAGAAGGACAATGTTTCTTTCGACTGGACCGGAGTATATGTCAGAATCCGTTTTGAGGGTTCTTACCTCGCGATGAAGGCTTCCGACAGCAAAGCGAACTATTATGACCTCTGGATTGACAGGGAACCGGACGCGAAGGCTGACAGGACCATCAGGGTCAGCGGTAAGGATTCGGTATATGTGCTGGTGGAACCGGCTGCCCTCAAGTCGTTCAATTCCAAGGGGAAAGGCTTCGAGCACACTGTGGTTCTGAAAAAGCGTACTGAGGGAAGTGAAGGCAAGACCACCATCAGCGAGTATATTACCAAGGCAGGCGAACTGCTTCAGGCTGAAGGTCTCAAAGAGCGCCAGTTCGAGGTGATAGGTGACTCCTACACTTGCGGTTACGGTACGGAGAACAGTATCAGGACGGACCCTTACAAGAGTGAGACCGAGAACAGCAATCTGACTTACGCTGCTATCCTTTCAAGGTACTTCGGGGCTGATTACTATGCTGTTGCGCATTCCGGAATGGGGATTGCCAGAAATTATGCGGACAAGTTCAAGGACTACTATATGCCTGACCGTTATGACCAGACATTCGACGAGGACAAGGATGTGAAATGGGATGCCGCTGCTGATGCATTCAGGCCGCAAGTTACCATCATCTACCTCTGTACCAATGACTTCTCTACCGGCAGACAACCCAAGATGTCGATTTTCAGGGACAATTATGTGAAACTCCTGAACAAGATCAAGAAGAACTACGGTGAAAATCATCCGGTTCTCTGTGTTTCGAGCAACTGCGATGACCTGGCAGCCGATTATGTGAGGTATTGCGTAAACAGCTGCGGCCTTAAGAATGTGCATTTCCTGAGTTTCACCAAGGCTGTGCACAATACGGATGATGAGCTCGGCGCAAGCTGGCATCCAAGCTACAAGGGACACAAAAAGCTCGCCCATGTGATGATTCCGTATATTTCCACATTGACAGGATGGGAACTCAATGACAATATCGAATAATATGAGTATCAAGACTAAGATCATCAGCACCGTCACGCTTGTGGTTGTGCTGGCCCTGGCAGGGTTCTTCTATTTCCGCTTCTACTTTGTCTTCGGTGAAGGAGTCAAGGCAGGAGACCTGAATCAGGTGATGTATAAGGGCTATGTATTCAAGACCTACGAAGGCAGGCTGATCCAGTCAGGCCTGAGAGGTACAGGAAAAGGTACCAATGGAATGGAATCCTACGTTTTCGAGTTCTCCGTGGAGAATGGAGAGCTTGCTGATTCTCTGATGAGGTGCAGCGGCAAGACCGTGGAACTTCATTATAAGGAGTATTTGGGAGCGCTTCCGTGGCGCGGTCAGCAGAAGTATATCGTGGATAATATCCTGTCCGTAAGGTAAGTTATTGAAAAACAATAAGATGAAAAGATTACATTTTATCGCATTGACAATATTGGCGGCTTCTTCTTTGGCCGCCGTTTCTCTGAATGCCGAGGAGCACCAGAGAGCTGAGGGAATGAAAGTTTTTTCTGTTCATCCTGCCAACAACACAGGCAAGATGATGACGATGGAGCAGGCTGTATATTCGGGAGAACTTAGACCTGAGAGATTCCGCGCAGGATGGTACGGCGAGAACACCATTGTATATATGAAGAAAGGAAAGCCGCAGCTGTATGATGTCAATGCCGGTAAAGATGTGGATGCTGACGAGGTGCTCGGCGTCTATGCGGAAGCTGCCGGAGCATATCTCAGGAAGTCATTGCCGGAAGGCGCTGAAAATGTTACGCCGAACGAGGCGGCAATGTCTGCAAACGGGTCAATGATGGGCAACAGGGCCGTCGGTGCAGCCCCTGCATTGGCTTTTACGGTGGGCAAAAGCCTTTATTACATTGACCAGCGCAAGCATGTCCGCCCTGTCGCTGAAAGTGAGAATCCTGAAATCACTTATGGCCAGTCTGTCAGCAGAAACGAATTCGGTATATCCGGAGGGATTTTCTGGTCACCGGACGGACGGAGCATCGCGTTCTACCGCAAGGATGAAAGTCAGGTAACTGAATTCCCGCTTCTGGACATCACCACACGTACAGGTTCCCTCAAGAGCATCAAATATCCGATGAGCGGAATGGGCTCTGAGAATGTGCGCGTAGGCATTTACCATCTGGCGGAAAACACCACAGCATACATCCAGGCGGACGATTTCGGCTACGACCAGTATCTCACCAATGTTTCCTGGTCTCCTGACGGAAAGCTTCTCTTCATCCAGGTTCTGGACAGGAGCCAGAAGCATATGCACCTGAATATGTACAGGGCCTGCGACGGCAAATTCCTGAGAACCGTACTTACTGAGGACAACGAAAAATGGGTGGAACCGACGGACCCTCTGCATTGGTTCGGATTCTCCGGCAGATTCATCTACCGCACTGACAACAGGGACGGATACAAGAGTCTCTACCTCTGCGACACGCTTGGCACAGTAACGCGCGTCACAAACGTTGCTGCTGACGTGAAATTCGTTGCCGAGGACGGCGAGCGCATCTTCTATACCAGCGCAGAGGTCTCCCCTGTCGAGCAGCACCTGTTCTCTGTCCAGGTCAATGTCTCCCGCAAGGGAAAGGTCAATGTCGGGACGCCTGTCAGGCTCACCTCCGATGAGGGATGGCACAATGTAAGTGTCAATGAATCAAGCACATGGTTTATCGACAGTTACAGCAGTTTCAATGTTCCCGGCGTGGTGAAGGTGACTTCTACAGACGGAAAGATGTCCAAGACTATCTTCACCGCCGAGGATCCGATGAAGGATTACGCTACAGGTGAGATGACTCTGGGAACGGTAAAGAGCGCCGACGGAAAATATGACAACTGGTACAGGCTCTATCTTCCGGTGGATTTCGACCCTGCCAAGAAGTATCCGGTCATCCTGTATGTCTATGGCGGTCCTCATTCGCAGATGGTGAATGATTCCTGGCTTGGACAGATAAGGCTTTGGGAAATGTACATGGCGCAGCGCGGCTACATCGTCTATGTGCAGGACAACAGGGGTACGGAAAACCGTGGCGCAGCTTATGAGAAGGCTATCCACAAATACTGCGGACAGGCGGAGATGGCTGACCAGATGGCCGGGCTTAGCGAACTGATGACATTGCCTTACGTGGATAAGGACAGAATCGGCGTGCACGGTTGGAGCTACGGCGGATTCATGACAATTTCGCTTATGACGAACTATCCCGAGACTTTTAAGGTCGGTGTTGCAGGCGGTCCTGTAATCGACTGGAAATGGTACGAGGTGATGTACGGAGAGAGATATATGGAGACGCCTGACTCAAATCCTGAAGGCTTCGCCGAGACAAGTCTGATCAACAAGGCGACTGACCTGAAGGGCAAACTGCTTATCTGTCAGGGCGCTATCGACAACACTGTAGTCTGGGAGCACAGCCTGAGTTTCGTGAGAGAATGTATCAAGAACAATGTCCAGCTGGACTATTTCCCATATCCTTGCGCAGAGCACAATGTTTTCGGCAAGGACCGCATCCACCTTATGGACAAAGTGACTATGTATTTTGAAGATTATTTATAAAGATATGAATACCAAAGATTTATACGCTCAGATCCAGGCCAAGAAGACCATGCTGTGCGTGGGTTTGGACACTGATTTCAACAAGATGCCCCAGCACATTCAGAAACTTGCCCAGGACGGAGAGATTGCTGTCCACGGGGAATTGTTGAAAGGCACTGCACGCTCGCTGTATGAATTCAACAAGGCCATCATTGACGCGACTTCAGAGCATTGTGTAGCATACAAGCCGAATTTGGCTTTCTATGAGTGCTATGGACGTGAAGGTATGCTGGCGCTGGAAAAGACCGTAGATTACATCAGGAACAATCACCCTGAGCAGTTCATCATTGCGGACGCCAAGCGCGGTGATATCGGAAATACAGCCAAGATGTATGCCAAGACATATTTCGAGACGATGGATTTCGACGCTGTAACCATCTCTCCTTATATGGGCAGTGAGACTGTCACTCCTTTCCTCGAGTATCCGGGAAAATTCGCCATCGTGGTAGCATTGTCCTCCAACAAGTCTTCCGCAGATTTCCAGATGGCGCAGCAGGACGGCAAGCCTCTGTATCAGGAGGTTATGGAAAAGATGATGTCCATCTCCAATCCTGACAACATGATGTTCGTGGTAGGTGCTACAAAGGCTGACAAACTTGCTGAAATCCGCAAGTTCTGCCCGGACAATTTCTTCCTCGTTCCGGGTGTCGGAGCACAGGGAGGTTCCGCAGAAGAGGTAATCGCGCACGGTGCAAATGCGATGGGCGGCTTGCTTATCAATTCGTCACGTGGAATCATCTACGCCTCCAATGGTGAGGATTTCGCTGAGGCTGCCGGACGCGCTGCAGCTGCTACCGCCAACATCTAGTGCAGTTTGAGAAATAGCGACTATTTCTCAAACTGAGATTTTTCCAAAAACAGGCTGCTCACAAAACGTGAAGCAGCCTGTCTATCCATAATCTTATACGCTAAATATCATCTTTCAGATGCTCCTTGGCGTACTCGAGTGTCACGGTAAATGTCTTTTTGCGGGAAGACGGGGCCTCGAACATGGCATCATCGAAAATCCTTTCACAGATGCCTCTCAGGCCACGCGCTCCGAGTTTGTTCTTGATGGCAGTATCGACTATGAGTTCCTTCACTCCATCTTCTATCTCCAGTTTTATGCCGTCCATCTCGAACATTTTTTCATATTGCTTCAATATGGCATTCTTCGGCTCTGTAAGAATACGCAGAAGCGACTCCTTGTCCAGGCTGTCCAGATAAGTGACAATCGGAAGACGACCGATGATTTCCGGAATGAGGCCATAGAACTTCAAATCCTCAGGAGCCACATATTTGAGCAGATTGTTCTTGTCAATCTGCTTGTTGCCGCCGGCCGTGAAACCGATGACCTGAGTGTTCAGACGATTGGCAATCGACCTTTCTATGCCCTCAAACGCGCCACCGCAGATGAACAAGATATTCTGGGTATTGACATGTATGAATTCCTGCTCAGGATGCTTGCGTCCGCCCTGTGGCGGCACATTGACAACACTTCCTTCGAGAAGCTTGAGCAGCGCCTGCTGTACTCCCTCTCCGGAAACATCACGAGTGATCGAAGGATTATCTCCCTTGCGGGCTATCTTGTCTATCTCATCGATGAATACAATACCTCTCTCCGCTTTTGCAAGGTCATAATCAGCCTCCTGCAGAAGCCTTGAGAGCAGACTCTCCACATCCTCACCCACATATCCGGCCTGAGTGAGCACAGTGGCATCCACAATCGTGAACGGTACCTGAAGAAGCCTTGCTATGGACTTTGCGAGCAATGTCTTTCCTGTTCCGGTCGGGCCAACGAGGAGGATATTGGACTTCTCAAGTTCAACTCCGTCATCCACTTTGTCTGCCAGATTGTGGTTTATCCTCTTGTAGTGATTGTACACAGCCACTGACAGAAGCTTCTTCGCACGGTCCTGGCCAATGACATATTGGTCCAGAAATTCCTTGATTTCCTTAGGCTTCTGCAGTTTACCGATCTTCTTGGGTGCTGCTTTCTCAGTTTTTTGTCCTGAAACCTCTTTCAGATAATCGGCAGCCAACATGATACAGTCGCTGCAGATACAAGCCCCGTTCTGTCCCGGGAGAAGAAACGGCACCTCCGATTCCGGTCTCCCGCAGAACATACAATAATTTTGTGTCTTTTTTCCGGCCACTTTATTTCACCTTTTTCTTACTGGAAAGAATTCCGTCCACCATACCATAAGCCTTGGCTTCCTCTGCAGTCATCCAGAAATCCCTGTCAGCATCTGCAAGCACACGCTCGAAAGTCTGACCGGTATGCTGGGCAATGATATTGCACAGCTCTGTTCTGGTCTTCTCTATCTCCTTTGCTGCTATGATGATGTCAGATGCCTGTCCCTGGGCGCCGCCAAGAGGCTGATGAATCAGGACACGGCTGTGCGGCAATGCTGAACGCTTGCCTTCAGTACCTGCGCACAACAGCACCGAGCCCATCGATGCCGCCATACCTGTACAGATGGTTGCCACGTCCGGTTCAATGATCTGCATCGTATCATAAATGGCCAGACCCGAAGAAACCTGTCCTCCAGGGGTATTCAGATAGAGCGAAATGTCCGCCATACTGTCAGTGGAAGCAAGGAACAGGAGCTGGGCCATAATGATATTCGCCACGTCGTCATCAATCGGCACACCGAGAAATATCACCCTGTCCATCATAAGACGGCTGAACACGTCCATGGATGCGACATTGAGTTTCCTTTCTTCGATGATGGTCGGATTTATATACGAATCCAGAGCCGATTCATAACGATGAAGGGTCGTAGAACTGATTCCACGGCCCATTCTCGCGAATTTATAAAATTCGTTATTGTTCATATTTCTTGGGATTAAGACTAAAGTGTACGGAAATCTTCTACTGAAACCTTCTCAGCCTTCAGTGTAACCGCACCCTTAACTGCCTCGATAACCTTAGTAGCCTCAACATTCTCTACAATGCGGCGGCTGGTATTCTCATCCTGAAGTACACGGGCAACACTGTCCTTGAGAATTGCCTCAGGAACATTTCCCATGCCGTATGAAGCATACTGGTAAGCAACATATGCCTGAGCTGCCTCGTGAACATCTTTTTCTTCGATCTTGAGGTCGAACTTCTGCATGATGTAGCCACGTACCATCTGCCAGCGGAAATCCTCGAAGAATGCAGGTGCCTCTTTCTCGATCTCCTCTTTGCTGAACTTACCGTCATTGATATTGAACAGCCATCTCTTGAGGAACTCCTCCGGAAGTTTGATGTCAGCTTTCTTTACGAGATACTCGCGCAGATCCTTGGAAAGTTTATAGTCAGACTCCTGCTTGTAATTCTCTTCAAGTCTTGCAGTTACAGCCTTGTCGAATTCCTCTGCATTGTGAACCTGGTTCTCACCGAAAATCTTGTCGTAAGTCTCCTGGTTCTCCTCTGCCGGAGCGAAAGTCTTCACTTCCTTCACTGTAACGTGGAACTCAGGTGCGAGAGAAGCGAGCTCCTCTTTCTTTACCTTGAGCATATATGCACGGTCAGACTCATTAGTAAATGCCTCATTTACATTGACATCAAACTGGTCTCCGACCTTTGCGCCGAGGAACTTGGACTTAGCCTCGCCCTCTACATTCTTCACGCCTACATATGAGCCCTCAACGGTCTTGCCTTCCTGAGCGAAATCAACGATTACGAAATCATCCTCACCTGCCTGCTCAGCATCCGTGAGAGAACCGAACTGACGGAGAAGGTTGTCCTTCATCTCTTTCTTGGCCTCAGCAGAAACCTTGATCTCATAAACTTTCACTTCGTCATCCTTGGAGAGCTCGAAGTTCACCTCTGAAGTGGTGGCGATATCGAACTTGAAAGTAAAGTCGTTGCCTGACTTCCACTCGATCTCCGGCTGGTCCTCACTTGGAAGAGCCTCACCTACCATCTTGATATTGTTTTCCTTAACAAAACTATTGATAGCGTCTGAAAGAACCTTGTTCACAACCTCGCCAAGCACTCGCTCTCCATAAACTTTCTGGATAAGGGACATAGGAACCATTCCCTTTCTGAAGCCCTTGAACTCGGCTGTACGTTTGCATCTCTGGAGTTCTTTCTTCTCAGCCTCAGCGTAATCATCGTGAGCAACAGTGACAGTGAGCTGGATATTAAGCTCATCAATCTGATTTTTTACAATATTCATCTTTATTCAATATTTTATATTTTCAATGCGATTAAATATTCAATGTGTTTGCGCGAGATTCAAGCCATCTTACACTTAGCCTGCAAAAATAGGAATTTTTCAGACAATTTCCAATCGGGAAAACCTATTATTGTCTATACTGCTTGGGATAGACCACTCTTTCGTGATAAATCTGCCCGAGATATGACTTCAGCACTGATTTTATACGGCTGAGTTCCTTCAATGTAATATCTGCATTGTCAAGCTGTCCTGCAGCCATCTTGGCTGAAACGATGTTCTCCACGAACTTGTCGAAAGTCTCGGGAGTATTGTCCTTCAATGTACGCGAAGCGGCCTCCACAGTATCGCAGATCATGACCAGCGCCTGCTCCCTGGTCCAAGGTTTCTTGCCCTTATAATAGAAGGCATCCGATTCGGCAGGGTTTCCACCCTCTTCTATAAACTTGTTGTAGAAGAATGCCGTACAGGTAGTTCCGTGATGTGTGAGAATAAAATCGCTCACCACCTGAGGCAGCTTGTACTTGGCAGCAAGAGCAAGACCGTCCGAAACATGTCTTATGATCATCTCAGCGCTTTCTTTGGGAGTAAGCCCGTCGTGGAACTTGGCGCCGAGGCTCTCGTTCTCCACGAAGCATTGCGGATTGGCAGTCTTCCCGATGTCATGATACATCGCTCCGGCACGCACAAGAAGCACGTCCGCGTCAATGCTCCTCGCAGCCGCATCAGCAAGGTTCATCACCTGAAGTGAATGCTGGAATGTCCCCGGAGCCTTCTGCGCAAGAATTCTCAGAAGTTTATTGTTAGGGTCACACAGTTCCTGGAGACGGGTACCTGACACAAGCGAGAATATCTTCTCCATCAGATATATGAGCGGATATCCTGCGACTGAAAGCAATGCCCCTAAAAACAGATAGAGCATCAGCCACAAGTCGTCGAATGCATTGCCCGAATTGATAAGCCGGAATCCGATGAAGGTCAGCAGCAGGCATACAAACACGAGCATAGCCGCCACGAACTGTCTCCATCCCTTGCTGAAAAACGGGAACACGAACATTGTCACCACTCCCGCAACCAGATTCAGCAGGAAAAGTTCCACGCCGTTGTGCGCGAAAATCAGCAGCGGCATCAATGAAACGACATACACCGGAAGCACTACCCTCCTTCTGAAAAACGCCAACAGATACAGCGCCGAAAGCGAGAACGGAATCATATAGAGCAATGTCGGGTCCAGTTTGTCCACTGCAAACGCTGCAAATGCCGTCAATGTGAAGATGAACAGAAGATAAAGATACTTGTTCATCAGTTTGAATATGTCCGGGTTCGTGTAGAAAATGGAAAGGAAGAGTATCAGGACCAATGCCAATGATATCACTCCGTTACCGATCCACAGGAAAATCCTCGGTCCGTCATATCCCAGACTCTCCTCATATTCAGCCTTGTACGAATCCAGCAGCTGCTGTATCTCAGCCGTCACTATTTCGCCTTTGGTCACGATCAGCTGCCCTGCGGTCACAAATCCTGAGGTCGGAGAGATATAATCCACAGACTCTGCATGCACCAAGTCCGTGGTTTCCTTGTCATAGATCAGATTCGGGACAATGATATCGTCGATGCCTACTGCATTGGCAATCGAATCCACCCTTTCTGACGGAAAATCCTTGGCAGTCTCTGAAATGACCTTGTCCAATGCGGAAGATACCGTATAAACATCGGAAGCCGGGGTTTTCACCGCACGTTTGTCTCTCTGGATGAATATGATATCATCTGCAGCCGAGAAGTTCTCTTCCTTGGAAGAGGCCTCATCAGCCATCACTCCCCTTCTGTAAATATCAGACACGGCCTCGAGCATTTTCGGCCTGATCTGGCTGGCCTCGCCTAAATTCAGCTGCTCGATGCCCTTCACCACTTTACGCGGAATTCCGTCGTCATATTTGTAATATGGCACTATACTGGAGCCTGCGGCATCTTTCTCAGCACGAAGTTGCTCCTGTGTTTTCAGAACAGGAAAATCTATCTGTGAAACCAATGTTTCATAAGGCCACGGTGTACCCTTCTTGTAGTCGTAGTTGAACTTTCCGTTCCTCGGCATCATCAGCAGAAGAATCAGGAAAAGACAAAATAGCGATATGTAGATTTTGGGATCGCGGGGAATTCCAGTCTTTGCCATAATGAAATACTATTTGAAAGGACTATCTTTTTCTCTGGCTATATACTTGTAAGTCAGTTTGTCAGTAAGTCTCGGGAACAGCCTGTGCGCAAGCACGGTAAGCTTTCCGAGAGCCGTAAGAATCACCTCTGATTTACGGGAAGCGAGCGCTTTGGCAAGATATTCTGCACATTTTTCAGCACTCATAAGTTTGCCTTCATCCAGCGGGGTTTCTCCCTGGGCGCTTCCGTCTGCTGTCAATGCCGCATTACGCACATTTGATGCGGTATAGCCCGGAGCGAACACCAACACGTTCAAGCCGTCTTTCAGGTGCTCGATTCTGAGTGTGTCCAGAAAGCCTCGGATAGCGTATTTCGATGCTGAATAACCGGTCCTCGCAGGAAGCGCGGAATATCCGGCAATCGAGATGACACCCACCACTGAGCCTTTGGACTTCAACAGCCACGGCAGCGCGAATTTGGTACAATTCACGGTTCCCCAGAAATTCACGTTCATAAGGGAATGGATCACAGAAAGGTCCAGGTCATTGAACATCGCCCTCATGGAAATGCCGGCATTGTTCACCAAGATATCGATTCCGCCGAATTTCTCCACAGTCTTCTCTATCAATGACTTGCAATCCTCTTCTTTGGTAACGTCCGTCTTGACGCAGAGGACTTTGGACAAATCAGCATTGACAGAAGCGGCTTCAGCCTCGAGCTTGTCGAGATGACGGGCGGCCATGACGACCTTCGCGCCCAATCTTCCGAATAATCTGGCAGAAGCCAACCCGATACCCGAGCTGGCTCCTGTTATGATTATCACCTTATCTTTAAAGTAAGACCGGTTCATAATGAAGTGTATTTTGGACTATTCCACAGTCATTGCAGCGATATCGTCTCCATCATAAGCACCTGCGTCGAGCTTGGCCTTGATTTCCTTGAATGCTTTGAGAGTATATTCGACATCTTCCATAGTATGGGCTGCTGTGCAGACGATACGGAAAATGACCATACCCTTAGGAATGACAGGATAGATGACCATAGAACAGAAAATCCTGTAGTTCTCACGGAGATCCTTAGCCATCTTGGTAGCCTGAGCGACTCCACCCTTGATATGTACAGGAGTCACGCAAGCCTGAGCCTCACCGATATCGAACCCTTCTTTCCTGAAACCGTCCTGGATGGCGTGGGTAATGGCCCAGCACTTCTTGCGGAGTTCGTCACCTTCCGGAGACATGATGATTTCAAGACGCTTGGTATTGCCGATGACGAGCGGCATAGGAAGTGACTTCGCATACATCTGTGAACGCATGTTCGCACGGAGATAGTTGATGATCTTGTGAGGACCTGCAACGAATCCGCCAATAGAAGCCATTGACTTGGCAAATGCGCCGATGTAAAGGTCAACCTCGTCCATGCAGTGAAGTGCCTCAGAAGTTCCGCGTCCGTGTTCTCCGAGAAGTCCGAAGCCATGGGCATCGTCAATCAGGAAACGGAAGTTGTATTTCTTCTTGAGAGCTGCTATCTTGTCGAGAATACCGAGCGCACCTGTCATACCATATACGCCCTCGGTGATAAGGAGCACACCGCCGCCGTTGGCATCAGCCTCAGCACAAGCGCGGGCAAGAACCTTCTCGCAGTCCTCGATATTGTTGTGACGATACTTGTACTTGCTGCCGATATGAAGACGGATACCGTCGAGCAGACAAGCGTGGCACTCTGCATCATAGACGATTACATCATGACGCGCGGTAAGAGCATCGATCGTGGAAACGATTCCCTGATATCCGAAGTTATAGAGGAAGGCATCCTCTTTCTTCTCGAACTCAGCGAACATTTTCTCCAGCTTCTCATGGTATCTGGTATTGCCCGACAGCATTCTGGCGCCCATCGGGTATGCAAGTCCCCACTGTGCAGCTGCTTCAGCATCCGCTTTGCGCACTTCAGGATGATTTGCAAGTCCGAGGTAGTTGTTCAGACTCCAGTTCAGGACCTCTTTTCCGTTGAAAACCATGTGAGGTCCGAGTTCGCCCTCAAGACGAGGGTACATATAATAGCCGTAAGCCTGGTCGAAATACTGGCCGATAGGACCGCCTGAGTCTCTTTCAATTCTGTCAAAAATGTCTAACATATTGTCTAGATTTTAGATATTGTCGTTACTATGCGTCAATGTTTGCGTAATGTGCATTTTCTTCAATGAACTGTCTGCGTGGCGGCACATCATCGCCCATAAGCATTGAGAAGGTCCTCTCTGCCTCGGCAGCATTGTCAATGGTGATTTTACGGAGTCTTCTCTTGGACGGGTCCATTGTCGTATCCCACAACTGATGATCGCTCATCTCTCCGAGACCTTTGTAGCGCTGTACTGTCACGCCCTTGTCAGACCCCTTTCCGAGTTTCTGGGTTGCTTCAGCACGCTGTGCGTCAGTCCAGCAATAGATCTCTTCCTTGCCTTTCTTCACCAGATAAAGCGGCGGAGTAGCCAGATAGACATAGCCGTTTCTGATGAGGTCGAGCATATACCTGAAGAAGAATGTCAGAATCAATGTGGCGATATGGCTTCCATCGACATCGGCATCGGTCATGATGATGACCTTGTGGTAACGCAACTTGCTGAGGTCCATTCTCTTCTCGCCGTTCTCGTCTGCCTGTGCCACGGTAACGCCGAGCGCCGTGTAGATGTTTCTGATTTCTTCACTGTCGAATGCCCTGTCCTCGGCTGCCTTCTCTACGTTGAGAATCTTACCTCTCAACGGAAGGATGGCCTGAATGCGGCGGTCTCTACCCTGCTTTGCGGTACCGCCTGCGGAATCTCCCTCGACAAGGAACAATTCGCAAAGCTCAGGATTCCTCTCGGAGCAGTCCGCAAGCTTGCCCGGCATACCGGCACCTGACATGACAGTCTTTCTCTGAACCATTTCACGTGCCTTGCGGGCAGCAGTTCTGGCTGTTGCGGCAAGAACGACTTTCTCGATGATGAGCTTGGCGTACTTTGGATTCTCTTCAAGATACTGGTCCATCGCCGCTGAAGTAGCCTGGGACACAATGGAGGTGACCTCACTGTTTCCAAGTTTGGTCTTGGTCTGGCCCTCGAACTGAGGCTCAGCCACTTTCACGGAAACCACGGCGGTAAGACCTTCCCTGAAGTCTTCCTGGGTAAGTTCCACCTTTACCTTCTCCAGGAGCTTGTTCTTGTCGGCATAGTTCCTCAACGAACGGGAAAGACCCATTCTGAAGCCCTGGAGATGGGTACCGCCCTCAATAGTGTGGATATTGTTCACATATGAGAGGATTGTCTCCTTGTAACCGTTATTGTACTGGAGGGCAATGTCGATAGGAATGATCTTGTCGGATGTCACACATACCGGTTCAGGAATAATCTCTTCCTGGCTCGCATCGAGATATTTGATGAATTCCTTCAATCCTTCCTGGGAGTAGAATACATCATTCTTGTAGATCTGCTTTCCGGTAGGACTGCTGTTTCCGTTCGCATCGACCACATACTCGTCCACGAGGGTACGCTTGTCTGTCAATGTAATCTTGATTCCCTTGTTCAGGAACGAGAGTTCACGCATCCTGTTCGCAAGAGTCTCATAGTTATAGATGGTAGTGACATTGAATATCTCCGGATCCGGATGGAATGTGATGGTGGTTCCCGTGTCTTCACACTCGCCGATCACTTCTACCTGAGTCAAAGGCTTTCCTTTGGAATATTTCTGCTGATAGATCTTGCCTTCCCTGTGGATTTCAGCCACGAGGCTGTCCGACAACGCGTTCACACAGGACACACCGACACCGTGAAGACCTCCTGACACCTTGTAGCTGTCCTTGTTGAACTTACCGCCGGCGTGAAGAACCGTAAGAACCACCTCGAGAGCAGACCTGTGCTCTTTCGGGTGCATTCCCGTAGGGATTCCTCGTCCGTTATCCTGAACTCTGATGGAGTTGTCTTCCAATATTGAAACTTCGATGTGGTCGCAGAATCCGGCCATAGCCTCGTCGATACTGTTGTCCACAACCTCATACACCAGATGATGGAGACCTCTTACACCCACATCGCCGATATACATTGACGGTCTTTTCCTCACCGCCTCCAGTCCTTCGAGGACCTGAATACTGCCCGCAGAATACTGCTCTTCAGCTTCGCGCATCTTCTCGTTCTCTTCCATTATTTTCTTTTAAAATTTTCTATTCAAATCAACTTGTCTGTCTGACTTTTTTAGAAACTGTTTTGAAATTATTCACAGAAGGTTTGAGTGGAAAAAACTTCAGATTCAACCGAGGGTTCAGGGAAGATAGCTGGGCCTATCTGACCTGAAAACTCGGGAAGAAGATGAAGGAATTTTACCTCAAACAACTATTCAATCATTTCAAAACAGGTTCTTAATCCTACAAATATAGTAAAAATTAGAGATTCAGACAAATGCCTGCGGTGAATCCTACGCCGCCGTCCATATACATTCCATAACGCTGTATCTTCATATTCAGAAGGTTCTCACCTCTGAGCCAGAATGACAATTTGTTGTTGAATGCATATTCGGCATGCAGACCGAGATTCAGCCAGCCGGGGACCCTCACATTCATGGTCGTATGAGCTACGGGAGTGAGCTCTCCCCCGCTCTCCTGCATTGACACGAGAGTAGTTTCTCCCTTCCTCACGGTCGCGAATTCCGCAGAAACTCCCGCGAAGATTCTCTTCTTCCAGTTATATGTGCCGTCGAGATGGCCGGAGAAGAGCGACTGGTTCAGATAGATGTGCTGATTTGCTATTTCCGAATCCTTGAATGAATTGGAATTGATCCTGAAATCCGAATCCAATGTAAAATCACGTGAATCCCACTGGAACTTCATATTGACATAACCGGCCGTACCGCCTACCACCATCGTATTGGACATATACATAAGATTGTCAGCAACAGTCGGGGCAGCAGTTCCTATGCGAATGGCGGAGATACCGTCAAACGGCATGTCCTCATAGCTTCTGAAGCCTCCACGCACGTCGTAACGGAACCTGTTCCTGATATTTCCAGCGAAACCGAGCGCCAGATTATACTGCTCCACATAGTTGTTGGTCAGGCCGTGTGACGGAAGATAGAAATGGTACTTCTCCTTCATTGACGAGAACTGATTCCTGTAATCGCCGCCGGTCGCCCTGAAATAGAGGTTCAGATAATCCCTCACTACCTCAAACCCGATATAGACATCCGGATAAATCATCGTTCCCTTATTGGTATTGACGGACTCCGGCTTGTCCTTTTCGCTGATGTTGAAACCGAGCTTCACACCGAGGCTCAGATCCCATCTGTTCTTGTCAAATGCGTATTTCGGGGTGATGTAAGCTGTCCCGATGGCCGTGTTCATATAGCCTTTATACCAAGTCATGCCATAACCCACATCCGCCAAGATCCTGTTGTGCCTGCTGAGCACCGGACCAAGAGTGAACTTGAAGTCCAAGTCATTGGCATTCAATGCTCTGTCCCCGGCAAGCATACCCTGCGAAGAGAATGCATAGTTCACTGCAATGTCATAATACAGGAAATTCTCCGAAAGGCTTGTGGAATAAATATGCGCAAATGCCCTGGCAGAGTTGAATCCTGTGGCCCCCTCCCCGGTCTTTCCCTGTATTCCCTTGTAGTTCAGGTCGAAAGCGATCACTGCCTTGCCGAGATCAGCCTGCGCATTGGCCCCGGCTGTAGAATACAGGTCATAGCCGTTCCACGAGTCGCCTGCCGATTTCAGAATACCGTCCGCATCGAACTGCATATTCCTGTAATCACCTATGTATGAATGATGTGAGCCATATACGGACATTCTGAACCTGCCCTTGGTCAATGGCTCCCAGACGAGGTCGAGCGACGGTCTGAGACGATATCCTGCTCCAGCCTTGAGATAGAACTTCCGTCCGGTAAGCGCAGCTGCCTGTGGTTTCATTTCCAGAAGATAAGGGCTGAAATCATACGACCCCTTATATGGATTCTCAAAAACAGAGTAGTCGAAATCCAGGTCAAAGCGCTTCAGCGAATCCGGCACAAACATCTCCTGAGCCGGTTTGTGAGCCTCCATAAGACTGCCCTCGTACGCCTTTGTCACTGAAACAGTCGGATTCAGATTCTGAGCTCCGGCGGAAACGCAAGCCAATACCGAACCGGCAGCCGCTAATGTCAAATATATCTTTTTCATACTACTTTTCCCTCTGTGCTATCTTCTTCAGACGCATATTAACATTGTCAAGGATATCATCATTTTTGCCTGACGGCTCATATCCGTCACGGACGCTCTCGAAAGTCGCTTTTGCTTGAGCCATATCGTCCCTCTCAGCAAAAGAATCGCCCAATGTGACGAATGCTTTCGCAAGCCAGTAAGTCTGGTCGCTTCCCGCATCGGAGAACGCATACACAAGTTTCTCGACCTCGTCGAACTTGCCCTGGTCGTAAGCGTCCTGGATAATCAGATACGCAGCCTCAGCCCCCTCAGGTGTAGATTTCTGTGAAGAAAGTTTGCGGAGTATCGCGAATGCCTCATTTCTGCGGCTCGAAGCGAGATAAGATTTCGCTTCAATGTACTGTGCATGACGTACTTCGTCCTTGTCGCTCCTCTTGTCCGCAGCGACCTTCACCGCATTGCTGACAGCCGCATCATAATCTTTTGCATTGTATGCGGAATTCATCATTCCCACGATGGCCGTATGCTTGTTGTTCTCGATTTTCGCATTCTCAAGCAGGGACTGATAACCGGAATAGGCATCATTGTAATGCTCTATGCTGTAGGACAATTTCGCAAAACTGAGCGAAGCGGCCTCCACAAACGATGTCTCGCCACACTCGATAACCTTCTTGTACCAGTCGCAGGCCTGCTCCTTCTTGCCGATGTTCTTGTACGACTCGGCCATATAGAATTCCGCAAGATTTACATTTGAGCCCTGAGGATACTCATCCAGATATGCCTGCAGCGACTTTATGGCCTTCTGGTAATTCTCCGCAAGGAAAATCTGCTCGGCAGCATTGAAGAACATCGTCTCCTCATTGCCCTCAGTTCCCTGACCGTCCAATGTCTTGAGATAAGCGAAATAGGCCTCAGGTTCCTGTTTGGTCTGGTATATGGATTCAATGGCCCTGAGCGCATCCTCAGAATACACTGTCGAAGGCATCCTGCTGACCACCTGCTTATAATATCCGAGTGCATCGTCAAACTGGGATTCATTGGCCGAAATCATTCCCAATCCGATCAATGCCCTTGCGCGGTAAGTAGAGTCGCGGCTCTCAGACGAAAGTTTCTTGAAAATTTCAGTTGCATTGGCATTGTCATCATCAGCCATATACGCGCGGCCGAGTTCATAGACGGTCTCGCTCCAGAACGAAGCCGTCGGAGCCGTCTGGGCAACTGGCGCAAGCAGCTTGATCTCATCTTTCGTCTTGTTGGTCAATGAAAGTGCCAGGCCCGCCTGATAGTACGGATAAAGGTCATTCGCGCTGCCGCCGCTCCTGATCGCCTCCTCGTAAGAAGCTATCGCATCCTTATAGTTCTTGTCAATGAAATAGCTGTCGCCTTTTCGGGTCAATGCATCTGTACGTCTGCTCTTGTCGCCGCTCTGCAGATACACGTCAAACCACTCGCAGGAAGACGGGTAGGCGCCTGACTTGAAATAGCAGTATGCCACGTCGTAAGGCAGGAGATTGCCTTCCGGACGACCATAAAGTGCAGAGTTGTTGTACAATGTCTTGTAAACCTCGGCAGCCTTGGCGTAATCATCTGAACGATAATAACTTTCGGCGAGCCAATAACGTGACAGCTGATTGAACGGTGAGCGTTTTCCTGAATAGTAGGCTGCCGTCTTGAGGCATGGTATCGCCTTACGGTATGAACCTGAAGAAATCAGCTGCTCCGCACGCAGGTAATTGGCCTTCATGTAATTGACCTTCATATCCTTGTCGAGGACGTCGATATTGTCATAAGCCTCCACGGCGGCAGCATAATCATGATTGTACAGAGCAGCAAGGGCGATGTAGCTGTAGATACGGTCCCCTTTGGCCAGCTCCGGATATTTCTTGATATACTGTTCGAATACGGAAGGGTCATGGTTCAGGTCGAAAGCGAGTTTCGCATAATTGAAATACGCATCTTCCTGAATGTCAGCATCATACTCTTCGTACGCCGCGTCTTTGAAAGCGCCCATGGCAGCCACCTTGTTCTTCAGTTTGATATAGCCGTATGCCATCTGGTAATTCGCAATCTGTCCCAACGAGTCGCTTCTGTCATCCATCTTGGAATAGTTCTCGACAGCACCTTTGTAGTCGGACAATGCATAGAGCAGCGATCCTGCATAGAAGTGGTCCTTCCTGGTTCCTGAAGCGGTATCGGTAAGGTCATAATACTTCTTGGCAGATGAAGCATCCCCCTGCACAAGGTAGGACTCGGAGATGATACGTGCAAGATGCGGTTTCCGCTCATTCGGCACCGAAGCGAATATCTTCTCGGCATTGTCAGTGACATATTTGTAGTCCTTGTCCATAAAACGGCATTCCAGGATATAGTATGCCGACACTTCAGCGAAACGCGGATCCTTCACCGACTTCGCAAACCACTTCTCTGCCTCTGCGAACTGCTCACGCTCATAATAGATATAGGCGGCGGAATATGCTGACGGAGCCTGATAGTCGTTCTTCGGAAGAGAGGATACTTCAAGGAATCCTTCCAATGCAGAGTCCACGCTGCCGATCTGGAAATCAGCATACGCCTTCTTGAACCTGAACTCTGCCAACTGGCTCTTATAGAGAGACTTGGCCTTGATCTGGGAGAACTCGGCCGAAGCAGCGGGATAGTCCGGGATATCGAAGAGATTCAGCGCATCAGCGTATTTCATCTGAGGCACAAGTCCAGAATACGGATACTTTTCAATGTATTTCTCCATTGCGGCCTGGGCAGCATAGGATTTCATCTTGATATCGCACAGTACCGCATACCCGTTGGCGAAAGGATTCTCAGGATACGAAAGGAAAATCTCACGCGCCTTCACATACATTCCGTGCTCGTAAAGTTCCCTTGCATACTTGAGGTCCGACTTTTCGTCGCCGGCAACTGCGCAATTCCTGTCAATGTTCCCGAAATCCACACTGTAATCCGATGCGGATGAGGTCAATGACGAGGCGGCCATTATGGCTACTGTCAATGCAGCTGTTATAGTCTTATTGTTCATTTTCATAATAATATCCAACACCTGTGTATAAACACGTAAATTTAGCAATTATCATCGTCATTGTCAAAAATGATGCTGGACTTGAGCCGTCATTGACAAAAAAAATTCCCGGGGAACCATATTTCTATGATTTCCCGGGACTCTATTCAGTAAGATTTAGGCTTATTTGCCTGCCAATCTCTTGTATGATTCGAGACGGAGTTTTGCAAATTCCTCTGTCCTCTGGAGGAGCTCATCAGCTCTTTCAGGGAAGAGTTTGTAGAGGGATGCAAAACGGACCTCGCCCTTCAGGAAGTCCTGGAACTTGCTCCAGTCAGGTTCCTTGCTGTCGAGAGAGAACGGATTCTTGTCTGTTCCTTCGAGTTCAGGGTTGAACCTGTAGAGGTGCCAGTAACCGCACTCGACTGCGAGTTTCTCCTCTTTCTGGCTGAGACCCATTCCTGCCTTCAGACCATGGTTGATACAAGGTGCGTAAGCGATGATGAGTGATGGTCCGTCATAAGCCTCTGCCTCCTTGATAGCGTTCAGGTACTGAACAGGGTTTGCGCCCATAGCTACCTGAGCCACATATACATAGCCATAGCTCATTGCCATCATTCCGAGGTCCTTCTTGCGGATCTTCTTGCCGCTTGCAGCAAACTTGGCGATAGCGCCTGCAGGAGTTGCCTTGGATGACTGTCCGCCGGTGTTGGAGTAAACCTCAGTATCGAGTACGAGGATGTTCACATTCTCACCTGAAGCGAGCACGTGATCGAGTCCGCCGTATCCGATATCGTAGCTTGCACCGTCACCTCCGATGATCCACTGGCTGCGTGCAGCAAGGAACTTCTTGTATGTGAGGAGTTTCTTGCAATGAGGACAATCAGTGTTCTCCATGAGAGGGACAAGCTTGTCAGCTACCTCACGGGTAACAGCAGGATTGTTCTTGTTCTCGAGCCACTGCTTGAAGAGTGCCTTGATCTCGTCAGAAGCCTTGTCGCAGTCGAGACCCTCTGTCATGATTTCAGCGATGGTCTGTCTGATACGGTCAGAACCGAGTTTCATACCGAGACCGAACTCGCAGAAGTCCTCGAAGAGGGAGTTTGCCCAAGCAGGACCGTGTCCTTCAGAATTGGTGCAGTATGGTGATGCAGGGAATGAAGCTCCGTAGATGGAAGAACATCCTGTAGCATTGGCAATCATCATTCTGTCGCCGAAGAGCTGGGTGATGTTCTTGATGTATGGAGTCTCGCCGCAACCTGCGCAAGCGCCTGAGAATTCGAACAATGGCTGTGCGAACTGTGAGTTCTTCACGCTCTGGGCCTTGTTTACGATAGTCTCCTTGTAGCCTACCTTGGTATTGAGGAAGTCGAAGTTCTCCTGCTCTGCCTGTGCGTCGAGAGCGGAAACCATGACGAGAGCTTTCTCCTTGGCAGGACATACGTCAACGCAGTTGCCGCAACCAGTACAGTCTGCTACTGAAACTGAGAGGGCGAACTTGTAATCCTTGAGGTTAGCCTTACCCTGGGCCAGTTTGAGACCTGCAGGAGCAGCTGCTGCCTCTTCTTCATTGAGAAGGAACGGACGGATAGCTGCGTGAGGGCAGACAAATGCACAAGTGTTGCACTGGATACAGTTGTCAGGCTGCCACTGCGGAACGAACACTGCCACGCCACGTTTCTCATAAGCGGCTGTGCCGGCAGGCATTGTACCGTCGATGTACGGCATGAATGAACTTACAGGAAGTGTATCTCCGGCCTGGGAGTTCACTACGTCAGCGATTTCTTTTACAAACTCAGGTGCGAGACGGTCCTTGCCCGGATTCTCGAACTTGGCAGTAATGCTTGCCCACTCTTCAGGGACATTGACCTGCTCGTACTCACCACCGCGGTCAACAGCGGCATAGTTCATATTGACGACCTTCTCACCTTTCTTGCCGTAGCTCTTCACGATAGCGTCCTTCATGTATTTTACAGCGTCCTCGTAAGGGATGATGCCTGTAATCTTGAAGAATGCAGACTGGAGAATGGTGTTGGTTCTTCCGCCGAGACCGATTTCAGATGCAATCTTGGTAGCGTCAATGATATAGAACTTGATGTGTTTCTTGGCAAGTGTAGCCTTCACGAACTCAGGAAGTCTCTTGACTGTTTCCTCTGCGTTCCAAAGGCTGTTCAGAAGGAAGGTGCCGCCATCCTTGATGCCTTTGAGCACGTCATACTTGCGGAGGTATGAAGGAACGTGGCATGCCACGAAGTCAGGTGTGGACACGAGGTACGGAGCCTTGATCTGGGCGTCACCGAATCTGAGGTGAGAGCAGGTGTATCCGCCTGATTTCTTGGAGTCGTAGTCGAAATAGCCCTGGCAATATTTGTTCGTATGGTTACCGATGATCTTGATGGTGTTCTTGTTTGCACCTACTGTACCATCTGAACCGAGACCGTAGAATTTGCACTCTGTAGTACCAGGTTTTACGATGGAGATCTCTTTCTTGATAGGGAGTGACTTGAAGGTGACGTCATCTACGATACCGATGGTGAAACCGTTCTTAGGTTCTGCCTGCTCGAGGTTGTCGAATACTGCGACGATCTGTGCAGGTGTGGTATCCTTGGATGAAAGACCATAGCGGCCGCCTACGATAACCGGCTCCATGTCTTTGCCCTGGAACATTGCCTTTACATCGAGGTAGAGAGGCTCTCCGAGAGCTCCCGGTTCCTTGGTCCTGTCGAGGACAGCGATTTTCTTCACGCTCTTAGGGAGCACCTTGAAGAAGTATTTCTCTGAGAACGGTCTGTAGAGGTGTACAGAAACGACTCCGTATTTCCTTCCGTGTGCTTCGAGATAGTCAATGGTCTCCTTGATGGTCTCTGTAACTGAACCCATAGCCACGATAATCTCTTCTGCATCCGGAGCACCGTAATACTCGAACGGACGGTATGTTCTGCCGGTAAGTTCACCGAGCTCGCCCATGTAACGTGCAACTACATCAGGAACAGCATCATAGAACTGGTTTCTGGACTCTACAGCCTGGAAATAAACGTCTCCGTTCTGTGCTGTACCCCTTGTTACAGGAGATTCCGGAGTAAGTGCTCTTGCCCTGAACTTCTCGAGTGACTTGGTGCTGACCATCTTTCTGAGATCGTCCTCATCGATAGCCTCAATCTTTTGGATTTCGTGTGATGTACGGAAACCGTCAAAGAAGTGGAGGAACGGAATGCTGGACTTGATAGCTGCGAGATGTGCTACTGCAGCCATATCCTGAGCTTCCTGGACAGAACCGGATGCCAACATTGCAAAACCGGTCTGACGGCAAGCCATTACGTCCTGATGGTCTCCGAAAATCGACAGCGCGTGAGATGCAAGTGCTCGTGCTGAAACGTGGAACACGGCCGGAAGCATCTCTCCGGCAATCTTGTACATATTTGGAATCATGAGAAGAAGGCCCTGTGAAGCTGTATATGTAGTAGTGAGGGCTCCTGCCTGAAGTGAACCGTGAACGGCTCCTGCGGCACCTCCCTCACTCTGCATTTCGGTAACCTTTACGGTCTCACCCCACAGGTTCTTTTTTCCGTGGGCAGCCCACTCGTCAATGTTCTCAGCCATTGTCGATGATGGTGTGATAGGGTAAATCGCTGCGTGCTCACTGAAAAGGTAAGCGATCTGAGAGGCAGCGAAGTTACCGTCACAGGTGATGAATTTCTTTTCTTTTGCCATAATCGTTAATTTTATGTGATTGATTTTTTACCAACGTAATCTTTCGTTTCAATGAAAGGGTGTCCGACCTTTCGGTTTAGGATACTCGACCTTTCACGTAATCTCTCATCTCAACAGAAGGGACTCTACCTTCCTGGTTCAATGAAAGCAACTTTTCGTTTCAATGAAAGGGTGCTCGACCTTTCGGTATAGGAACCTTTCGGTATAAATGAAAGAACGAAGACATCAGCCGTTTCCGGAGATGCCTTCTCTTGTTCTATAATGTTTCCAGACCTTCTACTGTCACGATGGAACCGGCGATTCTCTTGACAAGTCCCTGAAGAACTTTGCCAGGACCGATTTCCATAAAGTAGTCAGCTTCGCCTGCCAACATATTTTTCACAGACTGGGTCCATTTTACCGGGGCAGTAAGCTGTGCAAGCAGGTTTTTCTTAATCAGCTCCGGATCCTGTGTCGGCTGAGCTGTAACATTCTGATATATAGGGCATATCGGCGCTTTAATCTCTGTCGCCTCGATAGCCTCGCCGAGTTCAAGTCTTGCCGGCTCCATAAGCGGTGAATGGAATGCTCCGCTCACTGCAAGCGGCAATGCCCTCTTCGCGCCTTCCGCCTTAGCCCTGTCACAAGCCTCCGCCACTGAATCTTTTTCACCGGACACCACTACCTGTCCGTCACAATTATAGTTCGCAGGGATGACGAGTCCGTTGCAGGATTTGCAAACGGCCTCCACCTGTTCGTTGCTCAGGCCAATGATGGCAGCCATAGCTCCCGGAACCTGTTCGCAGCATTTCTGCATGGCTCTTGCCCTGATGGCAACAAGTTTCAATGCATCTTCGAAGGAAATCGCGTGGCTGGCCGCAAGTGCAGAGAACTCTCCCAATGAGTGACCTGCAACCATATCCGGCTCGAAGCCGTCATAGCATGCCGTAAGGATGGTTGAATGCAGAAATATGGCAGGCTGTGTCACCTTGGTGGCCTTCAATGCCTCAGGTGTGCCCTCAAACATAATGTCGGTTATTCTGAATCCAAGAATGTCATTGGCCGCTTCAAACATTTCTCTGGCCTTCTGACTCTTTTCATATACTTCTTTGGCCATTCCCGGGAACTGGGCTCCCTGACCTGGAAATACGTATGCTTTCTTCATACTTGAATATATAGATTTAATACAAATAACTGTCTTTTAACTGTCTTTCCGGTATCGCACTTCTTCACATTTCGTGCCTGTACGACACATTGTGGCAAATTTATAAAAAATCTGAAACAAAAGAAAATAAGAAGGGCATTTATCGGATATGTGTGATTTATTTCGGATATGTCCGATTTATTTCATAAATTTGCAGAGCAAATGCCCCCATAGTCTAATGGATAGGATTAAAGATTCCGGTTCTTTCGGTAGAGGTTCGAATCCCCTTGGGGGTACTGGGCAGAGGCACTCCACTTCGGAGCGCCTCTTTTTTTGTTATCTATGTTAAGGTTAGGGGTTATCTTCGATGCATCGACTCATCAGATTTATTATCAGTTTATCGGGATATCTGGGATATATGGTTTATCCGTTTAACGCTCTCGTAGGCAAAAGGGCCAGATCCGCATACGAGTTTCCAACGACGGGGGCAAAAGCCCAGAATTCGCTCACGTGACAATGACAATCAGACACTACGGGGGCAAAAGAGCCGAATCTGTACACGTGAATCAAACGACGGGGGCAAAAACCCACAATCTGCTCACGTGACAATGTCAATGAGACACGACGGGGGCAAAAGGGCCCGATCTGCATACGAGGTTTCAAGCACGGGAGAATTCAGGTCAATGACGAGACAGGAGGCCATAGCAAAAACCTGACAGGCGCGAAACGCACGCCGCGGAGAAATACTAAGGCACTATATTTTTCAAAATATTTACCGCGACATGTTGCAGAACAAGAAAAAATACATATCTTAGCGCCCTAACAGTTTTGAACAACTCAAATTTATATATTAAAAGGCGATACTATCAGATAGAAGATACCTGAATTACCTTAAACATGAGCGACAAGTTCTATTGTCGGCTACATGAACCTGACCCTCAGGAATAAATAACATCACAAATCATAAATAAATGAAAACAAAACTTTTCTTGGCTTTGGCCGCATTTGCAGCCATCACTATCTCCGGATGTTCTAAATCCGAGACACTCCAGACTCCGGAAATCAAAGTCACCAACTTGTCAACAACAAGTTTCTCATTCACATGGACAGCGATTCCTGACGCTACAGGATACACCTATGAGGTGAAAGCAGCAAACCAGTCGACAGTAACGGACGGCAACAGAGAGAAGCCTGAAAACGTGGAGGTTACAGGACTCAGCTCAGCCAGCACATATACAGTTTCAGTCAAGGCTCTCGGAACAGGGTCATTCACGGACTCAGAATACGCTACAATTACCGTGACGACATTGGACAACACTATCCATTTCGCTGACAAGGTGCTCGAAAGAAGACTCCTGGCGATGACAGAGCCTAAGATTGACGCGGACGGTGACGGCAAGATCACATTCGAAGAAGCCGCTGCTGTGAAGGAACTTCAACTCGGATTCGACTTGAAACCGGAGAGCACAGTTGACTGCGTAACGGACATCACAGGACTGGAATACTTCACATCATTGGAAACATTGAGTCTGAAATTCAACAGCGTAAGCGACATCAAGCCTATCGAAGGCATCTCGACATTGAAAGTCCTCATTCTCGGCGAGAACCCGATTTCTTCCATCAATCTCGATAAACTCGGCGAGCTTACCGACCTCAGACTCTACAGCACGAACATCTCTGACATTGACCTGACAAAGACTCCGAAACTCGAAAGCCTCTACCTCCAGAGGACAAATGTCAGCAAGGTTGACCTCACTCCGCTCCAGTCACTGGACCAGGCCCTCCTCAACAAATGCTCAAGCCTTACCGAGATCAAGGCCTCGAACCTGCCTAGCATCACCAGAATCGATGCGGTAGAATGCAACCTCAAGAATTTTGAGATTTCAGACTGCCCTTCATTGAGAGAGCTTCACCTGAACAGCAACAAGCTCACATCCATAAAGATGACAAATCTCGCCATGCTCATGCGACTGAACGTTTATGACAACCAGCTCACCAGCATTGACGTATCGAATCTGCCATTACTCATGTGGCTGTTCGTGTTCGACAATCAGCTTACAAGCATTGATCTGTCAGCAAATGTTCCGCTGAGAGAGTTCAGGGCATCCAACAACCCGCTTACGGAAGTCAATCTGAGCACAAACGAGAACCTCGTTTCACTCGAACTTGAGAGCATGAGCAAGATGAAGACTCTGAATATCAAGAACGACTTCTATGACGAATACAGCGAGTATCTCATCGTTGACGGAAACACCGCTCTCGAGAAGGTAATCACCGATCCGGGTAAAGAGTTCGAACACGTCAAGAAGTTGTTTGCAAACAATCCTAAAGTTCAGGTTGTAACAGAATAATGATTTCTGTCAATGCCAATGCAAAAAAGGCCGACCATCGATTTTGATGGCCGGCCTTAATTGTTTATTCAAGGTCTGCGACGGGGGCAAAAAGGCCTGCACTGTACACGTGAAGTTCAATGAGAAGAACGACGGGGGCAAAACCACACAATCTGCTCACGTGACAATGTCAATCAGGGATGACGGGGGCAAAAAGGCCTGATCTGCACACGTGAATCTCGGGACCTCAGCAGGCACAGGCGCGCTGTAACTTACCTTGTTTTCGTGAGGTGTACAGGGCGGTCATCACCGTGATGGGTAAGCCGGACAGCGGCATAGCCCGCTTATCTCAATCCCCCAACCTTATGTTTTCATTGGGACTCTGTCCCAAACCCTGACACTCCGTGCGGCCTTTGCGTCCTCCACGTATTTGCTGTCGCAAATACACGGACCCGGCCGGTCGTCTGATGACGACTTGTTAATTTTCAAGGGGGTACATCAGGGCCTGCGGGCTTTCCATCGCCACACGGCTTTCCCTGCCCGCCAACTCCGGCCCGGCATCTGAAGATGCCTCCCCTGAGGAATTCCACTTGCGAAGCACCCTGAGCAGAGCGGGCTCTTGCCGCAGTTCGGCCACAACAGTCGCGGCTGCCCGCCGGCCCATTGACAAAACCAGAGACAGACGAACACTTTCAAATATCATCCGAAAAAGTTACATTTGTACTGACGGGCCATAAAGCCATGCCAGAGAAGCACAAGAAAGCAAGTGTCAGACGAGTCCCAGAAAGCAATTGTTGGACAAATATCAAATTGAACAAGCATCAAGTATTGAAATAACCGAACATAAAAGTCAAGAGCCATGAAAAAGTTGATCATCACTGCCATTCTATGCCTGAGCGCACTTTTCAGCGCCAAAAGTCAGACCGTATTCACATGCGAATACCGCACGGAAGCCGACGTGAAAGTGTATGTCACCAATTACCGGAACGAAGCTGACCTTGTCGTCTATAAATGCGACTACCGGAACGAGGCAAGCGGCAACAGAGGCCTCTGGTACTTCGTGGAATACCGCACCGAAGCCAAGAAGAAGATTTATTTCGTGAACTATCGCAACGAAGCTGATCTGGTCATCTATTTCACCCACTACCGCAACGAAGCCGGATGGCGCAACGAAAAGAAGGAGCACCTGATGGAGGAATAGTAAGAGAGGTCGTATAAAAATAAAAAAAGGCCTTACTTTCGATAAGGACCTTTTTAAATCGTTGAGTAATGACGCCTCACGCGCAAAAACTCACACTAACCACATAATTAATAACACTAAAACTAATAACCAACGAGTTGTCTGTGAGAGAACCTCATCATCAACTCGATTGCAAAGTTACGACTTTATTGTTTCACCGCAAATAATTTATAACAATTTTTTAGAATATTTCACATGCTAAAATATATAGCATTGACTTTCAATAATTTAAAACGTAACTAAAATTTTGAAAAAATTTTTGCATATTAAAAAACAATCTATTAAAACGTTTGTAGATAGGGTGAATTTTTATTAAAATGTTTATACCTAAGATTGCACTTAAAAAGTGTAATGAATTTCGCAAAATCGCTTACAATCCTTAATTTTTCACGCCCTGAGCCTGTAGTTTACACATATCGCTCCGGTATTTGGAGTAGAAGAACACCCCCGCCAAGGTCAAGCCGATAGGAAAACCGAGCCATATACCCTGCAGGCCCAAACCGACCTTGAACGCAAGAAGGTATGCCGCAGGAATAGCAATCAGGTAATAGCTTACGAAAGCAGCATACATAATCGGCTTCACATCCTGAAGGCCGCGCAGGACATTGGCAAAACAGATCTGGAGACCGTCGCCGAACTGATAGGCAAACAATATGAAGAAAAGAGAAACGGCGAGCCCCGACACCTCAGGCGAATCCGTGAACACACCGGCAGCGGGGAAACGGAACACATAGAGCAGTACCGAAAGCACCACTGAAATGGAAATGATCATCATATAACCTTTCCGCACATACTCCTTGATACCGGCAAAATCCCGCTTGCCGAACGCTCCGGAAACAAGTATGGAGATAGCAAACGACAGCCCCTGGAGCATCAGGAAAAAGAGCTGAGATATGGTGATGACCACCTGATGTGCAGCGAGTTCCATAACTCCGAGCCAGCCCGCCATAATCGCCGCGAACGAAAAAGTCGAGGTCTCCAATGCCATCTGGACAGCCACCGGATAGCCGATGCCGAAAAGATGCTTCATCTTCACCCTGGACAGAAGCGATGCACGGAACGCCGACACATATTCCTTGAAATCTTTTGACTTCCAGATATATAGTGCAAAGAGAACCAGAATGAGAGCACGGGACAGGAGAGTACTTATACCGGCTCCGAGCAAGCCCATTTCAGGAAGGCCCATCTTGCCGTAAATCAGAATCCAGTTGCCGAAGATGTTCATCACGTTGCCGAACATCAGGAAAAGCATGGACACGACCGGCCTGCAGATACCGTCAGTGAACTGCTTCAGGACATTGAATCCTAGGGCAAATACCGTAGAAACACCCACGACGATATAATACGGACGTATCATCGGGAGCAATTCCGGTTCCTGCCCGAAGCAGTCGAGAAAAAAGTAAATCACTGTCAATGCGACAACACCCACCAGTCCTACAATTCCGTTCAGGGCCAATCCGTTCTTTACAGTTGTGCCCACGCCCTTGACATTTCCGGTTCCGTGGAACGAACCGACAATCGGGGTCATGCCGGAAGCGAAACCAAGTTCGGCAAGGATGAAGAGATTCATGACATTGTTCACGAAAGACGATGCCGCAAGTTCTTCCACACTGTGCCAGCCTATCATTATATTGTCCGCGAATGCCAAAATTATGACACAGGCCTGCCCCAACATTATCGGAATTCCGATTTTAAGTATTTCTCTGATTTTATGCATTGTATCTGATATGCTGACAAGAAGCTTCCATACAGCTTCGAAGTATAACCACCAAAAACCAACCGGGGCGCAAAGATAGTAAAAAACGGCGGAGGAAGCTCTCCCCCGCCGCAATATATCATATCATAAGAAACCGATTAGCGTGTCAATGCTGATGCAGCCTCTTTGCTGAACTCAAACCAGTCGCTGCATGGCACGTAATTGTAAGGAACGAACTCAGACACACGCACATAGACCTTGTCAGATTTGCTGCCCACATAAACATCTACCATAACCGCGCTACCGCCCGGAGTCTCTGCCCAGTCATACGAAGACACTTTTCCGTTCAATGAGGAAAGTATGTCATTCTTGGCAGTTGCCGAATAGTACTTGATTTTACGCTTATATACAAGTCCGGTATTCACATCCTTGTAGCCGGTCTTGAGGAATAGAAGCATCAGGACGCCCGGAACAGCCAGGACAGTACCGAAAATGTTTACGGATACAGAAGAAGGGATTGCAATCAGGACAATGCCCAAAACAGTCATAACTGAAGATAGGAGGATATCACGTGTCGAACGCACGCGTACAAATTCTTTATTCATTTTTTATAAACTATTAGAAATCAACAAATTCAAAAACCATTCACAATATGCTCCGCTCGGCAACGGCCGATACACAAGAGCCCGGGAACGGCATCTAAGAACGGTATTTCCTCAAACCTATAAAGAAATGTGAAAAAGAATACTTACCTGTCGGAAACAAACCCGCCGAACGGAAATAAGTGGAGAGCGCACTCAGCGGCATAAATTTACCGCCACGCACACATATCACTTTGGACAGCCTCTCTGCCAATGTACGGGCACCACCCGGTCTTTCACGGCAGACCAAAGACGGCACCCTTGGAGAAGAAACCACATTTTCCGCCTGCGAAAGGCACATCGTGGTCAGGTCCTCGTAAAAATGCCTGTCCTCATCCGTCGATTTCAGAACCGAAACAGTTTCACAATCCGACGTAACTATCTTACAACCAGATATTTCCTCAGAAGACAAGCCTTCTCCGCAGCAAGACAACGGACTGATGCCACAGGCCGTAAAAGCCAGTGTCACCAGAACAAGCAATATGCGGAAAACGCTTTTCATTGTCAATGACTATTCAGTTTCTGCGACTTTCTCCTGCGAAGCAGCTTCCTCTTTGGTCAGCATCTTGCAGACGCCATCGAACTTCGCGCCCAGCTCGACCACGAGACGCTGGATATGCAACTCGCCCTTGACCTCGCATGAATCCTTCAATGTCAATGTATCCCTCACGAAAATATTGCCGGTGAGCTTACCCCAGAAATCAAGATTCTCACAAACGATATCTCCTTCAATTTCAGCCTTTTCGCCTACCACGACGCGGCCTGCTGAGACAATACGACCTTCAAACCGTCCGTCAATCCTGAGGTCATTCGGTGAATTGATCTCACCCTTTATAACTGTTCCGGCCGAGATTCTGCTGACCTCGTTCACATTGACCACCGGAGCTTGCTGTTTTACCATATGAAATCCAACGATTACTATACCAAACCTTTACCGTGACAATTCTTGTACTTCAGACCTGAGCCGCAAGGACAAGGATCGTTTCTACCGATCTTCTTCTCCACGTGTACAGGCATCTTGGTCTTAGGCTGACCGCCATTGGTGGTCAAATCCCCATGCTGAGTCTGCATCCTGGACATTTCCTTCTTGGTAGAAGACTCTGTCGCCTGCTGGGCCTGACTCGGCTCCCTCAAGAAGATGGAAGCCCTGAACAGGAACGAAAGCACATCCTGGTCCAATGCCTCAAGCATGGCAGCAAACAAGTTGTAACTCTCTATCTTATAGATTACAAGAGGGTCCTTCTGCTCATAGGCAGCATTCTGCACGGACTGGCGCAGGTCATCCAGATCCCTGAGCTGCTGTTTCCAATGGTCATCGATCTGATAAAGGATAATGGTCTTGCTCAAGTTTTTCGACAATTCCCTGCCGGTAGTCTCGTATGCCTTCTTCAGGTCAATGACCAGCTGAAGCACCTTGCGGCCGTCCGTGATAGGAACTGCCACATTCTGCCACTTGTCTCCCTGTTTCTCATAAATCTCCTTCACGAAAGGATATACCTTCTCGACGATGGCATCCATTCTTCTCGCATACACATCTCTCATGTGGTCGGTCAATGACTTCTTGATGTCGTCTTTCTTCGCATCAGACCAGAAAGCCTCATCGAAGCCAGGGTCGATGGAGAACTTCGCCATCAGATGCTTGGAGAAATCCTCATAACTCATTCCCGCGCAATTCTCCACCAGAACCTCAGCGGAATCAATCATCATATTGAGGACGTCGATTTCGATTCTCTCACCGGAAAGGGCATTACGTCTTCTCGAATAGATGGCCTCACGCTGATAATTCATGACGTCATCATACTCGAGGAGTCTCTTACGGATACCGAAGTTGTTTTCCTCGACCTTACGCTGGGCCTTCTCGATACTGTTGGACAACATTCTGCTCTCAAGAGCATCCTCATCGGTCATTCCGAGCTTGTCCACAGTAGCGGCAATCTTGTCGGAGCCGAAAAGACGCATAAGCTTGTCCTCGAAGGACACATAGAAGATAGATGAACCCGGGTCACCCTGACGTCCGGCACGACCTCTCAGCTGACGGTCCACACGACGGCTGTCATGACGTTCTGTACCGATGATGGCAAGACCGCCTGCTGCCTTCACCTCAGGCGAAAGCTTGATATCGGTTCCTCGACCGGCCATGTTGGTCGCAACCGTTACGGTACTTGACTGACCAGCCTGCGCAACGATCTCCGCCTCACGGGCAAACTGCTTGGCGTTCAAGACATTGTGAGGAATTCCGCGCATCTTGAGCATACGGCTCAGGAGCTCTGACGTATCCACATCCGTAGTACCTACAAGGACTGGTCGGCCGGCTTTCCTAAGTTCCTCTATCTTATTAATCACCGCAGCATATTTCGCCTTCTTGGTCTTGTATATCTTATCCTCTTCGTCCTTCCTTATAACCGGCCTGTTCGTAGGAATGACTACAACATCCAGTTTATAGATGGACCAGAACTCACCTGCCTCCGTCTCAGCCGTACCGGTCATACCGGCAAGCTTGTGGTACATTCTGAAATAGTTCTGGAGAGTAATTGTCGCAAATGTCTGGGTAGCGGCCTCAACCTCCACATTCTCCTTGGCCTCGACTGCCTGATGAAGACCGTCACTCCATCTTCTGCCCTCCATGATACGGCCCGTCTGCTCATCGACGATCTTCACTTTGCCGTCATCCGAGATAATGTAATCGACATTCTTTTCGAACATCGCATAAGCCTTCAGAAGCTGGATGACAGTATGGACACGCTCGCTCTTCAGAGCGTAATCTTCCATGAGTGAGTCCTTCTTGGCCTGCTTTTCCGCAGGAGCGGCATCGCTCTTTTCAATATCGGCCACCATTGAACCGACATCCGGCAACACGAAGAAATTAGGCTCGGAAACCTCAGCAGCGAGCATATCATGACCCTTGTCAGTCATATCGACAGTATGCTGCTGCTCATTGATGACGAAGAAAAGCGGATCCGTAACCTCAGGCATCTGCCTTTCATTGTCCTGAATATAGAAATTCTCAGCCTTCTGCATCAGCTGCTTCATTCCCGGTTCGCTGAGGAACTTGATGAGAGGCTGATACTTAGGAAGTCCCTTGTGGCAGCGGAACAGGAGTTTTGCTCCCTCGTCCTCCTTGCCGTCAGCGATAGCCTTCTTCGCATCGTTCAATGTCTTGGTGACGAGAGTGCGCTGGCTGCTGTACAACTTCTCGACATAAGGTCTGAATATCTTGTACTGCTCATCATCCTGTGACTTGGCCATAGGACCTGAAATGATGAGCGGAGTTCTAGCATCGTCGATCAAGACTGAATCGACCTCATCAACAATCGCAAAATGATGTTTGCGCTGCACGAGGTCCTTCATCGCCATCGACATATTGTCACGCAGATAGTCGAAACCGAACTCATTGTTCGTACCGAAAGTCACGTCGCATTCGTAAGCCTTCCTGCGCGCGTCGCTGTTCGGTTCGTGCTTGTCAATGCAGTCCACAGACAGTCCGTGGAACATATAGAGCGGTCCCATCCACTCGGAGTCTCGCTTGGAAAGATAGTCATTGACAGTGACCATATGCACACCCTTGCCTGCAAGCGCATTCAGGAATACAGGGAGCGTCGCAACTAGAGTCTTGCCCTCTCCTGTAGCCATCTCGGCAATCTTGCCCTGATGCAGAACGATACCGCCGATGATCTGCACATCATAGTGCACCATATCCCAGGTGACTTCATTTCCTCCGGCGATCCAGTGGTTCTGCCACAATGCCTTGTCACCCTCGATCTTTACGAAATCCCTGGACGTGCTGAGATTACGGTCGAAATCATTGGCTGTAACCTCCACGACAGGATTCTGCGCGAACCTGCGGGCTGTGGACTTCATGATGGCGAATGCCTCCGGAAGAATCTCGTTCAGCACTTTCTCGATCTCCTCATCTTCCTCCTTCACGAGCTTGTCGGACTCGGTAGCAAGTTTCTCCTTCTCGCTTACCGGGATGTCACTCTCCAGATGCTCCTTGATTTCGGCAATACGCTTTTCAAACGGCTCCTCGCGCTCCCTGATCTTCTTCTTCAGTTCCTCAGTTCTCGCTCTGAGCTCGTCATTTGAAAGTTTGTCAATGTCTTTATACGCAGCCAAAACCTTCTCAAGGATAGGCTTCACCTGCTTCATATCGCGTTCGGACTTGGAACCGAACACTTTCTTGATAATGTCAACTAATGCCATTTTATACGTTTTTACACAAATCGTACAAAAATAGGAAATAATTACGACAAAACAAAGGACTCAAGGTATTGCACCTCAAGTCCCTGTTATAACTTCGCGGTCCGCCGTAGCAGAACCTGCAATATTTCAAAACCGGCCTGAAATTAGAAAATGAAGCCCACGCCGACTCTGAGCTGCTGTCTGTGGAGTTCAAGATCGCTGTTTCCGCGGTTCATCAGACCCCAGTCGTAACCGCATTTGACTCTGATCTTGTTGAAGAGATCCACACCTACACCGCCTCCGAGCATAAGGTCGAAGTTCTTGTATTCGCCGAACACGTCCTTGGTGTCATACTCTTTTGTGACTTCTTTGCCAAGCGCCTCACCGGTAGCCTTGGTCTTTGAAGATACATTGAACGAGAAAGTAGGACCTGCAAACACGTAAACCCTGAGAATTTTCAAGTCAATGCCCCAGTTCACGTCAACAGGAACATTGATATAGTGCTCCTTGAACTTTGTCTCACCTTTTACAGTGGTCACCAGAGCGTCGAAACTCTTCACTTTATTGTCCATAACGTAAATCCACTCGACACCCGGAGCAATGCCGAAGCCCTTGCCGAGCTTGATGTTGTAGTCTCCACCGAAATAGAAACCGTTTGCCTTAGTTGTCTCCTTAATGTCTTCTTTAGCTACAGTAGCCTTTTCTTTCAAAGCGGAATTGGTAAAACCGGCATTGACACTTAACTGTGCAAATGCGTTTGAGCCTATCAGCATAAGCGCTGCTGACAATGCTGAAAATACGAACTTTTTCATCTATTGTAAATTATAAGTGTTAGTTTTATTTCGGCTAATTTAACACTTTATGTCAAGAAATCAATATAATGCCACCAAATGCAAACAAAAAACGGCCAAAATATTAAAACAAACCTATTCTCCCGCCAGTTGTCCGTATATGGAAACGAGGTCTGAAACTATCTTCCTCCTGTCGTGACGGACAAGTGCCGCCTTCACTGAATTTGCGCTGATTCTCTCTGCCAATGTCTTGTCCGACAGCAGTTTGCATATCGCTTCAGCATACCGTGCCGCATCTCCTGACGGAACCATAAGGCCGGTCTCGCCTTCTGAGACGATGCTCGGAATGCCGCCGACCTCCGCCGACACGGAAGGTACACCCACAATCTGCGCTTCACACAGGCTGTTGGGACTGTTTTCAATGTAGGAGGTATGCACATAGACCGATGTTCCTGTCAATGCAGATGAAAGCGTCATGGCATCCGCAACCCCGCACGGGACCACTCCTACGGACTCGGCATCCACTCCGGTAAACGCCTCATAGAAAGGAACATCCACATTTCCATAGACAAGCCAACGGAACTTCAGTCCATATTCGTTTTTCAGCACCGAAGCGGTCCTCAGCACCACGTCCATACCCTTGAACGGCGCCTCCGAAATGGTGGTCATCAATGTAATGTTTTCATTGTCAAGCCCTTTCCATTTCCCGGCATTGTCATAAAACGGCTCGCGCAGCATCTCTTCGAGGTGGAAATATACCGGGCAATGTGGCAGTTCCCCTATACAGTGCTTGTCCCAGTCTGTCCTGCCTATGAAATACCTGATACCTGACAATATCTTACGTTCCTGGCCGCAACGTGCCTTGAAAGAACGCGCATAATACATTTTCGCGAACATACCCGAGATCGTATGACCGGAAGAGAGGAACTTCAGCATGGACATTCCGGGTGGCAGGAAACGCTTCCAGCACTCGCCCAGAATACCTTGAATATGAAGCACAACAGGGATACCGGTATGCTGTGCGATGAGTCCATATATTCTTTCCGAGCCGAAAACCTCTATCACGTCAGGCTTGAATTCATCAATGACGCGGAGCATGTATGAAAGCACCCAATGCCTTTCCATCATTGTAAAGCCAAGCATTTTCATCAGACGGTCACCCCTGCCTGTATCATATTTGTTATAGACGGGATACCATGAAATGCCGCCAGACACGCTTTCCGGCTTCTTTTCAGTGGTAATGTACGATATCGCAAGATTTACAGACGAAGGCATGGAGCGGCTCAGAGCGTCCACCCAGCCGCCTCCGTTATATTTTCCGCCTCCGTTTACTGCCGCCGGAGGGGTATTTGTAAACCAGAGGACTTTCATCTTCCGGCATATTTGTCATGTTTTCCGCTACGCATTTCTGCACGTATCTTCTTGACTGTCATCCTTTCCGAAAGATTCACGAAAAATTTTCCGTGTGTGGAGATACGCTCGTATTTCGGCGGGAGCTGCATATAGTCACCATAATTTCTTCTGAGCACGGCATCGTCATCTGCAGGAACACGAACCTCGAAATCTTCGAATCTCGCTGTCCTGTATCCGTCGAACCATTCTTTCGGATACGTCACCTTCTCCACGGACGAATATGCGGGAAGTACGATGAGCGTATCACCGGAGGACGCGGCCATGGCCTTGTCAATGTCATTGAACTTATTAAGATACAGTTCCTTACGAGGCTTCATCCACAGGACATCCTTGAACATTCCGGCCAGTTTTCCGAATCTGAACTGGAACAGCGTATATAGGAAATCCGTAAATCTGTAGTGCCTCAGTGACCGCCTGTAGTTCTTGAAGGCGGAATTGTACATGGCTTTCAGGTTACGGTTGGTCTCCGGATCGTCCCCGACATTGTCCAGGGGAAAGACATCTATGAACATACCGAACACAAACGGATAACGTTCCTGCTCCCAGATGGATGAATTCATGTCAGTAAACTTGGCGATGGCCACCGGATAGCCTTCCGTCCCTGTCCTCGTGCTGAATATGTCATATTGGCCTTCCAGCCCGGGTACGATTTCATTGACCTTTCCGGCCATTGACAGAAATCTCTCATAATCCTTTCTCGGCATATAGACATCCATATCGTCATCCCAGGGAATCATCCCGTTATGCCGCTCGGCCCCTATCGCCGAACCGAATGCCAGATACCATTCCAGGCCTGTCTTGTCACAGAATTCAATAAAGTCTTTCATCGTGCGGAGCAATGCCGCCCTATACTTGTCGTCCATCTATTATCCAATGTTCATTACGTAACCTCCAAAGTTAAGACTATTTTTCTTGTATTCGGCATTTTTGGCTATTTTTGCAATAAGGAACTCATATATTTTTACGCAATGCAAGCGATAATTCTGGCTGCCGGGATGGGAAAACGCCTTGGCGAATTGACCAAAGACAATACTAAGTGCATGGTAGAGGTGAACGGGGAAAGACTCATTGACCACTACATCAGCATACTTTCAGGCTACGGCCTGACCAAGATCATCATTGTCACCGGATATAGAGGGGACAAACTGAGAGAGCATATCGGAAGGAGGTTTGACGGCCTCGTGAAAATCGAGTATATCGACAATCCCATCTACGACAAGACGAACAACATCTATTCATTGGCGCTTGCAAAAGATGCACTTTGCGCTGAGGACACGATTCTGCTGGAATCCGACCTGATATTCGACAAGAAAATCATTGACCTGCTCATAAACCATCCGGACAAGGACCTGGCGCTGGTCGCAAAATACGAAAGTTGGATGGACGGGACCATGGTCAGCATAGACGAGGACAGGAACATCGTGAATTTCATCCCGAAGCAGGCATTCCGCTACGAGGACATCGACGCGTACTGGAAAACGGTGAACATCTACAAATTCAGCAAGGAGTTCTGCAGGGACAAGTATGTGCCGTTCCTGGACGCGTACTGCAAGGTGATGGGCAACAATGAATACTATGAGCAGGTGCTGAGGGTTCTGACACTGCTGCACAACTCCCCACTTAAAGCCCTGCCTGTCAATGAATTGAAATGGTACGAAATAGATGACGTACAGGATCTCGACATTGCGTCCACGCTCTTCGCGCACAATGACAGGAAATATGCCGGCTATCTCGGAAGACACGGCGGATACTGGAGATTCCCTGACCTGCTGGACTTCAGCCACTTCTCCAATCCATACTTCCCGACAAGGCAGATGAAAGAGGAGTTGAAGGCGAATTTCGACACGCTTCTTGTAAGCAGCCCGTCGGGAATGGCTGTCAATGCGCTTCTTGCAGGCAAACTCACCGGAACAAGGCCGGAATACACGGTAGTCGGAAACGGGACCGGCGAGCTGATAAGAATAATGATGAAAGAGCACTGCGGCGGACGCGTCGGCATGGTTTATCCCACATTCGACGAATATCCAGCCCGCCTCGACTCCGGTCAGATAGTCTCTTATCACATTGACAATGAAGATTTTACCTATTCTGCTGACGATCTCATCGGATTCTTCGCGGACAAGTCATTGTCAATGCTGATGCTCATATCTCCGGACAACCCTACCGGCAGGCGCCTGTCCTGCGACGACCTCCACAAACTTATAGAGTGGTGCAGGTCAATGAAGGTGAAACTTCTCGTCGATGAAAGTTTCGCGGACTTCGCCGATTCAGGCAACTGCCTGATGAACAATGATATGCTGGACTCATACTCCGGACTGTATGTGATGAAGGACATATCTTCTTCATGCGGGGTGCCGGGTCTGCGTATCGGGATCCTCGCATCGTCCGACAAGGAACTGATAGCCAGGGTGAAGGCGGATGCGAGCATCTGGAACATAAACTCCATCGCCGAATTCTACCTGCAGATCCACGGGAAATATGAAAAGGCATACGAAGTGTCCTGCAGCAAAGTCAAGGAGGAAAGGCAGAGATTCTTCAATGAATTGTGCACTGTTCCATATCTGCGGCCGGTTCCGTCAGAGGCTCCGTTCATCATGTGCGAAGTCAGACAGCCGCTTACATCTTCTTCTCTGTCAAGCATGCTTCTGGAAAACGGATTCCTCATCAAGGACTGCAGCCTGAAAAAGAGCATGGAGGGGCTTCAGTATGTGCGCATTGCAGTACGCGGCAGTGAGGACAATGACAGGCTGACGGCTGCGCTGAAAGAAATCTGAGACACTATTGGAAATGATGTGGTAAAACGTTAAATTAGCCACACATTAACCACAAAAAGATGCCTAAGATATCTAAACGAGGAGCGGCACTGCCTGCTTCACCAATACGCAAACTGGCTCCGTTCGCGGAAGATGCCAAGAAACGTGGACTTAAAGTCTATCATCTGAATATCGGCCAGCCGGATCTTCCGACACCGGAAAAGGCATTGACCGCACTCAAGAACATTGACAGGAAAACGCTGGAGTACAGCCCGAGTCAGGGCACATCTTCGCTGCGTGAAGAATTCCGGAACTACTACCGGAAATTCGGCATTGACCTGTCCTCTGACGAAATCATCGTCACCGCAGGCGGCTCTGAGGCGTTGCTTGCGACGTTTCTCTCCGTATTCGACCCGGGCGACGAAGTGATTATCACTGAACCTGGCTATGCGAACTATCTGAGTTTCGCCAAGGCTGCCGGGCTCACGGTAAAAGCAGTCACGTCCAGGATAGAAAACGGGTTCGCGCTGCCTTCCGCCGAAGATTTCAAGAACGCCATCACAGACAAGACCAAGGCTATCCTCATCTGTAATCCGAACAACCCTACCGGTTACCTCTACTCTCCGGAAGAACTGTTCCAGCTGAGGGAACTGGTGCGGGAACACGACTTGTTCCTGATTGCCGACGAGGTTTACAGGGAGTTCGTATATACCGACGAGCCGTACATATCAGCATTGACATTGTTCGGGATTGAGGACAATGTGATAGTCGTGGATTCGGTGTCCAAACGCTATTCCGAATGCGGTATCCGAATCGGTATGGTGGTGACGCGGAATGCCGAAGTGAGAACAGCAGTCCTCAAATTCTGTCAGGCGAGACTCAGCCCGCCGCTTCTCGGTCAGATAGTGGCAGAGGCGTCGATTGAAGGCACTGAACTCTATTCCAAGGAATGCTTCGACGAATACCGCTCCAGAAGGGATTTCTTCATCAAGGGGCTCAATGAGATTCCGGGCGTATATTCTCCTGTTCCTCAGGGCGCTTTCTATACTGTGGCAAAACTTCCTGTGGAAGATGCTGAAGATTTCTGCCAATGGTGTCTGACGGACTTCTGTTGGAGAGAAAATGCGGAAGAAACCCCGGAAAAAGAAACAGGCATCCATTTCGACAGTCCATTGCCGGGACCTGAAGTAAAAGAGCCGGAATATGTCGGGGAGACCGTAATGATGGCTCCTGCGGCCGGCTTCTATGCCACACCCGGTCTCGGACGGAATGAGGTCAGGATGGCTTATGTGCTGAACAAGAAGGACTTGAAGAGGGCCCTGATAGTGCTGCGTGCCGCCCTGGAAGAGTACAACAAGGTCAGATCTTGACGTAGAAATGACGTCTGAGCAGCAGCAGTCCGGCTACTGCATCAGTAAATTTCCTGCAATACCATGCGTCGAACCGGTTTTTCGGAAGAGGAAGACCGGTTCCGTCGTATTTTTCGTTCGGGAAATCGCGGCGGATTGCGGTCAATGTCTTGTCACAATACCGTTTGAGCAGCGGTCCGGCTATGGCCTGACACACTTTGTTCTCGGACAGGATATATTTCCGCAGAGGATAACCGGCATTGATGAAATCAGCCCTTGTGGAGAATTTCATTGACTCATTCTCCGACCAGCGATAGACGAAAAGCGGCTTTTCATAGCGGTAATAGTTAAGGGACTTCCCTACCCTTACTATATAATAGAGGTCAGTGGACGGTCCTGACATCGAATCGAAGCCGCCAGAGCGCATGAAAGCCTCTTTACGGAATGTGACACCGGTAGGCGCAAACAGCCTGCAGAACGGTTCCCAGTCTGACAACGGTTTCCATAAAGGATACTGTTTCTGCTCTTCTTGAACTACAGGTGCCGGTTCGCCCTTGTACTCCAGCCATTTGACAGGAGCAGGACAGATGATGTCAGCCTCGTTCTTCAATGCTATAACCTTGTCAATGCTTTCTATATAGTCCGGGAGCAGATAGTCGTCGTCATGTACAAGCACGGCATAAGGCGCATCAGAGAGGGACACGGCCCTGTTGAAATTGTCCACGAGACCGAGATTCTTCTCATTTCTGTAGTACGAAAGCCTGTCGTCATCCAATGCCGTCAGATACCTGCATATCGGAGAATCAGGCTCAGGATTGTCCTCGACCACTATCACGTCGAACGGGACCTCAGTTTTCTGGGTCAATGCAGAGGTCACGGTGTCCTTCAGCGTTTCCAGACGCTTGTACGTCGGAACAACTATGGAAAAACGGGGAGCAGTGACATTGACTCCACCTTTTATCAGTTTCACTCCCGACTCCGCCAGACGGTTCAGGTTATTTTTCTGATTCAGGCACGCTTCAGCATTGATTTCCATAACGAAGAGACTGATTGATAAAGTGATATGATTCCTGTGCGGTAGAACTCCCCTACTGACATGTCCAGTTCGCGGAAAACCCACAGCGGCCATCTCCAGTTGTTGTACGCGGCCTGCACGACTCCCTGCACGAGGACGACTCCCAACAGTCCGAGCGTGGTGAATCTCAGCACTACAAATGTCATAGCCACGATTACTCCGCCTGATACCAGGCTAGGGACCACATATGGAACTCTGTTGTCGGTGGAAATTACCGAAGCACATTCAGAATGGTTCAGTTCCAGTGACATGATCAGGATATACAGGACACAGATGGTCAGGGAAGGCAGATGGGTGCTCGACTTTATGAGCGAAAGCAGCGGCGGAGCGACGAAGATGATTCCCAATGCACCTGCAAGCAGGATAATCTGTCCGGTGACCATGGTATATGAAATCGTCTTTTTCAACGCTGCCCTGTCCCCTGATACCCTCAAATTGGAGACCTTAGGCAAATATGTGACGAAGAGGGTATTGGCAATGCCGGTGACAATCGTAGTGAGCTGGGTAAGAAGACCGTACGAACCGATTGTGGCAAGCGGCAGGAAAAAGCCGATGATGAACATACCCATCTTGTTCACGGCATAGGCGCCTACGAAATTGATACCGAGTTTCTTGGCATTGTACCAGATCACGCTGAATGTTTCGCGGATTTCCTTTCTGGTGACCGGGCCGGCATCCAGTTTCGCTTTCAACTCCGGTGTGAAATACTTCTTATATGCGAAATAGCGGAAAGCGAACGGGGCAATGAAGTTCGCGGCAACTACTGCAAACAGTCCCCACCCCGACAGCAGGAAGATGGTGCAGAGAACCAGATAGACGGATTTGGAAAGGATTGCCGCCTGGGAGGACTCGCGTATCATCCCGCTTCCGGTCAGAAGGCTGGAATAATAGGAGAAATAGATGTTGAAGTACGTGGAAAAGGAGTACAATATCCAGATAGGCAGGGAGTTGGCCACATTGGTAAAGCCTTCTGTAAGATACCAGATATAGGCCGTTCCGAATGTCAGCATCACAATCAGCGCAAGTACTGAAAGCCTCCTATATACATATCGGGCTGTGCTGATCAGCACGGACATCAGGTGCCAATCGACATCAGAGGAGCTTTCGTTACTGACTCCTTCCCGACAAAGTGTCTTGGCCCCGCTGTTCACGTAGGTGAAATTTCTTCCGAACTGTGGCGAGAAACCGAAATCCATCAGGCCCACGATGGAACTTACCGTCAGCATCAGGTAGTTCATTCCGACCTCTTCGGAAGTGAGAAGATGCAATATGAGAGGCAATGTCACCAGTCCGGAACCTATCTGGAACAGTTTGGCGACATAACTCCACGTCACATCTTTTCTTGTAATGTCAATTCCCAATCTATAAGGTCATTATTTTCGAAAGCATCGAAACAGTGCTCTTGGATAGGATCTTGCAGGCTACCTGGCCTTCGAGCGCACGAAACCTGTGGCAATCCGTTCCGGTCATTGAATACATTCCCTTGGAAAGCATGTTCTGCGCCCTTTTTGCCACTGTCTCGCCATAGACACCGATTATCGATGCGAGGTTCATCTGGAGAAGCGCTCCTTTTTCCATGAGACGCGAATAATCTTCCATCTTCATATAGCCATACCTTTCAGGATGGGCGATAATCGGAATATATCCAGCATCGAATATATTGTCAATGATATTCCAGAAGTCAAGCGGAGCCGCCCAGGTGGACGTTTCCACAAGCAATTTGTTCTCGCCATGCAGCAGGAAGTCCTTCTTCGCCAGACGCTCGACGAAAAGATTGTCAATCATGTTTTCCGAAGCGAGCTCAAGCTCCACACTTCCTTTCCACGCCTCTTTCAGTTGTTCGAATCTGTCTTTCAGGTCCTGTGTCTTGTTCGGGACATCCTCCATAATGTGAGGAGTACACCAGAGTTTGCGCACTCCGGCCTCCTCCATCAATGTCAGAATCTTTAGCGACTCTTCCAATGTCCTGACACCGTCATCCACGCCATATAGAACGTGTGAATGATTGTCCACAAACCCTTTAAGCAAGCCTGACTCATCCAGGGAGCAGCGGCTATTGAAAAATCCGAACATGTCAGAGACTTTTATTTGGTACTGTCGTTGCCGTAGCCATAGCCATAACCGTAGCCATAACCATAGCCATATCTGCCATAAGCATGGGTCTGAACATCGACTCCGTTGAGAATCAGGGCCGTATGGTTATAGACTCCGCTTTCGTACAGTTCATCTACTGCAGGAAGCGATCTCTTGTCAAACAGACCAGCACGGATGATGAACACTGTAAAGTCGGCATACTTCGCAATGATGGTCGTGTCAGCTACAATGTCCACAGGCGCGCAGTCCATGAAGATGTAATCGTACCTTGCGGAAAGGTCTTCCATCATCCTTGCGAACCTGTCTGATACCAGAAGCTCTGCCGGATTAGGAGGGAGAGCGCCCACTGAAAGCAGATCCAGATTATCTCTAAGATGCTGGATTTCAGTGACAATGCTGTCCACTTTACCGTTCAGGTAAGCGGAAATTCCGGATTTGTTATGGTCCAGTGCCTTTCCCAGAGTAGCCTTCCTGAGGTCGAGGTCCATAAGCAGCACCTTCGAGCCCTTCAATGCCATAGTCGCAGCCATATTCATTATCACGAACGTCTTGCCGGCATTAGGATTGAATGAAGTTACCATCATCCTGTGACATCCCTTATGGTTTGACGTCATGAAGTCCATATTGGTACGGAGAACACGGAACGCCTCATTGATGCTGTTCCTGTTAGATGGCTCTACCACGATCCTGGTATTGGTATCGTCGCACATCTTCTTGCGGAGACGGTTGATGAGTCCTGCGCCTTTGCCTATCTGAGGTATCTCGGCAAGGAACGGAATCTTGAGTGAAGCCACGTCAGACTTGCACTTGACTCTTGTATCCAGCTGCTTGAGAAGGAAGAAGACTCCGAAAGGAATACCGCATCCGAGGACGAGAGCGACCAGCAGGATCATCTGCTTTTTCGGAGAATCCGGAAGATCATTGCCGTTAGGCGCCATGACCATACGGGTATTCCCGACATTGACAAGACTGGCGATTTCATTCTCCTCTCTCTTCTTCAGGAGGTATATGTAGAGTTCCTCCTTGATTTTCTGCTGACGCTCGATGGAGAGAAGCTGCAGTTCCTGCCCTGACGTATTGGCAATGCGGGACATTATCAGGTTCTCCTCTGACTCGAGCTGATCAGCCTGGAGCTGCAGTGTGGAAATCAGGTTTTCAACCGAGCGGTTGATGGCTATCTTCAATGCAGCGATGGACGTGTTGAGGTCTGACACCAGAGGGTTGTTGTCACTGCTCTCATTTGCGAACCTGTCACGGTTGAGCACCAGGTTGTTGTACTCCTTGATCTGCGCCTCGACCGTCGTGCTGGTCAATCCTGAGTTCGCCGGGATAAGCGCACCTGAATGTGCAGGGTTCTCCAGATATTCCTTGATGAACTTGGCGATAGCAAGCTGGTTGTTCACATCGAAGGACTTGGCCTTGTATTCTGTGGACTCCTCAAGATATGCTGCAGAAAGAGACCTTATGTCTGTGATTTTGTGAGAAGACTTGTAATCCTTGAGGTTTTCCTCCACTCCTCCCAATTCCTTCTCGATGACGATCAGACGGTCATTTATGAAGGCCGTAGTATTTCTCGCAGAACGGTTCTTGTTCTCTACCCAATGCTCGTTATAGACATCTATCAATGTCCTGAGCACAGCATCAGCCCTGGACGGGAAACGGTCCTTCATCGTAAGCACGATAACGGTGGATTCCTTTCCGGACAATGCCACTGTAACGCCCTTGCAGTATGCTTTGGCCAACTTTGCGGAGTTTACCCAGCTGACACGCATAGGCTTTTTCCACTTGTCAATGAATTCCGTAGGGACAATGACAATCTTGCCTACAGGTGTAGATATGGTGTCGCGGAGCCTTCCGGTGATTTTTTCTGTATGTTTGATAGTTTCACCGGCAACTGCCAAATCCTTGATCACGAATGTGCTGTCTTTTTCATTGACAATCTCGAAAGAGAAAGCGGAAGCGTTGTTGTCTCCTGCAAGCACGAGTGCAATCGGAGAATCCGTGAACTTTTCTCTCGAACGGAGGAACTGCTTCTCCACGTATGTAGTCTCGAGTCCGAGACGCTTTACCACGGTCTGCATAATGTCAGGAGACGAAATCGCCTCTATCTCATTATAGACATTAGAGCCATTCATACTTCTGTACCTGACACCTCCTGTAAATGACGCGAGATCCCTCAATGCTGAATTCTCATTGGTGTCGTCTATCATCACCTTCGCAGTACGTGTATAGCTGGAGGCTGTGCGATACAGGTAAAATACTGAGAAACAGAGGCAGATGGCAACTGACAGCACATACCACCACTTGTTGTCCCAAATCATTGACCAGAGGTCAGCAAGGTTGAGAAGATCGTTTTCTTCTTCATTTCTGACCTGTGACGGTCTGTTATCGAGATTATTGTCTATTGGCATAGCAATCTTTATTTATCTTGTTATGTATATCAGTTTTATTTTTTCTTGGAATTCGATACTGCGATGAACAGGTTTGCGATGGTCACGCCGAAAGAGCCCATCGATACCCAGAAGGAAGCGGACCTGAGATTGTTCTCATTGACAGTGGACTGTCCGGCACGCACTCTGTTCGGCTCTACCATCACCACGTCATTCTGCTGAAGGTAATAGGCTGGAGAATTGAACAGATCGACTGAACGGATGTCCACGAAGTAGATATTGCGTTTTCCGTTAAGTTCACGTACCACGGACACCTTGTCCCTGCGGCCGTATATGGTAAGGTCTCCTGCAAGGCTCAGTGCCTCCAGAAGCGTAATCTTGTCACCCGTAATGGAATATGTGCCAGGCCTTGTCACCTCGCCGATTACGGAAACCTTGAAGTTCAGGAACTCCACGGTCACTACCGGATCTTTAAGAAGATTTCGTGCAATGAGTTCGTTTCTGACTTTTTCGGACACCTGCCAGCGGGTAAGGCCTGCGACATTGATCTTGCCCACTATCGGGAACTCGATATTGCCGTCACTATCCACGGAATATCCCATAAGTCGCTGATAACCACCTGTTGCAGACGTTTCTGCACCGGCCTGATAGCTCACATTGGTAAGATTGAACATTGCGGACAACTCCGGATTTCTGCTGGAAACCACGATGGATATCATATCCTTAGGCTGAACCAGAATACCGAGTTCGCTTTTCATTGTCATCGTGGTGTCTTTCGTTGCATCCTGAAGATAATTGATGTTTCTTGATGTTTTCGAGCCGCACGACGAAAGAGCCAAAGACAGCGCTAACGCACTAACGCACAAAGACAAGCGGATTTTTTTCATATACAGTTTAAAATTAAAGTCATTGTAATTATAACCGGATTAGTAGGCAAAGTTATCTATTTTGAAAGTAATTTGAAAGTAATTTGAAAGTAAATGACGAAAGAATTATATAATCTGAGTATCTTTGCATTACAAGGGAGCAGTCCTACGCCCCCTCCGATGACATTGACATTACAACATAAGACACTATAGATGGACAGACAATATCCTAAAATATATATGTACACTGACGGTGCTTCCAGCGGCAATCCAGGCCCAGGAGGCTACGGTGTGGTCCTGAAATGCGGGCCTCTCTACAAGGAACTGAGCGGCGGATTCATACGGACCACCAACAACCGCATGGAACTTCTCGCGGTCATCACCGGGCTCGAAGCCATAAAATGGAAAAATGCCGACATCGAAATCTGGAGCGACTCTTCCTATGTGGTCAATGCCATAAATCAGGGCTGGCTGAAAAACTGGGTGCGCAAGGATTTCGCAAAAGTCAAGAATCCGGATCTGTGGAAGCGTTTTCTGAACATCTACAGGCAGCACCACGTGGTATTTCATTGGCTTAAAGGGCACGCAGGCCATCCTGAGAACGAGAGATGCGATGAACTGGCGGTGAATGCCGGGGCAGGCGCAGTCTCCCGCAATGAGACGCTGCCGGTGGATGAAGGCTATGAGGCTTCCGCAAATAATGAGGGAACACTGTTCTAAAACAGAAAAATATTGCTAAATTTGACTGAATATATACTTTAAAGGAAAAATATGATCAACAATAAATTGACCGTCGGAATCACACAAGGAGACGGTAACGGAATCGGATATGAAGTAATAATCAAGGCATTGGCAGACGCCAGAATTCTGGACAGTTTCACGCCTGTCATATACGGTTCCTCCAAGATTTTCGGTTTCTACCGCAAGCTCATCCACAATCTGGAGCAGCTCGACACGTACGTAATCAATTCAGCATCAGAGGCCAAGCCCAAGAAGATCAACATTCTCAACTGTCTTCCGGACAATGTCTATGTGGAGCCGGGCCAGCCTTCTCCTGAATCGGCAAAATGCGCCATCACGGCTCTCGACAAGGCTGTAGAGGACCTCAAGAACGGAGATATCGACGTGCTTGTCACAGGACCTATAAACAAGAGGGCGATGACCAATGCGGGCTTCGGCTTCACCGGCCACACTGAGTACCTCAAGCAGGCATTCGGAGTAAGCGACGTGGCTATGTTCATGATCAGCAGCCAGTTGAAGATCGCAGTCGTTACAGGCCACATTCCTCTTAAGGATGTAGTGTCCAGCATCACCTCCGAGAAGATCCTCACCAAGCTGAGGCTGATGAACGCTTCCCTGAAACGTGACTTCGGTGTCACGAAGCCGAAAATCGCCGTGCTCGGCCTGAATCCGCACTGTGGCGACGACGGACTGCTCGGAGACGAAGAGCAGACAATCATTGCACCGGCCGTGAAAGCTGCCAATGACGAGGGCATCATGGCTTTCGGTCCTTACTCTCCGGACGGTTTCTTCGGACTTGCCAACTACAGCAAATTCGATGCGACATTGGCAATGTACCATGACCAGGGACTTGCTCCGTTCAAGGCTCTCGATTTCGAAGACGGCGTGAACTTCACTGCAGGACTTCCTGTCGTGCGTACGTCTCCTGACCATGGAACCGCATACGGAATGGCAGGACGCGACGAGGCAGACCCGATGTCCATGATGTCTTCCATCTACGCAGCCATCGACATCTACAAGCACAGAGTGGCATACGACCGCCTCGAAGCAGGAAAGATGCACGAGCGCACTGTAGATGAGGGCAGACCGGAACGTCCTGGCAGACAGCAGATTGAATAATATACAATGCAGAAAGACCGCAAACTTGAAATCCAGTTTCTGAAAGGAGTCGGGCCGAAACGTGCTCAACTTCTGGAGTCCGAATTGGGTGCAGGTACGGTCAGCGGACTCATAAGAGTATATCCGTACAAATACGTTGACAGAAGCGTGATTGTTCCCATCGCAGGCGTGCCGGTTACCAGTGCGTCAGTTCAGGTGATGGGCAAGGTAGTTTCGTGCACTCTGCTGGACAAAAGCGGAAAGACTGTGGACTTCGATTCGCCCAAGCCCGGTTTCATCAGCCGTTTATGCGTGACGGTCGCAGACGATACCGGACAGATGGAAATGGTGTTCTTCAAGGGCATCAAATATATGATTTCCAAGCTCCAGACAGGAAGGACGTTCATTTTCTTCGGAAAGCCGACATTGTTCAACGGGCGGGTGAATATGGTCCATCCTGAAATCGACGATCCTGGAAGCGGATGCCAGTCCGGGACCATGACGGGAGTCTATCCGTCCACCGAGAAGCTGAAGAATGCCGGAATTACCGGAAAGGTGATGAACAGGATCATGGCAGAGGCCCTCAATGTCGCGGTAAACGGAATAACTGAGACATTGCCCGAATATGTCATCAAGGAGAAAGGCCTTGTGTCATTGACCTTCGCATTGAACAATATCCATTTCCCGAAGGATGTCTATGCGCTGAAGAAGGCCGAGTACAGGCTCAAGTTCGAGGAACTGTTCTATCTCCAGCTTTCTCTGCTGAAACAGAAATATATACGGAGCAGGAACGAGCACGGTATCCTGATGCCGAAAGTCGGGGATGCGTTCAATATCTGTTACAACGGATTGCCTTACAGCCTCACGGGGGCGCAGAAGCGTGTCATCAAGGAGATACGTTCAGATATGATGAGCGGCAAGCAGATGAACAGGCTGCTGCAGGGAGATGTGGGCTCCGGAAAGACGATGGTGGCGGTGCTTTCTGCCCTGCTCGCATACGGGAACGGATATCAGACTTGCCTGATGGCGCCTACGGAAGTGCTTGCAAGACAGCATTATACAAACATTGTCAAGTACCTGAAGGACACCGGAGTAAATGTTTCGATTCTGACAGGAACGACCAGGACGGCAGAAAGGAGGCAGGTTCTCGCAGACCTTGCAGAGGGGAAAACAGGTATCATTGTCGGCACTCATGCGCTGATTGAGGACAATGTGGTGTTCAGCAGACTGGGCCTTGCCATCATTGACGAGCAGCACAGATTCGGTGTGGAGCAGCGTTCCCGGCTATGGCGCAAATGCCCTGACGGTGTCCCTCCGCATATTCTCGTAATGACCGCGACTCCGATTCCGAGGACATTGGCAATGACGCTGTACGGTGATCTGGACGTCTCCGTAATCGACGAGATGCCTCCGGGAAGGAAGCCGGTGCAGACCATCCAGATCACGGAAAGGAAAAGGCTTCACCTTTACCAGTTCATCCGCGACCAGATAGCGGCAGGAAGGCAGGCTTTCATCGTCTATCCTATGATATTCATAAATGACAAGGTGGATTACAAGAATCTGGAAAGCGGATACGAGGAGGTCGTGGATGCCTTTCCTTTCCCGCCTTACAAGGTAGCGATAGTCCACGGGCAGCAGAGCGACGAAGACAAGTCGTTCAATATGAATGCTTTCGTGGCGGGAAGGGCGAACATATTGGTTTCCACTACTGTGATTGAGGTGGGTGTCGATGTGCCGAATGCCACGGTGATGGTAATCGAGAGTCCTGAACGTTTCGGCTTGAGCCAGCTTCACCAGCTGAGGGGAAGGGTCGGCCGTGGCGGCGGGGAATCCTACTGCATCCTCGTGCGTCCGGACAAGCTCAGTGATGAGTCTAAAAAGCGGATCGACCTGCTCTGCCAGACGGAGGACGGGTTCGTTCTCGCTGAGGAGGATATGAAAATGCGCGGGCCGGGAGACCTGGAAGGGACTCAGCAGAGCGGACTGCCGATTGAACTGTCCATCGCATCATTGGCCAAGGACGGAGGCATCCTTTCTGAGGCAAGGGACTATGCCGCACGTGTTCTGGAGCAGGACCCTGACTTGTCCCAGCCGAGGAACTACCAGCTGACTCAGGAGCTCAGAAAAGACAAATACTTCCACAAGGACTACAGCAAAATAAGTTGAAAAATCTATACAGATGAAAGGAACAATAAAATCTGGCGGCCTGGCCGCATTGACAATCAGCGCTTTACTGACAATGAACTGTACAAGTGACAAAACATCGGAAGGCTATATCGGGCCATCCCAAATCGAAATCAAAGACGGGAAAATGACTCCCGAGGCTCTTCTCGCTTTCGGAAGGCTGTCTGACCCGCAGCTCTCCCCTGACGGGAAAACCATTCTCTACGGTGTAAGCTACACATCCATTGCGGATAACCGCAGCTGCAGGAATCTTTTTCTTGTCAATGCTGACGGCACGTCGCCCCGACAGCTTACCAGGGACGGGAAAAGCATAAGCTGTGCAAGATGGTGCAATGACGGCAAGTCCGTCGCATATGTCCAGGGCGGGCAGATCTGGAAAGCTGATGTCCGCGGGCTCTCCGGAGAAAAGCCTTCACTTGTGAGGAGACAGCAGATCAGCGACGTAAAGGAAGGCGTCGGCGAGTTCAAGTTCTCCCCAGACGAAAGCAAAGTGCTGTATGTCAGTTATGTACACAGCGACGTAAAGACTCCGAAAGATTCAGACCCGGCTCTGGACAAGGCTTCCGCTTATGTTGCCGAAGACCTGATGTACCGCCACTGGGACCACTGGGTTACTGAACTGCCACACACTTTCATTGCTGATTTCAGCAAAGGAATCACCAGGGAGAACAGCACAGATATCTTGGCTGGTGAGAGCAAATTGTACGAACTGCCTACGGAGCCGTTCAGCGGTCTGGAGCAGCTGGACTGGTCACCTGACGGAAAGTACATTGCCTATTCATGCAAGAAGAAAACGGGAAAGGAATATGCATTCAGCACGAATACCGAGATTTACATCTACGATACCAGAACAGGTGAATGCCAGGTGATTCCGATGGGCGGCGGATATGATACCAATCCGCTCTGGAGTCCTGACGGAAAGTCCATCGTATGGCTGAGCATGGCCCGCGACGGATATGAGGCTGACAAGGTAAGGCTTATGGCTGCTGATTTCACTGACGGTTCTGTCAGCAATATCCGTGACCTGACGGCTGATTTCAAATACAATGCGGCCGGTCCTCTCTGGGATGAGGATTCCCGCAGCATCTATTTCAATGCTCTTGCAGAAGGTGTCCAGGGCGTCTTCAAGGCTGACATTGACGGAAATATCAGCAGAATCACGGCTCCTGACGTGTGGTGCGACTACGATTCGCCGTTCGCTGTCCTGAAGGATGGTGACAATACTACTCTGCTTGCAAGCTGGTGCAGCATGGACTTCCCTACCGAGCTTGTCAGCATTGACGGAAAATCCGGCGAAAGCCGTCAGATAACTGACGAGAACGGTCACATCCTGTCGCAGCTTGCTCCTGATACGATGGAGGCGAGGATGGTGAAGACTGTGGACGGAAAGGATATGCTGACTTGGGTAATGTACCCTCCTCAGTTCGACTCGACCAAGGTTTATCCTTCGATTCTGATCTGCCTCGGCGGTCCACAGGGGACATTGAGCCAGTCATGGTCCTACAGATGGAACTACCGTCTCATGGCTGCGCAGGGTTATGTGGTGGTCATGCCTAACAGGCGTGGAACTACGGCTTTCGGTCAGGACTGGTGCGAACAGATTTCGGGTGACTATTCCGGTCTGAATATCCAGGACTACCTTGCTGCCGCGAGAGAGCTGAAGGCTGAGCCTTATATCGGAAAGATGGCTGCCTGCGGTGCATCCTATGGCGGATATTCCGTTTATTACCTTGCAGGTGTCCACGAGAATACTTTCGACTGCTTTATCGCCCATGCCGGCATTTTCGATGAGAAATATATGTATGGCGAAACTGAGGAGATGTGGTTCTGCAACTGGGACAACGGCGGTCTTGAGGAATACTCCTATACGCCGGGCCAGATGGGCCCTGCCGGTGACGGAAAGACTTTCGGCGGCATGCAGCAGGGCGGTTCTCCGTGGAGTGACAATGCCAAGGCAAAAAGGCACTATGCCCACAGCCCTTCCGAGAATGTAACCAAATGGAACACTCCTATTCTGTGCATCCACGGCGGCATGGATTTCCGTATTCCGTACGATCAGGGTATGGCGGCTTTCAACTGCGCTCAGATGATGGGTGTTCCGTCCAAGCTGATCATGTTCCCGGAGGAATGCCACTGGATTCTCCAGCCGCAGAACGCCCTGTTCTGGCATCGCGAGTACTTCGACTGGCTTGACCGCTGGTGTAAATAAAGGTTATATGACAGGGCTGTGATGGCCGCCGAGAGGACTCCGCTCACTTTCGTTCGCTTCGGACCCTCCCAACGTTTCTTGCGTGGTCTTCGACCACTTGTCTCCGTCGGGCCCCTCCCGCTTCCCGAGAGCGCGGGAGCTCACGCTGCCCGGCGGCCACAGCAGCCAGCACATCACTAATATTTAAAAGACCGGCCAGGATTTCTGGTCGGTCTTTTTCGTAGATGTCATTATTTTCCGTAGCGCTTGAGGATTGGCTCGTAGGCATCGATGCGGCGGTCGCGGAGGAACGGCCAGCCCCGGCGCACATACTCAGTGCGGTCAAGGTCAAGATCGATGACTTTGTTTTCCTCGTGCTCAGTATCGAACTGTGCAAGGATTTCGCCCTGTGGACCTGTGGCGAAGGAATATCCCCAGAAATCCAGGCCAATGGTATTGCCTGACGGGTCATCCTCGTGGCCTACACGGTTCACCGTAATCACCGGAAGACCATTGGCTACGGCATGTCCGCGCTGGACGAGCTGCCAAGCCTGACGCTGCATCTCCTGTTCTTCCTTGCAGTCTGTGCCGACGCCTCCGATGGCTGTAGGATAGATAAGAAGGTCGGCTCCGTTCAATGCCATGAGACGGGCTGCTTCCGGATACCACTGGTCCCAGCATACGAGCACGCCAAGGTCACCGACAGAAGTATGGATCGGCTTGAAACCTATGTCGCCAGGTGTGAAATAGAATTTCTCGTAGAAACAAGGATCGTCAGGAATGTGCATCTTGCGATACTTCCCTGCGATAGTGCCGTCCTTTTCCATTACCACTGCGGTATTGTGATAAATACCCGGAGCACGGCGCTCGAACAGAGAGAGCACCAGGACGATTCCCAGTTCCTTGGCGAGGGCACCGAACTTCTCTGTAGAAGGGCCAGGTATAGGCTCCGCGAGGTCGCATAATGCTGCCTCTTCCGTCTGGCAGAAATAAACGCTGTTATGAAGTTCCTGAAGCACCACCAGCTGCGCTCCTTTGGCTGCACAGTCTCGGATATTCGCTTCCAGCTTCGCGATATTGGCAGCAATGTCCTTTCCGCAAGACTGCTGCACCATTCCCACTTTAAGAATTCTTGACATATCTGTATTTTTTAAATTTCCATTAACCTTCCAAAACAGCCTATTGTGCCAACCAGCCTTCAGGGAACTGCATTGTCACGCAATGAAGTCCGCCGTGTCCTGAAAGCAACGGCCTGCAATCTATGACTTTCACCGTTCTGTCGGGGAACACTTCCTGAAGTCTCTTCCTGGCGATCTCATCCTTAGGGGAATCAGCGCCCGGTACGAGCACTGCCCCATTGATAATCAGAAAATTGGCATAAGACCCCGGCAATCTGTAGTCATCCAGATACAGAGCATCAGGCAGCGGAAGCGGCACCAACTTATAAGGCTTCCCGTCCAGAGTCCTCAACGTCTTCAGCTGCTCTTCCATAGCGTGCAGTTCCGCGTAATTCTCATCCGACTCATCCTCGCACTGCGTATAGGCAATCGTATCCGGGGAACAGAATCTGGCCATGATATCCACGTGACTGTCAGTATCATCGCCTGCGATACCGCCATGTTCCAGCCATATCACCCGCTCAAGACCGAATGCATGCTTCAGTTCGCCTTCGATTTCCTCCTGCTCAAGATACTCGTTCCTGTTGAGCGAGCACAGGCACTCCTTCGTGGTAAGAAGAGTTCCCTGCCCGTCAGAGTCAATGCTTCCCCCTTCCAACACGAACGGTCTCATATCCACACAGGCCACATCCTGAGCGAAAACATTCTCGAAGAATATGGTCTTGGTTATCTGATTGTCCTTGTCTGAAGCGAACTTCAATCCCCAGCCGTTGAACACGAAATCATAGAGATATTTCTCACCATTGTCCCCATAGACCGCGATTCCGCCGTGGTCACGCGCCCAGGTGTCATTGATTTCGCACTGCGCGAAATGGATTCTGTCAATGTCAATGTCCAAATGCAGGACATCAGACAGTTCCGCCAGTCTCGCGGCAGTCTTCTCCACCGATGTCGTAACTATCAGAAGTTCTTCAGTCTCAAGCACGGCCGAAACAATCTTCGCATAACATTCCTGAACCTTGTCCAGTTCATACCACGGAGTAGTCTCATCCGGCCAAGTCAGCTGGACACCACTCTGTTTCTCCCATTCTGCAGGTAATCTCATAATCTATAATTCCAAAACACGCAAAATTACTCAAATCGCAGCACAAAAAAAATTATGATAAGAAAACATGCGCCTTTTTCAATATCAACCATAAATTTTACTAAAGAAACGACACGGATTCCATCTAAAATTCAAAACGAATCAAATAATCGATTATCTTTACAAACGAATGAAAAGACGTGCGATTATGACACAAGAAGAACTACATAAAATTCTGACTATTGATGAAAACTACCGCATAGAAAGGACGGTCTCTACTGGAAACATGGACAAGTTCCAAGAGGCTATCTGTGCCTTTGCCAATGATCTTCCAGGATCTCGAAAAAAAGGCTACCTGCTTATAGGCGTGCTTGACAATGGAAAAATCTGCGGATTGTCCGTTGACGATGCCCTGATGAAGAAGATCAGTGGTATACGCTCAGATGGTAACATTCTGCCATTGCCGATGATGACCACGGAAAAGGTTAGCACTCCTGATGGAGATGTCCTTGTCGTCAAAGTAACTCCATCTTTTGATACTCCTGTTCGTTATCGTGGTCGTACCTTTATTCGCATCGGTCCTCGAAGAGATATTGCCACCCCACAAGAGGAACGCATATTGAGCGAACGATGTGCTGCAAGCCTTCCTACATTTGACACCTATCCGTGTAGAGCCGCAAGGTTAGATGACCTTGATGTCGATGTCATTGTTAAGGAATATCTACCGCGTGCCGTGGATGCCAGTGTCCTGGCAAATGATCATCGTCCACTTGAAGAGCAGTTGGCCTCTCTGCATCTTTGGAACCTCCAGTGGAATTGTCCTACCAATGCAGCTCTAATCATGTTCGGCAAGAATCCGAAGTATTTCATGCCCGGAGCATATATACAGTATGTTCGGTTTAAAGGTGAAACAAATGCTGGAGCCATTCTAAATGAACGCCGTTTCGAGGGCAGTCTATACAAGGTCCTGCCTCATCTTGACAACTTCATTCGTGATGGCATTGTGACTCGTCGACCTATTTCTGTCAGCATATTGCGTGAAAAGGATGTTGTGAACTATCCTTTCAAGGCTTTGCATGAGCTTTGCATGAACGCCTGCATGCATCGCGATTACCAGTCAAATATGCCTACACGTATCTATCAATACGACAGACACATTGAAATAATGAATCCAGGTGGGCTTTATGGTCAGGCACGCCCTGAAAACTTTCCCTTAGTTAATGACTATCGTAACAGCGTAATAGCAGAGATGATGCGATCATTCAATTATGTAAACATGTTCAATCATGGTGTTACTGAAGTTCAGGACGCTCTACGTGAGAACGAGAATCCACCTGCGCAATTCAATGTTGGCTTGGTTACCGCGTTTAGTGCTATCATTGTAGATGATGCCAAAAGCTATGAAAAGTCAATAGTTGATACACATTTAGTAGCAACAGCACACCAACTTGCAACTAGTATCCCAGAACACGTTAAAGACCTCATTATCAGCATAGACGCATCAGAATACACCAAAGAATCACTGCAACTTGCAACCAAGCTTGCAACCAAGTCCCGTCAATACTTTGACAAGGTGTCTTTAAAGCCAGCCATACAATCAGGGTTGGTACAAATGAAGTATGAGGCACCAAATCATCCTAACCAGAAATACAGTTTGACAGATCTTGGCAAAGCTGTGCAGAATGTTATAAAGAGTGAATAATGGAATAAAATCGGCAACAAAGTGCAATTATTGCCAATTTTATATTTATCACGTAAAAAAAGTCCGTTCATCGTGGGAAGAACGGACTTTTGTTATGCAGACAGGATGATGTCCTGAATTATTCGATGGTAACTACTCTGTTGAGGACTGCTGAAGAGAACCTGTTGTTGGTAGCGCCTTCGGCTTTTACTACGAGGTGATCCTCAGAGATACCGTATTTCTCGACGAGCGCTTTCTTGACATTGTTTACACGCTGCTCGGAAAGATACTGGTTGCGGGATGCAGAACCTGTGCCCTTGTCGGCAGAACCTGTAAGAACGAACACCTTGTCAGGAGCCTGCTCGAGAATGTTCTTCACATAGAAATCGAGATGAGCCTCTTCACGCTCTGAGAGCTTGGTGCTGCCGATTTCGAAGTAAAGCGTAGCCGGAGAAACGAGGTCACCTGCCTTGGTTACTGTAACAGTATCAGGTGTTGCGTTCTTGAGGTCTTCAATCTGCTGCTTGAGGTCTTTGTTCTCTTTCTCGAGAGCATTCACACGGTTCTGAAGGTCATTGTACTGAGCCTCTGTGAAAGGAACAGGAATGACGGCAGGAACAACAGATGTATGACGTTTGAAGTTCGTCTTGCCGAGATTTACTGCCACGCCGAATTTGGCTGACGGAAGGAATCCGAGTTGAGTACTAGGCCTTGGTGCCACGTGAGGGAAATCTGCCTTGGTAGAAAGTACAGAAAGGTCGAGATAGAGGTTCACGCGGTTGCAGAGACGGAAGTTGTTCAACAGACCTACTCCTACACCGAACTCATTGTTGCTCTGTGCGCGCATATAAGCAAATGAAGGGTAAGCTATTACATTCCAAGTTCTGGTCTCTTTATAGCCGCTGAACGCATTGGAAAGATTCCAGAGGAAATCTACATGAACAGTGTTGCAGTTGAATGCGCCTTCGCATGCGGTGAAGCCGTCCTGTGCCACAACCTTGTTCTTGAGACCCTGCCAGCCGCCTCTTACACCGACTGAAGGAGTAATCCATTTGCCAACATAGATGTCTGTAGCGATTCCGGCCTTGCCGTCAACACCCTTGCCCAACCAAGAGTTCACACCGGCGCCAACACCGATGAACCAGTTGTCACCGAAACGATTGGTTTCATATGAACCACGTACAATCTTGCCATTCTCATCGCGATTGCCATTTTCCTGTGCATTTGCAGCAGGAACGGCTACCAGCACGCTTGCCATAACAGCAAGTGCGCTAATGACGAATTTAGAAGTTTTCATTATCATATCTATTAAAGTTTAATATTTACCATCACCATAGGGCATCAGAGAGCATAAAAAATGCAGACCGTCCTGTTACGAAAACGGCCTGCAAAAATACAATATTAGGCTAAAAAAACAAATACTTTTTTACTCTGTATTTATTATTCGCCTCTCACGACCTTAAGTTTTTCCCTGATTTCAGACATTTTCTTCTCGGTCAGAGGGTACATTGACATTATCAGAATACCTGCTGCCGAGCCGATTGCAGGAATCCAGCTGATGAGCGCCTTGATGGTGGAAAGAGCCTCAGGAGTCTGTACGGCGCCCTTGGCATTGTCATATCCGAAAGCCATCAGCACCCACAGCACGATAGCGCTTCCAAATGCGGCGCCGAACTTCTGGGCCATTGAGGATGAGGAGAAAATTAGACCTGTAGAGGCATTGCCGTTCTTCAGCTCCGAATAATCCGCAACATCGGCGAACATTGTCCAAAGCAGAGGCGAATTGATACCGATTGCGATGCATATCAGCACTTGGAGCACCATCAATGTCCACATTCCCGCAGGCGTGTCAGGCAAGAACATCACGATTACGCTAAGTACGGAGATGATGGTGAGGACTGACAGGAAGGTCGCCTTCTTTCCGATTTTCTCTGAAACAGGCACGGTCACGATGACACCTACAAGCTGGGCGATTTCTCCGGCTGTAAGGAAGGCGGCCAATGTAAATACCGCATTGACACCCAACACATCAGCGAAATAATATGCCGCAGCCCCGCCTCGGATACAGTTGAACAGGAGCACGGAAATACCTCCGCCAAGCAGCATCCACCACGGCCCGTTGGAAACAAGGCAACGCAGGTCATTCCAGACTGACGACTGTCGTACAGGTTCCTCTGCCACCACTCCTGCGTTCTGCTTCTGCATCTGGGCTTCAGTCACATGCTCCCGCGTCATCGCAAAAGAAAGCAGGAAGAGAATCGCACATATGCTGCCTATTATTATCAATGCCACGGTCCAGTCCATAGGAGCGGAATCCGCTATGGTCCAGTTTTGCGGCAGAGTGCCCATAATCGCCCCACGAAGTCTGAGAAGCGGTTCGAACGAGCCCATTGCCACGAAACTTCCGATGAAGGCGAAGAACATTCTGAATGAGGAGAACATTGACTTTTCCCTCGCGTCATCAGACATGACTCCCAACATTGCACCGTAAGGAACATTGATAGCGGTATATACCGTCATCATGAGAATATAGGTGACGTATGCGTAGATATGCTTGAAGGTATAGTTGTCCGTCTGAGGCGTGAAGAAAGCCAGGATTCCTGCCAATGCGAAAGGCATAGCTATCCACAGAAGGTACGGACGATATTTACCCCACCTTGTATTGGTCCTGTCAGCTATCAGTCCCATAACAGGGTCAGACACGGCGTCATAGAGCTTTGTCACCAGAATAAGCGTTCCGGCATGTGCCAGACTCAGACCGAAGATATTGGAGTAGAAGAACGGCAGATAATAGGAAAAGATTTTCCAGAACATCGATGACGACATGTCACCGAAGCCGTATCCTATTTTCTCTGAAAGATTTTTCTGCATGATTATTAGTTTTTTTTCAATTATCTGGAATTGCGGAGAGCGGCACAGGTCTCCCTTATAAGTGCAACGGTAGATGTATCAGACAGATATACTGAATTCAGGCCCTGCTGTTCCTGAGCCGGGTCGCCACAATAATCATCTCCCGCCTGCCAATAGACATTTTCTGCAGACTGTCCTGCGAGTCCGCCCCACGTCCAGAAATTCACACCCTCGAGAAGGCCGCCCTCTTTGGCAGAAGCCTCCAGACGTGAGAAGATATTGGCATAATACCGGTCTCTGAGCGTAACCGGAGTCCCTTTAGCGAACACGAAACCGTCACGCGGAAAACCGAATTCCTCAAGCACTACAGGTTTACCAAGTCTCTGAGCCACAGCAAGATGCTCATCTATATACTCATCGGTCTTCCGGATCGCATCAGGCAAATCCTCAGCCAACGAATCCTTGCGGGCCCAAGTCCAGTTGAGTGGCCAGATATGAATCGTCAGATAGTCGATATCCGGGCAGGCATGGATCTTCTCGTAAAGAGGCATATCGGACTCGCAGCCGAAACTGCCCTCATTGCCGCTGGAAACCATATGGTTAGGATCAATGGACTTGATCAATGCCGCTGTCTCGCACAGCCAGTCGTGAAATGCCGCCTTGACAGTGTCGGATTCCGAAAAACATCTCGGTTCATTGCAGATCTGCCATGAGAATATCGCAGGATCATCCTTGTACGGCTTGCCCGTCACGGTATTAACCCTCGAGACGATATGGCGGACATTGTCAGCTGCCAATGACTTCGCTACGGAATCCGTCATGAAACGGGAAGTGAAAGCACGATACTCGTCCCATGTAGCATCATTGGTACTCAATGCCTTGCCGGCACCGGCCCACTCCAGATACTGACCGAAACCGCCTGACCATTCCCAGGCATTGTTCATATACAGGACTGTGGACATTCCGCGTTTGCCGAGTTCGTTCAGGAAACGGTCCAGTCCGACAAAAACTTTTTCATCATAGACTCCCGGAGATGTCTGAAGCACAGGCTCCACCTTGGACTTCACGCCAGGCTGGCCGTCCGCGCCCACAAGGACACGCAGATTGGTCACGCCCAATGCCGCAAGCGAATCAAGTTCCGCGCAGGCGCGCTCCGGGTCTGCCGCTTCAGTATCGGACATCAGAAGCGGTCCGTACCACATATTTGTACCGAGGAAATAAGACGGCTCGTCGCCTCTTCGGAATTTGCCGTTTTCAATGCGCCAGAACGATGGATTTCCGGTGCAGGATGCCAGTGTCAATGCCAATGCGATTGTCAATGTCGATTTTCTCATATATTTTGTTCAAGTGTTATCTCTCTTTTTCCGCATGGACAAGCACAGTTTTTCAGCGCTGCCGCCCATATCGGAAACCGTGCAAAGTTAACCAGAGAGAATCTTCCAAACAAATATAATATTGACATAAATCAGCCAAAAAGCCTACACGATCACCTTGTTCTTCTTGTACAGCGCCCTGAAATCACGCGGCGTGATCCCACGCTTGGCCTTGAAGATACGGTTGAAGTTGGACAGGTTGTTGAAACCGCTTTCATAACAGATTTCCGAAATATTCTTGGTCGAATCCACCAGCATCCTCGCAGCATAGCCGAGTCTGATGTCCAAAACATAGTCAGACAACGGCTTACCGGTGCGCATCCTGAAGAAACGGCTGAAAGCGGACGGGCTCATGCCCACCATTGACGCCAGGTCCTCCAGACGGAGCTGTTCGGCATAATGGTCATTGATATATTGCTTGACCTTGGTCACCCTACGGCTTTCCTGATTACGTGACGAATGGGCGAACGAGCTGCTGGCCAATATCTTGTAATCCGACTTCGACAGCTCTTCCAGAATCCACAGGAACTTGAGGAACTGGACGAAATGGTCTTTCTCATTGGACAATGTATCGAGATACGGATATATCTTCATGATTCCGGACAACGGAAAAGAAATCCCGTGGTCTGCCGCCTTGAGCATCTTCCGGATGGAGTCGAACTGGTTCTTCGCAAGGATTCCATCTCCAAGAAAATCAGGTGAGAACTGGATAGTTATCTCCCTGATATCCGGACTCTTGCAGTTGCCGTTCTCCCAGACATGTTCCAGATTCTCCGCAGCAATAAGCGCCAGGTCGTAATCCCCTATGGTTTCCATACTGTCACCTACAATACGCCTGACCCCCGCTCCGTGCTCCACAAAGTTCAATTCAAACTCTCTGTGACGATGAAGCGGATATGTAAATTCCGTCTTGTGACGTTCCACAATATGGAAGCAGTCCAGCTCCGACAATTGTGTAATTTCCGTAAGAACTTCACTCATAGCTGAAATAAGGTTATCAGTTTTTATGTTTTCACGCAAATATATTCATTTTTTGATACTTTTTTAACAATTATCAATAATTTTAAACAAACGGGCCCTGCCGATATCCATTCTACGTGCGAATGATGTACATTTGCAGACAACAACATTGATCAAAATGAACACTGAACTGAATTTTTTGCGCAAAGAAGCGCTGCAGGAACTCGAGAACAACATATTGCCTTTCTGGATGCAGCAATGCATTGATACAGAACATGGTGGATTCATAGGCAGAATCCGCGGCGACGGAACCGCAGACCCGGACGCTCCGAAAGGAGCCATCCTCAACGCACGCATCCTGTGGGCGTTCTCGGCGGCTTTCCGGGTGCTCGGCAAGAAAGAATATATCGAGACTGCAACCCGTGCAAAACGCGAAATCATCGACCGCTTCTATGACAAGGAATACGGCGGAGTTTTCTGGAGCCTGGACAGCCAGGGCAGGCCGCTCGACACTAAAAAGCAGATTTACGCTCTCGGATTCGCCATCTACGGACTGAGCGAGTACGCACGCGCGACCGGGGACAAAGAGGCGGAGGACTACGCGCTCAGACTTTTCAATGACATTGAAAAATATAGTTTTGACAATGTGAAGAACGGCTATTTCGAGGCATTGACCCGAGACTGGCAGCCGATAGCCGACATGAGGCTGAGCGAGAAAGATGCGAATGAGCACAAGACCATGAACACGCATCTCCATATCATTGAGCCATATACGAATCTCTACCGGGTATGCGGAGATGAAAGGCTGAAGGAGAGGATTGCCAATCTGCTGCACATTTTCCGGGAGAAGATCCTGGACCGCAGTACCGGCCACCTGCAGCTTTTCTTCGACGATGACTGGAACAGCAAATATTCTATCATTTCTTTCGGACACGATATCGAGGCGTCCTGGCTTCTCCACGAGGCGGCAAGCGTAATCGGGGAGGATATCGACGAGATTCTGCCGGATATTGTAAAGATTGCCGATGCAGCAGGAGAAGGTTATATCCCGGGCGGCGGAATGCTTTACGAATTCCATAAGGACAGCGGAGCAGTGGATGCCGACAGGCACTGGTGGGTGCAGGCTGAAACAGTCGTAGGACACCTGAACATCTATGGACTCACCGGGGACGAAAAGGCATTGACAAAAGCCGTGGACACCTACAAATTCATCAAAGAGCACATTGTGGACAAGGTTTCGGGCGAATGGTTCTGGAGCCTGAAGGCGGACGGCACTACAAACAGGGATGACGACAAGGCCGGATTCTGGAAATGTCCGTACCATAACAGCAGAATGTGCCTTGAAATCATAGAACGGACTTCGAACAAATAACCAACTGAATCTAAATACATTATGAGAGAGCACCTGTTTTCATTGGTTGCCGTTGCAGTCTCGGCAGCATTGACATTGACCCAGACCGACGCGACAGCGAAAATCCGCCTTCCGCAGATCATAGGCGACCACATGATTCTGCAGCAGCAGAGCAGCGCCAATATCTGGGGCACAGCAACCCCTTCCGCGAAGGTCAAAGTAAAGGTTTCCTGGTCGAACGAAAAACACAGCACAGTCGCTGACAAGGACGGCAAATGGAAAATTGCAATAAACACTCCTTCAGCGAGTTACAACAAAGAAAGCATCACCATATCGGACAAGGACGGAGCTGTCACATTGACAGATGTCCTGATCGGGGAGGTATGGCTGTGCGGCGGCCAGTCGAACATGGAGATGCCGCTTGAGGGCTTCTATGCATGCCCTATAGAAGATGCTGCGGAGGCGATATTGACAGCAGGGAGATGGAAAGACCGAGTCAGGGAAGTGAAAATCCCGAAGACAGGGGCATTGACTCCGCAGGATACCGTGGAGGGCAAATGGGTGGAGACCACACCTGAGACCGCGATGAAGTTCACTGCTGCAGGATGGTACTTCGCCACAATGCTGAATTCGGCCCTGGACGTGCCCGTAGGCATCGTAGCATGCAACTGGGGCGGTTCGGCCGTGGAGAGTTGGTTGCCTAAGGAGGTGGTATATTCCTTCGAGGAGAACACCATACCATCCAATTCTCACGAACCCAAGAAGGACCCCGGCGGATGGTACAACTGCACGTCTTCCTATGTGATGTACAACGGAATGCTCGTTCCTGTAAGCAATTACACCATCAAGGGCTTCCTCTGGTACCAGGGCGAGACCAATGCCTGCCTGTACGGATATTATGCGGAAAGGCTCGCGAAAATGGTAAGCATCTGGAGAGACTTGTGGGGACAGGGTGAGATTCCGTTCTATGAGGTCGAACTGGCGCCGTGGAAATACGGCGGGGACGGCACTACCGGAGCACGCATAAGAGAGGCACAGCACAATGCCGTGAAACTCATTCCGAACAGCGGAATTGTATGCACCAATGACCTTGTATATGAATATGAAGCGGACCAGATCCACCCGTGTCAGAAACGCGGAGTGGGAGAACGGTTGGCTCTGCTGGCACTCAACAGGACTTACGGGATGTCATCATTGCCTTGCGAAGGCCCTGAATTCAAGGACTTTACGGTGGAAGGCAACAAGGTTATTGTGAATTTCACCAACACGCAGTACACGTCATTGAGCCCCTGGCACGACATCCAGGGCTTCGAGGTGGCGGGAGAGGACAGAGTATTCCACCCTGCAAAGGCAGAGCGCCGGGACCATTCGGTAGTCGTAACCTGTGAACAAGTTTCTGAGCCGGTGGCGGTAAGATACTGTTTCCGCGATTTCCAGAAGGGCAATCTGACAGGCGTAATAAATCTTCCTGCAGTTCCGTTCCGCACCGACAACTGGTAGCATCTGCCGAAAAGATTCCCAAAGATGGTGCAGGTTATTTTTTAAAGCAGTATCTTTGGCGGAAATGCGGGAGTGCTATGCAATTCAAAATATCATCGGAATATAAACCGTCCGGAGACCAGCCGGAAGCGATTGAGGGTATCTGTTCGGCCATAAGACAGGGTTCGGACGCGGTGACGCTGCTCGGAGTGACAGGCTCGGGCAAGACTTTCACCATGGCCAATGTCATAGAAAAACTGCAGAGGCCGGCATTGATTCTCAGTCACAACAAGACGCTGGCCGCCCAGCTCTACGGTGAATTCAAGTCGTTCTTTCCGAACAATGCCGTGGAGTATTACGTTTCGTACTACGACTATTACCAGCCGGAGGCATATATTCCCACGACTGACACCTACATTGAAAAAGACCTGAGCATCAACGAGCAGATCGACAAGCTAAGGCTCAGCGCGGCTTCGGCACTCATGTCCGGACGCCGGGATGTCATCGTAGTGTCGAGCGTGTCGTGTCTCTACGGCATAGGCAACCCTCAGGATTTCCATAGCCAGACCGTGCAGGTGCATGTAGGTCAGCAGATTAGCGAGACACGCCTGCTCTACCACCTGGTAGATGCGCTTTTCAGCAGGACTGAAACTGATTTCAAGCGCGGCACTTTCCGTGTGCGCGGAGATACCGTGGACGTATATCTGGGAGGCTCCGACGAGGCTGTACGTATAGAGTTCTTCGGAGACGAAATTGACGCTCTTTCTCTCATAGACCCTGTTACAGGTGCCACGATCGAGAGGCTCAGCGAGGTGCCGATCTATCCGGCAGGCAACTTCGTCACCACCAAGGAAAAATCCACAAGAGCGGTAAGTCTCATCCAGGACGACCTTGTAAAACAGCTGGAGTATTTCGAGAGCATCGGCAAAGGATTGGAGGCCAAACGCCTGAAACAGAGGGTGGAATATGACCTTGAAATGATAAAGGAAATGGGATATTGTCCCGGAATCGAGAACTATTCCAGATATTTCGACGGAAGAAGTTCCGGGCAGAGACCTTTCTGTCTCATCGACTATTTCCCTGACGATTTCGTCACTTTCATAGATGAGAGCCACGTGACCATCCCGCAGATAAGGGCGATGTACGGAGGCGACCATTCGAGAAAATCGGTTCTGATAGAATACGGATTCCGTCTTCCTGCCGCTGCGGACAACAGGCCGCTCACTTTCGACGAGTTCGAATCGATAACGGGACAGACGGTATATGTCAGCGCCACCCCTTCAGAATATGAGCTGAACAAGTCGGAAGGTCTGGTGGTAGAGCAGGTCGTAAGACCTACCGGATTGCTGGACCCGCCTATTGAAGTGCGCCCTACACACAACCAGGTGGACAATCTTCTGGAAGAGATAAGGAAGCGTTCAGAAGTGGATGAACGGGTACTGGTCACGACATTGACCAAAAGAATGGCGGAGGAACTGGACGATTTCTTCGGAAAAAGGGGCGTCAGATGCCGCTACATCCATTCCGACGTAGATACCGCAGAGCGCGTGGAGATTATCGAGGACTTCAAGAACGGACTCTTCGATGTGCTGATCGGCGTGAACCTGCTTCGTGAGGGACTGGATATCCCTTCCGTTTCGCTCGTGGCGATTCTGGACGCCGACAAGGAAGGCTTCCTGAGGTCACAGGTGGCATTGACACAGACCGCCGGACGCGCTGCGAGAAACGTTCACGGTCTGGTGATAATGTACGCGGACTCGGTGACGAGGTCGATGAAGGAGACCATCTACGAGACGGACAGGCGACGCAGCAAGCAGATTGAATACAACCGCATCCATCACATTACCCCTAAACAAGTGGAAGTCAAGCATAACACTCTGCTGGCCGAGCTTGGGGGCAATCCAGATGCCGCGAAAAGCCAGGGACGAGTCACCGCATCCAACTCATACGATGCGCCTACTTTCATACCCGACCCGAGTGCTCTGGGCAAGGGCAGGATAACCGTGGGCCTGGGTGACGACTCGAAACGCGACACGAATACCGCCTACACGGACGGTTACATCCGCGCAGACCTCGCAGCCGTGCTTCAGGACCCTGTAATCAGGTCAATGTCGAGGGAGCAGGTAGAGAAATCCGCCGAGGAATCACGCCGCAAGATGAAGAAAGCTGCAGCGGAACTGGATTATGCCGCAGCAGCGAGGTACCGCGACGAAATGTGGGCCCTGGAAGAGTATCTTAAAGTCTGGAAAAACGACTAACTCTGCGCGATTGCGCGAGCAGCCACCCATCCCATAGTCCATGCCGCCTGAAGGTTGAACCCTCCCGTAACTGCATCGACATCAGTCACTTCACCCGCAAAGTAGAGTCCAGGATGCTGACGTGACTCCAATGTTTTCGGGTCAATGTCAGCGAGCGACACTCCTCCGCAAGTCACGAATTCGCCCTTGAACTTGTTCCGTCCTACGACAGGATAGATGTCCGAGGTCAATGTGGATATTATTCTGTTGAGCCCCTTGGAACCGATTTCTGCCCAACGCCTGTCTGCCGGGATTCCCGCACGGTGCAGAAGGTATGTCCACAGTCTGTTGTTCAGAAAGTCCGGACCGACGTTTGCACTCATCTTCTGGGGTGCGGAGGATGAAATGCGGCTCAGCACTGACTCCAGTTCCGGCACCGCAATTTTTCCGGCCCAGTTCACCATGAGTTCTGCGGAATAGTTCTGTTCCGCGAGGTACTTGGCTGCATATGAGGAGAGTTTCAGCACCGCCGGGCCGCTCATTCCCCAGTCGGTAATCAGCAGCGGGCCTTCTGCCCTGAACTTAGTGCCTGCAAGTCCGGTCACCACGTTTTCGGTCACGATTCCCATCAATGCAGAGAGTTCCCCGTCTCGCTTCCTGGTTCCGGCCAATGCCACCTGTACTCCTCTCCCCTTTCCCGTTTCCGCCAATGATGACTTACTTTCGTTCCCCCTTCGGATTTCCGCCAATGCCTCAGGCGCGCCGATATTGAAACTGAAAAGGGACGGGACCGGGTCAATGATTGCGAGCCCGAGGCCATCCAACATGGACAAGCCGCTCTTTTTGGGGCTTCCACCTGTAGTAATCAGAACAATGTCAGCATATATCTCGGCCTGATGTTTTTCTGAGCCACGGCCTGTATCGAATAACAGTTTATAGCGTTCCGATTGGTCGCCATCCGTGTCCAGGACAGACGTAAGACGATGAGAAACAGCGACATTGACACCGGCAGACTTCATTCCGGCCACGAGTGTCTCAATGATTTCCGAAGACTGCTGAGATTTCGGGAAAACACATTGGTCGCTCTGGGTGACAAGCCGCACTCCCCTGCCTTCGAACCAGTCGCATACGTCAGTGTTGCTGAATTCCCTGAGGAGGCGCTTCATCAGACGGAAACCCCGAGGATAGACGGATTCGATGCTGCGGACCTCGGCAAATGAATTGGTAAGATTGCAGCGGCCTCCTCCTGTAACCGCGACTTTTGCCAACAGTTCAGGGCCTGCCTCATAGACAGTTACGTCCAGGTCAGGATTCATTTCCTTCATATTCACGGCCGCGAAGCAACCTGCCGCCCCGCCGCCTATCACAGCCACTTTCTTTCCGATTTTTCCCATCATTTCGTCATAAATGCCCGAATTTAACAATAATTTGTATATTTGTAATTGGACTTGACAATTTTGGTGTGAATATGGAACTGATTGAAGACAAATTCCCCCATTATAGTGAAGAAGGCAAGGCGTTGGTGCGCCGTGCCTGGCAGATTGCGTCAGACGCATTGAAAGATGATTTGCGGGACAACGGCCATCCGTTCCTGGAGCACCCGATGAATGTGGCCCTGATCGTTTCTGATGAAATAGGCCTGCAGGCAGAGTGCGCCGCTGCGGTTTTCCTGCACGAAACATTGAGGAAACATCCTGACTACGACATCAAGTCTGCGGGTTTTCCTTCAGAAGTTTACAAGATGGTGGAAGGGCTCGACAAAATCGCCACCATCAAGCCGAAGGACACCCGTCTCGAGGCGGAGAACTACAAGAAACTGATTGTCCAGTATTCTACAGACCCGAGGGTGACGGTACTGAAAATCGCTGACCGTCTGGAAGTCATGCGTCATCTGGAAATGTTCCCGAAACTTTCCCGTGAAAGAAAGATCCTGGAGACATTGATGCTGTACATTCCGCTCGCCCACCAGCTTGGACTCTACAATATCAAGAGTGAACTTGAGGACATCTACTTCAGGTTCGCCGACCCTGTGAATTACCGCCTCATCACCAACAAACTGAAAGCCACTGAGAAAGACAGGGTGAAACTTTCTGAGGAATTTATCCGTCCTCTCGAAAAGAAACTGTCCGATGCAGGTATCAGATACAAACTGAAAATCAGGACCAAGACCGCCTACTCCATCTACAAGAAGATGCAGAAGCAGAAGGTTCCCTTCGAGGGTGTCTATGACGTTTTCGCCATAAGGTTCATCATCGACTGCGACACCGACCACAAGAGCGAAGTGGACCTTTGCTGGAAGGTATATTCTTATGTGACAGAGGAATACGAGCCTGACACGCACAGACTTAGAGACTGGTTGTCAAACCCAAAGCCAAACGGATACGAGTCGCTCCACATAACTGTCAAGAACAAGGACAATGCTTTCATAGAGGTACAGATCCGTACAAAGAGGATGGATGACATCGCGGAAAACGGCCACGCGGCACATTGGTCATACAAGGGCATCAAGCACGAGGTAACCATGGACAAGTGGCTGACGTCCGTCAGATACAACTTGGAACATCCTCAGGAGACCGATCTTGAGGACCTGCCGCAGCCACCGTCAAAGGAAATTTTCGTATTCACGCCGTCAGGAGAATTGAGAATCCTCCCTGCAGGCTCGTCAATGCTTGATTTTGCTTTCAATATACATTCAAATCTCGGATTGAAGTGCATCGGAGGCAAGGTCAATGGGAAGGCTGTCTCCATCAAGGAGAAGCTCAAGACCGGAGACGTGGTGGAGATCATGAGCGGAAAGAACCAGAAGCCGTCTTCCGACTGGGTGAATTATGTGGTTTCCGCCAAGGCAAGAAACAAGATCCGCCAGGCTCTGAGCGAGGCGGAGTACAAGATTGCCGCACAGGGCAAGGAACTGCTGAGCAGACGTCTGAAGAACTGGAAGCTGGAATTCCCTGACGACATGATGGCGGAGTTCATGAAGAAGCAGAAATACCCTACGGTAAATGCCTTCTTCGCCGCTATCGGTGACGGGGACCAGGACATTGACCAGATCAAGACTTTCATCAACGAGCATGACGCCATGCAGGCGCGTGCCATCGAGGCCGCGAGGGCAGCAGACCAGGCGGCAGCGGAAAAGTCGCGTGACAGGTGGATTTCAGGCAAGTCGTCTGATGACATACTTGTGCTCAACGCCAAGGACCTCAAGGGACTGGACTACAAGATGTCCAAATGCTGCAACCCGGTTTTCGGCGATGACGTGTTCGGGTTCGTGACAAGAACAGACGGCATCAAGATACACAGAATGTCGTGCCCGAACGCGGCAAGACTTCTGGAAATGTATCCGTACCGTATCCAGCGGGTGCGCTGGGCCGACACGCCTACGAGCGGCACATTCCAGGCCTCGCTCCGTGTCATCACTTCCATCGAGCCGTTCATCATCAATCAGATAATGGATGTCGTGAACACATTCCGCACGACCATGCGACAGTTCAATGTCAATGAAAACCAGCGTAACGGCACCTACGACATTTCTATGAAGCTGTCAGTCCCGTCCAACATGGAACTTGACAAGGTCATCTCCCAGATCAAGACTCTGAAGAACATAGTCAAGGTTGTACGCCAGTAGCCTGCAATTTCTTGCGGATTAAATTATCGTGATTTTTCTTTGCTTTGTCGGGAAAAGGTTTTACTTTTGCACAGTTATTAACAGAGTTGTTAAACAATGTGGTTAATTACCTTAACTATTAAAAATCAACAACATTCATCTTATGCAGAAGAAAGAAAACAAGGAAAATGAGATATTGGAAGCAGCGGAAAAGCTGTTTGCGGAGAAAGGTTTCAAGGGGGCGACGACAACTTTGATCGCTGCCGAGGCAGGTGTCACGCACGCCATGCTGCATTATTATTTCAGGACCAAGGACCAGATTTTCCTGAAAGTGCTGGACACTTATACTGAAGAAATACGACAGAACCTGAAGTCGATAATGGTATCAGAAATCAATGATACTGACTTCATGAGAAAAGTGATTGAGATATCTTTCGATTTCTTCAATGAGCACAGCGGACAGATGTCCCTTTTCTTCGAGGTGTGCAAGGAAAGGCCTGAACTGATAAAAGATTATGTGGACAAATTGGGAAAACACATTGACCCGATTATCCGGTCACATCAGGAAAAGGTAAGCAAGGCTGTGGCTGGCGGGCAGATAAAGAAGATCACTTTCATTGACCTGATAATAGACATAATCAGTGTCTGCGCGATAACTCCGTTCCTAAGTCCTCTGCTGAACAATGTCCTGGACCTGAGCGAAGAACAGAAGAAGGTGTTCATGGAGGCACGCAAACACGAGGCCGTGGAACTGATTGCCAACCGATTGACAGGAAAACAACAATAATAAGGAGCTTCGATTATGAAACCGTTGAAATGTGCATTGACCACGCTCGCCGTGTTTATCAGCATAAACGCGGGGGCACAGATAACGCTTGACGAATGCATAGAAAATGCGTTCAGCAACTATCCTCAGATCAAGGAAAAGGAACTGATACAGGCAAGCGAGGGGTTTGACATGAAGAACGCTTCACTCGCATGGGTGCCTCAACTTAGTATCTCTGCCAAAGCCACTTGGCAGTCAGAAGTCGTGGAAATGCCTTTTTCAATGCAGGGAATGAATTTCAATATTCCTCACGACCAGTACGGCATAACAGCGGACATCACCCAGCAGATATGGGACGGAGGAGCGGCATCAGCCAAGACTCTGCAGGCCAAGACCGGAGCGGAAGTCAAGCGCAAACAACTGGAAGTAAACATGTACACTATCCGGTCCAAAGTGCAGAGCGTATATTTGGGAATCATACTCATTGACAAGCAACTTAAACTCAATGCAATACTCGAAGAGGACCTGAACCGCAGCCTCAACGAGGTCAAGACACTCGTCGAAGGCGGAATAAAATGGGAATCTGACATTGACCAGATAAAAGTCAACATCCTCTCATGCGAACAGCAGAAAACAGGGCTGCAGACGGACAGAGCGGCATATGTAAGAATGCTCAGCCTGCTTACGGGACAGGACTTGACAGGCCAGACATTTGTCGAGCCTCAAATCGAGGCCACTACATCCATGGAAATCAAGAGACCTGAACTAAACCTGTATGACGCTCAGATTCAGCAGGTTGCCGCACAGAAGAAACAACTTGACGCATCACTCTGGCCTCGCTTCAACTTCACTGTCCAGGCCGGCTACGGCAGACCGAGCCTCAACATGTTGTCCGGGGAGTTCAACCCTTACGTCATCGCAGGCATCAAGATGCAGTGGAATCTTGGTTCGCTCTACACCTTCAAGAATGACAGGCGCAAGACCGAACTGGACAGCCGCAAACTGGACTACGCTCGTGAGTCATTTATCTTGAACACTTCCGTGGAGGCCATCCAGAAGCAAAGCCAGGTCGAAAAGGACATTGACATACTTCAGAAGGATGAGGAAATCGTGAAACTGCGAAAGAGCATCCGCGAGACCGGTGAGAACCAGTACAAGGAAGGAGTCCTGAAGATGAACGACTATCTGTCGCTTCTGGACGAGGAGTTCAAGGCGCGTCTGAACAATGATGTCCACAAAGTCCAGTACATTATGGATGTCCTCGACCGCAACTACACATTGGGAAAATAAACATTGACAATATGAAAAAAGCATTATTGATAGCAGGGCTCGTAGCAGCCGCGACAGCCTGCAACAGAAATATCGAATTCGACGCATGCGGACAGATCGACGCTACCACAGTCATCATTTCAGCCGAGAGCAACGGCAAACTCCTTTCATTGACACCGGAAGAAGGAAGCACAGTGGAGGCCGGACAGGTTTTGGGTGTCATTGACTCTGTCCAGACTTATCTTCAAGTTCAGGAACTCAAGCAGAGGATAGATGGAGCGTATTCGAAGAAAATCGACATCAAGAAGCAGAGCGAGCCTAACCGGAGCCAGATGCAAAGTCTGGAGAATGACCTTGCCAGATACAGCAAACTGCTGGCGAACAATGCGGCCACAGGCAAGCAGGTCGATGACATAAAGGACAAGATCGCGCTTCTGAAGGCGCAGATGGATGCCCAGACTCAGAGCTGGGAGAGGAACAACACGTCCGTAGAATCTGAGATCCGCAGCACAGGAATCCAGCTTGAGCAGAAGAAAGACCAGCTGGCAAAATGCAAAATCACATCTCCTATATCCGGCACAGTGCTTACACGTTATGCCGAGGCAGGTGAAAATGTCACTGCAGGAAAGCCGGTCTTCAAGGTGGCGGATATGGGCAGCACTTATGTACGTGCATATTTCAGTACGGCCCAGCTCGCGGGCCTAAAAATCGGAGACAAGGTTACGGTCATTCCTGACGACGGAAGCAAGGAGCCTGCAAGACTGGAAGGCCGGATCATCTGGATTTCCGAACAGGCCGAGTTCACGCCGAAGAATATCCAGACACGTGACGAGCGCGCGGATATGGTCTATGCCGTAAAGATTGCAGTACCAAATGACGGCAGCCTCAGGCTCGGAATGTATGCTTATGTGAAGAAATAGATTATGGACAACGACATTGCCATAAGGGTCAGTCATATATGCAAGACCTACAAGAACATAACCGCCCTCAAGGACATTGACCTGAATATCCGCAAGGGCGAGCTCTTCGGGCTCATCGGGCCGGACGGGGCAGGAAAGACGTGTCTTTTCCGTATCCTGACGACGCTCTCGCTGCCGGATTCGGGCGAGGCTTCTGTAGATGGGAAGGATGTCGTCCGCGACTACGGGGCGATCAGAAGCAGCATCGGCTATATGCCCGGACATTTCGCGCTCTACCCGGACTTGAGCGTGGAGGAGAATCTGAATTTCTATGCCACGATTTTCGGTACGACGGTGGCGGAGAACTATAGTACGATCGAGAAAATATATTCCCAGATAGAGATGTTCAACAAGCGCCGCGCATCCGCTCTGTCCGGCGGTATGAAACAGAAACTTGCGCTCTGCTGCGCTCTGGTGCACAAGCCGGAAGTGCTGTTCCTGGACGAGCCGACTACCGGTGTGGATGCAGTGAGCCGAAAGGAGTTCTGGGAAATGCTGAAGCGCATCAAGGATAGCGGAGTGACGATTATGGTTTCCACACCGTATATGGACGAAGCGAGCCTATGCGACAGGATAGCATTGATTCTGGACGGAAAGATTATCGACCAGGGCACACCTCAGGAGATAGTTTCCAGATACCCCGGTCCGCTCTATGCCGCTACCGGAAGCAATATGTTTCAGATACTGAACACGTTACGCAGTGTTAAAGGTGTCATCGGATGTAATTCGTTCGGATGCGAATGCCATATTTCCGTAGAGCAGGACGGCCCAGACGAGCACCAGCTCGAATCCATACTTGAGGCTTCCGGCATCGAAGGCTGTCAGGTCAATAGAATAAAACCGGGAATAGAGGACTGTTTCATAAGACTTTCATAATCATGGACAAAGACATCAAATCAATAGAAGTTCGTGACCTGGTCAAGAGATTCGGTGATTTCACTGCGGTTAATGACATTTCCTTCCATGTCTTCAAGGGTGAGATTTTCGGGTTTCTCGGCGCAAACGGAGCAGGAAAGACTACCGCAATGAGGATTCTCTGCGGTCTGAGCCATCCTACTTCCGGCGAGGGTTCGGTCGCAGGCTTCAGTATTGTCAATGAACAGGAAAAGATCAAGAAACATATCGGTTACATGAGCCAGAAATTCTCATTGTACCCGGACTTGAAAGTGTGGGAGAACATCGAGCTGTTCGGCGGCATCTACGGCCTGTCAGACAAGCAGATAGCAGAGAAGACAGAGTCAATGTTGAAGGCCCTGGACATGGAGAAGGCGAAGAACATGTACGTGAGCGACATTCCTCTGGGCTGGAAACAGAAACTTGCCTTCAGTATCGCTATGGTGCACAATCCGGAGATCGTGTTCCTGGACGAGCCGACAGGCGGTGTGGACCCGGTCACGCGACGCAGCTTCTGGGAACTGATCTACAAGGCGGCATCCACGGGTGTCACGGTTTTCGTCACCACGCACTATATGGACGAGGCCGAGTATTGCGACAGAGTGTCAGTGATGGTGGACGGAAGAATAGAGGCGCTGGGCTCACCTGCTGAACTCAAGGGCCGGTATGAGGCAAAAGACATGGACGAAGTATTCACCAAAATAGCCGGCAGAAGATGAAAGAGATATTTGCATTCATACAAAAGGAGTTCCGGCACATTTTCCGGGACAGACGTACGACATTGATTGTGCTGGTGATGCCTATCGTGCAGATTATCCTGTTCGGATTCGCGATAAGCACCGAGGTGCACAATGCTGTGGTGGACGTCGTCGGAGACCCTGGCGATCCTGTCGTGCGCAACATAATCGACCGCATTGACAACAACAAGTATCTGAGCATCGGCGAGTTCCACAATTCACCCTCCGAAGCCGAGGTGCGGATCAGGAAAGGAAGGGCGAAGGCGTTCCTGTGCTTCGAAAGTGACTTCGACAAGAAGTTCTCATCCCAGGGCAATGCTGTCATCCAGATAGTCAGCGACGGCTCTGACCCGAACTCCGCACAGATCGTAATGAACTACATCAAAGGCGTACTGCAGAGCAGCCAGGTGGAATTTTCCGAGAGGATGTTCGGAGTCGGGGCCACATCCATGAGGCCTAATGTGCAGCTGATGTACAACCCGGCCATGAACTCGTCCTACAACTTCGTTCCTGGAGTCATGGGCCTGATACTCATGCTGATATGCTCTATGATGACCGCAGTGTCCATCGTTGAGGAAAAGGAAATGGGGACAATGGAGCTCGTGCTCGTCTCCCCAGTCAAGCCTTTCTGGATAATACTGTCGAAACTGATCCCTTACCTGTTCCTGTCGCTCATCAATTTCGTGAGCGTACTGCTGCTGGCACATTATGTCATGGAAGTGCCGGTACGTGGCAGCCTGACCCTGCTGTCATTCTCAGCCCTCATATTCGTAGGTTCTTCTCTTGGACTCGGACTGCTGGTATCAGTTATTTCCAAGACCCAGCAGACAGCGATGCTTCTCTGCGGTATGGGACTGACAATGCCGACAATGCTGCTCTCAGGAATCATTTTCCCTTGCGAAAGCATGCCAGTGGCGCTGCAAGCGCTTTCAGATGTCATCCCGGCCAAATGGTTCATCATCATTGTGAAGAAGATCATGATACAGGGCGTCGGACTGCAGGAGATAGCCAAAGAGCTGACGATCCTGTCAGGAATGGCAGTATTCCTCCTGTGGGTAAGCGTCAAGAACTTTAAAACCAGACTGTAATATGTGGAAATATCTGTTAAAGAAAGAATTCAAGCAGCTTCTGAGAGATCCCGGAATGCCACGTATAGTAATGGTTTTTCCGCTTCTGATAATATTTGTCTTCCCGTTCGCCGCCAATATGGAGGTCCGCAACATAAAACTCGCGGTAGTGGACAATGACCGGTCAGACCAGTCCCAGCTGCTTACCGAAAAATGCGCGTCGTCCGGTTACTTCGAGCTGCTGGACCTGGCTTCTTCACCGGAAGAGGCTCAACGCCTTATGGACAAGGGCGGCACCGATGCCATCCTGACGATAAATTCCGGATTCGCGCAATATCTCAAGACCGGTACAGACAAGAGCGACCCGCTTCCGGTAGGTATAAAGGTCAATACCGTAAACGGCACGAGAGGCAATATCGGAGCGCAGTACCTCAACGCCTGCGTGAGCGGTTTTCTGGCATCCGCCTCAGGAATCCCTGCGGCATCGGGAGGCCAGTTCGAGATACACGAGACATACATGTACAACCAGTATCTTGACTACAAGGCATTTATGATACCGGCGCTGATAGTGATCGCCGTCACCATGATGTGCGGTTTCCTGCCTGCACTTAACATCGTTTCCGAGAAGGAGAGAGGTACCATAGAGCAAATCAACGTGACGCCTGTGCGCAAGACCACCTTCATCGTCTGCAAGATGGTCCCGTACATTGCCGTAGCATTCTTCATGGTGTTCTCGTGTCTGCTGCTGTCGTGGATTGTATTCGGCTACGTATGCAAGGGCAGCCTGCTGGACATAGCCGTATTCACACTCGCCCACATATTGGCAATGGCTTCATTCGGACTGCTGGTCTCCAACTTCAGCGACAACACCCAGCAGGCGATGTTCGTCATCTGGTTCTTCAGTATGGTATTTATGCTGATGAGCGGTATTTTCACGCCGATCGAGTCAATGCCGGGATGGGCACAGGACATAACTCTCGTCAATCCGCTCCGGTACTTCGCCCATGCGATGAGGGCCATAGTCCTCAAGGGATGTACGTTCGCAGACACCTGGCCTGACCTGGCATGGCTGTTGGGACTTGGTGCAGTCACCACCACTTGTGCAGTAGCAAGTTACAAGAAGACAAACTAAAAAGAGAGGCTCCTGCCAATGCGGGAGTCTCTCTTTCCTTGTTTATAACTCTTTATCAGAGTTGCGCTTTATTTCAGATATGCGTCGCTTACTACCTTCTGGCTGCGCGCGATGAACTCGCTCAGAGCCTTGCCCTTAAGCAGGCCATTGGCAAGAAGCGCCAAGTCAGCAATCTGCTGGAGCACTTCATTCTGTGATGCAAACGCCTCGATATCAGCCTTATGTACTGAGTAAGCAGCATCCTTGGCCTCGCGTGCGGCATTTTTGGCATCCTCTGCAGCCTTCTTCTGCTCATCTGTAGCATCCTTGGCCTCACCTGCCTTTACGATTTCCGAATCAGCATCTGCCACGACTTCCAAAGGCTTAACCTGTGCCTTCTCGGCCTCAAGAATCTTCTCAATGAGCGGATTCTCAGCATTGACAGTGATATTGTACGATACCGGCAACTGACCGTAGAAATTCATTCCTCCGCCCAATGAGCTCATCTCGCGGTAACGGCGCATGAACTCGTTCTGAGTGATGAGGATAGGCTCGCCGGTCTTGCCGAGATTGTCTGCCGTCACGATATATTCGTAGCCCTTAGGCAGCACTGCCTTGAACAGGTCGGAAATGTCATTCTTCTCAGCCTCGCTGAACTCAGGCCTGGTCCTGTCTTCCTTCGGGATAAGATTGTCGATGGCATCTGAGTCCACGCGGCAGAACCTGCAGTCAGGAATCTGTCTCTCGAGCAGGCTTACGAAGTGTGAATCCAGCTCGCAGTCCATCAGCAGCACGTCGTAACCCTTATTCTTGGCTCCCTCAATGAAGGTGTACTGGGCATCAGTGTCAGTAGCATACAGATAAACGACCTTCTTGTCCTTGTCTGTCTGTGAGCCTTCGATAGCCTTGCGGTACTCTTCCAGGCTGAAGAACTTGCCGTCAGTATTCTTCAGGAGAGCGAATTTCATTGCCCTTTCGCAAAACTTTTCGTCTGACAACATACCGTACTCGATGAAGAGCTTGAGGTTGTCCCATTTCTCCTCCAGCGACTTGCGCTCATTGTTGAAGATCTCTTCCAGCCTGTCAGCCACCTTCTTGGTGATGTAGCCGGAAATCTTCTTCACATTGGAATCGCTCTGCAGGTAGCTTCTGGAGACGTTCAGCGGAATGTCCGGAGAATCGATAACACCATGAAGCAGTGTCAGGAAGTCCGGGACAATGTCATCCACGTGGTCGGTCACGAACATCTGGTTGCAATAGAGCTGAATCTTGTTCTTCTCGATCGCCATTCTCTCCTTGATCTTAGGGAAATAAAGGATACCTGTCAGATGGAACGGGAAGTCCACATTCAGATGGATATAGAACAGTGGCTCCTCATAAGTCGGATACAGGGCCTTGTAGAAGTTCATGTAGTCTTCCTCCTTGAGCTCTGACGGCTTGCGTGTCCACAGAGGCTCCACGCTGTTTATGACCTTGTCCTTGTCAGTATCGACATATTTGCCGTCTTTCCACTCCTGCTCCTTGCCGAATACGACCGGGAACGGCATGAACTTGCAGTATTTGTTCAGCAGCTGCTCGATTTTGCCCTTTGCGGCATACTCTGAGGAATCGTCATCCAGGTACAATGTTATGACAGTACCCCTGTCATTCTTGTCGCACTCTGACATTTCATACTCAGGACTGCCGTCACAAGACCACATGACCGGTTTCGCACCCTCTTTCCAGGACAATGACTCGATGGTCACCTTCTTGGAAACCATGAATGCGGAATAGAATCCGAGACCGAAATGGCCGATGATGTTGCCGATCTGGTCCTTATATTTCTCCAGGAACTCTCCTGCTGAAGAGAACGCGATCTGGTTTATGTATTTGTCAATCTCCTCTTCGGTCATACCGATACCACGGTCAATGACTTTGAGCACCTTCTTGTCCTCATCGAGTTCGATTCTGACTGAAAGTTCTCCGAGCACACCTTTGAAGTCTCCGGAAGAAGCAAGCGCCTTGATTTTCTCTGTGGCATCCACAGCATTGGCTACAAGCTCTCTGAGGAATATCTCGTGATCCGAATACAAGAACTGTTTGATCACCGGAAAGATGTTTTCCGTAGTGACGCCGATTTTACCTTTAATCTCTGCCATGATATTTTATATTTTAAATTTCAATGTTTTCCGGTCAATGCGGCGGCACAACAAAAAACCGCCCGGCATACCGGACGGTCTATGAAAGGTCAAATAATGTTCCAATGTGATTGTCGTGACAAATTGTCAGTCATGATTCGGAGCTTAAGACATTGTTCATTGACGGCACTGTTTCTAATTGTTCAATGAAGTCTCGTACTTTGTTCCGTCTGCTGCATAGTCAGCATTTATCCAGTCGATTTTCTTGCCTTCCTTGTAAAAAGAGATGAGCAGTTTGCCTTCCGGCATGATATCTTCGCTGCTGAAAGTAAGCATGTTGCCCCATCTGACTTTCATCGGAGCCGGCACTGAATAGGTCATTGAATAATCCGAGTCCTCGGTACGGCTGCCTTCGACAGTAACAAGCCACGGATACTTGAGCGCGCCGTCAACGTCCTTGTCACAGCGTTCCGCCTTCAGTTCAAACGAATACAGCTGATCATTGTAACCGTAATCATCCTTTCGCGTCACGATCCATTTGTTGTCAGGCTGAGAACGGCGCATCCGCATTCTTCTTCTGGCATCAAACCAGATGGTATCGCTTTTTTCGATCCTGTTTTCCACCAGATACTCCCAACCGGTCCTGTCCTTGACGGAGTGTATGCCGAGGGAAGGACTGCCATTGTGCGAATCAATTACGCTCTGGACAAAATTCAGCGACATCAGAGACTCCCCTATCACGTCATCGAGAACGTCCTGCGGATAAAGTGTGAATTCACTTCCCCGCTGGCAACGGAACTGCCAGGTATCCTGATCTTCACAACATTCGAAAGCCAAAAGCGGCAAAACGGCCAACGCCATCAATACTTTAATTTTCATAGCATTACCTCCTTTAGAACCTTACACCTGCACCAAATTCCAAACCATTCATAAGAGTACCGACCGTCACGCCTACTTTACCGTAAACCACGGTACCTATCGAATAAGTGATGGGCCTCAACTGGAAGTCCGCATAGACTTTCTTCTTGAATCCGTCATAGATTCCAAGTCCGAGACTGCAGGAAGAGGACAATGTGGAAAGCCTCGTCCTCAGGTAGTCGAACCTGACTTCCGGCATCACATAATACACGTTTCCCTTTACCTTCCGTTCCGGATAGCGGTTGAATCCCTTATAGACGGTGCCCCAAATGTGCTGGTATGAAAAATCCACACCTACACAAAGCCATTCGAGCACCTTGAAATCAGCCCGCAAGGAGAACATCGGGTCCCCGTCAGCAGCCTCCGGCAACTGAAGATATTCAGCATACAGATGCTCCACGTCAGGGGAATAGCCACGATAGAAGTCATCATAAGACAGATACCCGCCCATGAAACGGTCTTGGAGAACATTGCTCTCGGCAATGAATGCAGCCGAAAAGGAGATGTCCGCCTTGAAAGGTTTCTGTGGACGGAACGCATCTGCGTTCTGATGGAAAAAGAATGCAAGAAGTGCAAGTACAATCAATTTCTTCCAGCTCATAATTCACTCAACTGTTAGTAGTCAACAAATGTTAGATGCAGAAAAAATCATAAACGTTGCACCAAAAACAACTATTTGTACATGAAGCGCTTGATGCTCATCTTAGGAGTTTTCTCGAAAGGCTTGTCCACGACTTCCACTTTCTGGAGCTGACTGTAGGACGGCAATGCCTTGTTTGCATTGATCCTTATAGTCTCATGCAGATCAGCGACAGTTTCCTCGTCGAGTCCTGCCTTCTTCATGGCATCAGCGTCGAGATAGACAAGAGCAACGAGTTTGCCGGCCCTGTCCACGACTACGGACTCTACCACATAGTCCTGATTGTTCACCACAGCCTCAACCTCCTCCGGGTAGATATTCTGGCCGTTTGCGCTGAGAATCATGCTCTTGCTGCGGCCTCTGATGAAGATATTGCCGTGAGCGTCGATGATGCCGAGGTCGCCGGTCTTGAGGAAGCCGTCTTCCGTAAATGCGGCTGCCGTCGCCTCAGGATTCTTGTAATAGCCGATGCAGATATTGTCACCTTTCGCCTGAATTTCACCAACCACGTGCTGAGGGTCTTCAGAGTCAATGCGGACAATGGCGCAGTCCACCGACCTTCCGCAAGAGCCCGGAACATATGATGTGCACGGTTCGTAAGCGAGAAGCGGAGCGGCTTCGGTCATACCGTAACCTACAGTATAAGGAAGGCCGATTTTCTTGAACCATTTCTCCACCTCCGGATTCAGCGGCGCGCCTCCCATAATGATCATCTGGAGATTTCCGCCGAGGGCACTCAGGAGTTTTTCTCTGATCTTCTTGAATATCAATGAATTGATTCCAGGGATCCTTGTCAATACTTTCATTACCGGCTTGTCAAGCACCGGTTTTATGGCGCTCTTGAACACTTTCTCCATCACGAGAGGCACAGTGATGAGAAGATACGGCTTCACGTCGTGCATAGCCGAAAGCAGCAGTGACGGTGACGGGGTCTTGCCGAGGAATGTGATGCTCGTTCCGTTGCACAGAGGGTACAGGAATTCATATACCAGTCCGTACATGTGGGCCATCGGCAGCATTGACACCATCGTGAATTTGTCTGACGACGGAATATATCTCTGACCGAAGTCGATAGTCGCGCTCAATGCCTTGTATGTCAACATCACGCCCTTAGGCGCGCTTGTCGTGCCGGATGTGTAGTTGATGATGTCGAGGTCATCCCAGTTGTCGGTATTGTATGTGACATTCTCTCCGGTGAATCCCATAGGATAACGTGAGGCGAAAGTCTCTGATATAGCCGCATAGGCCTTTTTCACATCATCATTGTCGGCATAGAGGAGAGTGAAATCATTGACACTGACTACTGCCTTCACCAATGGCATCTTGGATTTGTCGAGTTTCGCCCAGATGTCGTTGTCGGTGAAGAGCATCAGGCTCTCCGAATGGTCCACCAGATGATTTACGCTTTCCGGCGTGAAATCGGAAAGGATAGGCACCACCACAGTCTCGTAAGTATTGACTGAAAGGAAAGAAACAGCCATCCTGGCCGTGTTCTTGGCGCATATGGCAATGCGGTCACCCTTCTTCAGCCCGCAAGCCTCGAAGAAAATGTGGAACCGCTCTATCTGTGTAGCCAGTTGGCCGTAAGTGAATGTTTCACCTCTATAATTACAAACTGCCGGTTTGTCCCAGTACAGTCTGATGGCGTTCTGAAGACGCGCGAAATAATGTTCCATTTACTAATAGGTTATGTTATCACAGCCCGTCAGGTTTCCGTGACAAAAAATCCAGATGCCTGACCATCATTTATTGCGCAAATGTAATAACTTTTCACTATATTCGCCAAAGGAGGACGGCTCTGTTGTTCATTTTTTTCAGCCGTCGCGCATTGACTATGACAAGAAAACCTATAGTCGCCCTCATCTACGACTTTGACGGGACATTGTCCCCGGGCAATATGCAGGAATTCGGATTCATCCAGGCCATCGGCAAGACGCCTGAAGAATTCTGGGACATAAGCAACCGCATCGCTTCCGGACAGGACGCGAGCAACATCCTCGCCTACATGAAGTTGATGTTCGACGAGGCGAGAGCCAAGGGCATCAGGCTCAAGCGCAGCGAGTTCAAGAAATTCGGAAAGGACATAAAGCTTTTCGAGGGGCTCGAGAGCTGGTTTGATCTTGTCAATGAATATGGACGCAGCCAAGGCGTAAAGGTGGAGCACTACATCAACTCCTCCGGTCTCAAGGAGATCATCGAGGGCTGTCCACTCGCCAAGGAGTTCAAGCACATTTTCGCGAGCTCGTTCCTGTATGACTCCAAGGGAGAGGCCGAGTGGCCGGGCATCGCTGTGGACTACACCGCCAAGACACAGTTCATATTCAAGATAAATAAAGGTATATTCAGCGCGAGGGACACCAAGGAGGTCAATGAAAGTATGGCGGAGGACAAGAAGAGGATTCCGTTCACGCAGATGATATATGTGGGAGACGGAGAGACCGACGTTCCGTGCATGAAGATCGTCAGCATGTTCGGCGGACACTCCATCGCCGTCTATAATCCGGAAAACAAGCAGAAAAAGGCGGTAGCCGAGAAACTTCTCCGTCAAGGCCGTGTGAATTTCATAACTCCCGCAAACTACAGTCATTACAGCCGCACTTTCAAGGTCGTGTGCAGCATCATTGACAAGATAAAGGCGGATTATGTCCTGAAAAAACTTTAAGTAATCCTTACTAAATCATTATCTTATATCATTTTAATGCCGCTCGGATTATTCTGGCGGCATTTTTTCGCAAAAATAATCTGCCAATCTATTGGCTATTCCAAATTAAAATCACTACATTTACAAAAAGACGGACAACGAACTTAAAGAACAACAAACTAACAATAGATTATGAAACCTACCAAATTCATCGCCGCGCTCTGCGGTGTTGCAGCGTTTGTATGCAGCTGCGAAAAAGAGGATTCCAAAACAAATGACGAAGGAAAAGAGCCTGTGCCTGTAAAGGTGGCAAGCATCACGTTGAGCGCCACTGCGCTCAAGCTTGCGCCTGAAGAGGAAGCTGTACTGACGGCCACGTTCGCACCTGAAGACGCGGATTTGAGTTCTGTCGTATGGGCATCATCTGCCGAGACAGTCGCTACCGTATCCCCGGAAGGCAAGGTAAAGGCTGTTGCTGAGGGCGAGGCCACTGTATCAGTTACGGCAGGAGACGTGAAAACCGAGTGCAAGGTAGTCGTCGAGAAGAAAGCCGCTGGAACAGGATGGGCAGTCGGAGATTACTACAAGGTAGGCAATGTAAAAGGTGTCGTAGTATGGGTTGACGAGAGCAAGGAGCACGGGAAAATCATATCCCTCGACGAGAAAGTCGATATCTGGGCTACAGGAGGATACAACACCGGTGCCAAGAGTGAAGAAGACGGCAAAGGAAATACAGACAAAGTAAAAGACATCAATGCCGAACTGTCAGCTTTTCCGGCATTCAAATGGTGCGTCGCACATGGTGAAGGCTGGTATTTCCCGGCAATCATGGAGGTATATTATTTCCTGAATGCCAAAGCGACGGTAAATTCTACGCTTGAGGCTCATAACGGAACAAAAATCAGTGATTTCTACTGGTCATCAACTGAAGGAGAGGAAGATGAGACAGCCGCATTGTACGGCTATCTTAAATCTGATGGGACAGCCACCAGCTATAGTGACTTCAAAGACGATCCAATAGATGGTCCCCTTTCAGTCCGTGCCATGTACAAGTTCTAAAGTTCCATGATGAACGGCAAGAAACACATAATATCTGCTGCCAAGGTCACACTGGCCTTGGCTGTTTGCGCAGCAATCTCGCTTTCATGCGACAAGAAGGAGACTGAATCGACTCTGCCGGAGCCTTCTCAGCCGGAAAAGCCGGTTGAGTTCGAAATCAAGACTTCAGATGTCACGACCTGGTCGGCAAAACTCGAAATCACGCCATCAGAGGACTCTGCACCATATTATTATGGTGTAATCTCCAAAGATGATTATGAAGCATTGAAAACGGATGACGCGCTTATCAGTTCGGCGATAGAACACCTGCAGGAAATGGCGGCACTGTACGAGAGCGATTATACTGCCATCGCCAAGTCCAAGGCGTCCGTCGGATCGGTCTCCGCTGTAAAAGACGGATTTTCGAGCGAAACGGACTACTATGCCTACGCATTTGCTTTCAGCGAGGACTATCTAGGAGGCAATTCATTGATAAAGACCGCTTTCCGCACTGGAAAAGTAGAGAGCGTGGATTGTTCCTTCAGCATTGACATTACTGGTGTCGGGGCGACGACGGCGAAGATTTCTGTGGCGCCGACAGACGGCGACTGCTATTATTTCTGCGATTTCGTGACAGCGGAAGAATATGAGAAATATGGTGGGGACGGCGGTATCATACAGTCCAATGCCGAACTGATTCGCAGTGCCCTGGAAATATATGAAATGGCGGGTTACAGCAAGTCCGTGACGGATTTTTTAGAAAAGGGCAACAGTTCATTAGAGAGTTCTAAATTGAAAGCAGAGACTGATTACGTGGTTTTCGCTTTCGGGATGGACCCGTCCTGTACAGGCACGACAGGTGTGACCAAAAAGACTTTCAGGACTACAGCTGCCGAGCAGTCGTCATTGACATTCAAGACAGGACTCTACGAGCTGAAGTTCAACGGGGCCAAGATCGCGTTCACTCCGTCCAATGATGAGGAGACCTATTTCACCGACTGCATGGACTACGAGACGTTCTCCAAATTCAAATCCGACAAGGAATTGACGGACTGGGTGATATCTGAGGCGGGGAATTCCATATCCACGTTCCTTGTCCAGGGTTACCACGAGGTGGACGCCACTGAGATTCTTGTTTCCAAGACCAAGTATGTGGCTTACGCTTTCGGTTACAAGGGCGGTGCCACGACTGGCGTCACGAAGGTGGAGTTCACGACTCCGGAGATGCCGATGGGTTCAAGTGTAAGCGTAAAGGTAAGTTATGAAATCATTGACGCGAGCATTTATGGTGAGATTTACGCGGGAAAGAAGGCGGTAAAATTGGACATGGAGCCGTCAGTGTCTGCCACGCATTGGTTCGTGGGCACTTTCACCAGTCTGGACGGGCATTCGGATTACGACACTATCGAAGCACTGCAGATGAAGGGATACAAGGACAAGAAGGAGCTTGCATTCATCAAGGAGGAGGAAAAGAAATATATTGTGGCGGCAGTTGCCGTCGATCCTTCCGGAAAAGCCGGGCCGCTTGTGAAGATTCCGATTGGATAACAGGCTGGAAGACAGTTTTTTTCAAATAATATATTTACAAAAAGAGCATTTATCGAAATTACAAAACCTATTATAGTATGAAAACATTCAAATTCATCGCCGCGCTCTGCGGTTTGGCTGCATTGGCATGCGGCTGCGAAAAAGAGGAAACGAAAACTGAAGAAGTAGCAAAAGAGCCTGTAAAGGTGGAGACTGTCACGCTAGACAAGTCCTCTCTTAATCTTGTAGAAGAGCAGGAGGCCCTGTTGGTTGCCACTTTCTCGCCTGCTGAGGCTGAAGTAGGCGCTGTGGTATGGGCTTCGTCCAATGACAAGGTGGCGTCAGTTTCTCAGGAAGGCAAGGTCAGTGCCCTGGCTCCGGGAGAGGCTACTATATCCGTTGCTGCCGGTGACGTGAAAGCCGAGTGCAAGGTTACGGTGACCAAGAGAATAATAAAGGTAACACAGATCACATTGAGCGCTACTGAGCTGAATCTCGAGCCTGGTGGTGAAGCGCAACTTACTGCGACATTCGATCCTGCGGATGCAGATTTGAGTTCTGTGGTATGGGCATCTTCTGCCGAGGCTGTTGCTACTGTCAGCCAGGACGGAAAGGTCAAGGCTGTTGCTGACGGAGTGGCTACAATATCCGTAACCTCCGGTGCGGTCAAGGCTATGTGCCAGGTTACTGTACAGACTCCTGCCAAGGAATGGGCTGTCGGAGATTATTATGAGGTAGGCTCCGTAAAAGGTGTTGTAGTATGGGTTGATGAGAGCAAGCTGAAGGGCAAGATCATCTCTCTGGATGAGACAGTAAGCGTCTGGTCAACAAGCAACAGATACACTGGAGCACAGAGCACAACTGACGGCAAGGGCAATACCGCAAAAGTCAAGGCTCTTGATAATGAACTTACTTCTTTCCCTGCTTTCAAATGGTGTGTTGACAAGGGTGAAGGTTGGTATTTCCCGGCAGCAGATGAAGTTAAGTGTTTCCTTGCTGCTGAACCTGTTGTAAAAGAGACTCTTGCTGCACATGGCGGAACTCCGCTCGACAGTTATTATTGGTCTTCTACAGAAAGTGACAGCAATTCTGAAACCACTGCTTTCTGGATTTATGGCTACAAGGGAAAGGACATCCTGACCAACAGTGACTCCAAAACGAGTCCGGAAGACGACACTTTAGTCCGCGCTATGTACGAGTTCTAAGGATTACTTCTCATAACTGAAAACTGCCAGGTCCATCCGGTCCCGGCAGTTTTTCATTTACATTTTGCTTCACGCGGACAGGCGGATAGCGGCGGCGGAACTCACTTCGCTTCGCTCCGTTCGGCCCTCCTACCGTCTCCTGCGTCCTCGCTGCCGCGAGAACTTGTATCCGGCAGGCACCTCCCACTTCCCGAGGCCGTGGGGTGGCCACGTCCGCCGCGGCAGGCCGCCTGTCTGGCGTCTCACTGTCATTGTCATTTTTCTGTGGAGTATTGAAAAGTTTTGTGATGGGTATTCCACGATAGTTATTTTTAAAAGAAGCAGTGTGCCTAACACACATTACTGATATTATTTCTAAAAGGACTATAGTATTTAATATATTTTTCATAGCTTTGCAAAAACGTTTTAACTATAATAACATCATGTAAAGACTACTAACACTTAATGTGTATCGGATCTGTCAACGCACCAATTAGAGCTAAAGAGCATATCCTTCTTCTACCCGGAAAACGAAGTGACACATTCAATATGAATACTAATCTGACTAACTATTTTTATCTAAAATGAAACAATTAGCAATGATAATGGCTGTATGCTTACTGACTGTATCATGCAACAATATACAAAAAACGGCCTCACCAGCAGATGAGACATCAAATGTACAGAAGATTGCAGAATCTGGAGAGTTCATAGATATAAATATTAAAAAGCTCTCTGATGAACTTTCTACAGTGGACACTAAAGCATTGTCTGCCCTGAAAAACGACATGGACAAAGCATTTGCTGCGCTATACCGATTCTACAGCCACGTTCAACTTATAGACAGTTGCTACGTCTGCTCTCTGAAATCGGCAGCGGAAATAAATGTGCCACAAACCGTATTCGAGACATTGAAGAACAATCTCGATAACATGAACGAACAAATTGAAAGCCTACGCAAAGCAGGAGAAAAAGTTTCGCTCCCGGATGTTGACAACGACTATTTAAAAAGCCTGCTTCGATAAATAAGTTGGTAAGTTTTTTAGTTTCGTACACGGAAGCTCAACCACGGGGGCAAAAACCCACGATTTGCACACGTGAGGAACAATATGAAGAACGACGGGGGCAAAAAGGCTGAATCTGCACACGTGGTTTGAAACTTGAGGGCACTACCGGCTTACGACGTGTCACACTTGATACCATTGCCTGTTCGATGCGTCAGACTTGACGAATTTGACGCGTAAGACTTGATACTCTTGCGTGCTTCGATGCGTCACACTTGACCTGTGTCACGCAGACAGGCGGGCAGTCGCGGCGGAACTCACTCCGCTTCGCTGCGTTCGGCCCTCCTACCGTCTCCTGCGTCCTCGCTGCCGCGAGAACTTGTATCCGGCAGGCACCTCCCACTTCCCGAGGCCGTGGGGTGGCCACGTCCGCCGCAGCAGGCCGCCTGTCCGGCGTCTCACCGTCATTGTTCTTTATATTCTGTGGAGTCCTTAGTAAACGTTACAGAATAAAAAGATTTGTGAAGGATTTTCGAGGATAGATTCCTTTTAGAAGAAGGAGTGTGCTGGACGCACTCGACTGATGAGAAAAGGAATATAGACCGGAAAGACTCGCAAAGATTACCTAGTACACGAACTCGAATTCATCGAGGTAGAGGACTGTACCTTCAGCGCCGGTGAAATAATCGCCGTAGCGGCTTGAGGCTGAGATTATCACTACCACGGACGGAGTGCGGTCGCTCCTGTAGGTAATCGGAAGGTCGAACTCCTGGTATGAATCCATCCATTTGCTGAATACCATGTTTCCCCAGCCTATAATCGCAGGATCATTCTCGAAGTCAATGAATTGGGAATCTGAATTTATCACGTGGAAACGGCCCTTCTCATCTATCGCCTTGTCAGGATAGCCGTCCCACTTGTGCTTGTCCCAATCAGCCAATATCACCTGAATCTGACCGATATCAGTCTGGCCTTTCATGGACTCATGCGCCTTATCCGTATGATTTATAGCCTTAGGCTGGTAACAATAGTAGCCATGCAGTGATTTCGGCCTGTCAGTAAACGGCACTCCCCAGGCGAGGTCGGCCCCCTTGGTTCCCTTCAGACCGCAGAACTCTCCGGTAAAGATATTGCCGGAAGCAAATTTGATGGCAATGAACTGGCTGGTGAGTTTTGCAGCCTTCTTATCCGGCCCCTTGACTGCCAGGAAATCTTCTTCCGGAATAGTAGTATTCTTGCCGAGCAGGTCACTGGTTCCCTTGTTGGCTGTAGTCCAGATGGCCTTGTCGGCATCAGAAGCATCAGGCGCATAAGGGAAATAGCCCTTGCCTTCCAATGCCCAGTTGTCAAAACTCATATTGTAGAGCTGCTTACCTTTCACAGGCTCGTCCTTGGAAGCATTGACGGCAATCAGTCTCCAGTCATAGCTGCGGAACGCATTCAGACGCACGTGCAGAGTGTCGCTCAAGTCCAGGACATCACCGCGGGCATATTGCTTGTCCTTTCCGAACGTCGCGTCCGTATATTTTATCTTGCTGATTTTCAAGGAATGAAGATCGGCATCCCACGGCATTTTCACTTCCACCAGCTGTTTGGAAGAATTTATCGTGGAACTGACCTGTCCGTCGATTTCAAAAATCTCATATCCGGCCAGATCCTTGGGAATCATCATATCGTTTTCAATCTGGCAACCGGCCATCACCATAGTTACCAGAGATAAAAGCATCTTAAATTTCATACTACTGTTTTCCTACCTGGAAATAATACATAACAGAGAACGCAAGACCTAAAAGATTCGGTTTGAAACTGGTTCCGAAATGAGAGAGCGAACTCGTATATACCTGATTCTTAGTCTGTTTCGTGTAAGAATAATTACATTCAAGAACATTGACAGAAACTTCGAAAGCCAAATTGTTTGTCAGGAACATAGTGATTCCGGGACACAGGCCTATATTCAAAGCATAGGCCTCGGAGTACACCCCGTTCTTCTCTTCCCCATCCATCTGGAACGACTTGCCCTGCGACCTGGTGCCGCCGATACGGATTTCATTGAACATCGCGAAAACACGGCTGCTAAAAAGAGGAACGTAGTTTCTGACGGCAAAAAGTCCCGAATAACTCTGATTCTTGAAATAATGATTAGAAAGGTCGAAATTATTGTCAGAGCCGAGGCTCAATGAGGCTTTGTCAATGTCGAGAGCGGTATAGCTGTAACCGAATCTCGCGCCCACGGCCGTGTTCTTTGCAATGAAATAAAACGCCGCCGGAGATATCTTGACAGTGGAAAGGGTGCCTTCCATTCCTGTAAGCAGGGACATCATTTCGTAACCGATATCACCGTTACCTGCTGAATATCTGTTATATGACAGGGACGCGCCCGCCGACATCATTCCCTTAGGGACGAATATGGAACTCGCGTCTCCGAGACCGCGATCGAACTTCTTTTCGTCATTTCTCGCAACTCCCTTAAAACCAAGGGAAAGAAGCAATGCAACGATTACAATTTTCTTCATTTTCATATACTTAATCATTGCGAAATTATGATAAATTTCCGTACTATCAAAATACCGGGCCCATATACATTGCAAAAATTTTATTACAATACTTTCCGCACACTCCGTCGTCGGCTTCGGGGCTTTGTGAGTTTTTTTTTGTAAATTTGCGGAATGTGTCCCCGTAAGCGGAAGAAGGAAATGGCAGACAGTGCAGGGCGCACAATGCAGGAAACACGTACAAGACAGTCACGTAATTTTGTAAATCATATATGGCAGAAGAGAAATACGACAGCAGTGCGATACGTACTCTGGAATGGAACAAACACATCAGACAGCGTTCCGGAATGTACATCGGAAGGCTCGGAAACGGTGACAATCCGGAGGACGGCATCTATATCCTGCTGAAGGAAGTCGTGGACAACTCCATCGACGAGTTCGGAATGGGATACGGAAAGCAGATCCAGATCACCGTGGAGGACGGAAGCGTCACAGTACGGGATTTCGGACGAGGCATTCCGCTGGACAAAGTGATTGACGCCACCAGCAAGCTGAACACCGGAGGAAAGTTCGACGACAAGAACTTCAAGAAGTCCGTCGGAATGAACGGTGTCGGCACCAAGGCAGTCAATGCATTGTCCTCATACTTCTACGTAGAATCCTTCAGGGACGGTGAAAGTTCCTGGGCCCAGTTCGAGCGCGGCGAAATCGTGGATTCCGGCAGAAAAGAAAAGACAGGAGAGAAAAACGGAACCTTCGTAAGATTCACTCCTGACAGAGAAATGTTCGGAAACTACGAGTACAATATGGACTTCGTGGAGACGATGGTCAAGAACTACTCGTACCTCAAGCGCGGCCTCACTCTCGTACTGAACGGCGTCTCATACAAGTCCGAGAACGGACTTCTGGACCTCGTGAATGAAAGGATGAACGAGACACCGCTCTACGCTCCGATTCATCTGGAAGGTGAAGACATCGAAATAGTCCTCACCCACGGAAACAGCTACGGCGAGAACATATCTTCGTTCGTGAACGGACAGAACACACGAGACGGAGGAACCCACCTTGCAGCATTCAGAGAGGCGGTAGCCAAGACATTGAAAGACTTCTTCAAGAAAGACTACGAGCCGCAGGACTGCAGGCAGGGAATCGTCGGAGCCGTCAGCATCCAGATACAGGAGCCCCAGTTCGAAGGACAGACCAAGACCAAACTCGGTTCAAACTACATGTGGGTCAAACAGGAGAAAGATGAGCAGGGCAATGCAGTGATAACTCAAGGCCCTACCATCAGATCCTTCATCAACGACTTCATTTCCAGGAACCTGGACAATTACCTGACAATCCACAAGGAAATCGTTCCGGTCATCGAGGAAAAGATAAAGGACTCCAAGAAAGAGCGCGAGGAAATCTCCGGAATCCAGAAGAAGACCAGAGAGAAGAACAAGCGTGCCAATGTCTATAACAAGAAACTCCGCGACTGCCGCTACCACTACTGCGACAAACTGCCTAAGGACAAGATTGAGGAGGGAGAAAAATCCAGCATCTTCATCACTGAGGGAGACTCCGCGAGCGGAACCATCACAAAAGTGCGCAACGCGAACAACCAGGCAGTATTCAGCCTTCGAGGCAAACCGATAAACTGCTACAAGGAAAGCCGCAAGAAAGTAGCTGAGAATGAGGAACTTAACCTTCTGATTTCAGCACTTGGCGTGGAGGACGACCTCAAGAACCTGAGATACAACAACATCATCGTGGCAACCGATGCCGATGATGACGGAATGCATATCCGTATGCTCGTGCTCACGTTCTTCATGAAATACTATCCTGAACTTATCAGGCGCGGACACGTGTACATCCTGCAGACCCCGCTCTTCAGAGTCAGGAACAAGAAAGAGACACGTTACTGCTACAACGACGACGAGCGGGCCAATGCCATAAAGGAACTGAAGAACGGCGTGGAAATCACCCGATTCAAAGGTCTCGGTGAAATATCTCCTGACGAATTCGTGGATTTCATCGGGGATGGTATGAGACTTGATGCTGTGAACCTCGCGAAAGACGAGTCCATATCGAACATCATGGAGTTCTACATGGGCGACAACACTATCGACAGACAAAACTTCATCAGACAGAACCTCAGAAGCGAAGAGGAACTGGAAGATATAAAACTTTAGAAACATGGAAAAGAAACGTTCTGCCTGGGCACGATTCTGCGGATGGCTATTGAAAAGGATGGGCTGGACCACTGACGGTTACCCTGCTCCTGACAAGAAATGCGTCATCCTGGGAGTGCCCCATACATCAGCGTGGGACTTCGTGGTATCTTATCTGTTCTACACGCAATTCGACGAAGTGGCTCACGTAATGATAAAGAAAGAGTTCTTCAAATGGCCTCTCGGATGGTTTCTCCGCAAGGCAGGCTGCATTCCTGTGGACCGTTCAAGCGCAAGCGCAATGCTGTTCAGCCTTATCAATGAAATGGAAAAGGTGGACAAATTCCATCTGGCAATCGCTCCGGAAGGCACCAGACATGCAGTCAAGAAATGGAAAACAGGCTATCACATGATAGCACAGAAAGTAGGTTGCCCGGTGTATATGGGCTACTTCGACTGGAAGACCAAGCACGTCAGCATCGGAAAGAAGGTCGAACTTACTGATGACGCAAGAGCCGATACCGACAGGATACAGGCACTCTACGAGGAGATGCACATGCAGGGAAAGAATCCTGAAGGATACGTAACACATTGACAAACATCTAAAAAAAGACCCGTCTGCCACGGCAGGCGGGCAATATAATGTAATGGGCAACAGTCTTTACAGAAAAATCACCACCAACCGGGAAAGCTACATCACCACGTTGGCCAGACTTTTCGATTACGCGACTACAGTCTATGCCAAACGTCCCGCACTCAGTTATGTGGACGGTGGCCAGAGTTATACATACAAGGAATTGAGGCTCAAGAGCCTGGAACTTTCGCACATATTCTCCAGATACGGAATAGATGCCGGAGACAGGATAGCGATATTATCCCAGAACATGCCGAACTGGACTGTGGCATTGTTCTCCATCGTTCCGTTCGGACGTGTAGCAGTTCCTATTCTTCCGGATTCATCAGAAAGCGAGGTGACCAACATCCTCACCCACTCTGAGACAAAAGTCCTTTTCATCTCACAGAGGATGATGCCGAAACTCTCGGAAGAAGTGAAGAACAGACTCACATTGGTCATTGACATAGAGACATTGGAAATCATCCATAAGGACAATTCCGCTTTCACCTGCGAAGGTTGGGGCAAGGACCCGTCTCCGGATGACCTGGCGATGATCATCTACACATCAGGAACTTCAGGAAAGGCAAAGGGTGTAATGCTGAGCCACAGGAATTTCTGCCATAACGTCATCGAGGCCTGGCACGCACAGAAGACCAACAAGAAGGACAGATGGCTGTCCATCCTGCCTATGTCCCACACTTATGAAATGAGTTTCAGCGTACTCTATCCGTTCTATGTGGGCGGCTCAGTATTCCATATCAAGAAACTGCCGACACCTTCTATCCTTGTGGAGGCGATGAAGGTGGTCAGACCGACCATAATGTGCTCAGTCCCGCTGATTATCGAGAAAGTTTACAAATCCAGCATCGTACCGACAGTGCAACGCAGCCGTATCCTTTCCTGGCTGAAGCAGCACGCGCCTAAACTGCTGTACTTCCTCATCGGCAAACGTCTGTACAGCACATTCGGCGGCAAACTGAAATTCTTCGGCATCGGCGGCTCCAAGCTTGACCCGACAGTGGAGGACTTCCTCATCAAGGCCAAGTTCCCGTATGCCATCGGTTACGGACTTACTGAAACCGCACCGCTCATCACTAATGCCTGCGTAGGCAAGACTAAGGTCGGTTCAATCGGAGTGGCAGCATACAATGTACAGGTAAAGCTCCAGAACGTGAATCCGGAGACCGGAGAAGGCGAAATCGTAGCCAAGGGAGACAATGTGATGCTCGGCTACTACAAGGACCCGGAAAGGACCAGGGCTGTCCTTACGGACGACGGCTGGTTCAGGACCAATGACTTGGCTTGCGTGGATTCAAAAGGCCGCTATTACATAAAGGGCAGGCTGAACAATATGATTCTCGGTCCGTCCGGCGAAAACATCTATCCGGAGGAAATCGAGCAGGTCATCAACAACTTCGGTGGAGTGAACGAGTCTCTCGTGATGGAAAGGGAAGGCAAGCTCGTGGCCCTCGTGAAGTTCGATGACAATGTCCTGGACTGGAACCAGGAAACCGAGGACAAGTTCTTCGACAACCTCCAGGCCAAGAAAAAAGCTGTTCTCGACTACGTGAACAAGCATGTGGGCAAGTCTTCCAAGGTCAACACCGTGGAAGTCGTAAAAGAAAACTTCGAGAAGACTGCGACTCAGAAAATCCGCCGCTTCAAATACAAGGACGCTCACGGAGACGAGCCGCAGAAGGCTGAGACTCCGAATACAGACGCGGAGCCTCAGAAGAAGTCTTAGAGATATTTGAGGATCTCCCGCGAGATGTAGAAGTTCTTGTTCTTCGGAACATAGACGGAAACGCTCGCGAGTTCCTTTTTCTGGCCGTCAACCTCGATGTAGGAGCGGTTGGCAGGAACACGTACTTTACCGTCAATCACGAGCACCGGAGACTTCTTGTCGCCCTCAACTGTAGTTTCATGGCCCTGGAGAAGGACATCAGACTTGACGAATATCTGCGATGTAAGCTCGTCCAATGAGCCTTTCACGCCGAGCAGATCATACATGTAACCGGCAAGGTCAGTACCGTCAATCCATCCCATAGGAACCTGTCCATTCGGATTGTAAACCGCAAGGAACACATCTTCGCTGGTATGGCAGCCGCTTGCATATCCGAGATGGACATGTTCATTCAAGATCTTGGTTATCACGCTCATAAGATTCCTTGAGAATGACACTTCCATATAATCCTGCTCGATATTGCCTCTCGATTCCATGACTGCTTTCTCCTCTGCAGGAGTCAGGTCAATGCCTGCGTACTCTTTGAATAACGGACGGATCTGGTCCACACTGTGCGTCTGGATCAAGCCGGAAAGGCCATAACCCGTACATTTGTATTGAGGAAGCATGGCCATTGCCGAATCCAGGCCCTTCTTATAATAACTCTTGTAGTCATTGTCTCCCATGGTCATTCCGCTATTTCCATGGTCAGGAACTACGATGACGGTAGTGTTTCCGTCCTTTTTGGCGAAATCCATAGCCACTGCCACTGCCTTGTCGAAAGCATCATACTCTGAAATAATGCCCATCGGGTCATTGCTGTGAGCAGCATAGTCCACCTTGCTGCCCTCCACCATGAGGAAGAAGCCATTCTTGTCCTTGGAAAGCAGGGACAGGGCCTTTTCAGTCATTTCACAAAGTGACGGCTCAGCGAGAGTATCCCTGTCCAGGTCGAAAGCCATATCCTCGTCAGAGAACAGCGACCATACAGGAGCCTTGTCTGCAGCCCTGAATGCAGGAAGATTCTTTTCAATGTAACTGATTCCGTTGTCATCCAGAATGGACTTCACGTCATCATCCATATAATTGACTCCTCCGCCGAAAAGGACATCTACACGGTTGGAAGCCATCTGTCTGATAATGTTGTAGTTGTCGCTTCTGGAGACGGTGTGCGCTGTAGTTGCGCCAGGTGTCGCATGTGTGGCAATGACGGTCACGACCAGTCCTGTGGACTTGTGTCCGAGAATCTTGGCTGCTTCCATAACAGTAGAAAGAGGCTGCCAGGTGCTGTCCGCATTGACATTGACAAGATCCTGGCCCTCATTTTTTGCAGGATATACTGACAAATTCGAGCCCTGAGCCTTGTAACCGGTCATAAATGAGGTCATTGCAGCAGGAGACGCGGCAATCGGAGAGTCAGAGCAGTTCTGTCTTACCAGTCCGCAGAGATACGGGTCTGTCGCCAATGTGACAGTACCATTCTGAGGATTCTGATGCTGTTTATACCATCTGACAACGGAAAGGACGCTTGTAGATGTCCCGTCCGGAATCATTAGTATCACATTCTTGGTAGGTTTCACCTTGTCCTGACGTGTGCAGGAAACAGGAATCATCGCTATCGCCAGCAATGAAATTAGAATTATCCGTTTTACTGATTTCATATATATGGTTTTATAATATTATTATTCCAGATGGAGTCTGACGTGGCAATGCCCTGAGCAACACTGTCCCGTCCGGAGCGCCAGCTGACTTGAGCGCGGCGGATGCTGAGCCATATGCAAGTTCAGGCGTATTGTTATGTTCGCTCAGATGGCAGAGAAAGACGTTCTTCAAGCCCGGATGATAGAATTTGCTGATGGCATTGGCACATTCATCATTGCTGAGGTGTCCGTGTCCCTGGCATATACGCATCTTGAGTTCATGGGTATAAGGACCGGATATGAGCATATCCATATCATAATTCGATTCCACCACCACTGCATCAGCCTCGCCGGCATACTTGAGAGCCTCATCGGTCATACGCCCCAAGTCAGTCATGATCACGAACTTGCGGTCGCCGGCAACAATGTAGTAGCCGACCGTCTGGGTCGCATCGTGAGGCACCACGAAATACTTTACCCTGAACCCGTCGATGTCGTTCCACGCATCCTGCTTGAGTTCACATCTGCATTGACCTAAATAGGGTTCGCCGAAGGAATGGGCAGCGAGGGCCGAATGCAGCTCCGAAGTCGCGTAAACAGGCTTTTTCAGCCGCTTGCAATACGATGCGAGGCTGCGGATATGGTCCATATGGTCGTGGGTGATGAGGACCGAACTGAACGAATTCTCGTCGAGAGAATTGGCCTGGAGCACCTGTTTCAGTCTTCTCAGGCTCACTCCGGCATCTATCAGCAACGCATGTGGGGTTCCGTCGGAATCCGTGTGCTCGAGATAATAGCAATTACCGCAACTGCCGCTTGACAAGCTTAAAAATCTGAGCATTGTTTATCCTCCTTCAATGAATTTTCCAACACCTTTCTCAAATCGGTTCCGTATTTATAGTGCACAGCATGCATACCGACATTGACGGCAGCATCGACATTGGCTGCGGAATCGTCGATGAACAGCAGTTCCTCAGGTTTGAAGCCGGTTCTGCGTATCGACTCCCTGAAAATCTCCTGTCCAGGTTTGAGCATTTTCATCTGATATGAAAGGAATTCCTGTCTGATGCCGGTTTTCCAGTCAAAGCCGGCCTCCTCTATTATCTTGTGGCAGAAGCGCATGGAGATTCCATTGTTGTTGGAAAGGAAAAACAGGTCGTATTTCCCGGAGAGTTCCGTCAGAAGGTCCGCCTTGTACTTGGGCATCCCGACAAGCAGTGCGCCTACGCATCTGTCCACGTCCTCAGGAGTGCTTCCCGGACGCGAATCCTTCAGGATGTACTGCCTGAATTCGTCGTCAGAGACCTTGCCCTCCTCCAAGTCAGAATATATGCCTTTCTGATGGCACGGGTCGAGAAGCTCATCGATTTTCGTATAACCAAGAACCTCTTCATATACCTTCTTGTCCCTTTCCACATCGACGTCTATCAGCACGCCGCCTATATCAAATATAATTCCTTTAATCATAATCCTCCTACTTTTCTTCGCTCTCACAATATTTCTTGATCACGCCGTATGCGTCGCCCACGCCAAGCTCGCCGGCACGGGACAGGTCAATGCAACCTTTCTCCTTGTCCTTCAGATAGATAAGGACCAGTCCCCTGTTGAAATACGCATCACCCATATAAGGATAAAGCGAAATCGCCTTGGAGTAGTTCCCTATCGCCTCCACATAAGAAGAAGACAGACACTGGATATTCGCGAGATTGTAATACAGATACGGTATGTCGTCAACTATGGACAGCGACTCCTGCATATCATTTATCGCATCAGTATAGTCATACTGGCGGCTCACCTGGTCCCTCACCCTCGCTCGGGTGGTTCCCTGGTCATCCATCGTCAGCGTCTGGACATTGTTCTCAATGGATGATATGAAATCTATCATATCCGCCCTCAACACTGCCCTGTTCATATAGTAGAACGCGCGGTACAACGTAGAGTACTTGTCGCGGCTCTCTACAGCCAAAGCATTGTCATAATGGGCCAATGCTGAATTGTACTGCTTCCCGGCCACATCGCTGAGCGCCTTCAGGAACTCGCCCCCTGCATTGTCCTTAGGCAGAGAGTATATCTTGTCATGGTTCTTGCCGCCGGCCGAGAACTTCACAGTGTCGAGATTCGACAGCACCACCGGAACGGCGGATTCCCGCTCGAACTTGTCAATGAGGGCATTCTCGAACCTGTTGCGCAATGCGTACTGCACATTGTTCGACTCGTCCGCAAGACGGAAACGGAACAATGGCCTAAGTCGCACGTCCACGTCCCTGTGCTGGAGCATCTCGTCATCGAAATCCTTCTTCGCGAAATCGGCATCCAGAGACAGCAGCGAACTGTACTTCTTGGTCGTATCCGCAAACGAGGCCAGCCCCTCCCCTGTCTTGGCCCGATACTCGCTGACCTTACGGTTCGCCGTATCGTAGTCCTTCTTGGACTCGGCCTTCATACCGAGCATGTTCTCCACATATGAGCGGTTCATATAGGCCTTCGCGAAATCCGGATAGAGTTCAATGGCCTTGTCATAATCCTCTTTGGCATCGAGCCATCTGGACATGTTCACGAAATATGATGCGCGGTTATAGTACGCCAGCACATTGCCCGGGTTTATGTTTATCACCCTGTCCATATCCTGAAGCGCCTCCTCGTAACTGCCTACCTGCGCGTAGATAAGGCTGCGGTTGTACAGTGTCAATGCATTGCCGGGCTCTTCCTCAAGCACCTTGTTCAAGTCAGCCATCGCCGAATTGTAGTCATTCTGCTCATAGAACATTATCGCCCTGTTGAAATAGGCCAATGTACTGGTCGAATCCAGGCTTATGGCCATGTTCATGTCGGCAATAGCCTCCTGATATTTGTGCTGCGACGCATAAAGCCGTCCCCTGCGGATAAAGCCTTCAGGCTCGAAACGGTCCAGCGAAATGGCCTTGTTGTAGTCGGCCAATGCCTTGGTGGTATCCTGAAGGAACAGCCTGCACGCTCCCCTGTTCAGATATGCCGACGGGTCCTTGGGCTCTTTCCTGATGTACTTGTCGAAGTCTTCCACAGCCTTGTCGAACTGCTGAGAGAGGAAATACGTCACGCCACGGCTATAGTAAAGGCCAATGTAACCGGGCCTCAGGTCGATTGCGGTCTGAAGGTCGGCCAATGCCTTGTCGTAATCTCCGAAACGGCTTTCGGTAATGGCCTTGTAATGGTATCCGGACGTGAATACAGGATTCAGACGCACGGAAGTATTGAAATCGCCACGAGCTCCACGCAGGTCGCCCAGATTGTATTTGGCAATGCCCCGGTAGAAGAAGGTCCAGTAATCAGTACTGTCAATTCGTGCCAATATGTTGAAACTGCTTATGGCGTTTGAATACTTCCCTTCTGCGAGGGCGCTCCTGCCGCGGAAAAAGAACACGTCCTTGTCATACTGCGCAAAAGTTTCTGAAAAAGACATCAGAAACAGCAGAAGAGGTATCAGCACGTATTTTAAATTTCCGAATTTCATCAGGAATTCCTAATTTTGAAAGTTTTCTTGGACGATGTGAAATTTTACCAACATCTTACAAAGATAATCAATTATCATTCCGATACGGAGAAAAATGAGCAAAAAAATTATATTGTACCTGACATTGTCCGCATTGTTCCCGCTTATGGCACAGGCGCAGTCCACTGTATCCATCGGGGCCATCAGCAGTTCACAGGCGCATAATGTGGTTTGGGAAAGCAAGTTATACAGGCAGATAGAGTTTCTTTCGGATTCGCTTTGCGGCGGACGCGGTACCGGCACGCGGGGAAATACGGAAGCGGCTTCGTGGATCATCAGAAGATACCGGGACATTGGCCTGCTTCCCTGCGGAAAGCATTTCTCCACTCATTTCTACGAGCCTTTCGGACGGAACATCGTCGGAATGATTCCGGCATCGAGCAAGAGACACCGTGATTCATACATAATAGTGATGGCGCACTACGACGGGACAGGCACGCTGAACGGCGTCATGTACCCGAGCGCGGACAGCAACGCCTCTGGAGTCGTGGCAATGCTGGGCACTGCGGAAATGTTCGCTGCCATGCGTCACCTCGGCCGGGCCTATGACTGCAACATCATCTTCGCCGCTCTGGATGCCAAATCCAGCAGCATGAAAGGCTCCAAGGCCCTGTGGAAATTGATCAGTGAAGGCAAACTGACAGACCCTGTTACGGGAGAACCGATTCCGGCGGAGAAAATCAGGCTTGCAGTGAACATTGACCAGATCGGCGGGACTATGAGCACGCTCAAATCCGGCAGGAAGGACTTCATCATTCTGCTGGGCAGGGATGCTCTCGGAGCGGAAAAATCCGACATCCTGAGTCTGTGCAATCTGAAATACGGGACAGACCTTGAACTCGGTTATGACTATTTCGGAAGCCGTGATTTCACCAATATCTTCTACCGCCGCATCGGTGACCAGCGCGTGTTCCTCGAGAACGGAGTTCCTGCCGTGCTGTTCACGTCCGGCATCACGATGAACAACAACAAGCCATACGACACGGTCGGTTCGCTGGACATGAATGTCCTCAAACGCCGTGTCTGGCTCATCTTCCACTACATCGAACGCGCGATGTAATCCTTACAGTTCGAAAGAAGATTTATCAGGAAGGATGCTCTGAAAGGCAGCCTCAAGATCCTGCATCACCTGCTCGTAATTGCGGATGTGCACGCTGTCATTGATGCAGACCAGTTTGTATTTCTGCTCCCGGATGGCCTTTACAGCCTGTTTTGGCTTCACCATAAGCGGGAACATCTTCGTATCCTTGTAAGTGTTGTACGGCTCGAAATCCGACTTGCAGATCTGCCAGGTGCGGAAAAGTTCAGGAGTCAAGTCAGTCTCGCTTCTGAACGTATGGGTCGAAGCCTCCTCCAGCTCCGGCCGGCAAGCATCCCAAACACTGGCGAAAGTGGATTTCAGATACGGCTGTGCGTTATGCGGAATCCTGATAGTCAGAAACTTGCCGTATGCACGAAACAATCTCGTAAGATTGGCCTTGCTTCCATACACCGGCGAAAACCATTTGTCATGGTCGCGCTTGAGTATTTCCTTCTTGTCGAAATGCTTGTTGATCAGCCTTACATTGTTCCGCAGTGTCTTGGACCAGAGACTCAGGCCCGTGTTCATACGGAAAACGGCGATATCATGAGGCAGCCCGTCGGGGGCAAAGAACCTGTCCGGTCCGGTAGGACTGGTCAGATAGAAATCATCATTGAAATAAACAAAATGCTCTGCCAAACCGGGGATTCTGTCCAGGTAAAACTCAAGGACGGTAGAATTGAATGTAGGCAGGTACTTCTCCGGGATATAGTCCGAATGGTTCACCAGATGCAGTTTCGGATTTGAAGTGTCGAGCCATTCCGGTTTCTGTCCGCAGGTAACGAAATGGATTTTCCTTACCCAAGGCGCGAACTTCTCCACGCCCCTGAACCAGTATTTCAGGAATCCGTAATCTCTGAAACGAGCCTCCGAATATTGGTTTTGTGAATTGTCGATAGTTCCTTTGGCTTTAGCGAAACTCTTCTTCCATTCCGGGTCGTTCATATCGACCCAAGTAATCACGAAATCTATATCCATCGCCTAATTGTTTTTAAAGTTTCGGGCGACCTGCCCGTTGCTGTGATTCATATTGTCCGGAATGGGCCCGCGCTATTTGCAGACCATAATCTTCTGGATGAGGTCATCTGCCATTTCCATTCCGGTCGAGCCGACGCTGCCCAAGTTACTGATAGTCTTTTCGATATCCTTGTCAATGATACCGTCGGTCTCGCAGGCATGGATGCCGTCGAGAGCCAGGACTGCGGACTGGATGGAACTCGACACGCCTGAAGCCACCTTCATCGCGCAGCCGACTTTAGCTCCGTCGCAGACCATGCCGGTAATGTTGCCGATCATATTCTTGATGGCCGAGCAGACCATTTCATAACTGCCGCCCTTGAGCCATACAAGTCCGCAGGACGAACCGGTGGAAGCCACCACACATCCGCAGAGAGCCGACAGCCTTCCGAGATAACCCTTGATGTGAATGGCTACAAGGTTGCTCAGGATGAGCGCTCTTGCCAGTTTTTCATCAGAGATATCGTATTTCAATGCATAGGCGATTATCGGCATGCTTACCGTAATGCCCTGGTTGCCGCTTCCGGAATTGCTCATCGCAGGCAAAGTGCATCCGGCCATTCTCGCATCCGAGGCCGCTGCCGTCAATGCCATGGCATAAGAGAGGAAATCATTGCCGAAAACGGTATCGGCATTGGCCTGGATAGTCTTGCCGACCTTCAGCCCGTAATCTCCTTTCAGACCTTCCTGTGCGAGTGCAAGATTCAGTGTACGATCTTCAAGTATAAACTTGATGTCCTCATAATCCACGTTTCCTGCGAATTCATATATCTCCTTGACAGTCAAATGATAATCACGGGTTTCACGTTCTTCGCAGCCGCCCGTGTCCTCTGTCCGCGAGCGTTTTTCCACTTCTCCGTCAATGCCGGTTTCCACTATCCTGTCGTGCTCGTCTTCTATGACGCACCAGGCGCTGTGCCCGTCCGCCTCGACTACACATTTCACATAAAGCTTATGGCAATTCCCTTCCCTGTCGATACAGACATTGCCCTCGGCCACAAGTTCCTTCGCTCTCTTTATGGCATTGTCATTCAAGTCCTTGAGAACTTCCAGACCATATTCTGACCTGCCGCATACGGCACCGAGCGCTGCTGCAATCCTGAGCCCGATCATACCGGTTCCGGGGATACCCACACCCATACCGTTCTTCAGGATATTGCCGCTCACATATACGTGAAGTTTCATCTGCGACGTCATACGGTCCAGTGAAACACGTTCTGAAACAAGTTCCACAGCTTTAGCTGTCGCCAAAGCCACAGCAATAGGCTCAGTACATCCGAGCGCAGGCTTTACCTCTTTATGCAGAAGGTGAAGTAATTCTTTTTCGCGACTTGTCATAATATTCAGTGTTTTGTGGTACTGAAGAAATCAAGAACGGCTTTCAGCAGAGCCACTCTGTCCTGTTCATCCTTGATGACTTCTATCGGGAATCCTATGCTTGCGCTGCGATACCCGTTGCCGACATTGCAGACACCTGCCGATATGCCAGTGTCAATGTATCTGAGGAATTCAAATGCATTGTCAGAAGCGGGCTGCAGTCCGTCCGGAGTCTCGACATTGTAAATATAGTCATTTGGTTTCTGATAAAATGCAAACGGGGTGCAAAAATCTGTCATCTGCATGATTTTTCCCGGCATTGGCCTGACTTCTTCACAGCGGGAGGCATAGTTCGTAAGCCATTTATAGCCGAGAACTTCCTTTACAAACTCCTGTGCACCAGCCTGATACAGACTGTCACGTCCGACAGGATAGATCTGGTCCCAGAGATCGGTACCGATATTGGCTCCGGAAATCAGGACATTGCCACCTTTGCCGGTGCAAGAGCGTATTGCCTTCTGAAGCGTTTCAGGCATTACCTGGAACCTGCTTTTCTGTATGACGCCACGTCCTGCAGGGGTGCTTGCCTGCTTGCCGCAGAGGATGTCAGTAGTCCAGAAACCGTGAAGTCTGAGGCTGTCCGTCTCGAAAGCATTGACACTCGAAGAACAGAAACTGTATCCGGCAGCCATCAGGGATTTTCCGTGTATCGTAGTGAAGTCGAAGGTGTTGCCCGGAACGAGTCTGCCGGCATTGTCGGTATATGATGCGCCGAAACCGGGATTGTCGTCATCCAGCCACTGCAAATCCCTGCGGTACTGGTACATCTCGCCTATCCTGTTGATTTCATACATATACGGCACTCCTGCATCGAGTCTCTCATCAAAACCCGCGTAAGTCGGCGTGTCGAACCACGCTGGAGGGGCCACACGGTCAAAGTTATTGACTACCAGCACAGTATGCGGAGAGCACTCCACTTCGCCCACACTTAGTGTCTCGGAGGGGAAACTGCGTCCGCCTTCATTGCATGCCACTATCCGGTAGCTGTAGATATGTCCTTTGTCTATATTCCTGTCGATTGTCAGACGTCCGTCTTCGTGGCGGAGCCCTGTGAGGAGTTCACCGTTGTCGAAAGCCCCGTCGTCAATCCTCGTGTAGAGCATATATCTGTCCGGCATTGCCGTCAGTTCGAGGGAATCCAAAGTCGGTCTCCAGCTGAGCTGCACTTTTCCTGAGCCTGTCAATATCGCTGAGAATGAATGTACCGGAAGTGGCTGTACGCAGTAACGCACTCCGTATCTTCCGCTCAGGAACTTGAGCATTCCCTTGTAAACGGCCCTGCTCACGGTGAACCTGAATGCCGGGTCGAGTCCGTATTTCATGTCTGCGAAATTCTGATGTGAAAGCAGTTCGAGAAGCGCTGCAGGGACGGATGGAGTCCTGGCCTCGCTGTAGGAGCGGTTTGCCAGCTGGCGTCGGTTCCAGTCCGGTTCATATTGGCGTCTCACGTCCGCAACTATCTGGGACTGAATGTCATTGGCAAGTATCCTGCCGAGAATCCTGTCCTCTCCGTCGGCATATTTTCTGGAGCCTTCGCTTATCAATGTATATATCGACAATGTTCCGACGGTGGTATCGCCGGGCATTACGCCGGCATCGGTATGAAACGCGAATGACAGGTCGAACGGTATTCCTTTGCCTTCCACTTTCGGGGCCATTTTCGAGCCGCCGCTCATCATTGTCACCCATGCTCCCCTGTCGCCATAGTCATTCGTATAGTCATTGTCATATCTTCTTATGACTGTCGAATCGGCTCCGGCCCACTGCATCCAGTACAATGCGCCTTCCGTGAAGCTCGGCAGTCCCGAGACTGTCCATTTTTCTACAGGCACATCATCATTGCCCCTGGCGATCTTACCCATTCCTCCACCGATTTTGACTGCATCAGCGGTAACTGCCGTACCTCTCTCAAATGAAGCGTCGCCGTAAGTACCGTTGTCCAATGTGACGCGACAATCTCTGCCGTCCTCGAATTCGAAGGTGCCGAGATAAATCCACGTGCCTCCGCCCATTTTCTGGTTCACCAGGAAATGACTGGTTCCGCCAAGATGGTTTATGGTGTAATGTGCCGAACTTGTACTGTTCGGAAGTGTCGTATAAGATACATAGACAGCATAACTTCCGCGTTCCGGGATGTCAGGTGTCCAGGAGGCTACGGCATTGCCCTTCTCAGTAGGGACGCAATTTGCTTTTCTGGATGAGCCGAGCGTGAACGGATTGTCATCGCCGCTGTAAACCTCTTTGGCGTCTGCGAATCCGATGCCGGCATCCTGCCATCTACCTGATTCTGAATATGTTCCAGAGCGACGGATGAGTCCTGTACGCGCTCCAGGGAAAGACAGGTCATTGTCAATGATGACTTCATATTTCTGGGTATCTCTTTCGCGCGGAGTCATCACGTAGGCGCCTGCATTTTCCAACATCGGTATCAGAAACGGAAGCACATAACTCTGTGTGTACATATCCTCGACCGTTGTGAATAGCGGTGCCCGCTGCCATTCCCATCTCCCTGTCTTGGCTTCATAGTATCTTCCGTGGCTCTGCCACAGCGCTATGTGCCTGCCGGACAAGCCTCTGCTGTAAATCTGGCCGTCCGCATTCCGCACAAGCGGCGGCTCATCGGAAAGATTTCCTGAATATCGCCAATTATGCTCGGCGGGATGTCCGTTGTTACCCGGAGCATTGAATGCCATGCTCTGAAGCGGAGTCCTCTCACAATAGATGTCTCCTATCTTGTAGTGTGAATATCCGACCGGCGAGATTTCATGAAGTGTCTTCTTCAGCCATCTCACGTCGTCAGGTGTCCAGGGGATGTCTCCGATTGTCGAAGAAAAATAAAAGTCCAGCACGCCGTTCCTCCGCATCACTGACTTGAGCCTGAGAGCGGTCTGGACGGTGGTTCGTTCCCGGACCAATGTCTGCAGGGTATCACACTTCTTCCTATAGTCTGAGAGGACAAGACTCTGGCCATCAGCTGCTTGTCCTATCGATAAACAGATAATGCAAATAAAGAGAAATTTGCGGAACATCGCTGGATTCTAATTCTGTTACTTGTTCTTGCGTCTGAAAAATGCTATGCACACGAGGATTATGGAGCTGACAGCCATACCTATGGCATCAGCGCGGAAATCATTGACATCACAACTGCGGTAGTCTGTCAGGCCCTGGCCGAGTTCGGTGGCGATGGCGAGAATGCAGCCGGCCGCAAATATCAGCACTATTGACAATATTGTCTTGAAATTTCCTTTGATTTTCCGGCCGAATGTCGCATAGGCGAGAAGCGGAAACGGGAAGAACATGGAGAAATGCACTATCTTGTCTGTGGGGATGCCTAAAAACATTCCGGACGCCATGTCGATGCTATCGAAATGTCCGAAGCAGAGGAATCCTACGGCAATGAAGTACAGAGCCATCAGCACAGGATAGATCAGGCAGCGCCTCGCAAGTATAGGCTTGGCGAATTCAAGGGTGCCGAAGTATTCCGGTCTGTGGAAATCAGGTTTTTCACAACCTATCGGGGACCAGCTCACAAAATGTATATGGGCTGTCTTGTCGCCGCATTTGTAGAAGTTCGCGCTGACGGAATCCGGCATATTTTCCGGGTCAATGCCCATGAATCTGAATGGGATGAACAGTCCTGAATTCCAGCTGAACTCTTTGTCATTGATTTCTACCGCCTCATGTTCCAATGTGCTGAATCTGCGAATCTGCTTGAGCTGTTCTGCATGATAGTGGGTACAATCCTGACGGTTTTTGCGTTTGGCGGCAAGAAGTGTCCCGATGCAGTTCAACTCGAAATTGTAATATGTTCCGTCCGCTGGATCTGCCACGAAGAATTCGCAGCAGCTGTCTTCCCATACAGGGCCGTTGTCTTCCAATGCCTGAGCTCGCAAGTCCAGGCCATTTACAGTATAAAGGATACCTATACCTTTCTTGCACCAGCCCACATTGACCTTGCAGAATGGCTTGTACGGAAAATCGTCCGGCCAGTTCACCGTGTCTATCTGGGCCGAGCCGGTCTGAGTTTCCTCGACGGCATTTGTCAGCATTGCGCTGAATGATTCTATATCTGTCGCTCTGTCAAGTCCTGCGACGAAAGGTACAGTAAGTTTCTTCTTTTCCATATAGTATTGACACTAAAGACTTTGCATGTCCGTAAGCTTCTTGTAATAGCCATTGAGGGCGAGGAGTTCTTCGTGCTTGCCGCGCTCTACGATATGGCCTTCGTGCATTACGATAATCTCATCTGAATTCTTGATGGTGGAAAGACGGTGAGCGATGGCGATGGTGGTCCTGCTGCTCATAAGTCTGTCCAATGCCTCCTGAACGAGTCTTTCGGATTCGGTGTCGAGTGATGCTGTCGCCTCGTCGAGGATTAGGATCGGAGGGTTCTTCAGTATGGCTCTGGCAATGCTTAACCTCTGTCTCTGTCCACCGGAAAGTTTCATTCCGCGGTCACCGATATTGGTATTGTAGCCGTCTTCTTTCTCCATTATGAATTCATGCGCATTGGCAATCTTGGCTGCAGCTATCACATCTTCCATTGTAGCGCCTTCCACACCGAAAGCTATATTGTTGAAAATGGTGTCGTTGAACAATATCGGCTCCTGGTTCACGTTGCCCATCAGGCTGCGCAGGCTGTGGATTTTCAGGTCACGCAGGTCGGTTCCGTCTATCTTGATGCTGCCTTCTGTCACGTCGTAGAATCTCGGAATCAAGTCCACGAGCGTGGATTTTCCGGCTCCTGACTCACCCACAATCGCGATGGTGTGGCCTTTCTTCACGGTAAGGTTGATGTCATCCAATATCTTGCGGTCCGCACTATAGGAGAATCCGACGTGCTCGAATGTGATGGCATCATTGAATCCGTCAGTTTCTTTCGCCTGCGGTTTCTCGGTGATGGTGCTTACGGTATCGAGGATTTTATTGATTCGCTCTACTGAAGCCATACCTTTAGGGATATTGTAGCCGGCCTTGGCGAAGTCTTTCAACGGATTGATGACGCTGTACAGTATCACCATGTAGAAGATGAATGTAGGAGCGTCGAACCAGGCTTTTTCGCTGAGGATGATGGTTCCGCCGAACCATAACACAATCATAATCAGGACTGTGCCGAGGAATTCACTCATCGGGTGCGCAAGTGCCTGTCTTGTAGCGACTCTACCTGTCTTTTTCTTCACGGCCTCGGTGACATTGTCAAATCTCTTCTGCATCTTGTCCTCTGCCACGAATGCCTTGATCACCCGGAGTCCGCCCAATGTCTCTTCAAGCTGGGACATAGTGTCGCTCCACAGCGCCTGTGCCTGGAGTGAGCGTTTTTTCAATGTTCTGCCGAGCGCGCTCATAAGCCAGATCAGCAGCGGTGCCACGAGAATCGTGAAAACAGTGAGCTGCCAGCTTGTGATTATCAATGTGCCGATATAGAAGATGATGAGGATCGGGTTCTTGAGGAGCATGTCCAATGTGCTCATTATCGAGTTCTCGACTTCTCCGATGTCGCCGCTCATTCGTGCGATGATGTCTCCTTTTCTTTCCTGCGAGAAGAAGCCGAGAGGGAGGGTGAGAATCTTGTTGTAGAGTTCGCGCCTCATGTCTCTCACGACGCTTGTACGTATAGGTATCATTATCGCTGATGCACCGAAGTAGCAGGATGTCTTGAAGAAGGTCATGATTCCCAGCCACAGACACATCAGGAGCAATGTTACAGATGCGCCCTTGTCCTGTATGAGCATTGTGACGCCGTAGTAGGCGTTGTTGATGACGATTTCCTTGAACGATGCGTCAGTGGAGTCCCACGGAATGAATGTATAGACCGTGGTGTCCATCTTGAAGAGTATCTGGAGTATCGGGATGATAAGTGAGAAGGAGAAGATGTTGAGCACTGCTGACAAAATGTTCAGCACAACGGCTCCACCCAGATATCCGTTGTATGGTTTGACGTACTTGACCAGTACTTGCCAGAATTCTTTCATTTACGTATTGTCTAATTTTTAAACTTGTTCCTGTCCGTCATGTAACACTCAAGGGCTCTGCTTAGCACCTTCATCCAAAGCCCGAAGAATCTGCGTAGCACTTTCATCCAAGCTTCAAGGGCTCTGCGTAGCACCTTCATTCAGGCCTCAATGGCTCAGCCAAGCACCTTCATTCAGGCATCAAGGGTCAAACCCTTGAAAAGCGCCGCTGCCCCTTGCCGCTGTCCCTTAGAGAATCACATCTTGCAAAGATAATTATTCTCACCTTAAGCGGCAAATTCCTTTTTTAGTAAGCATTTAAAAATAGGTTTGTAACGATTTGTGATGAATTTTCGAGGATAAATTCCTTTTACAAGACGGAGCGTGCTGGACAGCAGACGTGTAACCGGCAACAATAAGCCCCTGTGAGGACCAGGCCCTCCCACTATCGTGGGCCCCTCCCTCTAGTGCGAGGGCACTGAAAAAGGGATTTATTTTTATATCCTTGAGAATCGTCTATTTGAA